>Ga0209303_1000089_pt1 | contig 110192 bp, 76 predicted proteins | sample SidtaG_3_FD_187449 | JGI IMG/M metagenome (GOLD analysis project Ga0209303, IMG submission 187449) | Marine algal microbial communities from Sidmouth, United Kingdom - Sidmouth_Asex1 metaG (SPAdes) (version 2) | ecosystem: Host-associated > Algae > Red algae > Unclassified | place: Sidmouth...
GATCACTACAATATTACCCCCAATGGCCCTCAAAAAGCGTGCTAAAATATCCGCCGAGTTCAACATGTCGTCTCTGACCGACATCATCTTCCTGTTGCTGATCTTCTTCATGCTTACCTCTAACATCGTCCAGATAAAGCCCTTCGACCTGCCGATCTCCGACAGCCAGACGGTTGCGCCGACCAACATCGTCGTACAGCTGGAAAAAGCGGGGGCTACATCGGTGAACAACATCGACGTTTCCGGAGCGGCCGTCACGCAGGCCGTCTCCGATGCTTTGGCTCAGGTGGACAATAAGGAAAAGGCTACCGTCACCATCGTCGCCGAAACCGGTGTGCCTTTCGATCGCATCACCCCCTTGCTTAAACTGGCGGCGAGTAAGAAAGCGCGGGCGATCATTGCCACGCAGCCGCGGGGGTAGAGAACATAATGACGTAGTCCGGTAGCACGGCGTCACCACACACCACAATAATACTGAAAAATGGCCCTGAAGAAACGCTCCAAAGTGTCCGCCGAGTTCAACATGTCGTCCCTGACCGACATCATCTTCCTGTTGCTGATCTTCTTCATGCTCACCTCGTCGGTCGTCTCCCCCAACGCGATGAACCTGAAGCTGCCCGGCCGGGCCGACTCTCCGCAAACAGCGTCTGATCGTAAGCTCGACGACGTGCGCATCGACAACAACGGCCGTTTCTACTTCAACGGCAGGCGCATCTCCGCTGATGAACTGGAAAGCCGTCTGAGCGCCAAAGCCGGCGGTAATTACTCCATGTACATATCGCCCGACAAAAAGGCACCGGTGGAAGGCATCGTAACCGTGATGGATATTTCCGAACGACTAGGGGTGACGGGGGTCCTTGCGGTGGAAGAATAACTACGCTGGTTAGAAATCGTAGAACTAAAAACAGCCGGGAAACAGCAGTAAAGGTCTGACCCCGGTCCCTGAAACCTGAAATTTATACTCCACAGCCTCAATCCACGATTTCGGCCAAGTAAGCCAGTAATTGCTCCGCTCTATGGCTGGTCGTATGTTGGGCCAGGATACGTTTGCGGGCTTCGCCGCCGAGTTTGCGGCGCGAGGTTTCCTCCTTGCCGTAGAGTACGGCGAGCACGTCCTGCTCATCGTTGACGCAGAAGACCTCGCGGTGGGGCTCGAAGAAATAGTCGATGCCGTCCCAGCCGTCGGTAAGAACGGGTACCCCGCAGGCGGCGGCGGCCAGCAAACGGCGGGTGGGAGTGTAGCCCATGCGGCGGCGATCGGCCCGGCTCAGTACGAGGGAGCAGTGCTGGCGGTTGTAAAAATCGACGAGGTTGGTTTCGGGCAGGTACTCCAGATAGGTAAGATTCCTGGGCCAGTCCAGTTTGGCGTAGCCGCTGCCGGCGAGACTGAATTTTCGGTTGGGGGTATAGCGTGCGGGGCCGAGCAGCATGGAGTTCAGCGACTGTTCGCGGTCCGATTTGAAATTACCGATGAAGCCCAGGTCGTAGTTTTTATCCGCGTCGGTACGGTAGAAACTGAAGGGGTCCACGCTTTCGTAAAGGGGGCGGGCAACCGGAATTTCGTAGCTCCGGGCCAGGTTTTCGAGAAAGGGACCGCCGGTGGTGGACAGAAACAGGTTGAAATGGCGCAGGTTTTCGGCCGAGAGGCAAAAAGCGGTGTTGTCCTGCCGGCACTGAAGGTGATCGATCGTTGCGCTGAGGTTGGTGTCGTAGTACACGGTGACGCCGCGCGCTTCCTCGGCGATCCATTCGGCGATCCGGTTGGTGTCCATCACCATGCTGCCCATCAGGACCACGTCGGCGCTTTGAATGGCGTAACTGTATTCCTCGATCAGTTGATCGGTGGAAGCGTACGTCCACACTTCGCAGTAGGGCGATTTCAGCATGTCCCGAACGTACTTCTTACCGGGTTCGTGAAGTTCCAGAAAGGTGGTGCGGTGCCCGCGCTGAGCGAGTTCGTTGATCAAACCACGGTACAGCTCCGCCGATGGATTTTCCACAGAGGAGAGAATCGAGCGGCCGATGATTACCAGGTCCAGCGGTTGGTTCCCAAATTTCACGGCGGCGAAGGTAAGGATTAGTACGCTGGTCTTATAGCTAAAGATCAGTTCGCTTTGGTCGGAAACAATCTTCCGGGCGGGGGGTGACCAAAATTTACGGGTTGGAAAATTTATCAGAAATCCCTTACCGGGTCGAGCCTTCTGATTCAGGCGCGGCCGCAGGTGCAATTTATAATATTCGGTGTGCGGTATTCGGCCGGCCGGCAATTAGGCCTTTTGTTACATAAATCTGTGCACCTGCGTCCCCGCATTATTTTTCTTTGAGTCGGCGGATTCTCCGGGTGCCGTATAATTTTTGTCAATACGTGGCGAATAGAAAGAGGAGTATGATTCACCGAATAAAAGAGTCGGCCTTTTTACTCATCAGGTACTTTATGTCTCTATTGTCGAAAGTAGCGCAACGCCCTGTTTTATGTTCCCGATACCCTTTTATGAGAAATATTGAATACCAGTGACGTAAGTATATTGTTAGGCAAAAAAATCAAAAAAAATTTCCTCTTAAACGAACCGATCGGTGCCCCGGCGCGATTATACCAACGAGAGAGAAATTAACAATTATGAGCGATAAGGAATCATTAAGTACTGATAAAGAGCCGCTTTTAGTTGTTGAAGAAGAAGTATGCGTTTCTAAAAAAGAATTGGTTACGGGTCGGGTTGTTGTTGAATCCTCCGTGATCGAAGAAAAAGTAAACATACCGGTTTCTACTGCTCACCAGCATTACCGACAGTCGAAAATTCCTGTCGACAGAGTAGTGGATTCGATGCCTGAAATCAGGACCGAAGGTGATGTAACCATCGTTCCCATTGTACGGGAAGAAGCAGTGATTACCAAGCGATTGGTACTGGTAGAAGAAATCCACTTCACCAAAATCTCTGACCGGGAAGAGTCGACCGTTCCTGTTACGCTACGTCGTACCGAAGTCGATATCGACCGCGGGTAAATAATCAAACAATTGCTACTGTCTAAAACAGAACGGTAGATAACTATATCATTTTTAAATTAAATCAACTCAGCAATGAACCAGACCGTAATCGGTGTATTTGACACCAACACCCAAGCCATCAACGCAAAGCGTGCCCTCGAAACTGCATCATTTACCAATATCGATCATCGTACATTTGGTGAAAAAGGACGTTACGACGACCGTTACGCCAGCGCTACCGACAGCATTTATGCCTTCTTCAGCAATCTGTTCGGAAGCGACGAAGATACCATCAACAGTTACGTCGATATCGCCCGTCGTGGTACCGTTGTGACCGTTCTCACGGAAACTATGGACGACGCAAAGCGCGCCGCTAATATTCTCGACGAGTACGGAGCCGTAGATTTTGAGGAGCGCCGCGCCTGTTACGCTAACTTTGTAGGCAAGGACCTTGACGCCGACACCATCAAAGTAATCGACGAAAGCCTTGTCGTAGGTAAGCGCGAAGTAGAAACCGGTAGTGCTACCGTCCGCAGTCGTGTGATCGAAAAGCCCGTAACCGAAACTCTCCGTCTTCGGGAAGAAGAGGTTGTTATTACCCGTACGCCGGTAGACCGCCCGGCCACCGTAGCTGATTTTGCCGACGCAAGTGGTACTATCACCCTGAGAGAAACCGCCGAGGAAGCGGTTGTGGGCAAAACGGCCCGCGTTGTCGAAGAGATTAATATCGGCAAGAAGGTAAATACCCGCACCGAAACCATCGAGGAAACCGTTCGTGAAACGGAAGTCGATGTAGTAAGAAATGAGGGTGAAACCGTTCATACCCACGCCGGCAAGACTGTCTAAATTACCAGTCTTCTGACGGATCAACCAACTTTACCGGAGATAACTTACGTTGTCTCCGGTATTTTTATGTCCGTATTCAACCTGGGTTTGTGGTTGGATTAATTGCGTAAGTTGCTGCCTTGCCTTGAATTCAATCGGGCTACATCTCAAGTGTGGTCGGCTCTCTGGCGAATTTATCGAATGATCCTTACTTCTCGACAGAAACAGTACACCCGCTCAGGAAATTAATCCATAGCGGGTGTACATTCTAGTCTGAGAGTTTGGCGGAAAAACACCGCGAAAAGGTAAAAAATAATTCACCGTCCGTCTTTACTGAGTAACCACTTACTTCACGTAAGCCACCTCCTTCACCGCCCGGATTACTTTTGCGGGGTTGGGCAGGTACTCTTCCACCAGGGTGGGGGCGTAGCCGAGAGAAACATCGGCGCTGTTGACCCGGATTACCGGCGCGTCGAGGTAATCAAAGGCCGACTTTTGAATTTCGTAGGCGATTTCGCTGGAGATACCGGCGAAGGGCCATGCTTCGTCGACAACAACGGCGCGGTTGGTTTTCTTCACGGACTCGATGATCGTCTTACGATCGAGCGGGCGGATGGTGCGCAGGTCGATGACCTCGGCACTGATGCCTTCCTTCTCCAGTTCCCTGGCTGCTTCCAGGGCGACCAGAACCATTTTATTGTAGGCGATCAGGGTAACGTCGGTGCCTTCCCGGCGAACCTTGGCCTTACCGATTGGCACGAGGTACTCTCCCTCGGGTACATCGTCCTCGTAGCCATATAGCATTTCGGATTCCATGAGGCAAACGGGATCGTTGTCGCGGATGGCGCTCTTGAGCAGTCCTTTGGCGTCGGCGGGGTCGATACAGGAGATCACCTTAAGGCCGGGAGTGTTGGCCATCCAGCTCTCGAAAGTCTGGCTATGCTGTTGGGCCAACTGGCCGGCCGAGCCGGAGGGGCCGCGGAAAACGATGGGGCAGTTGAACTGGCCGGCGCTCTGGCTGAGGGTCTTCGCCGCGTTGTTCACGATCTGGTCGAAGGCCAGAATGGCGAAGTTCCAGGTCATGAACTCAACGATGGGGCGCAGGCCGTTCATCGCCGCACCAACGCCGATACCGGCAAAACCGAGTTCAGCGATGGGGGTGTCGATCACCCGCTTGGGGCCAAACTCATCCAGCATACCTTTGCTGACCTTGTAGGCACCATTATACTGGGCTACCTCTTCTCCCATCAGGAAGACGTTCTCGTCGCGGCGCATTTCTTCGATCATCGCTTCACGGAGGGCGTCGCGGAGGGCAAGTTTTCTAGCCATTTTTGAGTTGTTTTATCGGTTGTCAGTTAACGGATGACGGTTATCGTACGTATTTGCTTACCACCACTGATTACTGATTAGTGGTGCCGGAAGCGCCGCAAAAGTAATCGTTGGTGGACACATTAAGAAACTACCACCTTAAGGATACACCAGAACGGTCCGTACGCGCGTTCTACTTTTCTAAGTTACAAAACGCGTAAGAACGACCGTTGCCTTTGCTAACGAACAATTCGCCCGGGTGTTCCGATTCTTTGCGTAAATCCCAGAATATAAATTTCCAATGAAGCGCTTTTCCCGCAAACCCCGTTTTTTCCTCCTCCTCTCCGCTATCGGCATGACGGCATTTACCTCTTGTCATCGCGGCATGGGGTGCCCCACCAATCTATCGCTAAACGAATTCCTGCATGATTGTGTTTCAGTTGCTGTAGCGTTGTTTTAAGCAACGTATTCTAATCTGGAATATATGAACTGGCACACCATCAACTCCCCCAACGACATCGAAGCGATCATTGAACGCAGTCACGAGACACCCTGTCTGATTCTCAAGCACAGTACCCGGTGCCCGATCAGCACCATGGCCAAGAACCGCCTGGAAATGGGTTGGGACTTCGACGACGATCAGGTGGAAGCCTACTATCTCGACCTGATCGCCCACCGCGACATCAGTAACTATATCGCCAGTGAGTTTGGCGTGCGCCATGAATCTCCCCAGGCTTTACTCATCGAAGGCGGCAAGTGTACGCACAACGCCAGTCACCTGAACATACGTATTGCGGACCTGCTCCCGGCCTAGGGGCGGATCGGCCGGCCGTTGGAAGACCGGGCTACTGCCTTTAACGACGGTGCTCCTTAGTAGGAGCGAACCCAAAGCCTCCCTTCAGTTTTTTCAGCAATTCTCAGTTTAGCTTTGAGGTACTGAGCTCAGGCTTTTAGATCACCAATTCTATGCGCTTAGCCCCTCCCCCTCCTCCGGAAAGGGGCCGGGGGTGAGGTTTATTGAAGCTAAATTGAGAACTGCCTCGGTTTTTCCCATAATCTTCCAAGACCCGCCCATGTCACCCAACGAACTGGTCCTCACCGCCGACGGAAGCCATAGTCTGCGCAGCCAACGGTTCGGGGTCGATTATCACAGCGTACACGGCGCCATTCAGGAAAGTAAACATGTTTTTATCGGTGGTGGCCTGCTTCCCCTACTGACAACCGGAGTTCGGGAGGTCAGGATACTGGAGATGGGTTTCGGTACGGGGCTCAATGCCCTGCTGGTGCGCCGTTTGGCGATAGATCATCCGGGCGTGGATTTTCGGTACGTAGCTTACGAGCAGTTTCCGGTATCGCCCGTCGAAGTGGCCGCGCTCAATTACCCGGACCAGTTACGGGTCAATCCCGGCCGGTTCTTTGGCCTGCACGACTGCGGCTGGGAGATCAGTCATCAGTTGGACGATAATTTTTCCCTGCATAAGCACCAGGGTGATTACCTCGCCGATGACGAACGCCCTTACGATCCCGAAAGCATCGATCTGATTTTTTATGACGCGTTCGCTCCGGCGAGCCAACCGGAGTTTTGGGAACCGGAGGCACTGGTGGTCAGTTGGGAAGCTCTGCGGCAGGGCGGTACCCTGATCACGTATTGCGCCAAAGGACAATTCAAACGCAACCTGAGTACCGTAGGGTTTACCGTGGAGCCTTTACCCGGTCCGCCCGGGAAAAGGGAAATGACGCGGGGGCGGAAAGAGTGATCTGCCGACCGTTCAGTTCTATGATTTGCGGTACCGCAAACCTGATCTAAGCGTGGTCGCTAATCTGATTCTGCTTGCGAGCGGCAAAAGAAAACAGTCTGGAAACCGCCGGGTTGCCGGCCTCTTCTTCTCCGGAGGTGGCGTGCGGTAATTGGGGCACAACGTTGAGTTTGCCGTGCGGGCCGAAAAGCTCGATCGATTTGAGGTTATACGCCCGGGCAGCCTCTTCGGCGGTGGCATACATGCCGATGTGAATACTGCGACGGTCTTTGGAAATTACGGCGCGGAAACGACGGTTCTCCTTATATACCCCCGTGTAACCCGCCCGCGAACTGGATTTACGCATCCGGCTGGCGACGGCGCGGGTGCGGTATTCAAGGTTCTCCAGACGGCAGTCCAGTTTGTTGCCATTCCTGGTTCCGACCAGCTTGCGCTCGTCGGTACGCTGATGCGCGAGGTAACGTTCCGCAACCAGTTTGTGGAGATAAATCGTTTCGGTGCGATACTTTTTGGATTCCTGTCCGGTCTTATAGGTTTTTTGGAAAACGACGCAGCCGGAAGAATGACGTCGGAGGTGCTGGAAAAAATTAATGTCGGACAGGTGAGGATCATTCGAAAGCTCCTCAAAAACGGTTTGGTCGATAAAAACCACCTCGGTGGAATTTTTTAAAACTAGCCTATGCATAGCAATAAAGTTATTGCGTCTGTCAAGCTATGGGAACTCGCTTTAACAACTCAAAGTGAAAAAATGGGTGATAAATGGACTAATCACCTATGTAAATATTTCCAAAGCTACTTCTTAGCATTGGGTTTTTTAATAAGATGTTGTCTGAAATCAGGAATATATACATTGGGCTTTAAAAGACCGGGATGCCCCGGACGACGACATCGTTGTACCCGATAAGCTCCAATCCGTACCTTCGTGACCACAATTCGTCCGTTATTCCCCACGTATGATAAATTGCGGGAAGATCTAATTTATAACTGATCACCGACGGTAACCAATCCAAACTCCCTCAATTATCATCCTCCCCGCGTTTATGAAGCTTACGGACCTCGATTATTTACGCCGCTGCGCGCACCTGGCTTCCCTGGGAGACGGGAGGGTCCGGGACAATCCCCGGGTAGGAGCGGTACTGGTTCACCAGGGCCGAATAATCGGTGAAGGATTTCACCGGGTCGCCGGAGAAAACCACGCCGAGGTGAACTGCCTGGCGAGCGTACGGGCTCAGGACCGTTCACTGGTGCCCGCATCGGTCCTGTACGTCAGCCTCGAGCCATGCTGCATTGCCGGGCGCACCGGTGCCTGTACCGATCTCATCGGGCGCGAAGGCATCCAAACCGTGGTGTTCGCCCAGCGTGATACCACGCCGGGGGTCAACGGCGAGAGCGTCAGTATATTAGCCTCCAGGGGGGTAACCGTGCGGGAGTATCCGGACTTCGAACCCACCCTGACCGCCAACGCTCACCGGCGGACACTTACGCTTGAGGGTCGCCCCCGGATCGTTCTCAAATACGCCCGTTCTGCCGATGGTTTCCTGCGCCCGGCCGACCGTGACGAGAAGTATTGGATCACCAACGCGATCAGTCGCCGGCTGGTCCACCGCTGGCGGGCGAACACGATGGCCATCATCGTCGGCGGGCGCACGGTGGTGGATGATGATCCCGCCCTGACCACCCGTTTTTTTCCCGGCCCCGGCCCCCGGCCCGTCATTATCGACCCCCGCAACCGGGTAACGGGCGGGGAGCGTCTGTTCGGAAGGGGAGGAGAGCAGCCGTTGCTTTTCGCCGGCTCTCCCCGGCCAGAGATCGACGCGGAAGTGATCGTGTTGGGTAAAAAGCTGGATAAGGCGGCGCTGACGCAGGTGCTGGGTGAGTTGAAGGGCAAACGTTACGGCGAAGTCACCGTTGAGGGGGGAGCGGCGTTGCTCTCGGCCTTCATCGAAGCGGGGCTTTGGGACGAAGCGCGGGTTTTTACCGGGGAGGTGCGGTTTGGAGGCGGGGTGTCGGCCCCGGTCCTTCCGTTGGATGCCCGACTGCGGTACGAAGAGGACTTCAGGGGAGATAAACTCCGCGTTTACACAAAAGCATAGAATCACTACAAACGAAACCCGGTATTTCCGGCCCGGACATCAGACGCTACCGCTCGCCACTAAAGAACGGACCTCCAAACCCTGTCTTACCACCTTTACTTTGCACCGGCGGCCGCGCCCGAAAATGATACTCTTTGAAGAGGGGTGGCATACTCCGCACGGGAATTTAATCCAGCTTCAGACACTCCAAAAACGCCTTCTGCGGTACTTCCACGCTGCCGAACTGCCGCATCTTGCGCTTACCGGCCTTTTGCTTTTCCAGCAGTTTACGCTTACGGCTGATGTCGCCACCGTAACATTTGGCGGTGACGTCCTTGCGCATGGCGGAGAGTGTCTCGCGGGCAATCACCTTGGCACCGATGGCGGCCTGAATGGCGATCATGAACTGCTGGCGGGGAAGCAACTCGCGCAGCTTCTTGCACATGCCCCGGCCGACGTACTGAGCCTTGGAGCGGTGCACGAGGGCACTGAGAGCATCTACCTTTTCACCGTTGAGTTTGATGTCCATCCGGACGAGGTCGGTTTCCTGGTAGTCCTTCGGTTGATAGTCGAAGCTGGCGTAACCGCGGCTGATACTTTTGAGGCGGTCGTAGAAATCGAAAACGATCTCGGCCAGCGGCAGCTCGAAGTGTAGTTCTACGCGTTGGGGGCTTAGATAGGTCTGTTTGGTGAGCGTTCCGCGCTTATCGATACAGAGGTTCATGATCGAGCCGATGTAGTCCGTAGTGGTGATGATCTGAGCGAAGATGATGGGTTCCTCCACGCTGGCGCGGTTGTTCTGCTCGGGCAGTTCGGCGGGGTTGCGGATCTCCTTCACGTTACCCTTCGTGTCAGTGACGCGGTAGGTGACGTTGGGGACGGTGGTGATGACGTCCATACCGAACTCGCGAAAGAGGCGTTCCTGTACGATCTCCAGGTGGAGCATGCCGAGGAAGCCACAACGGAAACCGTAGCCGAGGGCGGCGGAGGTTTCGGGCTCGAAGATGAGGCTGGCGTCGTTAAGTTGTAATTTTTCGAGGCTGTCGCGCAGGGGCTCGAAGTCGTCGTTGTCGAGCGGAAAGATGCCGGCAAAAACCATCGGCTTCACTTCCTCGAATCCGGAGAGCATCTCACCGGGGCGTTCCTTCAGGGTGATGGTATCCCCCACCTTTATCTCCGAACTGTTCTTCACGCCGGTGATGATATACCCGACGCTGCCGCATTTGATCTCTTCTTGCGGTTTGGGGGTGATCTCCATGGCGCCGACCTCGTTGGCGGTGTACTCCGCGCCGGTGGCGATGAACCGGACGTCCTGCAGTTTTTTCAGCGAGCCGTTCATGATCCGTACGTAGGCGATAACACCGCGAAAAGGGTTGAAGACGGAATCAAAAATGAGGGCCTGCAGCGGAGCTTCGGGGTCACCGCTGGGGGCGGGGACGCGCTCTACGACGGCCTGCATGATCGCGGGTACGCCGATGCCGGTCTTGCCGGAGGCCTCGATGATATCTTCGCGGGCGCAGCCGGTCAGTTCGATCATCTGGTCGGCCATCTCCTCGATGCGGGCCGTTTCCATGTCGACCTTATTGAGTACGGGGATGATCTCCAGGTCGTGCTCCAGGGCAAGAAAGAGGTTGGAGATCGTCTGGGCCTGAATGCCCTGAGTAGCGTCCACCAGCAACAAAGCGCCCTCGCAGGCGGCGATGGAGCGGGAAACCTCGTAGCTGAAGTCCACGTGGCCGGGCGTATCGATCATGTTAAAGACGTACTTCGTTTTATCGGTGTGCTGGTAGTGCATCTGGATGGCGTGGCTCTTGATGGTGATGCCGCGCTCGCGCTCCAGGTCCATATCGTCGAGTTGCTGATCCATTTTCTGCCGCTCACCCACGGACTGGGTAAAGTCGAGAAGGCGGTCGGAGAGGGTACTCTTGCCGTGATCGATGTGGGCGATGACACAAAAATTGCGAATATTCTTCATACGGGGGGCAAAGGTAAGGTTATTCCACGGGGCTTGAAAACCTTTTGGGAGCGGTAGAAACATCTTGGTGTCAGGAAAACGATGTAGTCGGGATTAGGTTGCGAATAAGGGTTCGGACCGACGGATGCTTAAAAAGGGATCATCAATCCCAGCCCGTCTCCGGTACCTCCCAGCAGGACCGGGAGCCGGTCATTTGCACCCGCTGCAATGAAGTAATTCACCAGGTCGAAAGCCATCAGAAACGCGCCCTGCAGCATGATGCTTTGGCCGAATCCTTTCAGCTGGTCCGAGTTGACGTCCGGTCTTTTGGCCCGCTCCATCAGGTACAGCCCGCCCATGATGTAGCCCACGTCGAGCCCGGCGTTGAAGAGCAGTATCTTCTGAAAGCCCTGGTGCTTGCCCACGCTGGTGGCCAGGTCCCAGGCGATGGGGTCGGATTTCAGGGCCGTATAGTATCCGAAACCGGCGATGGCCAGGTTGACGCCGTTCCAGAGCGCGTTCATGCGGTGGAAGTGCTTCGTGGACCCGCCAGCGGAACCCTGCATGGCGGCTCCGGCGGCAATGTTGGCCACCGCCCAGCCGCCCAGGGTGAGCATGGCTGTTTTCTGATGGCCGAGGCTCTGGTGGCTGAAATCGAGCAGGGAAGCATCGAGGCCCTGGGCCTGTAAGCCGCCGTGATGGTAGAGGAGGAAAACGAGCGCGAGGAGTAGTCGGGTTTGCATGATGGTGAAAGGTCCGGATTAGAGAAATGGTTCGCGAGTACGTTGTGCGGAGACAAATGCAAAGTCGACCGGGTACCGGTAACCGGGTAGCCGAAAAAACCAGCGCTCGGCGCGTTTATACTTATGACCTTCTCCTCGGAACCTGCAGCGTTGTATTGGTTACGCTCACTTCTTGCTTCCGGGCAATTTTCCGGGGGGAGGCCGTCGTTCCTTACCCGGCCCGAAGATCGGCCCGAAAACAAACACTTGAGGTGCCGGCATTATACTTCCGGGAGTTCACCAAACAAACGTATCTTAGAGCCCCAAGACTACTTTACCCCGATCGAATGAGCGTTGTACTGCGGCTAAGCATATTTTCCCTATTCACCCTTCTTTGCACCTGCGGCCCCGCCCACATGAGTGCCCAGCAAAAAACGGAACCCCTCTACGCCCTCAACCACGTAGTAGAGATCGAACTGGAGATGCACGACGACCACTGGAAACGAAAACTCAACGCCTGGAAGAAGGAACTGCAGGGTGGCCGCGTTTCCGCCACCCTGAGGGTCGACGGTGTGGTGTACGACAGCGTCGGCGTGCGCCTGAAGGGCAACAGTTCCTACTTTGCCCCCGCCCGCGCCGAAAAGAAAAAACTGCCCTTTAACATCAAGGTCAACTATATTAATAAAAAACAGCGCGTAAACAAAAAGTACCGCACCCTGAAACTGAGTAACCTGTTCCGCGACCCCAGTTACCTGCGCGAGACCCTCAGTTATCAGATCGCCCGCGACTATCTGGCCGCCCCGGCGTGCAACTACGCCCGCCTGACCGTGGACGGTGACTACTACGGTCTGTATAACCTCACCGAATCGGTCGACGAAAACTTCTGGAGCGAAAACTTCGCTACCGACGAAGGCGTGATGTTCAAGTGCGATCCCGAAAACAAAAAGCCCCCACCGCGGCACTGCCCCCCCGGTACCGGCGCAAACCTGGCTTACCTCGGGGAGGATTCCCTGTGCTATAACCACCGCTACGAGCTGAAAAAATCGGATTACGGCTGGGAAGAACTCGTGGTACTCACCAAGGCCGTCGCCGACGAAAAACAGGACCTCGACGAGGTGCTCAACGTCGACGAGGCCCTCTGGATGCTCGCTTTCGACAATGCCCTGACCAATCTCGACAGTTACCTCGGCGCTTTTTGCCACAACTATTACCTGTTCAAAGACGCCTCGGGCATCTGGCGGCCCGTCATCTGGGACCTGAACCTCAGCATCGGCGCCTTTCGGCTGGTGGACCAGAAGACGGTCCTGACCGACGACCAGCTCTACACCCTGAGCCCTTTTCTTCATTTCGCCGACCGCAATAAGGAACGTCCTCTGATCCTGCGCCTCTTTGATCGGCCCTTGTACCGCAAAATGTACGTCGCCCACCTGCAGACCATTTACGAGGAGCAGTTTGCTTCCGGTCGGTACGACGAGCGCTCAGAAAAAATTCGGGACGTGATCACCTCCCTGGTGGTCAGCGAGCCCCATCCCCTGTACCCCGTGGAAAACTACACCCTCAACTATCACGGCACGGTGGAAGTGCCCGGCGCCAAGATCGTCGGCGTGAAAGAGTTCTTCAAGAAGCGGGGCGACTTCCTGCGCGAACACCCGCTTTTCAAGGAGACCGTGCCCGTCATCGCGGAACACAACGCGCTCCGGACCGGCGACAACGTTTCCGTTTCCGTTACCCTGAAGAAGGGTGATTCCGGCCAACCGGTGTGGGTTGCCCACCGCGCGGAAGGGGAGGGTACCTTCCGGTATCTGCGCCTGAAAGCAGAGGCCGACGGCAACTTTGCCGCCACGCTGCCCGCCGAGGAGATCAAGGAATACTTCGTCGTGGCCGAAGGGAAAATATCGGCCAATGTACTTCCGGCGCGTTCGGCGCGGGAGTGGTTCACAGTGGAGTAGCGAACTGCCTCAGCAACAGTAAGCGCACAAATTCTCCGGCACCTTGCGGACAAAATGACGCAGCGTTCGTGTCACCTAAAGACGTTCCGCGAAGTCGGCCGCTACTTTTCCGATAATATCACAAGCTTCCCCCAGCTGCGTTTCCGTAATCACCAGCGGTGGCGCAAAGCGAATGATGTTGCCGTGCGTAGGTTTGGCGAGCAGGCCGGCCTCCGCCATCGCCACGCAAAAATTCCAGGCGGTCTTGCTTTCCGGGCTGTCGTTGATGATCACGGCGTTCAGCAATCCCTTACCCCGTACTTTGGCGAGCAGTTGCGGGTAAGCATCCACCAGTTCCTGCATCCGCGCGCGGAAGACGTGGCCGAGAGCGCGGGCGTTCTGCGTCAGGCGCTCATCGATGATCACCTCCAGGGCTTCGCGGGCCACGGCGCAGGCGACGGGGTTGCCGCCAAAGGTGCTGCCGTGCTGCCCGGGCCGGATCACCTCCATGATGTGATCGTCACACAGTACGGCGGAAACCGGGTAGGTACCCCCGCTGATGGCCTTGCCGAGGATGAGGATGTCGGGGCGCAAATAAGTGGCCGGCTGGCGCTCGCAGGCCGCCGCGCAGGTGCAGTCGCCGCAAACGCGGAGGAGGCCGCCGGTGCGTCCGATGCCGGTCTGGATCTCGTCGGCGATGAACAGCACATTGTGCTCCTTACAGGCATCGCGCACGGCGGCCAGGTAACCGTCTTCCGGCACGAAAACGCCGGCTTCCCCCTGAATGGGCTCCACCATCACGCCGGCGATGGTGGCCGGGTCGTTGGCCAGGGCGGCGCGCATGGCCGCGGCGTCGCCGTACGGAACGCTCTCGAAACCGGGGGTGTAAGGACCAAACTTGCCCTTCGCGTCCGGGTCGGAACTGAAGGAGATGATGGTGGTGGTGCGGCCGTGGAAGTTTTGCCCGCAGACGATGATGCGCGCCTGATTGGTGGGAATGCCCTTCTTCTCGTACCCCCACTTGCGGCAGATCTTGATGGCGGTTTCGACGGCCTCGGCCCCGGTATTCATCGGCAGGACCTTGTCGAAACTGAAGTAATCGGTCAGGTATTTCTCGTACTCACCGAGCTGATCGTTGTGAAAAGCACGGCTGGTCAGCGTCAGACGGCGGCTTTGCTCCACCAACACATCGATGATTCGGGGATGGCAGTGCCCCTGGTTGACGGCCGAGTAGGCGCTCAGGAAATCAAAATACTGCTTGCCCTCCACGTCCCAGACGTAACAGCCGCGCCCCTCGTGGAGTACCACGGGCAGCGGGTGGTAGTTGTGGGCACCGTGTTGGTCTTCCAGAGCGATGTGGTAGGCCGGGGAGGTGGCGGTTTTATTTTTGGTCATGGTCGGTTTGGCTTTGGGGCGAAGATAAGGGCGCGGCCGCAGGTGCAGTGGCCGTTTTGAGAAAAAGAGCTGAACCCCGCCAATCCGCGTGTTCGTCGTCCCCGTATGAGGTTTATCGGCGCGCACGGACGCCCTATTTCGTAAAGTTCGGATCAAATTCGCCTTTTGCCTTACGGTTCAGGTGATTAGCGACCAAAGAACGGCCGACTACGGAATGATATATCTCCCAACCGACAAACTCAATCCCTTAATATCTTAACGACCTCTTAACATCTTAGTCAAACTTGTGTACTTTTGCTGCTTTAAGGCCACGATCTGATTTTTTTGTCGGCTGACTTGCCCGGAAGAGCATCGGAACAAAAAAATCAATCTTCGCAACCCACATTTGTAGCCAGGCCAGCCACGCCTGTTTTCCAGCACCCACGCATAACTCACCAGGTATGAAAAGAACTATACTCCTCTTTTTACTCGTGTTGTCCGCCTTTACCGTTTACGCCCAAACCGCCCTGCAGGGCAAGGTGACGGACGAAACCGGGGAAGCGCTGCCCTTCGCGACCATTCAGCTCTTTAAGAACGGCGCTTTCTATCAGGGTGCCCAAACCGATCTGGATGGCAACTTCTTCATCTCCCCCGTCGACCCCGGCACGTACGATATTCAGGCGGACTACACCGGTTATCAGCCGATGAAACTGACCGGTATTCCGGTCAGCGCCGGAAGAACCAACGTTGCCGACGTGGAAATGAACAGCGACGGCGGCGTAGTCCTCGAAGAGATCGTGGTGGTGGCCTACGAAGTCCCCCTCATTGAGCAGGACAACACTACCCAGGGCCAGACGGTGACCTCCGAGCAGATCAAGAACCTGCCCACGCGGAACATTAATCAGATCGCCTCCATCACGGCGGGGGCCTCCTCCGCCGACGAGGGGGACGGGATCAACATCCGGGGTTCGCGTGATAATGCTACCGACTACTATGTCGACGGCGTGCGCGTACGGGCTACTTCCATCCCCGATTCCGAGATTGAGCAGTTGCAGGTCATTACCGGTGGCGTTGAAGCCCGCTACGGCGACGTGACCGGTGGCATTATCTCCATCACCACCAAGGGCCCCAGCAATAAGTTCAGCATCAACGCCGAAGCCGAAACCAGTGAAGGGCTCGATGGCTACGGCAACAGCCTGGTCGGCCTTTCCGTCAACGGACCCATTATCCGCGACCGTAAGGGCAGCTCCATTTTCGGATTTCGCCTTTCCGGCCGCTACACATACCAGGAGGACGATGACCCCAGTGCCGTGCCGATCTTCCGCATTACCGACGAGAAACTGGCGGAGCTGGAAGCCAACCCGCTCATCGGCAACGCCGGCCGCAGTTTCGTTGCCGCCGACTTCCTGAATCCCGAAGACGCCAATGCCCTCGACGTGCGCCCCTTCGAGACGTACGATAACCTCAACCTCAACGGCCGCCTTGATCTCAAGATCAGCAACGCCATCGATGTCTCCCTCTCCGGTTTCTACGGCAAACAGTCGGATCAATTCACGCCTAACGAGAACAGCCGCAGTCAGCAAAGAAACCGGCAAAGCTGGCGTACGCTGAACGCGCACAACAATCCCACGCAGTTCAATACCGATACCCGCGTTAATTTTCGCTTCCGTCACCGCCTCGGCGGTTCCGGCGTGGCGGACGGGGGCAACGCCGGTAGCAGCGTGATCCAGAACGCCAGCTACACCCTGCAGGTAACCGCAGAAAACAACCTGATCGATCGGGAAGACCCCCGCCACGGGGATAACTTCTTCAATTACGGTTACGTCGGTAAGTTCGACGTGGACTACATCCCCGTTTATGATTTCCTGACCAGCCCCGTCGGCGAGGTCACCGGTGCCTATCAGGTGGATTACCGCGCCGTACTGCGGAACCTGGACGCAACCAACAGTACCAACCCCGTACTGGCCAATTACAACAATATTTATGGATTTGGCTCCGACGTGATCTTCACGAACGATCTTTTCGGTACCGCCGGCCAGCCCAACCGCTCCAATGTCGACGGTATTATTCCCACCGTGGAGAACTTCGTGGCCATCAACGGTCGTGTTCAGGACATCGTAGACGACAGTTGGGGTTTTCACGCCAACGTGGGTACCGTCTATAACCAATACTTGAAAAACGACCGCGACACTTATACCTTTCAGGCCAACGCATCGTTCGACATCGTGCCCGGCAGCTCGGACAAGAGCCGCCACAGTATCCAGCTCGGCATTCTGTACGAGCAGCGTACCGATCGCCAGTATTTCCTTAATCCATTCGGTTTGTGGACGACCGGAAGACAGCTCATCAACCGTCCCCTCAACGCCGTCGATACGCTCAACCGCGTGGTCGGCACCCAGGAAATCGAACTGGTAGGAGGCCCCGGAGGGCAGACCTTCAACGGTACGGCCAACATCTACGCGCCCACCATCGAGAGCGGCTCCGCCGGCCGCTTCTACCGCCAGGTACGGGAGCGTCTTGACCGCGGTCTGGACGAGCTGGTCAACATCGACGAGCTTGATCCGAATCAGTTGAGCCTCGATATGTTCAGTGCCAACGAGATCACCAGCGCCAACCAACTCGAATACTTCGGATACGACTATCTCGGCAACGAATTCAACGGTACGTTCGACGACTTCTTCGCCATCGACCCCAACACGGGCGAGCGCTCCTTCAACGTAGCCCCCAACCGCCCGATCTATGCATCCGCCTATTTACAGGACAAGTTTACGATCAATAAAATGATCTTCCGTCTTGGCGTCCGCGTGGACCGTTTTGACGCCAACACCCGGGTACTGAAAGATCCGTACAGTCTCTACGAGGTCATCGGTGCGGGAGACTTCCATTCCAACTTCGGCGGGGACAAGCCCGGTAACATCGGGGATGACTTCGCCGTCTATACCCGCGACGACAACGGAACGAACGTGCAGGCTTATCGCAGTGGCGACAACTGGTTCGCCCCCGACGGCACCCCCGCCAACGGCCCGCAGGAACTTGCCGGCATTCGTTCCGGTCTCGTTTTTCCCAAGTACGCCAACCCCGCGGCGCACGAGGTGGCTGACTTCATTAAGCAGGACAACTTCACGGTGGAAACTTCCTTTAAGGATTACGAAGTTCAGTTCAACGTAATGCCCCGCCTGGCCTTCTCCTTCCCGATCTCCGAAAAGGCCAACTTCTTCGCTCACTACGATATCCTGCTGCAGCGCCCGCCGAGCAACTCGCTGGCCACCGCCCTTGATTACTATTTCTTCGTAGAGAACGCCGGCCGAACAACGTTCAACAACCCCGCTCTGCGCCCCGAGCGTACGGTGGATTACGAAGTCGGTTTCAAAACGCAGATATCCAACACTTCCGCCATCTCGATCACTACCTATTACAAAGAGATGCGCGATATGATCCAGCTGCGTACGTTCTTCCCCGTAGCGATCGTGAACCAGTACAACACGTACGACAACCAGGATTTCGGTACCGTGAAGGGTTTCAGCCTGACGTACGACCTGCGCCGCACGTCCAACTTCACGGTTAATGCCAACTACACGCTTCAGTTTGCGGACGGTACCGGCTCCGACGCCAACTCCCAGCAGGGACTGACCAACCGGGGTAACCTGCGGACGCTCTTCCCGCTGAGTTTCGACGAGCGCCACCGCGTCAACCTGGTGATCGACTACCGGCTGAACGGTCGTAACGTCAATCCAACCTTTCTGCGGGATCTGGGTATCAACCTTCAGGCTTCCGGCGTGACCGGTACTCCCTTCACCGGCACCTTCCTGCCGTCTGAATTTGGCGGTTCGGGTACCCGCGGGGGTATCAACAGTTCGCGTAAGCCTTTCCGTTTTACGCTCAACGGCCAGATAAATAAGGACTTTGCGATTGGTAAAAACTCCAGCGTAAACATTTATTTCCGGGTATCCAACATCCTGAACCGCCGTAACGTGCTCAACGTGTACAGTGCCACGGGTTCGGCCGATGATCCCGGCTACCTGCAGTCCGGCTTCGGCCAGGACCGTCTGGATGGGCTCACCGGAACGCTCAGTGCGCAGAACTTCCTGACCTCTTACCAGTGGCGGGTACTGAACCCGGACTTCTTCACGTTGCCCCGCCGCATGTTCATCGGGGCCCAGTTCAGCCTCTGATCTCCACCTAACTCCACCAATTACAAAAAAACTGCTAGCTATGCGCTTCAAGCACTTCTTTCTTTATTTAATCGCCCTGGTGGGGCTGTCCGCCCCGGCTATGCTGACGGCGGCCAAAGGACCGGATACCGGCCCGGCCAACGGCACGTCGGATAACAACCCCCGCATCAATTTCCGGGAAGCCTGCGACAACGCCGTTGCCCAGATTGACATGGAGATCAACAACGTCCGCGCCCGCCTCACGACCGGCGGTGACGTCTGGTGGGACGGCACCAACGGCCGATACGTTGTGCCCAAACCTCCTCCCGGCGTACCGGAAGTCAGTTCCATTTTCGCCGGTGCCGTGTGGCTCGGCGGCCTCGACCCCGGCGGCGGGTTGAAAGTTGCGGCCCAACAGTACGGTCGCTCACGCGGTAATTTCGATTATTACCCCGGCCCCCTCACCGATGAGGGTACTACTTCAAAAGATACCTGTGCCAATTGGGACCGTTTCTTCACCGTGTCCGGGGAGAGCATCCGCGAGGTACGCGCGGCGTTCGAAGCAGGTGGCGGCGTGCCGCTGGACCCCAGTCAGATACCCGCCGACATCCTCGGGTGGCCTTCCACCGGCAACCCCTTCTTTTTCGAAACTAACGGCTTCGAGTTGCCCAACACCACCCAGGGACTTGCCGGATACTGGGATCAGGATCTGGACGGCACCTACGATCCCACCAACGGGGATTACCCAGTTATCGAGATCCGGGGTTGTACGGAATCTCCCCAGTTTCCCGAGGAGATGACCTTTTGGATATACAATGACAACGGGGATACCCACCGGGAATCACAGACCCCGAACGTCATCCAGATGGAGATCCAGGTGCAGGCTTTCGCCTACACCACGGCCGACGACATCAACAGCATGACCTTTCAGCGCTATAAACTGATCAACCGTGCCCAGGAAGACATCCTGAATACCTACTTCGCCATGTGGACGGATGCCGACCTCGGCTGTTCTACCGATGACTTCGTCGGTTGTGATACCGTCCGCGAACTGGCGTACGTCTACAATGAAGATGCCCTCGACGGAGCCTCCGGCTGTACCTGTGACGGTGGCGTGAACACCTACTGTGACGAAATTCCGATTTTGGGAATTGACTACTTTCGCGGCCCCCTGAAGCCCGACGTGGACGATGACGGCAACCCCGTCGAGATCGAACTCGGCATGAGTTCCTTCATCTACATGAACCGTCAGGGTGCCGGTCCGGCACCACCCCAGACAACGGACCCCAGTACCGCCGATCAGTACTACAACTATCTGCAGGGTCGGTGGCTTGACGGATCTCCGTTGTGGAACACCGGCGATGGCTTTGACGAAACCGGCGCTGAGCAAACCCGCTACGCTTTTTACGACGCTCCGAACGACGCCGACGGCTGGTCCATGGTGTCCGCCGAACTCGGTTTTGGTGACCGCCGTACCCTCCAGGCTTCCGGCCCCTTCACCCTGCTCCCCGGAGCGGTGAACGAGCTCATCATCGGTGTGGTCTGGGTACCGGATCAAACCTATCCTGCTCCCTCCATCCAACGTCTCCAGCAGGCGGACGACCTGGCCCAGTCGCTGTTCAACAGCTGTTTCGATATCTGCGACGGACCGGATGCTCCGGACGTCGACATCGTCGAATTGGATCAGGAGGTGGTACTGCTGCTCAGCAACCCCACTACCAGTAACAACTTTGAAGAAGCCTACGAAGAAGGTGGACTCGGCATACCGACCGGCTTCGACAGCCTGTATCGTTTCGAGGGCTACCGCATCTTTCAGTTTGCCGGCCCCGAGGTTTCTCTGGCCGAGATCGACGACCCTAACCGGGTGCGGGAGATCGCCCAGTTCGACATCAACAACGGCATCACGGAAGTCTTCAACTGGAATCAGATCGATGAGGAGGACAACCCGCTGCTGAATCCTTTACTCGTGCCGTCGCTTCAGACGAAGGGTTCCGACAACGGGATCAGACACAGTCTGCGGATCACGGAAGACGCCTTTGCCTCCGGCACCGACACCCGCCTGGTCAACCACCGCCGATATTACTTTACGGTGGTGGCTTACGGCTACAACAATTACAAAGAGTACGATCCGTTCGACCAGGATAACCCCGGTCAGCGGCAGCAGTACAAATCTTCGAGCCGCCGCATCGGCGATCAGGAGACCGGTAACCCTTACTACCAGGTCATCCCCCGCCCGATCACGGATCGTAATTTGATGGCCAACTATGGCGACGGTGCTACCGTAACCCGCATCTCCGGCGTCGGTAACAGTGGCAACTTCCTTGATCTCGATGCGGACACCCGTGCGGAGATGGAAGTCGCTTTTGCTTCCGGTGAAACGGAATTCCCCGAAATTACCTACGCCCCCGGCGCCGCTCCGATCGATGTGTTCGTGGCCAACCCGCGCGAGGTAAAGGACGGCGACTACGAGCTGACCTTCGTCGATGACGATATGAGCGATGACGATCTGGATGCTCCCGTACGCTGGATGCTCCGCTGCCTCAACGATTGTGGGGTGGGGACCATCATCAGCGAGCGTTCCATCGACGTCAATAATGAGCAGATCATTCCCGAATTCGGTTTCTCCATTCGTATCGGCGACGTCGATGAGCCCGGCGTAAACATTGGCGAGGGCCAGGTCAACGGCACGATCGGTGCCACGGTTACCTATGCCGACGAGACCCAGGATCCCTGGCTCAACGCACTGCCCGATAACTTTGTCATTCCCGGGAGCGGCGCCAACATATACAACTACGTCAATACGGAGTTCCAGGCTCGCTACGCGTTCAAGGATCCCGAGATGGTCTTTAACGATTTTGCTCCGGGAATTTATCCTTATCAGTTGATGGATGAGAGCAATCGCCCCGGAGGATTTCCCTTCCTTTCTCCGGTATGGAAGAACCGCACCAATTCCAGTGCCGTGATTCGCCAGAGAATGGACAACCTGACTAATATCGACATCGTATTCACGTCTAATAAAGACCTCTGGTCTCGCTGTCCGGTAGTGGAAACGTCCACGGACTTTTACGACGATGCCATTCTCGACGGCCGACCGGTCCGCCCGAGCGATTATCCTGAAAACTTCGATACCCGAGATGCGCCCAGCGTGACTAAAAACGCCGATTCCGACGGGCTACCTGAAGTGGACGACGACATTGATCCGCTTCTGGAAAGAGGTATGGGTTGGTTCCCCGGTTACGCCGTCGACGTTGAAACCGGACGCCGACTCGCCGTCTTCTGGGGCGAGAACAGCCTCTATGACGGTCGTTCCGTAGGGGACGCCAGCAGCTACGTAGCTCCCGCCAACGGCGCGGATATGATCTGGAATCCATCCAATGAGGTGATCACCACCCCGCCCGGACAAGTAAGTATTTACAACTTCGTATCCGGAGCCCAGCACTATTTCTACGTCACGAAACTCGAATACGACGAAGGGGTGTTCCTGCACAGCCGCTTGCGGCCGAACAATTCCACCAACCGGAAGGTGAACGCCGTACGGGAGATCATCTGGGCGGGCTTTCCGCTGCTCTCTCCCGGTAGCAGCCTGCTGTCGTACGCCGACGGCATCATCCCGAACGATGTAACCGTCAAACTACGGGTGAACAACAGCTACGATTTTGAAGAGGGCACGGATGACTCTAACGGTTACCCGACTTACCGCTTCAGCATCGATGGCAAAGCCTCGGTCTCCGATCTGGACGAGGCCGGGCAGGCCCGCCAGTTGGAGATGATCAACGTAGTTCCTAACCCTTACTACGGTTTCAGCAGTTACGAAGACAGTCAGTTTGAGACGAACGTAAAGATTACAAACCTGCCCGCCCGGGCGACGGTGACGATCTACTCCCTCGACGGCAAGTTTATCCGTAAGTATGACCGCGACGAGACGCCGACGATGTTGCGCGGATCCGACCGCCCGATCGGTTCCCGCCAGATATCTCCCGCTCTGGAGTGGGATCTGAAGAACTTTAAGGGTATCCCCGTTTCGGGTGGGGTGTACCTCATCCATGTCGATGCCCCGGGCGTTGGCGAGCGTACCCTCAAGTTCTTCGGTGTTCAGCGCCAATTTGATCCTTCCGGACTTTGATCCGGTCCTGAATTGTCCGCCGGCTCTCTTATCCCATCGGGGAGCGAGAGCCGGCGGGTGTTTCATTGGCGCGAGCGCGGGTATGCAAAGAGAAGACGTTTAAAGAGCAGGGTTCTGCCCGCGGGTGACCTTGCGCTTTAAAATACTTTTCCTGCACCTGCGGCCGCGCCCCTACTCAACTAATCGCATGGGTTCTACCCACCTCTAAAAATATGCTTCCCCGCTTTGAGGGAAGACCAACTCAATACTAAGTAGCATGAAGAAAATTTACCTTCTCGTACTTTGCTTCGGCCTGGCGGCGTCCACCGCTTTTGCCGGAAACCCCGACCGCCAGGGAGAGGCCGGGGCCGCTCAACTGCTGATGAATCCCTGGGCTCCTTCCGCGGGGCTGCACACGCTCAATACCTCCAGCATCATGGGGGTGGAAGCCATGCGGCTAAACCCCGCCGGTGTTTCCCGTATGCAGGGCACCGAGGTTCGCCTCGGCTACGCCAACTACCTGCAGGGAACGGGCGTATCCATGCAGTCCATCGGGGTTGCCAGCGCCAGCGGAAAGGGCGGTGCCATCGGTTTCAGCATCATGAGCCTCGACTTCGGTGACGTACCGGTTACCACCACGGCCCTGCCGGAAGGCACCGGTGCCCTGCTCAACATCAGCTTCATCAACATCGGACTCACTTACAGCTATACCTTCGAGGAGGCCGTCTCCGTAGGGGTGACCCTGCGGGGCGTCAGTGAGGGCACCAGCGACGTGACCGCTTTCGGTTTCGCCGTCGATGCCGGAGTACAGTACGTAACCGGGGAGGCCGACGAATTCAAATTCGGCATCAGCCTGCGCAACATCGGCTCTAAACTGAGCTACGGCGGACAAGGACTAACCGTTTCTGCCCAAACCACCGAAACGAACTACGACCGTGCCCTGGCCGAACGCTCCGCCGCCTTCGAGATGCCCTCGCTGCTGAACATCGGGGTTTCCTATGATCTGCTGGCCGGTAAGGCCGACCAACGCGTGACCCTGATCGGGAACTTCACGGCCAACTCCTTTGGCCGCGATCAGGTTGGATTTGCCGCCGAATACGCCTTCCGCGAGCAGTTCATGGCCCGTTTCGGATACCGTAGCGACATTGAGCAAAGTGAGCTTACCGAAGTGCCACTGTACGACGGTCTGAGCGCCGGTGCCAGTATCCGGGTGCCCTTCAAAAAGGGGGACAGGAGCAGGAGTGTCAGCATTGACTATGCCTGGCGTAACACCCGTATCTTTAACGGTACGCACAACATCGGGATCGGCGTGTCGATCTAGATTATGATCTATTTTCCTATCTTTGGAACTAAGATTACTGCAAAGACGTTTCTACCCCGGGTAGAAACGTCTTTGTTTTACCCCGCCCGCGTAGCCATACGCGGCACATTGCAATAACCTTAAGCCGGGTCTTCGCAACTTCCCTCCGGGGAAGGTGGGAAGATTTTCTGCTTAAACCCAAACACAACCGACCATGTCTAAAACCCAGTATCTGTCCAAGGAGGGGTTCGACCGACTGACCGCCGAGCTCGATGAGCTCAAAACGACCGGACGCTCTAACGTTGCCAAGGCGATTGCCGAGGCCCGTGAAAAGGGCGACCTTTCCGAAAACGCCGAATACGACGCCGCTAAGGACGCCCAGGGCCTCCTGGAGATGAAGATTAACGAGCTGGAAAAAGTGATGGCCAACGCCCGCGTTCTCGACGCAAGTAAACTGGACGCCAGCTCGGTGACCGTGATGAGCAAGGTCACCATCCGCAATTTGAAGATGAAAAAGGAAATAACTTACATGCTGGTCGCCAACTCCGAAGCCGACCTGAAGGCAAAGAAAATCTCCGTCGACAGTCCCATGGGAGTCGGTCTGCTGGGTAAAAAACCGGGAGATATCGCCGAAGTGGTTACCCCGAACGGCACCATAAAGTTCGAGATCATCTCTATCACCATTTAAGCGCACCTTCGCCATGCCTTCCGTATTTACCAAGATCATCAAAGGAGAGATTCCCGGTCATATAGTAGCCGAAACGGATCAGTTCATCGCTTTTCTCGACGTACGTCCGATGATGGAGGGGCACACGCTCTGCGTGCCCAAGCGCGAGGTCGATTATTATTTTGATCTTTCCGACGGGGAAATTGCGGACCTGGCGGTGTTTTCAAAGTCCGTTGCCCATGCCATTAAACGGGTGATCGACTGCAAGCGGGTGGCCGTTGGTGTGCTCGGCCTCGAAGTTGCCCACGCACACCTTCATCTGGTACCAGTCGTTACGGAGAAGGATATGCGCTTCGGTAAATCCGTTGAGGTATCATCCGCCAGGATGAAGGAGTTGCGGGAGGCCATTGCCTCGGCCTACGCGGGATAACGCCCCTCCGGCCTTTTTTCCGACGCCCTTGTCGTCAGTATGATTTGCCGGGTTGATGAATTTTGAGGCGCATATCTCAAAGTAAAAATGGTTGAACTCGTCCGTCAGCTACCGCAACTCGTTCGGCTTACCATTCCGGAGGCACCAATTCCTTGAAGTGCCCGTTGAGTTGCGCCCGGTCACGGATGCTTTTTCCTTCCCGCAGTTCGGGGTGAATACCGATCAGGTGATCGAGTAAAAACCGTTGGCGTTCGGGCGCGCTGCGCAACGTTAGCAGCTCGTACTCTTGTTCCAGTTTCATGCCTACGTAATGGGCGATATCGTACGTTTTAAAGCCTTCCTTGACGCTTTTGATCGTTTTGTCAATACCCAGGTCCCGGTAGATGGTTCTGGTGAGATTTATGATCTCGCCGTTCAGGTGGGGGTCCTCGGTGAGGCCAACCTCCAGTTCACGACACTCACCTCCGGGATATAGTTTTCCGGGAAATGTTTTCCAGAAGTCTTCCAGAAAAAATACCCGCCGGCCAACGGTGCGAACGTCGCATTCACCCGACGGATAGCGATTGACGATCTCACTGAGGTGAACTTCGGTCGCAATGGGCAGCAAACCGCCGTCGATGACGGTGGGGACGCAGAAAGTTATTCCATTCTGCTCGGCATCTTCAATTAACTGAAGGTAACGGGCTTCAAAAATATGCAGGTTCAGCTTTTCTCCGGGGAAAACAACAAGTTGAAGAGGAAATATTGCAAGTTTATACGTCATATGTTGGGGCTTAACCCCTTTGTATCGGTTAGATAAAGTTATCCTTCCTATTTTGTTGAGCCTAATCCAGTATACAACATGAAGATGCCATCGTTTGCCCGTTTAATGCCCGTTTTCGTACTACTTTGTTTATTGTCGTACCGCTGTGAGCGCCCGGCAGAGGAAGAAAGGGAGGTAATTGCCGTGGAAAAGATTCCCGCGGCGATCAGTGCCTTTACTTCCGGGTTGATCGGCAGAGACGAAGCCGTATTCGTGCAGTTTACCCGGCTGCCCGAAGGGGAAGCCGGTACCCTGATCGACTTCACCCCGGCTACCCCGGGTGACGCAACCTTAAGCGGATCAGGACTGACGTTCACTCCCCGGGAAGGCTGGAAATCCGGCACGGATTACACGGCAACGATAAAGCTAGAAGGGGAAGATGATTTCAAGTTCACCTTCAGCGTGATGAGCCGGAAGGCGGAGGTGATTTCGGAAGGTTTATTCATTCCCGGCGGAGACGATGCCGGAGTGGAAGTGACCGGGCGCGTGGTTACCAACGACGCGGCTACGGTGGATGAAATAAGTGACTTACTTACCGCTAAACAGGGAGATAAAAGAGCAGCGGTTGAAGTGGTGGCCGGCAACGACAGCCAGCACTTCACTTACAAGATCGCCGCGCCGGACCGGGGAAAAGACCCCGCACCGGTTGTCATCACTTACGATGGCAGGCAAAGTGGGTTCACGACCACCAGTGGAGAACTCACGGTTCCCATTCCCGCATCCGATGATTTTCGGGTGGAGAGCATGGTTTTGAGCGATACGGAAGACGGTGCCCTGTTGGCACGGTTTACCGATGCGCTCGATCCCAAACAAGACTTTGAGGGAATGATCAACTTTCCGGGAAATACAAAATACACGACCCGCGTAAACGGTAATTTGCTCTACGTTTATCCCAAAAGCGATAATTTGGGGGAGGTGACCATCCGTTTGTCCGATGCCATCAAAAATCAGTCCGGCTACCGTCTGGTCCGTGAAACAAGCTGGAAGATCAACCTGGGCCGGACCGAACCGGGGTTGCGCCTGGTAAGCAAGGGTACCATTATGCCCCATCAGGGTAAGCGCATGTTCTCTTTCGAGGCGGTCGGGCTACAGGGCGTGCAGGTGGAGGTCGTGGAGATGTTTTCCGGTAACGTTGGCCAGTACCTGCAGGAGAATACTCTGGACGATCAGCCAAACGACTGGACGATCCGCCGGGTAGGCAAGATCATCGCCCAGGAGAGGGTACCACTTACCAGCTTAAGTAAAGCTGTCAATGTCTCCCGCTGGAGTCGTTATGCCCTCGATCTCAGCAAGTACATCAAAGCCGACGCTGCGGCGATATACCAGGTGAAGGTCGGATTCGGCATGGACGATGCCGTTGCGGGTTGCGATGTCGGTCCGGAAGATTTTGGACTTGCCGCACTGGGAGCCGAGGAGGATGATTTCTCGCTCGGTTTTCGCGAAACGACCAGCCGTATGGGTAATTATTACGGAATTCATGGGCGGTACGCTGATTTTAAATGGGAAGATCAGGAAGATCCCTGTCTGCCGGCTTACTACAATCGGAATCGCTTCCTGACGGCCAGCATCCTTTCCTCCAACCTGGGGCTGATCGCCAAACGCAACCCCGATCGCACGACCGTGATTTTCGCTACGGACCTGATCAACGCCGGGCCGCGCAGGGGCGTCGACATCAAAGTGTACAGCTATCAGCGCCAGGAACTGTTCAGCGGTACCACCGATGCCACTGGCCGGGTAAGGATCACAACGACCGAGGAGCCGGCAACCGTCATTGCCAGTGCGGGAGACGATGCGGCCTACCTGGCCATCGATGGCGATACCGGTCTTGGTCTGAGCCGTTTCGACATTGGCGGCGTAAAGGGTGACGGCGGAATAAAGGGAGCATTTTATACCGAAAGGGGCGTCTGGAGACCGGGAGATACCGTCTTCCTGAACTTCGTTCTCGAAGACCGGCAGCAAAGATTACCAACGGATTATCCGATCGAATTCACCCTCTCCGACGCCCAGGGGAGGGTGGTGGAGCGACGCAACGTACACGCCGCTTTCAATGGTGGGCTGTACCCGCTCACTTTCAGTACCCGCAAAAAAGACGTGACCGGAAACTGGACCGCCGCCGTCCGCGCAGGGGGCAAAACCTACCGCCGGCAGCTGATGATCGAAGCGGTAAAACCCAACCGGCTTTCCATTGATCTGGAGCTTCCCGACGGAGGTCTGCGCCCCGCCGCCAACGCCGTTACCCTGGCGAGTAAATGGCTCTACGGCGCCCCGGCCGCCAGCCTGAAAGCCAAGGTCGAAATGGTGGTCAGTTCCCGACCGGCCGAATTTCCAAAGTGGACGGATTTTGCCTTTACCGATCCTGCCCGTAAGCCCGACCAGAACGCCGCGAAAGAAATTTATGACGGTACCCTCAGTGAAGAAGGTTCCGCAACGATAAATATACCCCTCGATGGCGCGGCAGCTCCCGGGCCCCTCACCGCCGGGCTGACCACCAAGGTATTTGAACCAGGCGGAAATTTCAGCATCGATAACCAACGCATTCCGTTCGACCCCTACGCAACCTACGCCGGGGTCAGTATCCCCATCGATCAGTGGGGTTCCCGGAGGGTAAGCATGGACGACCCCTCTACCATTAACCTCGCGGCGGTCGACACCAAAGGGAACGGCGTAACCGGCCGTAAACTTACCGCCGGCCTGTACCGCGTCAACTGGCGCTACTGGTGGCAGGACAACAACGACAACGCCGCCCGCTTTAACAGCAGCAGCCATACCGAAGCGCTGAAAACCTATACGGCCACCACCGGTGCCGACGGCTCGGCGAAAATCAAGGTGAAGGTCGTCGGCTGGGGGCGCTATCTGCTAAGGGTATGTGACACCGGAGGACACTGCTCCGGTCAGTACTTTTACGCCGGCTATAACCAAGACGAATCCGACCGGGAATCCGCTTCGCTGCTGCGCCCGGTGGCGGAAAAAGAGAAAGTAGGTGTTGGAGAGGAGGTGAAGATCACTCTGCCTACCAGCGCGGGCGGTAAAATGCTCGTCAGCCTCGAAACTTCCGCCGGGTCGGTGGAGCAATTCTGGCTCGATGCCGAAGCGGGACAAACGGAGGTGAGTTTCAAGGCCGACGAAAGAATGGTGCCTACGGTATACGCCAACATCACCCTGTTACAGCCCTACGAACAAACTACCAACGACCGTCCGGTCCGTCTCTACGGCATCGTTCCCGTCGAGGTGACCGACCCGACCACGGTACTGGAGCCCCGGCTGGAAACAAAGGAAGAGTGGCGCCCCAGGAGCCGGGTACGGGTGAAGGTGGACGAAACGAACGGAAAAGACATGACCTACACGCTCGCTGTGGTCGACGAAGGCTTGCTGGGCCTCACCCGGTTTAAGACCCCGGATCTCCACCAGCGTTTTTTCGCCAAGGAAGCCTTGAGCGTGCGCAGTTACGACCTCTATAAATACGTAATCGGCAGCCTGAACGGAGAATTCGGGAAACTGCTCGCCATCGGCGGAGACGGCTCAAACGAAGAAGAAGACGATAAAACGGCTAACCGCTTTGAACCTGTGGTACGTCACCTGGGGCCGTTTCGCCTCGCGGGAGGGAAGACCGGAATTCACGACATCGAACTCCCCAACTACATCGGTGCGGTGCGGGTAATGGTTGTTGCCGGAAAAAACCGGGCTTACGGCAGCGCTTCAAAACGCATCCCGGTAGTGCAACCGCTGATGGTGCTGCCCACCCTGCCCCGGGTACTGGGGCCGGGAGAAAGGGTGGATATGCCCGTGAATGTCTTCGCAATGAACGATAAGGTGAAAAACGTCCGCGTGAGCGTCAGGGAAAGCGAGGGGCTGGTGACCTCCACCGCCGCGAATAAGGACGTAACCTTCAGCAAGCAAGGAAACCAAACTACTTATTTTCCCCTGCAGGTCGGCGATCAGGCCGGGATCGCCCGCTTTTCGGTAACGGGAGCCGGTAGCGGGGAAAAGGCCAGCCAGGAGATCGAGATCGACGTACGTCACCCCAACGAAGAGGAGTCGCGTTCAAAGACCGTCGCGATAAGCCCCGATGAGGGACAAAGGATCACCTATGACCTGTTCGGGGTGGAAGGGTCCCGCTCCGCTACCTTGGAGCTTTCGGCCCTGCCGGCCATGCAGCTCGAGCGCCATCTCCGCAACCTGCTGCGTTATCCCTACGGCTGCGTGGAGCAAACGGTATCCCCCGTTTTTGCGCAGTTGTACCTGGATCGTCTGACAACGCTCAGCAAGGACCAGGAGGCGCGCCGCCGGACCAACATTGCCGCTGGCCTGGAGCGACTGCGGGCGTTCCAGACCAGTAGCGGCGGAATGGCTTACTGGCCCGGCGGGCGGGACCCCCACCCCTGGGCGTCCAATTACGCGCTCCACTTTTTGGTGGAGGCCGAGCGGGCCGGGTTCAGCGTACCCCTCGATCTAAAGAATAAACTGAGCCGGTTCCAGGCCAACGTGGCCACCAACTGGCGGGAAAATAACGACCCGTTTTATAATTCCAACAGCCAGCGCCGACGCGACCAGTCTTACCGCCTCTACGTACTGGCGCTGGCCGGCAACGCGGAGGTAGGGGCAATGAATCGCCTGAAGGGCAAGGCTGCCGAACTGCCGACTTCCGCCGTCTACCAACTGGCGGCGGCTTACGCCCTGGTGGGGCAAAAAGCTACGGGCGACGAGATGGTGCTGGGGCAGTCGCCGGTGGTGAAGCCCTACCGGGAGCTGGGGTACACCTTCGGCAGCGAAATTCGCGACATGGCCATGATCCTGGAAGCTCAACTGGCGGTTAAAGACGAAGCGGCGGCCGCAAAACAAGTCTTCCGCCTCGCCGAAAGGGTAAGCCGCCGCCGCTGGCTCAGCACCCAGGAAGCCGCTTTTGCCTTCGTGGCGATCGGGAAGATGAATGAAGTGGGGAGCCGGCAACTCACCGCCGACTTCACAAGCTACTCCGGTACCAAAACCGCCGTGGGGGCCACCAACGAGGTGTATCGGATCGAGCTACCCATCAGTGGATCCAATTCGGCCTTCACCGTAGGTAATAAAGGCTCCGCTACCCTGTACGCAACCGTGATCACCAGTGGAAAACCTCTGCCCGGTGAGGAAGAGGCGACCAGCGAAAATCTGTCGTTAAGCGTTGATTACGTCGATGATTACGGGAAGACGGTCAACGTCTCCTCCCTGCCTTCCGGAACCGATTTCGTGGCGCGGTACACGGTCGTGAACAACGGAACCCTCGGCATCAACTACCGTCAACTCGCCCTGCGCAGCCTGCTGCCGTCGGGCTGGGAAGTCAGCAATGAGCGCATGGACGCAACGACTTCCGCCGCCGCCGACAACTATGATTACCGCGATATTCGGGACGATCGCGTGTACACTTTCTTCGACCTCAACCAAGGGCAAAGCAAGAGTTTCTCCCTGCGCATGACGGCAACTTATCCCGGGCGCTATTACCTGCCTTCCCAGATCAGCGAGGCGATGTACGCCGATGATGTCCGGGCCGGCGTGAAGGGACGCTGGGTGGAGGTGACGCAGTGATGACCTGCGACGCGATTTTTAAGGCGCGGCCGCAGGTGCAAAATGAAGGAGTTTAAAGAGCAGGGGCGGTCCCGACTGTTGCTATTGCTTCGGAAAACTCCACCTTTGCACCCGCGGCCGCGCCCTCATTTCCGTTCCCCCATTAAATTAGCGGCCAGTACGGTAAGGGTCAGCAGGATGCCCGGGAAAAGCGCCATCCACCAGGCGGCGGGGTAAGCCCGTGACTGCCGCAGCAAACTGCCCCACGTTACCTGGTCGGCGGGAATGCCGATACCGAGAAATGAAAGGAAAGCCTCCAGTAAAATCGCCCCTCCCACCCCGAAACTGCACACGACGATCAGCGGGCCGAATGCGTTGGGCAACGCATGCCCGAACAGTACCCGCCACCGGCCGATGCCGCCTATGCGCGCCGCCTCGATGTACGGCAGGCTGCGAATACGGAGCAGTTCCGCCCGTAAAAATCGCCCGATGGAGGGCCAGCGGAGCACCCCGATCACCACTACCACAATGAAGAGCGATGGCCGGTCGATGATGGCGATGAGCGCAATGAGCAGGACCAGCCCCGGGATATTGACAAACAGCTCCACCCCCTGCAAAAATATACTGTCGGCGGGCAGCCGCACCGGTTGATGCATCGGCGGAATGCACCAGAGCAAGCCTCGCAGCAGTAAAGCGCCGCAGCAACAGGAGACGACCGTCAGTAACATGCAGAAAAATATGCTTTCCGCCTGAAAAAACGGAAACAGACACAGAAAAGCGTACAGCACGCCGAACAGTCCGCCGAGTCCCCATCCCCACCAGTGGTAGCGCGGCGCGCGCAGCCGATCGTTGCCGAAGTAACCTGCGATGCCCCCCAGCGGCACCCCCAGCAAAAGGGAGATAATCAAGGCGCCAAAGCCGACGAAAACGGCAACGCGGGTACCGGCAATCAGGCCGGCCAGTACGTCGCGGCCCAACTGGTCCGTGCCTAGGTAGTGGCGCGCGCGCGGGCCAGTATTCTGCGCCGCAAAGGGCGAACGGTAACCACTGTTTTTAAGGTCGGAGGCTCCTGCGGAGTAGGGCACCGGAGGCCACACGGCCCAGTCCGTTTCCGTGCGGTACCAGTTTCTGACCACCGGACGGTAGGCTTCGGCCCAGCCCAGTACCCTGCCGTACTGGTGCAGTACGGGAAAGCGGGTTTCTCCGTTGACGGACGCTATTAACGGCCGATCGTTGGCCACGAAATCAGCCCCGAGCGCAACGAGCAGCAGCCCGACGAGCCAGAAGATGGCCAGTTTTCTGGCGCGGTCACCTTTTTTCATTTCAACGAGCTTTTGGTGCCTCCGAGGCGTACCCGGGGATCGGCCAGTGCGTAGCCCAGGTCGGCCAGCAGCAGACCGAATGCGGTAAGCAGACCGTTGAACAGAATGAGGGGAATGACGACCGGCCAGTCCCCGCCACTGGCGGCCCGGAACAACAATTGCCCCATGCCGGGAATATCGAAGATGCGCTCGATCAGGATGCTCCCCGCCAGCAAAGCCGGAAACACTCCGGCCAGCAGGGTGATGATCGGGAAGGAGGCGTTGCGCAGTACCTGACCCCAGAGGATGGCCGAGCGGGACAGGCCTTTCAGCCGGGCGGTCTTGACGTACGCGCGGTCGAGTTCGGTGACCGCCGCGCCGCGCAGGTGCCGGCTCACGTAGGCCCAAGCGGGATAGGCCATACAGATCACCGGCAGAAAGAGGTGTCCGATCCGTACCTTCAGCAGGGTGAAAAACGAAGCGCCCTCCGGTACCTTGCCGACGCCCATGCTCGGAAAAAGATCGAACCCGAAGGCCGGGGTGGTGAGGTAATTGGCCATCAGCATCCCCAGCCAGAAACTGGGAATACCGAAGAGGAAGAATAACGCGACCGTGCTGATCCGGTCGAACCAGCTCCCCCGGTAGCCCGCCGCGTAGAGCCCCTGAGGAATGGCGATCAGGTAAACCAGCAAGAGGGCAAAACCGTTGATGAGGGCCGTCCAACGCGCCGCTTTCCATATTTTTTGGGCTACGGGACGGCGATCTTCGAGGGAAAAGCCCAGGTCGCCCCGAAACAAGCGCAACAACCATTGGTGGTACTGGTTTTTGGGTCCGTTCCATGCGAAGGCGGGAAGCAGAAGTGCGTACCGTCGGGGATTTTTTTGCAGGTTAGCAAAAGCATTTTGCAGGGAGGAGGTGGCGGGGTCACCGGCCAGGCCCTTCAGCGCCTTACCGATCCTTGGCACCTCATCCTGAAGCAGAAGTCTTAAAAGTGCCGGTCGGGATTCCGCCGTCGGTCCGTCGCCTGAGGAGGCCGAGTAAGCCAGTTTCCTCAGCTCCCGGTAATATTCTTGCACGGCCGGCCAGTTGCCCGAATGCAGCGTGAGCGCCCGCAGCATTTTACGCTCCTGCGGCCGGGCGATGCGGCGCAGGGTATCCGGCAAAGCGGCATTGCGCAGCGAAAAATAAAAGGTCGGCTGATCGAGCCCGAGCGTAACGGCGGCGCGGCGGTAACTGCGGTCGTAGGCAGCGGGCTCGGTGGCGGCGCGCTGGGTTTCCGCCGGGGGGAGTAAGCGCTCAGCGGGGTCGCCCGGGGTGATTTGACGCAGGCCGAAGCAAACCAGGCTAAGCAGGAACAAGCTCAGCGGTAGCAACAGCAGACGACGTAGGGCGTAACGTAGCAATTTTTCGGCAAATAGATTAAGCGGTGAACGGGTAAGGTACGCTGCCCAGACTTATTTGCGGACCTCAACGGCCACGGATTTGGTGAAGTACTCCGCCTGTATGCTGGTTTGCAACCTGGCGGTACTGTCGGCATACAGCCGCTGTTTGATGAGGTAAACCCGGTAATTTCCGAAAGGGATGTCCTGAAGCGCTTTTTTGGGTAAGGTGACGCGGCCGTTCCGGGTCGGGCCCTGCAGGGAGATGCGGCGCGGCGAGGAGCGGTCTTCGGGCTCGAAGAAGATGACCAGAATTTCGGGTTCGAGTAATCCGGCGACAAGGGCGGGGAAGGAGACGGTCTCACCGTGGCTGACGGTGGGAGGGATGGAGTCGGGAAAAGGAGGCGAGAAGGAGAACTCCCGCGGACAAAGCCTTTCCGCCGTACCGCAGGGCAGGGCAAAACTCACCTTGCCGGGGAAGGAAATTTTGCGGCGGGCGCGGTAGTGGCCGGCCCCTACGGCAGTAAAAGGGGGCATCGCGCTGCCGTACAGCGTGGGCGCATGGCTGTTTTGCGGTTCAATACTCAGGTCGGCGTCCAGTTGTTGGGCATCTTCCTGATAACGAACGGAACCGACCACCAGGGTGATGACGGCTTCTTGTCCGGGGGCGCGGCCGCAGGTGCAGAGAAAAGGCAGAAGGAGCAGAGAAAGAAGCCGGACTCCGGATAGACTATTTGGCATACCGTCTTTTGGGCGAAGGTAAAACCTGCCAGCCATCCGTTCCGCGCCGGCAACGACTTATTCAGCGGATAGCCCCGTATTCCAGCCGGGATACGATCCCGAACCGCATCGATGGGTTGAGCGGCCGAGCCCCGCAGGTCACTCGTTTACGTTCCAGTCGATCGGTGTTTTACCGTTGGCCTCCAGGTAATCGTTGGCGAGTTGGAAGTGGTTGTTGCCAAAGAAACCCTTGTCCGCACTGAAGGGGGAGGGGTGAGCGCTTTCCAGTACCAGGTGCTTCTCCTGATCGATCAGGACCGCTTTTTTGCGGGCGAAGGCTCCCCACAGCATGAACACCACGTTTTCACGGTTGTCACTGACGGCCTTGATGCTGGCGTCGGTGAAGAACTGCCACCCCGACCGCTGGTGGCTGCCCGGCTTGTTGCGCACCACCGTCAGCATGGCATTGAGCAGAAAGACACCCTGACCGGCCCACTTCGAGAGGTCGCCGTGGTTAGGAATTGGAATACCGAGACTGGTATTGATTTCTTTATTGATGTTGCGCAGGCTCGGTGGAATGCGGGTACCCCGCGGAACACTGAAACTCAGCCCCATTGCCTGACCGGGGTTGTGGTAGGGGTCCTGGCCGAGGATGACCACCTTCACGTCGTCGATCGGGGTCGTGTCGTAGGCGTTGAAGATCAAAGAACCGGGGGGGAATACCTCTTTCCCGTCGGCTTTCTCCTGCTTGATGAAGGAGATCAGGTTGCGGAAGTAGGGCTTTTCAAATTCGTCGCTCAGGGCGGCTTTCCAGCTGGATTCGATCTTTACGTTGGACATGGGTAGAATGTTGGTTCGTTTAAGGAGTTTATGCGTCTGTGGTGCGCTTCATACAAGGTTTCGCTGCTGAAAGGCAAGCGGGTCGCCTTATGTTTTCACCGTTCCGTGAATTCCGTTATCCGGGGGGAAAAGGGTACGCGGTCACTCCGCACGACCTTTAAACTTATACAAGCCGTCTTGCTCCGGGCAATAGGCTCACCAAAACGCAAGGCGACTCTGCTGATCAAGTGTCTGATCCAGCTACACGCCCTCCCGGTCCACCTCCAGGATTGCGGCTACGTGCGCGTCGGCTACCTGCTGGCGAAACGCGTCGGTCAGCATCCGGTCGAGGTCGAAGCGGTTATTGTAAAATCCGTTCTCGGTCAGGATGGCGGGCATCCGCGTGGCCCGCAGTACGTAAAACTGTCCGGTGACCTTGGAGCGCAGGTGACGATTGTTCATCCCGGTTTGCTCGATCAGGTGACGCTGAAATACGGCCGCCAGGTTCCGGCCCCTGGTGCTGCCGTGGTAATACCAGGTTTCGATGCCCCGCACCTCGTCGTCGGTAAAATCCTGAAGGGTGGGGGCGGGGCCGGCGTTGCCGTGGATGCTGAGGAAGAGTTTGGGCAGAGAGGAACTCAGGCGGTTAGCGCGGTCGACCCTTTCGAGCAGAAGGTTGCCGACCCTCACCTCCGGGAGAACATTGAAATACGCTACACCGATGCGGTCTAGTTCGGTAAAGATGCGGGCGGAGACGTCGCGGTTGAACTCGTACTCGAGCAGTTGCCGGCCGCCGGGTAGTACCGGACTGCGCTTGCCGGCGGTGAGGGAACCGTGGCCGTTGTCGATACACCACATGTAGCGGGCGCGGTATTCCGGGCTGGGGGGGTTCGGCTTGCCGGGGCCGGCGTTGCGTAACGCCTCGTCGGCTTCGGTCAGTTCTTCGGGTGGCGGCAGGGGGTCGGGGTCGAACTCGGGGCCGTTGGGGGTGCGGGGCATTTCGGCTTCGTGGCTGACCACCACGGCATCCCGGTCGGCGTTCAGGTCGGAGGAGTCTTGCGGTTCGTCGGGGTCCGGCCGGGGTTTGGGTGGCGCGGCCGGCGGCAGGGCCGGCGGCAGCGACCGGGGCGTACGCGGGCGTTCGGGGGCATCGCCGAAAAGGACGGCCAGGATATCGGTGATGGCTTGGAGGAACTCCTTCATGGGGGCGCGCAATTTAGGGTTTCCCCGGCGGAAATGGGGAGGTAGGGAATACTTTGTTGCTGCGCGGCCCCGGAGGAGCGTACCGCGCGGGGAGAACGACCGGGGCTCTTCCGGATTCTCTCTTTGCATTCCCGCGGCCGCGCCCCGATATTGGTGGCGCCACGAAAGGCCGTTAGAACCAATGTCCGCCCCGGTGTGTATTCTAATGACAACGTAAAAACCGCCGCAAGCCATGGAAAAAGTGAAGCCCGCAGCCATCAACCAGGAAGAAGCTGAAAAGCTGGAACGCATCGCCTTCATTCTCAAGACGGTGGCCCACCCCTTGCGGCTCGGCATCGTTCACCTGCTGGAGCAGCACCCCCGCCTCAACGTGACCGACATCTGCGAGGCCCTCGACTCGGAACAATCCCTGGTGAGCCATCACCTGCAGAACATGAAACTGAAGGGCATCCTGTCCGTCAAGCGCGACGGCCGCTCGATGATGTATTCCCTCAAGGAACGCGACGTGAGCCTCATCATCGAATGCCTGGAAAACTGCTCGTGCAATATGTAGTCATTCGGGTGCCGGTAAAACGGACCTCGCCGGTAAATACCGGTTAATGACCAAACCGCAACTTAGTCGCATTAACTTTGCGCCTTCCGAGGCGTTGACCCCGGGTACATCCTCCCGCTATGGCGCTTTGGCAATACTTTATCCTTTTCAGTTCCGTTCTCGTCGGCGGCGGTATCGCCCAGGCGCTGCGCGGTACCGCCGACGAGGCCCGCTGGCGCAACTATCTTCCCCTGCTGCTATCCTTTAGTGGTGCCTATCTGCTGGGTATTGCGGCCATGGAGCTGATGCCCTCGGTATTCGGTGACCCTACGCTGCACTCCGGCGTGTGGCTGCTTGGCGGTTTTTTCGTCCAGTTGTTGCTGGAAGGGTTGAGCCAGGGCGTGGAGCACGGGCACGTACACGCCCACGAGCGGGAGTCTTACCGCTACGCCATCACGGTGATGGTAGGGCTCGGGATTCATGCCTTTCTGGAGGGCTTACCCCTCGGTACCGCAGGCGCACACGCCGCCGAATCCGTGGGGCACGTGCACGATCATTTCGACGGCAATCACCTGCTTGTCGGCATCGTTCTTCACAAACTGCCGGCCGCCTTTGCGCTGGGCTTGTTGCTGCGCTACTCCGGTTATTCCCAGATGTTCACCTGGGGGTGTCTGCTGATTTTTGCCGCCTTGTCACCCCTCGGTGCCTTGCTTGGGGAGGTGGTCAGCATCGACCCCGTGTGGCGCAACCGCGTGATGGCCCTGGTGGTGGGTAGTTTTTTGCACATCTCCACCACCATCCTTTTCGAGGCGGACAATGGCCGCTCGCACGGTATCTCGGCACGTAAACTGGCGGTAGTGGTGGTAGGAATGCTGGTGGCTTACTTCACGGCTCACTGAAACGATTGCATGCCGTAAGCCGTCGTAATTGCGCGGTAAACCACCCCGGGGGCTGGAGGGGGAAATGCGGGCCGGAAGAGTGGAAGCGCAAATTTTTAGTTGACCTTTGTCGGGATAACTATCAGCAATGAACTCCCCCACTCAGGATACCGATAACGCCACCGCTCGCCACCGTACCGTCGGTCTGCTGCTGACGCTGGGCGGAGCGGGGCTGTTTTCCTGCAAAGCCATCGTCATCAAGCTCGCATACCAGGATTTCGACGTGAGCAGCATCGTACTGCTCGGACTGCGGATGGCCTTTGCGCTGCCGTTCTTCCTTACCATCGGCTACCTGAAGCGGGCGCGAACAAGAGACCAGCAACCGCTTTCGCCGCGCGACATCGGCATCGTTGTGCTGCTCGGTCTCTTCGGTTATTACCTGGCCAGTTACCTGGATTTTCTGGGGCTGCGGTACCTGAGTGCGGGGATGGAGCGGCTGATCCTGTTCAGCTACCCGACCATGGTGCTGTTGCTGCAACGCGGTATTTTCGGCATCCCGATCAAGCCGGTGCAGTGGGTCGCTACGGTCATCTGTTATCTGGGCATCGGGCTGGCCTTCAGCGGGTCGGACTTTACGATCGGCGACAATTTCTCCCTCGGGGCGGGCCTGATCCTGCTGAGTGCGCTGCTGTACAGTTTCTACGTTATCGGCAGCGGCCGGTTCACCGTGCGGGTGGGCAGTATCCGCTTTACCAGTCTCGCGCTGGTAGCGGCCTCGGTGGGGGTGCTGGCCCACGTGCTGCTGAGCGGGAATTCCCTGTTGGGCCTGCCGGCGGGGCTGTACGCTTACGGGCTGGTGATGGCGGTATTCTGTACCGTCATCCCCGGCTACATGGTCACCGAGGGCATTCGCCGTATCGGGGCAAGCGACGCGGCCATCCTCGGGGCGGTAGGTCCGGTGGCAACCATCCTGCTGGAGTACTTCGTGCTCGGAGAATACCTGAACGTGGTGCAGGGGGTGGGGGCGGCACTGGTGATCTTCGGGGTAGTACTGATCGGGCGGAGCAAATAGCGATCAGCAGGTGTACCGCCGGCATGTGATCACGAATTACGGAGCGTTACCTTTAGGCGCGAACGCAGGATGCAATGAAAAAACGAACGGCAAGGCTGGCACCCACCCCCTCCGGATACCTCCACGCGGGCAACGCCGCCAATTTCCTGCTCAACGCCCGCCTGGCCGGACCGGAAGGGCGGTTGTACCTGCGGATCGATGATCTCGACCGGGGCCGCTTTCGGGACGAATATCTCGACGATATTTTTCGGGTCATCGACCGGCTCGGCGTTAACGTTACCGACGGCCCCACCGACCCGGAAGACTTTGAGAAACGTTGGACTCAGCTTCACCGCTTACCAGAATACCACAACGCCCTGAGCTGCCTCAAAAAGAGCGACCGCCTCTTCGCCTGCCCTTGCTCCCGGAAGGAGCTTTACGACGGCCGCCACGCTTACGGCTGCCTGGAGGGAAAGGTTGATCCGGAGGAAGAAAGCGTCGCCTGGCGGATCAACGCCCGGGGACTGCCGCCGGTCGTCATTCCTGACCTCATCCGGGAAAAGCCCTTCGTTATCGACATCGACGCTACCATGCGCGACTTCGCCGTACAGCGCAAAGACGGAACGCCCGCCTACCAACTGGCGTGTACGGTCGATGACGTACTCTACGGCATCAACACCGTCGGTCGGGGGCAGGACCTGCTGCCGAGTACGGCGGCCCAGGCCCTGCTGTCGGATTTGATCGGGTACCCGCTGCTGTTCGGGCGCGTCGATTTTTTACATCACCCCCTCATCGGTGGCCCCGACGGGGAAAAGCTTAGTAAGTCGGCGGGGGCGGCGGGGATTTCCGGGCTGGGGGCGGCATTCGACCTCGGGGAGCTGACGGCTTTGGTCAATGAATGGCTGGCGGAACGATAAGGAGTTGTAGGACCGGCACCTCCTTCCCGACGGTAGAACAATTCAAAAAACCGCTTACTTTTCCCGACCTTCGCGCCCCGATGCCAAAGAATTTCAACTTTTTCCTTCACCCGTTCCCTGCACCCGCGGCCCCGCCCGAACGCTTCACTTTTCCTTTTCACTACACCCCACATCCCCTGGCCCTGGCCGCTGCTGCCGATCTACAGGACCACCTTAATTCCCAAACCGCCTGGCAGCACGATTTTGGCCACGGCGAGAATGCAGGAGTCGGGGCGAAGGGAAAAATGTTCGGTGTACTGGTAGTACAGACCAAAGAGCGCGAGCTCGGGTATCTGGCGGCGTACAGTGGTAAACTGGCCGACTCCAACCACCTGCCCGGCTTTGTCCCGCCGGTATACGACGTACTGCTGGCCGAGGGATTTTACAAGCAGGGCGAGAAAGAGTTGTACGCGCTCAGTGCCCGGATCGAGGCCCTGGAGAAAGCGGACGATCTGCGGGAAGCGCGTGATCATCTGGCGCGAACGCAGGAGCAGGCATCTGGCGAAATAGCAAGGGAGAAATCCGCCATCAAAGCCGCTAAAGCGGCGCGCAAAGCCCGGCGGACCGCCGCCGCCACGGAACTGTCCGCACCGGAATTCCTGCAACTTAAAGAAGAACTTGCCCGCCAGTCCGTTGGTCGTCACTTTGCCCTCAAGGACCTGATTCGCGCCTGGGACAAATGCCTGGAAACCGCCGGCGAAGCCTTTGCGGTGTTCACCGACGAAATCGTCCGGCTAAAGACCCTGCGTAAAACGATGTCCAATGATTTGCAGCACCGCATCTTCGCCGAGTACCGCTTCCTGGACGCCGACGGCAACGTCCGTGACCTGACCGACATTTTTCAGGAAACCATTTTCAAGATCCCACCGGCCGGGGCGGGGGAGTGCGCCGCACCCAAGCTGCTGCAATTCGCCTACTTGCGGGGGTACAAGCCCGTGGCGATGGCGGAATTCTGGTGGGGTCAAAGCCCCCGTTCCGCCATTCGCAAACACGGCCATTTTTACCCCGCCTGCCGCGGCAAATGCGAGCCTATTCTCGGTCACATGCTCAACGGGCTCGCCGTGGATCCGAACCCGATGCTTGAAAACCCCGCGGCCGGTAAGGATCTGCCGGTCGTGTTCGAAGATGAACACCTGCTGGTGGTCAATAAACCCCACGAATTTCTTTCCGTCCCCGGCCGAACCATCGAGGATTCGGTTTGGCTGCGGATTCGCAAACGGTACCCCGACGCCACCGGTCCGCTCATCGTTCACCGCCTTGACATGAGTACCAGCGGGCTGCTGCTGCTCACCAAAACCAAGGATACCCACAAAATACTGCAGCACCAGTTTTTTAAGCGCTCGGTGAAGAAGCGCTACGTAGCCCTGCTCGATGGCGAGGTGGCAGGCGAAGAAGGCATCATCGATCTGCCTCTGCGTGGCGACATCGAAGACCGCCCCCGGCAAATTGTTTGTCATGAACTCGGCAAAACCTCCCGTACGCAGTGGAAAGTCGTCGGCCGCGAACCCGGTCGTACGCGCGTACATCTTTGGCCCGTCACCGGTCGTACCCACCAGTTGCGCGTTCACGCCGCTCATCCCCACGGACTCAACGCCGCCATTCTGGGGGATGATCTTTACGGGCAGCCGGCGGACCGACTGCACCTGCACGCCGAGTGGATCGCTTTCGCGCATCCGCATTCGAGGCAGAAAGTGATCTTTGAAGAGAAAGCGCCGTTCTGACGTAGTGCTATGATCGTTCCACTCGCTCGGCACCGTCCGGCTGGGGATGTATCTCGTGACCGTCGATCTCAACCACTTTCCGACGGATCTTCACGGCGTGTTCGGTGGGGACGATGGGGTTTCCCCGCCACCTGGCCCACGTCTGGGTGAATTCCGCGCCGAGGAACAGGATCTGGCTGTTGTAATACGTCCAGACGAGAAGGGTGATTAAGGCACCGGCAGCGCCGTACGTACTGGAGAAGTCGCTGTTGCCGATGTAGAATCCGATCAGGAACCGGCCCAGGCCAAAGAGCAGGGCGGTAAAGATGGCACCTGCCCACAGGTCTTTCCAGCGGGCGCGGGCGTCGGGCAGGTAACGGAACAGGAGCAGGAAGATGAAGGCGGTAACGATGGTCGATAACGTCCAGGTAGAAACAGCAAGCAAAATCGGACCGAGTGCCGGGACCATGGACGCCAGCTTGTCCATAAATCCGATCACGAGTGCATTGAGCACCAGGGTTGTCATCAGCAGGAACCCCAGACCGATCACGAAGCTGAAACTGAGTAACCGCGTAAAAATGAAGGACATAATGCCGTTAGTGGGAACCGACTGGATATTCCATATCTTGTTCATGCTGTATTGCAGGTTGCTGAAAACCCCGGTGGCGGCGAAGAGCAACGTTCCGACGCTGATTGAGGTGGCTAAAAAAGTGTCGGTGGATACGTAGGCGTTACTGATGATCTCCGCCAGAGAATCAGCGGCATCATTTCCGAGCAGTCCCGCCAGTTCCCGGTTAAGGCGGCCACTGATGGCCTCCGGACCGAAAAAGTAACTGGCGATACTGGTTGCTACCACCAACATGGGAGCGAAACTGAATACGGTATAATAGGCGAGCGCCGCGCCGAGGTTCATGGCGTCATCATTGATGTACTCCCCGATCATATCCTTAACAAAGGCAAAAATTCTTAGGAAAATATTCTTTTCTTCCACGGTAGCGTTTTTTGCTCTAACCGCTGTTTTGGGGGGAAGGTTCCTTATCCGGCGCGAACGCAGGTGCAAAAACGGATCTTGAGGAGAAATAGCTACCGGTCCTCGTTCAGTCGTCCGCCGCAAAACTTACAGAATACGGCATCGTTGGCGTGGCCCTCTTTGGTGCAGAAGCGACACACCTGGGTGTTGGTGAATTTAGCGCCGGTGTTACCGATCATTTCGTTGGTGACGATGCCGGTGGGTACGGCAATGATGGCATAGCCGAGAATCATGACCACCGCGGAGAGGAACTGCCCGACGGAGGTTTGCGGCGTGATGTCGCCATAGCCCACCGTAGTGAGGGTTACGATGGCCCAGTAAACAGACTTTGGAATGGAGCTGAAGCCCGTGTTACTTCCCCCCTCGATGAGGTACATCACGGAACCGATGATGACCACCAGCAGGGTGACGGCGAAGAGGAATACCGTGATTTTATTGCGGCTGGCGATGAGTGCCCGGCGCAACTGATCGCCCTCGGTCAGGAACTTACCGAGCTTGAAGATCCGGAATACCCGCAGGAGCCGGAAGATGCGGATGATGACGAAATACTGAGTCCCGGACAGGAAGAAACTGAGGTAACTCGGCAAGATGGCGATCAGGTCGATTATGCCGTAGAAGCTCAGCGCGTACTTCATGGGTTTTATCGTCACGCTCAGCCGCAGGATGTACTCGATGGTGAAAAGGAAGGTGAAAACCCATTCCAGTAGCGTAAAAACTTTTCCGTATTCAGCATTCCACTCTTCCGAGCTTTCCAGCATGACCAGGATGACCGACAGCACGATGAGAACCAACAGGCTGATGTCAAAAAACTTACCCGTCGGGGTATCGGCCTCGAAGACGATCTCGTGAATACGGTCGCGGCGGCGGCGGTTGGCCATTAAGCGGATATTTGTGGTAAATGTAACGATTTTAGGCTTGCTGACCGAGAACCTGCGCGCGGCGCACGGGCAAATTTCGGGCTGCTTTCGGCTATCCCTTGCCCCGCCCGGAAGTTGATCGGAGTGTTTAACTTCGCATAAAAACTGTACATTTGTTTCGGGCTTGCCGCTCGGCTTTTCAATTTTTTTTGCACCTGCGGCCGCGCCCTTTTGCCTGCCGCCACTAAAGTATTTCACCATGTTACTGAACGCCGTGATCATTGAAGACGAACGCAACGGCCTGATCAACCTTAAACATTTGCTGGCCGAGCACTGCAAGGACGTTGAACTGATCGGCGACGCCGACGGCGTGGAAAGCGGAATGAAACTCTTCGAACGGGCGGACATAAAGCCCGACGTGGCGTTTCTGGATATTAACCTGCAGGATGGTAAAGTCTTTCAGCTGCTCAACCGGTTGCCGAGCATTGATTTTGACGTGATCTTCGTCACCGCTTATGACCAGTTCGCCATGAAGGCCTGCGAATACTCCAGCATCGGGTATATCCTCAAACCCATCGACCCGGATAAACTGGTGGAGGCCGTCGACCGCGTCAAACCCCGGCGGCAGGGGCGTACCGAAGAGCGCTTGCAGGTCATGCAGCAGTACACCAGTCATCCGAACTCCTTTGAAAAAATGTCGATCGCGGCACTCGACGGTATCCACTTCGTGAAGATCCGGGACATCGTACGCTTCGAGGCGGAAGACAATTACACGCACATCTTTTTGCATGGTGGCGGGCGCATTACGGCCTCAAAAACCATCAAGGCATATGAGGACATGCTCACGCCGTTCAATTTTTACCGTGTGCATAAGCGCCACGTCATCAATATGAATTACATGAAAAAGTTCGTAAAGGGTGACGGGGGCTACCTAATTATGGACGACGACGTGCGAATCGAGGTCAGCCGCCGACGCAGACCGGCATTTATGACCCAACTTCGCGTTCTTCAGGACGTACTTTAGGATGTTTGGATAGAAATTACTATTTTTGGACCGGTATTCTAACTATCCGTATCGGCGTCCCCCGCCGGGTTAGCGGTAGGATTTGCAAATGTGTATTCAAGGATTATTTATGTCTAAGAACGGGAAAAAAACAATCGAAGAACTTAAGCGGGATCAGAAAGACAAAATTCTGGATCGCAAAAGTATGGATCAGGTGATTGGTGGTAAGCGCCGAGGCAGCTGGTTGCGTCGTGTGTGCGGCGGCATCATGCCACAATAACTCACCTGGTTTTTGTCTTCGTTTTAAAGTCTTTAAAATTTATACAGTTTTTCATCATTTTCGAATCACTCTCTGGTTTTCGAAATGATCTCGTGTTTTACCACAACACCTAAATCCCCCAGGAAATATAGCCCTCCACCGAAGCACCGTCTCGGGGAACTAACCCGTTAAGCTGGCGGTTTGATCCACCAGTTCAGGTTGTTTTCAGGACCATCGCCTCGCCATGCCATCGATTCAATCCGTAACTCCCGCCATCTCCTCCCTGGAAGACAAACTTTCCCAAACTTCGGATCCCTATCTACGCATCAGGTTCCTGAACGAGTTGATCGCTGACTACGTCTACACCCGGCCAGCCCGGGCCCGCCGGCTACTTGCCGAACAGGCTGAATTGTATGATAATGGCCATCCCCGCGAATCCGATTTTCATTATTACCTCCACCTGGCCAATCTGGAGAATCAGGAATACGATGATCAGCAGGCGCTGCTCGCTTTCGAGAAAGCCGTGGAGCGGGTCGATACCAACGGAGACATCGCGGACAAAATTGAAGTGTACCTGGACTACCTCGCCACCCTCGTCAACCTGGGTAAGATGACACTCGCCCGACAGTATTATGATCGGAGCATGCGCTTGATCGAGTCTTACCCATCCGATCGCCTGCGCGCCCGCGCCCTTTGCCGGCAGGGTTTTTTTTACCTTCACAACCATGGCTACGCAAAGGCAACGCCCAAGTTTCTGGAAGCCGATCGTCTACTCACCGATCCGGACCTGGTGCTCAATACGAAGGATCATTATTTTTATACGCTGGTTCATTCCGGGCTCGGTACGCTCTGGACGCGTCCGGACAGCGAAGACAAGGCCGCAAGTGCTTTCCGCCGCGCAATTGCCCGATGCGAGGAATGGGGGTTGCGGGCCCGTCTTCCCTGGCACCAGCTGAACCTCGGAAAGGTGCTGATGGGAACGGACGCTTACGACGAAGCCATCGAAAATTTTCAGTCGATCATCGACAACGACGCCAATGGGAGCAGGGCAGCCCTGGCCGCAGCTTACGTGAATCTCGGGATGTGTTATTACGATACGGATAAATCTTCCCCCGCCGTCATCCGCTTGCTGGACCACGCGGAAAACATCTTTAAGGGTTTTGCGAAGCCCCGGCGGGAGGACATCGTACCCATCGAATTGGTACGCGCACAGTTGTACCTCGATAAGGCAGATTACGCTTCCGCCATTGAGAAACTACAGGATACGCTGGACGGTATAGAGCAGGAGGCGGATCCTGAAAATCTGGCACTCACCGGTCATTCCGTGGAGATCTGCCAGATCTTGGCCCGCTCTTACGCCGAGATCGATGCGTACGAGTTAGCCTATTATCACCAGCGCAACGCCGATTATCATCTCGACCGTTACTATGAACTTCAAGACGGCAAAAGACAGGAGCAATTTGCGGCGCAGTTCGAGGCGGAAGTCCGGGATAAAGAGCGGGAAAGTCTGCAGCTTCGCGCCAGTCAGTTGCAACTGCGGGCGTTACGTGCTCAGATGAATCCGCACTTTCTTTACAATGCCCTTAATAGTATCCAATCATTCATTACTACTAAAGATGCCAGTACCGCCAGCAAATATTTGGCCAAATTTGCCATGCTGATGCGGCGCAGCCTCGAGTATTCTAACCGGGAACATATTACCCTGGAGGACGAGATTGATTTTTTGACTGACTATCTCGACATCAACTGCCATTTGCGTTTTGATGGCCGACTGACCTACACCGTGGACCTGAGCGGAGATCTGGAGGAGGACATCATCGGGGTGCCGACGATGATTCTTCAGCCCTACGTGGAAAACGCCATCGAGCACGGCTTACGCACCCGTCCGGAGGGGCACATCCGGGTCGCATTCAGTCAGATAGACGGAGACGACGACAACATCATGGCCGTTGTTACCGACGACGGGATCGGCCGAGCCCGGGTTTTGGAAATGCAGAAGAACGATGAAACGCGGCCATTTCACCAGTCGCGCGGAACTGATATCACCCAATCTCGGCTCGAATTGTTGACCAAAGACCCGCTCAACCGGGTATCGATCGAAGATTTGTACCTTGAGGATGGCACTGCTGCGGGTACCAGGGTTACGATCAGAATTCCGGTCACCGATGTTTTACCCCGCAGGTCGATGGGATAAGATCAGATGCTGTCCTTATATATAGGGCCCCCTGAAGTAAATCCTCGAGTTTTATACGTAGCCGATTTATGCGGGCGCGGTCGCGGGTGCAAAGCATGGTTTAAGAGTAATGTCCTTCACCTGCGGGGCGTACGTGAGGCAACTGGAAAAGGCGGTTTCCGGCACTAAAAAAGCACTATTTCCGTAGGTCGTAAATAAAAATGGAGTAAGCGGTTCAAGACCGCTTACTCCATAAAAGAGGATAAATGGACTCTTTATTTTTTGCGGGCAACAGGGCGGAGGCTGCCGCCGCTTTTTTGCCCGGCCAGTGCCGCAACCGGGCGGGAAACGCCGCGGCCGGATACTTCGTCGCCCAGGATGGATTCGTTGCCGATGAAGGAACAACCTTCGAGTACCGGCTCCGCTTCACCATTATCGTTCGTGATGTTGTAGATGGCCGCTCCGTTCATCAATGACGTATTGTCAACGAAAGCGCAGTTGAGGACGAGCGGGTTGGCGCTACCGTTTGATCCGTTGTTGGTCATTCCGGCACCGGAGTTGCTGCTGTTAAACTCAAAGGTGCAATTGCGGAAGATCGGACTGGCGACCGTCGCGATACCTTTATTGTAGACGGCACCACCGTTGAAGTCGGCGCTGTTGTTTTTGAATTCGCAGTTGAAGAAAGATGGCCGTCCGGAATCCACCAGTACGGCGCCCCCGTTGTGTGCTTTGTTGTTGGTGAAAAGGCAGTTGGTGATGAGGTGGGTCGATAGCCGGGAGCCGGCCGCAATGTAGAGGCCACCACCGGCACTGCCCTTATTGATACCGTCGAGGAAGTTGCGGGCGCTACCATCGCGAACCGTGAAGCCATCCAGCGTGGATACGCTGCCGGCATCGGATAACATGGTGACTACGGTAAAGGCATTGTCGGACAAGTCCCCACGAGTACCCATTTCACCGGAAAGTACGGAGTAAGTATTGTTACCACGTTGATCGGTACCGGCTTCGGTGCCGTTGAAACCACCGTACACTCTAACGCCGGCTGGGATGTTGAAGGTGGCGGACCGTCCTTCTGCCTGGTTCAGCAAGTAAGTTCCCCGCAAGGTCCAGATTTCATCACCCTTTTCGGAACGTGCAAGTGCCGCATTAAGCGTAAGCGTGCTGTTCCAGTTGGTACCGGTTGCGTTTACGCTGCCCTGGGGCGACACATAAAGTCGTTCTGCCATACAAGTGACGGAAAGAACAAAACCAGCTAAGAGAAGTAAGTATTTCACGTTATAATCCATTTCAGAAGATCCCAAAAAAATTAGTGCAGAAGAATCGGAATACGATTCGACTGGTCAGGGAAAAGCAAAATGGAAATACACAGAGAAAAGCGAAGGTGTCAAGTCCTCACTCGTGACCGCAGCGGATGAACCGAGACGACCATAAAAATCTTAAACAAATCTTAAAATCAGGAGAGCGTATTAAGCGTCAAACAAAAATCACTCCTAATTTCAAACGCTAAAGTAGTTCTTTAATCATTCACCAGGGCCGTTAAGTACAAAATAGGGGTTCTAAATTAGGGAACGGTAGAAAAAAATAAAGAACCGGTAGTATGGGTATTTCTTTAAATCGTTGTAAATTGCAGCCTATTCGGACTAAGACATGGGAGAAGGCAGTTGCGCCTGCATATAGAAACATCTTATCATTTCAATAACGGCACAATTTCTCATTGTGCCTTTTCTCTCAACTTTACGTCTGATTTATGAACCGATCCATTACACATCTCACTAAGCCAACCATGTCACTTTCGCGTGCTACCCTGATTCTGTTGATCCTATCAACATTATCATGCTCCTCATTTGCCCAAGACTTTCATTATTCTCAGTTCTATAATGCTCCCCTGCACCTCAATCCGGCACTGACCGGTATCTTCAGGGGAGACATCCGGGCGATGGGGAATTATAAATCCCAGTGGACGGACGTCCCGGTTGATTATAAGACCGTGACGCTGGCCGTGGACAAGAAGTTCCTGAAGGTCAGTTCTGATGACGGTTTCTTTTCCGGTGGAGTTGCTTTCAACTATGACCGGGCCGGTGACAGTAAACTCACCTGGGCCAACCTCGATCTGAATCTTTCCTACACGAAGGTGTTTTCGCCAAAAATAATTTTGTCGGTAGGCGGAAAGGCCGCCCTCATTCAGCGCTCGTTCAACCAGGACGACCTGCGCTATAACAACCAGTTCGACGTAGCGCGGGGAGCATTCAATCCGGTACTTAGCAGCGAAGAAGCTTTTGATACCGAAGGACAGTTGTTTCCTGATTTTGGTATCGGAGCCAATCTGCGCCTGCAACCAAAGCAGACGGATGAGTTGATCGATCGCAACAACCGCCGCACCAAGATTGATGTCGGTATAGCCCTCCACCATATCTTCGCACCCGATCAGAATTTCTACGATAATGTAGAGGTTCCCATCGAGCGCCGCCTCAGTCCTTATCTGATCGGTACGGTGCAGGTTCTTTCCATTCTCGATATCGAGGGAGCGATAACGTACCAGAATCAAGGTTCTTTCTATGACGAGTTGGTCATGATGCTCGGTGGCCGTGTTTGGGTGAAAAACTCCCTCAACAAGCGCATCAGCCTGATGGCGGGCATGGGCTTGCGCCGTGACAAGATCCAGGATGCTTACTGGCCTACTTTTGAATTAAGCTATAACGATTTGAGCGTTGGTTTGAATTATGACTTCAACACCAGCCAGTTTGACATTGCCACCGAGAATAAAGGTGGTCTTGAACTCTCCGTTCGTTACATTATCCGAAAGGTTCGGCCGCTGCCCGAATTTAAAGTTTGCCCTCTTATTTAAACCCCGCCAATCCCATACTGATGACTAGATATTACTTACTTTTTTGTGTGTTTCTGATGTTGGCTTCTACTGGAGTAGATGCTCAGGAACGTTCGTTTGCGGGTTACATTAAGGCAGCCGATCAAGCTTCTGCCCGTGATGACCATTATAATGCTTACCGCCTCTATTCCATCGCCGCCGAAGACGACTGGAACGATGATAAAGCCTATGATGATCGAATCGGCGAAGTTTATTATAAGGCCAGCAACGCCGCTTACCGCTCTACTGCATACGGGGAAGCCGAACGCTATCTGGTAATGTTGCAGAGCCACTCCAGCATCGCCGATTATCCACTCGCTAAATATTATCTCGGGCAGTCCGTCTTTCGCCAGGGGCGCTACGACCAGGCTGTTGCTCACTTTCAGCAATTTCTCGACGAGCAGCCACGGGCCCCGGAGGCTTTTCGATCCAAAGCGCTGGCTCGTATTAACGACGCCGACTGGGCCATCGATGCCCTTTCCCGCGCCAGTGACATTAAACTGAATCACTTGCCCGAGGGCATCAACACCAGCGATTCAGATATCATGTTCATCCGTGGACCTGAGAATACCCGTTACTATTCCTCCAACCACTTTGAATACAAGAGGGACTCGCTTAACCCGAAGCGTACCCTCAGCCGGATCATGATGCAGACCGGAGAAGCGACTGCAGAGCAGGTTGACCCACTAATTAATCTTCCGGGAAAGAGCGTTGCCCACACCGCTTTCAATACGAAAATGAATCAGGTTTACTATTCCGTTTGCGACTTCCGCAACTACGATGAGTTGATCTGTGATGTCTACCGGGCGGATGTATCCGAGGATGGTTCCTGGAGCAACCCCGTTAAAACTGATATCAACCAAACGGGATTCAGTACCACCCAGCCCAGTGTCGGCTACGACGAGTCCGACGGTAAGGAGTACCTGTATTTTTCTTCCGATCGCCCTGGTGGTCAGGGAGGTCTGGATATCTACCGTTCCGCCATCGAGGAAGACGGTACCACGGGCCCCGTGGTTAACCTTGAAAAAATCAACTCCGCAGGTGACGAGGCTTCTCCTTTCTGGTACGGGCCCCGTAAAACGCTGTATTTTGCCACGGACGGCAGGTTCAGTTTTGGCGGTCTAGACGTCTACAAGTCGTTCCTTATCGACGGCGCTTTCCGTCGCCCCATCAACATGGGAGCTCCGGTTAACTCCGCGGCGGACGAAGCTTACTACACGCGTTTTGACGATCCGAACCAGGCCTACGTCAGTAGCCGGCGCCCGGGAGCCGAGGCGATATATTACTCCGACGCAAAGGACGTCTGCTGTTACGATATTTACGAGTTTACCCCTGATCCCCGCATCGACCTACAGGCGATCACGCTCAACAAACTGACCGGAGACGATCTGGTTGGTGTCACCGTCAAACTTTGCAAGATCACTCCGAACGGACCCGAACTTGTGGAAGAAGTAACCAACCTGGAGGATAACGAATTTAATTTCAAGGTGGAGCCGGGAGCTAAATACCAGCTCAAGGCAGAGAAAGACGGTTTTACAAAAGTTCTTGATGAATTCGACCTCAGCAGCCCAGAATTGATCGACCTGCCGTTCATCGAGCGTCGTCTGTTGCTTAATCCGATGGTTAAACTTGACGTATACACCTATAATATGGCCGACGAGAAAGAACTTCCCGGGGCTACCATCAAACTATTCGAGGTGACGGATAACGGCGAACTCAAACTCATCGAAGAGATCACCCCGAACGGAAACGATGCTCACTTCGAGCTGGAGATCGGTAAAAACTATAGAGTTGAAGGAGCAAAATCTGAATTTGGCAAATCAACCGCCGATGTCGATCTGAAAGATTACGATGCCAACAATGGCGGTACTACCCTGCGCCGAGATCTATACCTCGGTCAGTCGCTGGAAGTTTACGTAATTGACGGACGGACGGACGAGCCCATCGTGGGAGCAAACCTCACCCTTTCCAAAGGAGGTAAGATGATCTCGGAGAAGAACAATCCCGATGGAAACGATTACTATTATACCGTTAGCCTGGATCAACCCTTCATCCTTAACACGAGAAGAGCCGGTTACTTCCCCAGAACCGATACCCTGACGTTCACCCGCCAGGACCTCGTCGACGGCGGCGGAAAACTGGTTTACTATGTTCCGCTGTACAACAATGATCTACCTTCTTACCTGCCGTTTGAAGTGTATTTTGATAACGATCATCCGGATCCGAACTCTTACACCTCCCGTACCCAACTCGATTACTACGAAACCTACCAACCCTACGTTGATCGTCGGGAAGCATTTAAGCAAGAATCGAGCGAAGGTCTGGACAATGAAGCCGGTTTCCTCGTAAGGGGAGACATCGATCAGTTTTTCGATCAGGAAGTTGAAGCGGGCTGGGAGCAGCTCCGTCGTTTTTCCGAGGCGCTCATACTTTACATGCGTAGCGGAAAGTCCTTCACCGTTGAACTGCAGGGCTACGCCAGTCCTCGCGCACCGACCGAATACAACCGTCGTCTCAGTGCCCGCCGGAACATGTCCCTCAAGAACTTCTTCCGTACGTATAAAAACGGCGCCTTGGCGCAATTCATCGACAACCGGCAACTGACCTTTACCGAAGCTGCATTGGGAGAAACGACCGCCAAACTTGATCAGATCTACGAGCGCCTGGATCGTGAGCGGGAATCTATTTACAGTACCGTCGCTTCGCTTGAGCGACGGGTAGTGCTCCGTTCCGGCCTCTCTTCCCGTAAAAAATAACCATCACCTGCGTACATTTTAAAGTAATTAACAGTGAAAATATCTCAGAAATATAGCTTTTTGCGCTTCGCCGGTGGTTGGTTGATTCCACTACTCGGCCTATTCCTTACCACTTCCGTTTCCGCGGCGGGCATAAAGGACATTGCTCCAACAGCCGCCGATTCTCCGGTGATGCTGGAAACCGGTCGTGCCGGATTCGGTAGCTTTGCTGATTTCGGAAGCGACGCCGAGGGCCGTCTGTACATCTCCTTCGGGCGAGCGGACGAAGTCATGTACATCGGCCTTTCGCCGGAGTACAGCAACGATGGTGTCCCCTTCCGTACGGCTGCATTCGCCCAGTACCGTTTTCAGATCCGCAGGGACAACCCCGGCGGTGCTGATCCGATCGTACACGGCCCTTTTGATATAAATAACCTCAACGCCAACGTCGGTAACTATAACATGGCGGAGTTCGGCATGTACCCGACCACCGAAACGGATGCCAACGGAGACTCGATCTACGTCTTTCGTCCTGGTGCCGCAGGTGATTACTACATCGAATTTGATGACGCCTCCAGGGGTGACGGCGACGTCAGGGTCAATATTCCTTTCTGGGACTTTACCGTCGTTCGCGACGCCCAGCCAGTACCCGGCCGTGTCTGGTCGCGCGGATGGGCTTTCAGAACCCCTCAGGTTACGGGTACTACACCTCCCGACTGTGTGTGGGACCGGGAGTTCAACGGTAAACTTTTCAGTTACACCGAAGATGGATTCGTCTCGCTGATCGATTTTGAAGACTCCGGTTTTCAGGGGCTTTCCTTTAATATTGCTTTTAACAGCACCGGCCCTGGAAATAGTGGTGATCTTGGTGACGACCGCATGTCGGTTCCTAACCAGAACCAAACGACCACGGCCCGTCAACACCGCATTTTTCTTTCCCTTCCCGATATTGAAATATTTCCCGACGGCATTTGTGGTTCCGTTATCGCCGGAGAAACCTTTGTCTGTGGCGGTGACGATCCCTACTGCCTTGAGGTGGACGTCACCCGGGCCGGTCAGGTAGAGATACTGCTTGACTTTAATGGTAACGGTATACTCGACGACAACAGCCAGGACTTGAGCCTGGTCTATGACTTCCCTCCCGATTCCCTTTCAGCATGTATTCCCTGGGATGGTGTTCGTGGAGACGGTTCCGTGGTGAATTTTAACGATACGGTCGACGTTATCATCACCTACTCACAGGGTGTACAGCACTGGTCGGCGTTCGACGTCGAATTTATGAAAAACGGATTCTGTGTTCAAACCGTTCGTCCAGTCTGTGACCAAACGCTCAGCTCGAGTACGCTGTACTACGATGACCGTAACATTCCCGAAGATCCCGGAACCGGCGCGCCTAAAGACAACCGCGAAGGTTGTGAATGCGGAGACGGTTGCCGTACCTGGAACAATTTTGCCCTTAATCCCGGAGGAACCTGTAATACTTTTAACGACGCTGCCACTACGGGATATGGAGACAAGAGTACCCTCAACACTTGGTGGTTTGCTAATAGTCAGTCCCAGTTTAAAGCCCGGGTACCCGTTATCAGTGCTATGATCGTCGGCCCGACCAACCTTTGCGAAGGGCAAAGTTCTACGCTCACCGCTAACGACTCGGGAGTGGTGGGTACGCCTACTTTTCAATGGACGGGGCCCGGAGTAAATGGGGCAACCACCAGTTCCGTTGAAGCAGCGGAGGCGGGCGAATACTGTGTAACCATTATTGACCCTAGTGGCTGTAGTAACCAGACCTGTACTACCCTGGAGGTAGCCAATTTCGATGACAATCCCTTCCCCGGTGAATTGGATATTTGTTTTGGTGATAACGTACAAATCCCCGTTGCCGGCAACTCGGCCTATACCTATGTTTGGAGTCCGGCTACCGGTATCGACGATGTAAACTCTAGTCAGCCTATGTTCAACCCACTGGCTACGACTACCTACACCGTAGAAATCACCAATGAAACGAGTACCGGAGAAGTATGCCAGACAATCGAGCAGGTAATTATCAACGTTGCCGATGATATTAACCTCCAGGCAATTGGTGGCGGACCGATTTGTGATGAGGAAACTACTTTCAGCGTTACAACGGCGGTACCTGCAACCGTTGCACTCTTCGATGAAAATGGCCAGCAAATCGATACGGGTACGGAATTTACCGTAAGCGTGAGTGGAGAAACCAACTACGTACTGGTCGCGACTGCTGATGGTCCGCTGGGCTGTACCGATACCGTTAACTTCAGCGTAAGTGGTGGTCCGGTCAATATTGCGTTGCCGGAAACCGTAATCAACTGTACTACCGAAGGGGTAGTACTGGGCGTAACCAATCTTGACGCCAATGATGACTTGACCTACCAGTGGGCGCCCGCTAATCTGTTCGATCCCGCGACGGTCAACGATGCTACCCCGACCTTTACGGGAACCCCCGGAGACTATGCCGTCTCCGTGACCGTCACCAACCAGTACGAATGTGAAACAACCGAAGAGGTTCAGGTTGTCCTGATCGATGATGACGGAGAACTTTCCTTCACGCCCGCCGCGGACTGTGACGGGGCAACCGTGCGTTTCACGAACACCAGTACGGTCGACTTCGGCTTCCTGTATGACTTTGGTGATGGCGACACCAGCACCGACGCCGACCCGCTACACGTATACGATGCTCCGGGTATTTACCAGGTAACTCTTTCCCTCGTGTACGACCAGGATTGCGTGGCGTCTTTCACTCAGGAAATTGAGATCTTCGAGTCTACGCTCGTGGCTGATTTTGCGATTGACCTGGGAGACTGTGACAACGGCAGCGCTGCGCTGAATTTTACCGACGGCAGTTTTAACGCTACCGGTAACAACCTCACTTACAACTGGACCTTTACCGGCGCGACGCCCGCTACCAGCAATGACCCTAATCCGTCATTGACGATTACTGAATCCGGAACGGTAACCGCTACCCTGATGGTGACTTCTGCCGACGGCTGTACTTCCACGTTGGAGAACAGCTTCACGGTAGATTTGGCGACGGTTAACTTGTCCGAGGAGATCATCATCTGCCCCGGTGAGTCAACGGAGCTTAATGCCGGTGGAAATCCCGACCTTACCTACACCTGGTCACCTTCACCCGACTTTGACCCCAACGAAGTAAATCCGACTACCAGCGTTCCCGGCACCTATATGGTAACCGCCACGACCGATGCCGCTGACTTTAATTGTTCTACCATTGACATGGTCGAAGTATTTCAGGCAGAAAGTATTGGACTGGTGATTACCGGACCCGACGGCGAGGTGTTGGGCGGCGATGGTGACGGCGACGGCGATGGTGACGGCGATGGTGACGGCGATGGTGACGGCGACGGTGACGGCGATGGCGATGGTGACGGCGATGGTGAACTCGAATTCAGCACCGTAACCACCTGTGGAAACGCGGTCGATCTGAGCGTTGACGTAACTACTACTTCAGAAGCCGACATCACTTATACCGATCTGGACGGTAACGTTCTGGGGATGGGGGGTATGATCACCCTGAATCCCGACGGACGCGATACCGTAGTGGTAACCGCGGTAAATGAGTTTGGATGTATCGAAAGAGATACGATCGTATTGATCAACAATCAGGTAGACGCCGGTATCAACGTAGGTGCCAACGGACTTAACTTCTGTGCCGCAACCGACACCCTGGTCAGCGTGATCAACAACAATCCGGATGACGAACTGACCTACCAGTGGGAGCCCAATGATATCATCACCGGTCCTCTTGACCAGGAATCGGTTGACATCACCTCCCAGGAAGAAGGAATGGTGGACCTGATGGTAACCATCACCAACCAATTTGGTTGCGATACCACCATTACCGTTACCGTTACGTCCACACCCTTTGTGCCCAATCAGTATGAAGGCGCTATCCAGCCTTGTTTTGAGGACGAGTTCACCATCACCGGTGGAACACGGGTCGACGGCTACATGTACGAGTGGGAGCCGGCCGACGACCTCAATCTCGACGATCCCGCCAACCCCGTCGGGACCTTCGATCAGGATGGCCAGCTCATGGTGACGATCACCGACCCCTCGACCGGGTGTTCGGAATCGCAGATGATTATGGTAGAAGTTCAGCCCGAAATCAGTTTCATGGCTGACCCTCAAGATACTGTTCTTTGTGCCCCCGGCAGTGTTACCGTCGGCGGAAACTCGGTCAATGATAATGTTGAAATAGTCTGGTATGACGACGAAGCACTGACCAACCAGGTCGGAACCGGTTCGACTTACACCATCGAGGCTGCTGAGCCCGGCCGGACTTACACCGTCTACGCCGAGGCTACCGACCCTACGACCGGCTGTTCGCAAGTAGTACCCGTCACGGTTACCGTTTCCGAAATCACCGCCGGCCTGCCGCTCGAAAACATCACCAGTTGTGGTGGGGATCGTCCGAGCGTATTTGGTCCGGGTATCTTTTCCTCGACCCTGAACTATGAATTTGAACCGGCCGATCTTGTTGACCTTTCCGATACCGGAAACCCGGTATTTACGGGTACGGAAACAAGTACCATTACGGTTACCGCCACCGACCCCGCTACGGGTTGTAGTGTCACCAGCGAAGTGACGGTCGACGTTTCTGATCTTGGCGGACTTATCGGAGGCGCCGAACCCGATGTAATTATACTCGGTGAAAGTACCACCCTGACCGTGGAAGGATGCGACGACTGTACCTACGAGTGGATGGCACCCAACGGTACCATCGAGCCTGACGACGGCAGTACGGTACTCGTCACCCCCACCGAGGACGGCGATCTCATTTACGAAGTGATTGTATCCCGCAACGGTTGTACCCAGACCATTCTGATTACCCTACGGGTAGATAATCCGCTTTGTGACGAAGATCATGTGTACGTACCCAACGTGTTTACGCCGAACGGTGACAATAACAACGATGAGATGCGCGTGCGTTCCAACTTCATCGATCAGCTGACCGAGTTCCAGTGGATCATCTATAACCGCTGGGGACAAGAAGTTTACAACAGTACCGATCCGGAAGGTTTCTGGGACGGTACCCAGGAAGGGGATGACCTCGAACCGGATGTTTATGGCTATTGGTTGCGGGTACGCTGCCCGTCTGACCCCGAACCCCTGATCCAGCAGGGTAACATTACTATTCTCCGGTAACAAATACCTCGGAATAAAATTTAGGCCGCCGATTCCAGCAGGAGTCGGCGGCTTTTTTATGGTGCGCCAGGCCTGGCGCACGTCTGGCGGGTGCAAGTCCCGTGTCCGTCCGTTAAGGGGAAGGACCAGCTGAGCGGCAAGGTATACATCGCGAGGTGTAGACTGAAGGAAGCCGGAGGCAAAACGCTGGCCTGACGAACAGGAACTGTATACGAGACGTGCCTTTGGGGTAAAGTGTCCATTGCCGCCAAAGCCCAAAACTTAACCGGAACGACGATACGTAAATGCAGCGGGCATAAGCGGGAAAGACGTGCGTCTTACCCTGGGAGACCTCCGGTCTTCGGATGGAAGTAGTCAGCCGAGGTCATAGTACCGGGCCAAACTACCACCGATGACTGACCGTGTTATCGGCAGCGGTGACTGAGAGGGTATCCGGGAAGGACTGAACTTAGAGTTTATATGAATGAAATTGTTAATCGAGGTTAAGTCAGCAGTTGTAGGAGCGTCGACGGAGGTGTCGGCGGCTCGCTGTGGAGGTATGGCTCGGAAGGCCAGAGATAAACGATGAGTACGACAAAACATCCTGGGATTGACGAAGGAAGCATACGAGAACGGATGAGCTAATGTAGCTTGTCGTGGAACGTTCCAACATGCAGCAAGCCTACCGGCGTGTTGTAGGAAATAAGGGCGCTGCGGGCGTTGACGGTATGACCGTTGACCAACTGCGGACTTACCTTAAAACGAACTGGAAGGCGATCAAGATGGCGTTGTTGAATGGTAGCCATCAACCGCAAGGAGTTCGCGTAGTGATGATCCCTGAGCCCCTGAGCCTACGGGCAGAGCGCGTCAGCTAGGTATTCCCACGGTGGTTGACCGACTGATCCAACAAGCCCTTCACCAAGTGCTCGGTCCTATTTATGATCCGACGTTCTCGGATATCAGTTACGGGTTCCGCCCGGGCCGTAGTGGTCCTCAGGCGGTTAGAAAATCCCAACGTTTTATCAAAGAGAACAAACGTTGGGTTGTGGACGTGGATCTGAGTAAATTCTTCGACGAAGTCAATCACGCCCGGCTGCTGAGTAAGCTTCGCAATCGGATCGCGGACACACGCGTAGTCCATCTAGTCGACCGTTACTTGCGGGCCGGAATATTGAAGGGCGGATTAGTCGAAGCACGTAGTAAAGGGACACCGCAGGGTAGCCCGCTCTCGCCTCAGCTGTCCAACATCGTCCTAGACGAGTTGGATAAGGAGTTGGAGCGTCGTAACCTTCGCTTTGTCCGTTATGCGGACGACTTCCAAATCTACGTTGGCACCCGCCGCAGCGCCGGGCGCGTGATGGCGAGTATCGGCAACTTTATGGCAAATAAACTAAAGCTGAAAGTCAACAAGAAGAAGAGTGAGGTCGGCCGTCCGTGGGACCGTGTTTTTCCGGGTTACAGCTTTACGACGAACAAGTCGATCAAGTTGAAACCAGCAAAGGCAAGTCTGAAGCGGCTACGAAAGAAGGTGAAGGTGAAGTTCCGCCGTGGTAAGGGGCGCAATATCCGGGACTTTATCCATAACGACCTTAATCCTTTGCTACGGGGTTGGGCATTCTACTTCAACCAGAGCGAGACGAAGCAATTTGCCGAGCAAGTGGATAGTTGGATGCGACGGCACCTACGCAAAGTGAAGTGGCGACAATGGAAGAGAAACTGGACACGCAAGGAAGGTTTACAATCCCGAGGACTAAGCGAAGAACGCGCGGTCATGGGTGCCTTCAATGGTCGTGGCCCTTGGTGGAACGGGGGAGCCTCGCACATGAACGAGGCGTTCCCGAAAAGCTATTTTGATAAGCTGGGGCTGGTGAGTATCGCCAAGATAGTCCATCATGCCAAGCCGATAGGCGAACTCCAGGAACCGCCGTGATACGGAACCGTATGTCCGGTGGTGTGAGAGGATCGAGATAGAGACATCTACCTTTGCGGAATCCGCAGGTCTAAATAGATGCCTTTATCTCATCCCACTCGATTCGTAGACATCTTTGAATCCTTAATCAAGTCGTTCTCCGATGGTTCGTAAAATTCACCTAAACAGATAACCACGACATCTTTACTTAAATCGCTCTCTAACTTGTTCCATCATTTTTTACATTACTTTAAGTAGTTGTATCGACGATGATCGACCCGCCCCCGTACCGGACCCGGAACCTTTTATCTGTGTGTTTTGGTTTGAGGTAGATACCGCAACGGAAGAATGTAACTGCCCCGAACCCAAGGTACGTATCGGCGATATGGATTGCCGTGAACTTGATCCCGGTGAGTTTTATTCAGATATGGAGGGTTGCCTACTCGATATCGGTATGATTTTTTCCTTTAAGGACGATACTGTCCGTAATGGTTGTTGCCGACTGATTCAGATGGAAGCTCCAAGTCCAAATCTTTCCCGAACGCGTTATAATACAGTGTTTACGAAACAGATATGACTCGACAACGGAATGGACAGCATAGCGTTTCAGCAGGCGGAGGTGAATATTTCATACCTGATACTACCGGTGGTGAAATTGATGTCGAAACCCGCTTCCGAGGAAGCTTCGTAGATGAAAATACTATTGAAGGTCAATTCGAGTGGGGCCCGGCTTTTGAACTGAGTATAACAGTTGCCTCGCACCCCGGAACCTTCAGGCGCAGAGCGCAGTAGTCGTAGATCAGAATTTATAGCCAGCGCGTATTCGGAGATTACTCCGGGTACGCGTTTTTACTTTGCGGGGATATTTAACGCATATAACGGGACAAACAAATGCTTCCGTAAAAAAGGACACGGAGTGTTGTTGCCCTTCAACCACCTTTGCATTCTGCGGCCCCGCCTGAAATACTCTTCAACGAACCATATACCATTGGCTGTCTGTTTAGGAACTACACCGACAGTCTTAAATCATCAACCATGTGCGGCCGCTACTCCATTGTAATCACCGATGAACAACTGCGCAAGCAGTTCAATCGCAGCCTGCAACCACCCGCCGATGGACTGCCCGAAAACTATAACGTAGCCCCCACCCAGAACGGCCTGGTGATCACCGACCGTAACCCCGGGCAGCTCTCCGCCTTCCGCTGGGGCCTCGTCCCTTTTTGGGCTAAGGACCTGAAGATCGGTGCGCGCATGATCAACGCCCGCAGTGAGGGTATTGAAGACAAGGCCAGCTTCCGCAAACCCATCCGCGAACGCCGCTGCCTCGTGCTGGCCGATAGTTTCTACGAATGGCAACGCCGCGAAGACGGGAAACAACCCTACCGCATTCAATCCGCCAACGGCAGTCTGCTCGTGATGGCCGGCATCTGGGAGCAATGGCGGCCAAAGGACACCCCGGACGCCAACCCCGTTTTTACCTACTCCGTCATCACCGGGCCGCCCAACGCCGAAATGACCCCGATCCACGACCGGATGCCCATGCTGCTGACCAGCGCCGAACAGCAAGCGGAGTGGTTGAACTCCAGTACCGCCTTGCCCGAAGTTCTGAAACTCCTCCGCACGCCGCCGGACGGTACGCTGGAGTATTATCCGGTATCGCCGCTGGTGGGAAACGTGCGGAACAACGGGGCGGAGTTGCATTTGCCCTTCACGCCTCCGGACCAGGGAAAACTTTTTTGAGTTGAGATAAGCGCTTGTTCGCAGGGCGGAAAACAAATTCTCGGGTAAGCACTTAGCGTTTGTATTTTCAGCCCATGAATCCAAGTTACCGCATTCTGCCCGCCACCCCGGCCGAGTACGAAACCATCCGTCGTATAGCCCACGCTACCTGGCCGGACACTTTTGGCGAAATCCTCTCCGGAGAACAGATCGCGTACATGTTGGAAATGATGTATAGCGTAGACGAGCTGGCAAAACAAACCGCTGACGGCGTGGTGTTCAAGCTCCTGGTCGAAGCGGATCAGCCCGGTAAACGCACCGAGAGGGGATACATAAAAGGCAGAGTCACCCGCTTCACGCCGGTCGGCTACGTAGGCTACCAAAAAGACTACCTTCCTGAGGTTACCAAGATCCATAAGCTTTACCTGCTTCCTTCCACCCAGGGCAAGGGCTACGGCAAGGCGCTTATCGAAGAAGTAGCCATGATCGCCCGCAACGAAAATCAGACCAAACTCCGACTCGACGTAAACCACCAAAATAAGGCCATCGGTTTTTACGAACGTCTCGGCTTTGAAAAGATTGAACGCTGCAATACCGACATCGGCAAAGGGTACCTGATGGAAGACTGGATAATGGAAAAAGGACTGTATTAATGATGATTTTATAAATCAAGAAAAAATGCGCGTATTGATTCAGCGAGTCTCCTCCGCCTCCGTAACCATCGAAGGAAAAGTCTCCGGTGAGATTGACCAGGGATTACTCATCTTGCTCGGCATCGAAGAGGCAGACACCAGCGAAGACATCGACTGGCTCTGCGGTAAGATCACCCGGCTGCGCATCTTCAGTGACGAAGACGGGCTGATGAACCGCTCCGTCGTAGACATCGACGGCGGGCTGCTGGTAGTCTCGCAGTTCACGCTTTACGCCAGTACGAAGAAGGGGAACCGACCGGGCTTTACCCGGAGTGCGAAGCCAGACATCTCCATTCCTTTGTACGAGCAGTTTGTAAAAACACTGGCTTTTACCGCCGTTCGCCAGGTAGAAACCGGCGAGTTCGGGGCGGACATGCAGGTCGCGCTGGTGAACGATGGGCCGGTTAGTATCTGGATGGATTCGAAGGCGCGGGAGTGATGAGAAAGCAGAGAGCAGAGTTTAGCCTGACGTACATACTGTACCCTGCATTCTGCACTTTACCAGAACTCCCTATCGCGAAATTAACACTTCGGTAACTTGGATTCTTTTTTGAGCTTGGTAAACCGGTAACCTACGCCGAGGCGGACGACGTCCGGTACGTAGACGTAATTTGTGGTGGTGAAGTAATAGGAGCGTGAGGTGGTGATGCTTTGCTGCTTGGTGTCCCATAGGCCGAGGCTGATGTTTTGCCGCTGAAATGTGAGGTCTTCGGAAGATCGCTCCACGACGAACGCACCGGTGTAAACGGGGTCATATCCGATAATGCCACCCTGAACAAGCACCGACGTTCCCCGCCGGGCTATGCTCCGCCTTCAGCAATGACGACCGGCGACGGGGAGGATCCCCTTTATACGATGGTTGCGCCAGCCCCCCCCCCTTTCCCGCGACCACAAGTGCCCCCCGGCCAGGAGGCGATGCCCTTAAAAAACCGCCCTTGCACCCGCGCACGCGCCCGAAAAATCTACCGTGGGTCCACGAACACCCGTCCTCCGATCTCGACCGTCAACCGCCACGGCGCTACCCGCGTCAGCCCCCGCTCGTTGAGGGGGCGGAGGTGGTACTGCACCACCGGCATGACGTACAGGCCAAAATGCTCATTGAAGTTGTAGTCCAGGCCGCCGCCCAGCCGCCCGATGGGGGAGGCGCTCCGGAAACGACTGATGTTATTCGCAGTAGTAGCCCCGTCCCGGACCCGGTTGACGGTGGTTGCGTATTTGCCGTACGAAAGCCCCGCCTCCGCAAACGGCCGCCAGGGACTTCGGGGCGGGAAGACCCGCCGCAGAGCTATTGTTCCCCGATGAAATAGTGCCGATTGATAACGGTGGGATCGACGGAAGGCTCCCCCGGCCCGTACGGATCGAAGCCGCCCCGCCCGTCGTGCTGCGTCCCCCACCGAAATCCGTCCGGGCCGCGCCCCACAACCGGTCGGCGTACTGATCAAGGTGCATGCTGGCCCCGAAGCCCGCCGTGGCCCTCAGTACGGGCCGGGCGTCGGTGCCGGGGTGTTTACTGAACGTACCCGAAATACCCGGCCCGCCAAAGATCTCGAACGAACCGTAGCGCTGGGCCCCGAATAGGGCGGGAAAAAGAATAAGCAGAGGGCAAGATTTTTCATGACGATTGAACCTGCTACCGGTATGCATCCGGGGCGGGTTCCGGGGGCAGCTGCGAAAAAGCATTGCCAGAGGGTGTAGTCAAAAAACGGACTTTTCTGTCCGTTCCCGTAAATTTTAGCACTACGTCGCCACCTTACCCGGTCTCCCGCGTTTGCCCAGGCATGACGATGCGCAAACTAATCCACGACCACTCCCGCTACCTCGGCTTCGGCTTCCTGCACTACTTCTTCAGTTCGGTGGGGCAGACTTATTTTATCAGCTTGTTCGTGGTGGGCATGACGGCGCGAATGGGCTGGGCCGAGGGGACCTTCGCGGGCATTTACTCGGCCGTGACGCTGGCGGCGGCCTTTGCCCTGCCGGCCATCGGTACGCAGGTGGACCGGCTGCGGATCCGCTACGTGAGCACGGCCGTGGCGCTGCTGGTCATTACCGGTTGCGTTGTACTGGGGCTGACCACCAGTCTTTACTTGCTGATTCCGGCGCTCTTCCTCGTTCGCCTGGGCGGGCAGGGGGTGCTGACGCTGATCGGCTCCACAACCGTAGGCCGCTACTTCAACGAGGGGCGGGGCAAGGCGCTATCGGCCACCATGATCGGTCTTTCGCTGGCCGAGGTAATCATTCCCTATACGGCGGTGTACCTGATGGCGCAGTACGGCTACGGCGCGGTCTGGCTGGGGATGGCCGCGCTGATCGGGGTAATATTTCTGCCGGCAGTCTGGCTCCTGATCCGCCGCTACGACAATTTTCAGCGCGGCGATACCGTGGCCGAAGAGCAGGCTGCGGCAACGCCCGACGCCGCGCCGCAGGCTTCGTGGACCCGGGCGGAGGTGCTTTCCGACCGGCGTTTTCAGCTCCTGATCCCCGTCTTCATCTTCCTGCCCTTCGTGTTTACGGGGCTGGTCTTCAACCAGTCGGTCATCGGGCAACAACGCGGCTATACAGCGGCGTGGATGGCGATCGGGCTGAGCACCTACGGTCTGTCTAAAGTTATCTGCCTGCTCTCCGCCGGGGGGCTTTCCGACAACTACGGACCGGCAAACCTGCTGCGGTTTGCTTATCTGCCGATGCTGCTCGGGTTGGCGGTGTTGCTGTTGGTGCGGGGCGACCTGTCCATCCCGGTTTTCTTTGCGCTTTCGGGCATCACGGCGGGCATCGAGTCGGTGCTGATGCCGGCGCTTTGGGCCGAGCGCTACGGCCCGCGTTTCCTGGGCAGCATCAAGAGTACGGTCCGCTTGCTGGTGGTGATCTCCTCGGCGGCGGCACCGATCGTGTTCAGCTACGGAATGCGGGCGGGGCTGGAGGCGTGGCTGGCGCTTTTGCTGGTTTACGGGGTGGTTTGTCAGGGGATGCTTTGGCTGGAGCGGCGGATTGAATAGTTTTTGAGCTTCCTCGGAATAGGTGAGCTTTCAGGTCAACGAATGCACCTCTTTACCAGCACGAATAATCCTTTCTTCCTCCGTCATATCCTTAATCAAAGGAAACACATTAACGGGCGGAAGAGTAGCATTAACGGTTTTGTTTTGCTGCCGTACGTGAAGTACACCGCGCAATGTTCCGATGGTGAATGCAGCAAAATGCAGAAAGATGCCTTCTTCGATCGTGGTAAAGTCTTTTTCTTTTGATAACCGTTCGGCCCAGCTTGTTTTGTCAATTTGAAACATACAGACAATGGCGCAGCGAAGGAATGGAGCTTGGTCAACCGCCATAAAGTCAACGGTGAGTTCGCAACCGATCTGACGGGTCGAGAATTTATGGAGAAACCGAATTTGAGTACTGATGTTGTGATGAGTGACATCAAGTCGGTAATGTTCGGGATAAACAGCGAATTGTTCATCCGTTATTCCCTGGTAGACGAAGGTGAATTGAGGGTTCATAAGCTTATGCTGCCATTGCGTAAGAGGGGGTACCGGGGGTCACGTCGGTTGTCGCTTCCGTTAATTCTTCCAAGTTAATAGTGGTTTCATTTATGGCGCCCGCCCAATTCAGACCAATATTCAGGTCGAAGTCAGGAATCTCTATCGTGATGTTCGGCTGCGTTAAGATATCGGTTGTTCCAGCCATTAGTTCCACGTGGCTGCGGTACCGAGCGCTTCGCTCGCTTCCGAAAGGTAAGAGACTACCGTGCATACTATCGTAACGCAAGGGAGTAACCACTAAGTCTTTACCCAGGGCAGCACTAAGCTTACCAATAGTACGGGTAGTGAAATTATGACCTGGTTGTAACCACTTACTAATCTCCGAGGGGGATTTTTTGAGGGCGTCGGCCAAATCTTTTTGAGACCAGTTCTTTTGTTTGAGGTACAGGTGGATTTGGTCCACTATGTCGTTAGACAGGTTTACGGTGTAGCGTGCATCGTCGGTGATCGTATTTACCATTCGATCCCATAAAGGGGACGCCGCTCTGTTTCTTTCTCCTCGTTTCATAATGGCAACCTTTCGTTTTCTAAAATCTCTTCTATTCGTTCTAACGATGGCCTTTCAGGTTCTTCTGAGAGACGCCCATGAACTTTGCGATGAAGCCGATTAGCGAATTCGAAGTGGTCCCTCACATTTTTACATTCTTGCGCGGTGTAGGTGGTCTTGCGACCACCGTTACACAGAGTGACAACTTCGTGAGGTAACAGGACGCAGTAGAGCCGTAATGGTCCGTCTTTAACCGGCCGAAACTATTGGGTTACGATCTGCCATGCTTTACCGGGTAGGGCGGCAGCTTGTTTTTCTCCACGCAGGAAGTTTGGAGATACGCCACCATCAGCAAGTCGTTCGATCTGAGCATTTATCTCAGCTAAATCTTCAGCTACCGTTGGGTCCACCTCCGCGCGTTAGCGAAAATCGGCAAATTCACTTACGGGGCGCTGAGCATCGTCTTCGGAAACCTGTACGGTGAAAATGGTGGCAGTATCACCATAGCGTATGGCTTCGAATGTAACAAAGGTATTCACTTATAAGTTAATTTATAAGCCAGCGCCCCGCTTAAAAGGTCCACCACTCGCTCCAATTACTGAATCAAGCAAATTTAAATAAATTAGTCGCTTGTGACACAAAAAGTTTTCCATCTTATTTGTGGAGAAAAGGTGGAGAGCATTTTTGCCGTACGAAAGACCAAACTTAGGGACGCGAACAGAAATCTGGTTTTATTTTGTTCCCATCCCTTAACGGTAATGATATTTCCGGGCAGCCTACTAATTGGCCAATGGTATTGTTTTTCTGTGTCATCTTCATGTACACTTCGTCCATGATCGTTTCGACGAAACCTACCGTTGCAACCTGTAACTTGCAACCTGTACCCTGCAACCTGTACCCCATGGAAAAATCCCACAAAATCCTGAACGACCCAGTCTACGGCTTCGTCAGCATCCCGTACGGCATCCTGTTCGATTTGGTGGAGCATCCCTACTTCCAGCGGCTGCGCAGCATCAAGCAGGTGAGCCTAACGCACTACGTATACCCGGGCGCGCTGCATACCCGCTTCCACCACGCGCTGGGGGCGCTGCACCTGATGGGCAAGGCGGTCGCCAGCCTGAAGCGCAAGGGCGTCAAGATCAATAAACGGGAGGCCGAGGCGGTCAAGATCGCCATCCTGCTACACGACATCGGCCACGGCCCGTTCTCGCACACGCTGGAAAACACCCTGATCGAGGTCCATCACGAAGACGTGTCGTTGTACTTCATGGAGCGGCTCAACGACGAGTTCCAGGGCAAACTCGACCTGGCCATCCGGATATTCAAGGGCGAGTACAAAAAACACTTCCTCCACCAGCTCGTCACCGGCCAGCTGGATATGGACCGCATGGACTACCTCAACCGCGACAGCTACTTCACCGGCGTCAGCGAGGGCGTGATCGGCTACGACCGCATCATAGAAATGCTCAACGTGGCCGACGACCGCCTGGTGGTGGAGCAGAAGGGCATCTATTCCGTCGAGCGCTTCCTCACCAGCCGGCGGATCATGTACTGGCAGGTGTACCTCCACAAAACCGTGGTGGCCGCCGAGCAGATGCTCATTCTCGTCCTCCAACGGGCGCGCGACCTCAGCCGCGCCGGCACCGACGTATGGGCACCCCCCAGCCTCGAATACTTCCTGAAGCACCGCATCACCGACCAGGACTTCAAGGAGCGCCGCAACGAGCTGCTCGACTGCTTCGCCGCCCTCGACGATACCGACATCACCGCCGCCGTAAAGGCCTGGCAGAAGCACCCCGACCGGCTACTGGCTTACCTCAGCTACGGGCTGATTAACCGGCGGCTCTTCCGGCTCGAGTTTTCCAATGAGCCATTCGAGCCCGCCTACGTAGCCAAAGTCCAGGCTGCCCTCGATGCCCACCGCGACCTGCCGCGCGGGGCGTCGGCCTTTCTGATCACCGGCGAGGAGAGCAACAGTGCCTATACCCTCAGCAAGGAGGAGATCATGGTGCTTGGCAAGGACGGGAAGGTGGTGCCGATGTCCCGGATCAGTGATTTTGGGATTGAACCCAGGACTTTTCGGAAGTACTTTCTTTGTTATCCTAAGGAGGTGGGGGAGGTAAAATAACAATTCGTCCAAGTGAAGTACTCTTCATAATTTCTAATCCGAATAAATGAGTCTCAAAAAATATTTCTTTGATGGACGAACATGAGGAATAGTCTTCCCATATTATAGTCGTATATTAAAGAACTCTCATATCATGTCCCTTATAAACCAAATTTCTCTTTTGAGAAGAATAGATTATCTGATTTCCATAAAAGCTACTGGGTCGCCTTCAGATTTTTCGGCAAGATTTGAAATATCGCGAGCTACTTTGTACCGAAACTTAGATGCTCTTCGGTAATTCGGTGCAAAAGTGGAATACGATAGAAAAAAACGTTGCTTTTATTATGATGAGGTTTTTGAGTTAAACTTCAATCGTCTCAGTTATTGAGACAGAAAAGCATTACCATAGTAGCGTTCCGAAAAGCACTCGAATATCCTTGTGCCACATTTTTAGATTAAATGATTTGATCTCGGGCACGTATCAAGCTCGGTTACTCTTCAAGGAAAGAGTAGAAAATTTCAAAATAATTAAGCAATGATTCATCCCAAACAGATAAAGAGTACTTTAATTGTCACTTTCTTAATGTTATTCACTCTTTTAGGGTGTAAAGAAGAAGAATGTAATGACGTCCTTTCCCCCGAATGTCCCAATTACGACGCCTGTGTCGCAACTCCACCCCCAAGTGCGGATTTCATATTGTTTAAAGGTCTTTCCAAAACCATCAACGACACAACCTTCACGATAGAATTGCCGATCACGGACACTACTTATTCAGGCGGCCCAATCATGTTCAGGGCTCAGAACGTTAATGATAGCTATGACTGGATGGTTGGGGACGACAGCAGAATGATCGATACCCGTGAGTTCAAGCTTAATTTTCCCAATCAGAGTTTCGACGACCTGCAGGTTAGCTTAACGGTTGACAAGAACATAACGGAATGTCCGGAAAGAGGACAAGAATCCGCGACCTCTACGGCCAGTTATACGTTTATCAAGCCTGAAATTGACGAGATTCCAATTGTGGGAAGGTTCAGGGGGAATAACGAGGATGAAACTATGGAGGGAGACTTTACCATTGATTTTGCATTCGGACCTAACGAAACCATTCACCTGAGAAACCTTCCGCGTGGTGCCGATAACGATGATTTTTTCAACGACGTCGTCGTTGCAACTGATTACAAATCCTTCCTTTTTCTACCTACTCTTCTTGCTTGCTGCAAAAGGGCTCACGGTTCCGGGCATTTGTCGGACGATAAGAATGAACTTCGTATCGAGTACAGTATTTACGACGAAAGTACTGAAATCTGGACTCCAAAGATATGGACGGGGAGTAGGGTCGAGTAGCCTATTTTTTTTCCAAAGCAGAGCGGGAAGGTTAGTCAAATGACTAATCTTCCCGTTTTTAGTTGTCTACGAATATCCGCTTACAAATAACTGTGAACGAATCACGACCTTTACATTACGCTTAGGCCACTGCTCTTCCAAGACCTTCATTGCATCCTGCGGCCTCGCCAAATTGGCATAAGAATTTCTTGCTTCCGTCCCCACAAAACCACTTGTCACCAATCCAAATCCAGCCCGCTCGTCGGACGAGTCAGGGCTAACGCTAGCCTCGGCCGACGAGCTAACCAGCCTAACCACCAGACCATCACCCCATTAACCCGTACCTTTGCCGCCCTTTTAAGATAATCCCTACCTACAAATGATAACCTACGTAAAGGGAGCCATTGCCCACAAGACGCCAAGCTTCGTCGTAATTGAAGCCGGCGGCCTCGGCTACCACATCAACATCAGCCTGTACACCTACACGAAGATCGAGAAGGCGGAGACGGCCAAGCTGCTCACGCACTTCCACGTGAAGGAAGACCAGCAGACGCTTTACGGCTTTTTCGAGGAGACCGAGCGGGCGCTTTTCCGGATGCTCATCAGCGTCAACGGCGTGGGGCCCGCCACGGCCCTGGTGGTGCTTTCGAGCATGAACGCCGACGAGTTCCGCGCCGCCGTAATCGGCGAAGACGTGGGGGCTATCCGCCGCGTAAAGGGCATCGGCCCGAAGACGGCCCAGCGCATCATTCTGGACCTGAAGGACAAGATGACCAAGGAAAGTTTCGCCACGCCGACAATGCTCTCCCCCCAGAGCAATACGCAACGGACCGAAGCGTTATCAGCCTTGGTAAACCTCGGTTTTGCCCGCCCCGCCGTGCAGCGTGCCCTCAACCGGGTTTTCAGCGCTACGCCCGATCCGGGCAGCTCGGAGGAGATCATCAAACGCGCCTTGCGGGAACTGTCTTCCTGAAGTTTCGCCTTTTTTCACTGTATTCCGGATTTATCCGGCCCGCTTAATCTTAAAATTGACCCACCGGAACGTTTTTGCCTCCCGGGCACCGTTCCCGATGGACCGCCCGAACTTCCCCGGGCCTTCGGAAGGATTGATATATGAATAAGACGCTACTCTTACTACTCGGTTTTGCCCTTACTTCGCTTAACTTCACCCACGCTCCCTTTAGCCCCGAGGCCGGTACTACCGCCGCCGTCGCCAACGAGGCTGTGCTCCTGCTCTTCAAGCAGATCACCTACCAGCCGCCCGCCGACCGCGTGCCGGGCAAGGACCTGCCAGGCCATATAATTTCCGAGGGCACCATGTTCTCAACGTACGCCACTTCTCCCCGCTCCACGGAAGAGGGGTCGGGGAGAAAGGCTTTTTGGGCGCGGCCGCAGGTGCAAAACCGGTTGTTGAAGAGCAATGCTGCCCCCGCCGACACCCTCCCCCCCCTCCGCGACCGCCGCCGCGACTTCATCACCGACCCTAACCGCAACCCCATCGATCTGGCCGATCCCGCCGGCGTACGGAAAACCGTCACCTACGACCCTGAAACCAACAGCTACATCGTCCGCGAAACCCTCGGTGGCTTCGACTTCCGCCCGCCGACCTACCTGACCTTTGAGGAGTACTTCAAGTACCGCGAGCAGCAGGGCAAGGATCGTTACTTCAAACAACTCGCCGGCGTAGGCGTGGGCGAGGAAGTCTCCATCGGCGATCCCCTGGCCGATATCGAACTCGACCCCGACCTACTCAACAGCCTCTTCGGAGGCACCGAGATCGACATCCAGCCCCAGGGTGGCGTCGACCTGAGTTTCGGCGTCAACTACCAGAACCAGGAGAACCCCTTCATCGTCGAGCGATTCCGCAGCAATACGATTTTCGATTTCGACATGGACATTCAGATGAACGTCACCGGTCAGATCGGCGACAAGCTCAAGCTGAACACCAACTATAATACCGGTGCTACCTTCAACTTCGACAACCAGATCAAGCTCGACTACAACTCCGAGGCCTTCAGCGAAGACGACATCCTGCGCAAGATCGAGGCCGGCGACGTGAGCCTGCCCCTGCGCGGTTCGCTGATCGAGGGCGCGCAGTCGCTCTTCGGCCTCAAGACCGAGCTGCAGTTCGGCCACCTGAGACTGACGGCCATCGCCAGCCAGCAACGCAGCCAGCGGGAGAAGATCACCCTGGAAGGCGGTGCGCAGCTGTCCGAATTTCAGGTCTACGCCGACAGCTACGACGAGAACCGCCACTTCTTCCTCAGTCATTACAACCGCAGCGTCTACGAGGAGAGCCTGGAGAACCTGCCGCAGATCAACTCCCTGTTCCACGCCGAGAACATCGAGGTCTGGATCACCAACGACCGCAACGAGGTGCTGGAAGTGCGCGACATCGTCGCCTTCGCCGACCTCGCCGAGCCCGACCGGCTCACTAACCCCAGGGCAATTTCCCGGACGGAAACTGACCGGTACCGTCAGTTGTGCCCCAGCGACGTTTCCCTGCCCGATAACGGAGCCAACGATCTCTACAACCGGCTGGTCAACCTCGGCGACCGCGTCCGTGACATCGACCGCGCCGTATCCACCCTCCAGTCCGGCCAGTTCGGGCTACAGCCCATCCGTGACTTCGAGAAGGTTTCCGCCCGTAAGCTGACGGCACGCGAGTACACCGTAAACCCCGAGTTGGGTTTCATCTCCCTCAACATCAACGTACAGCCCGACCAGGTGGTCGCCGTCTCCTACCGGTACAAATACAACGGTAACATCTTTAAGGTCGGAGAGCTTTCGGTCAATACCGATAACGCCAACACCGGCACCTTGCCCGGCCAGCGCCCCCGCCCCGGCCAGCAGCAGGACACCAGCCGGTTCAGCAATCAGGTACTCTTCACCAAGATGCTCAAGTCGTCTACCCAGCGTGTGGGCCAGCCCACCTGGGACCTGATGATGAAGAACGTCTATTCCCTCGGTGCCTACCAGGTGAATGAAGAAGACTTCCGCCTCGACATCCAGTACGAAGACCCCGGCGAGGGCTTTAAGCGCTTTCTGCCCGTGCCCGTCGCCCAGGTGCCCAACGGCACGCCGATTCCCGGTCTGCCGCTGATTCGTGCCTTCAACCTCGACCGGCTTAACGTGCAGAACGATCCGCAGCCCGACGGGGTCTTCGACTTTGTGCCCGGCATTACAATCAACCCAACTACGGGGCGGATCTACTTTCCCGTGCTGGAGCCTTTCGGCCGGGACCTGGAACAACTGCTGCGGCCGGAAGACCGCGAACGCTTCGTGTACAACGAGCTCTATGACTCCACCATCTTTCAGGCGCGGGAGTTTCCCGAGAAGAACCGCTTTGCCATCCGGGGCAGTTATAAGTCTTCGGTGCAGTCGGAGATCAGCCTCGGTGCCTTCAACATTCCACCGGGCTCGGTGCGGGTGACGGCCGGTGGCGCTTTGCTGGAGGAAGGCCGGGACTATTCGGTCGACTACAGCACAGGCCGGGTGCGCATCCTCAACGATGCCATCCTCAGTTCCAACGTCCCCATCAACGTGAGTTTTGAGGACAATACCATCTTCAGCCTTCAGACCAAAACGATGATCGGTTTGCGGGCCGACTATGAGGTGAACGACAACCTGAGCGTGGGGGGTACCTTTATGCAGTTGTTCGAACGTCCATTTACGCAGAAGGTCAACCTTGGCGAAGATCCCATTAACAACAAGATATTTGGCCTCGATGCCACCTTCCAGAAAGAATCCGGCTGGCTGACGCGGATGGTGGACAAGTTGCCGCTGTACAGCACCAGTGCACCGAGTAACGTCAGCCTGACGGCGGAAACCGCCTGGCTCAAGCCCGGACACAGCCGGGCCATAAACCGCGCGCGCGGCGACAAGGCGGGCATCGTGTACCTCGATGATTTCGAGGGCTCGGCCAGTCCGGTAGACCTGAAAACGCCGGTACAGTCGTGGTACCTGGCGTCCACGCCGCAAAACGACGCCGGCAACAACAATCCCCTGTTCCCTGAGTCCGCCCAGGAAGGCCTTGTCAGTGGCGCCAACCGTGCCCTGCTCAACTGGTACCGCCTGGAGCCCAACTCCCGGGGAGCCGCCCAGGGCGCTGACGACAACATTTACACCAGCGCCGTACCCCAGCAGGAGGTGTTTCCGAACCTCGACATCCCGATCGCCGAGCGTGCCCGCAACCAGTTCTTTACCTTCGATATGTCCTTCTACCCCGAGGAACGCGGCCCTTACAACTTCGACACGCCCGCCAGCTTCCCCGGTTTTACTTCCGGAACCTTCCTGGTGAACGATCCGCTCGCGCCCGTAAAACTGAATGCGCCGGAAACCCGCTGGGGCGGCATCATGCGTGAAATGCGTACGCCCGACTTCCAAAGCTCCAATATCGAATTCGTCGAGTTCTGGATGCTTTCTCCCTTCCTGGACCCCACGAACGCCCGCAACCCGGCGCCGGACGGTGCCGACAAGCAGGGCACGCTGTACCTCAACCTCGGTAACGTCAGTGAGGACATTCTGAAGGACAGCCGTAAATTCTTCGAGAACGGCCTGCCCGGCCCCGCCAACCCCAACCGCCCGACCGACGAAACGGTGTGGTCGCGCGTCCCCGTCTCCCAGCAGATCACCCGGGGATTCGATAATGATCCGGAAACGCGCGTGCTGCAGGACGTTGGCCTCGACGGCTCCGGCGACGAGATGGAGGTGACCAAATTCAGCGACTACCTCGCCGCCTATGCCGGTCTGAACCCCGGAGGTCTGGCCGCCCTGAATGCCGACCCCGCCAACGACAACTTCTATTACTTCAACAACGAACGGTATTCTGAAGATGACGATCTGATGATCCGCTACCGGGGGTGGAATGGTATGGAGGGCAACTCCGCCGCCAACAACAACACCCGCGGCAACCTGCGGGAGAGCACGACCAACCTGCCCGACGCCGAGGACCTGAACCAGGACAATACCCTGAACGAGTCCGAAAGTTACTTCCAGTACGAAATCCCTTTCGTGCGCAGCACCGCCAACCCACGTGAATTCGATCAGGAGGCTACACCCTTCATTACGGACCGTCTCGAAGCCGGCAACGGCCGGGTCTGGTACCGCTTCCGTATTCCACTGAACTCCGATCAGCGCAAAGCGATCGGGGGTATTCAGGATTTCCGCTCCATCCGGTTTATGCGGATGTACATGCAGGGCTTTCGGGCACCGGTGACCCTGCGTTTCGCCGAATTCGAACTGGTCCGCAACAGCTGGCGGCGCTACACCCGCCAGTTCAACAACGGACCCATCATCGGTGGTGAGGAAAATACGGAGTTCAACATCGACGCCGTCAACATTGAAGAGAACAGTAGTCGTCTGCCGTTCAATTATGTGCTGCCGAACGGTATCATTCGGGAGCAGAGCCTCGGTGTCGTATCCGCTCTGCAGAATGAGCAATCGCTCTCCCTCAAGGTGCAAAATCTGCAGCCCGGCGACCGGCGCGCGGTGTTCAAGTACACCGATACTGACCTGCGAATCTATGATAAACTGCGGATGTTCGTTCACGCCGAAGCCCTGGGTGACAGTCGCTTCGAGCGCCCGGACACCGGTCAGCTGAGTTTGTTCCTGCGCATGGGTTCCGATTTCGAATCCAACTACTACGAGTACGAGGTGCCGCTGACGCTTTCCGATACGTCGGGCTTTGCCGATATCGTCCAGGAACTGGATTCCCTGGGTGGACCTAACCGCGTGAACTCCTTCTTTAACGGCCGCGATTACTCCGACCAGGTCTGGATACCGAGCAACGAGGTGAACCTGCCCCTGACCTTGCTGCGTGACCTGAAGCTGGAACGGAACAACGGCGAAGTTTCGCTCACCGAAGAGTACGGCACCGACTTTCAACCCTTCGAAGATCAGGAAGGGGCGAGTGAGGAACTGCGGGCCGTGCGCCACAGCATTCGTGTGAAGGGTAACCCGAACCTGGGCTACGTGAAGGTTTTCATGATCGGTCTGCGGGCGCAGGAGGACCTCAACAGTAACGGGATCAGCTCGGAAGTCTGGGTGAACGAACTGCGGCTCGAAGGCCTCGATGAACGCGGGGGAGTTGCCGGCCTGGCGCGGGCCGATATTCAACTGGCCGACCTCGGTAACGTCACCGCCGCCGTCAACTACAGCAGCGTCGGTTTTGGTGCCCTTGACGACGGGGTGACCGAACGGGCGCGGGAATCCACCTTTGGTTACGACCTGGCCGGCAACTTCGCCATGAACAAATTCCTGCCCGAGAAATGGGGCCTGCGCCTGCCGCTCTACCTGCAGCACAGCAAGACGATCAGCACGCCCGAGTACGATCCCTACGATCTCGACATTCGGCTGGAAGACAAGGTAGAATCCGCGGAAAACGATTTCGTACGGGATTCGCTACGCGAACAGGCCCGGGAGATCAATAAAATATCGGCCATTGCGCTTAACAACGTGGGGATCTCTCCGTCTACCCGCCGGGAGAAACCCAGCCCGCTCGATCCCGCCAACATCAGCCTGAGCTACGGCTACACAAAAACCGAACGCTCCGACCCCTTCATCAAAAGTGAAGTGGTCAAAGACCATACCGGTGCGCTGGATTATACCTTCAACCGGGGCCGTGGTAAATCCTTTGAGCCCTTCAAGGGGGTGAAGAGCAAATATCTCCGGTTGCTTAAGGAGTTCAACATCAACCCTCTCCCCAACAGCTTTACGTTTGCTAACGTACTGAACCGGAGTTTTGCCACCACCCAGTACCGCTTCGCCGACGTTGACCCCAAGTTCAACACCTTCTACAATAAACGCTTTACCTGGGATCGGTCGTACGACCTGCGCTGGGACCTGACCCGCAGCCTCAAGCTGGGCTTCAACGCCAATATGCGGGCTACCATCGACGAGCCGGATGAGAACCGTCTCCTCGAATTCGATCAGGCCCAGGCCGATCAGATGCGCAAAGACAGCATCTGGGATAACCTGACCCAGGGGGGGCGGCCAAAACTGTACACCCACGGCATCAACGCGAGTTATACCCTGCCGCTGCGCTATTTGCCGTTCCTCGATTTCCTCGACGTACGCGCCAACTATCTGGCTAATTATGCCTGGAACGCCGCACCGCTCAGTCTGCGCAACAACGTGCCGGGAGGAGATCTGGGTAACCGTATTCAGAACAGCCAGAGCCGGCAATTGACGGCCAACCTGAACTTCGAGAAGTTTTATGATCAGTTCGATTTCCTGCGCCAGATCAACCGGCCGCAACGCCGCCGCCGTCCTACCCGCAACCGCGGAGACGATAAAAAGGACCCCAAAGAGGGAGAAGCCAAAACCCGCGAACGCAAGAAGAAGAACTCCGGACCCAGCAAGGGTGCCCGCGCGCTTATTCGTCCGCTGATGGCGCTGCGCAGCATCCGGGTCAACTATGCGGAAGATTTCGAGACGGTGATCCCCGGCTTTACCCCCGAACCCCGATTCCTGGGGCAAACCAGTGGTTTTAAATCTCCGGGCTGGGGCTTCGTTGCCGGTTTGCAACCTCGGATCAGGGAGTTGAGCGAGGCCCAGCAAGGCGGCCCCGATGACTACTTGCAGGAACTCGCCGACGGCGGCTACCTGAGCAGCAGTGTTTTCCTGAGTCAGGACGTGATTCAGAATTATACCCGCCGCTGGGACGCCAGTGCCACCATCGAACCCTTCCGGGATTTCCGCCTGGAAGTGACCATGGACCGCACCTTCACCGAGAACTATTCGGAAACGTTCAAGATCCAATCCAAAGACGTCAACGAGCAGTTTTACGACCATTACGTCCCGACCCGCGACGGTGCCCTGACCTTTACCAACGGAGGGGCCAGCTCGCTGTTTAATCAGGACACGACCAACCTGAACCAACTCTTTGAAACCTTTGAGGCCAACCGCCTGATCGTGAGCCGGCGCATCGGCAACGTAGCTGACGGCGGTGCGCTGCATGATGATCCCGCACTGGCCCAGCAGGGTTACGCCTTCGGCCTTGGCCCCAACCAGCAGGACGTACTGCTGCCCGCCTTCCTGGCCGCTTACCGGGGGGAAAGCGCCGCCGACGTCAGCCTCGACCCCTTTGACCTCAACGGCAGCCCCAACTGGCGACTGACGTGGAACGGGCTGGACAAGGTCGGCAATTTCAGCGATTTCTTCCGCCGGGTCAACATCCAGCACGGCTTCCAGTCTACCTTTGCCATCAGCAGCTACGGCACCAGTCTGGATTACCTGCAGACGCTGCAGGACCAGACCACGCCGCCGGACCTGGTCGGCTACGATACGGTCAGCCTCAACTACTTCCCCCGCATCGAGATTCCGAACATCACGGAGTCGAAGTCGTTCGCACCCCTGATCTCCATTGAGGCGGAGATGCAGAACGGTCTTTCGGTCAACTTCGCCTACCAGACGCAGGACAACCGCAGCATCAACATCGTGAGCAAGTTGCTGAGCGAGCAGGTCTCGAAGGAGATCATCGGTGGCTTCGGCATCGTACTCGAAGACATTGAGATCGGATTCCTGCAGGGCAGGAAAAAGAAAAAACGGCCCTCGGAGCAGGAAGCGGAGACACCCCGGCGACCGGGGCAGCGCGGGCGCGGGGGGAGCCAGTCCGGCGGTCGCCTCCAGGTGAGTGATATGGACGTTCAGTTCAACTTCAGCCTCCGCGACGGAAAAACCTACGCCAGCCGCCTCAACCCCCGTATTCGCGAGATCGTGGAGGGTAGCCGGGTCTTCACCATTGCCCCTTCGGTGGAATATCAGGTGAACAAACTGCTGAGCCTGCGTGCCTTCTTTGATTACCGTAAAACCACGCCGTTCAACCCGCTGGGCTTCCCGCAGACGGCGGCCAGCGGCGGTATGGTCGTACGGTTCCAGTTGCAGTAGTTAGGGCGCTACCATTATATTTTCCTCACCAACGCAACAAAAGGGCTTAGTCCTTTAGTAAATAATAACCCCGCTACGTGCCCTTTACCCCCAACGAAGCCAAAGCCCAACTCCAGAAAGTTTATCAATTGATGCGGATCGAAGGCCGGCCCGGTTACGAGCAGGTTGCCTTTGCCGAAAACACCTTTGAGGAGCTGCTTACCTTTTTGGCCATGGTGCCCCGGGAGGGCGTGACGGAACTGATCTACCGGCTATCGGACGATGCGCCGGCCATAAAGGTAGCGGAGCTTTATAACGTTCTCTGCTGGAGCGCCGAGAACCGGGGAGGGGTGGCACTGGAAGAGATCCAGGAATGGTTTTACGGGAAGCAGGCACGGCGCATCGAGATCGCCCTTCAGGTCGATATTTTTCCGAGCAACAGTATGCAGGAGTGTCAGCGCATCCTGGAGGAGATAGAAAAACGGCACCGCCACCTGCATCACCTGTGCGTAGCGGTGCGGCGGGAGGTAAACCACCGGCTGGCGGAGGAAGAAAGCTGGGCTAAATACCGGCGGGACACCTTCGAGATGCCGAAGGAGATGACGCCTTCGATCATGGGCATCATCAAAAATATCAAGGGAATATAACCTTGCGTTGACTTTATAGACGATGTAGACAAAATACCTTCCGGGCGTTTTATTGGCGTGAACGCAGGATGCAAAGGTGGTTTGCGGTGCAGTGTTCTTCGGTCCCAAACGCGTATCTTGCGGACCTGAATTTCAACTTCTCCGGCCTGAGCGCTGAAGTAACACACATCGATCTGATGACCGATGCCACATAACACGCGCAATAACGCAACCGCATGTTTCGATTACAAAATCCCGAATACCTCTGGCTGCTGCTCGCCCTTCCCGTATTGCTGGGCGTTTTTCTTTGGTACTGGCGACGCCGCCGCGCCGCGCTCGATAAATTTGCCGACCGCGAACTGATGGGGCAACTGGCACCGGGTATGAATCGCCGTTTGCCGTGGACGAAATTCAGTCTGCTGCTGCTCAGCATTCCGTTTTTGTCCATCGCCATGACGAACCCGCAATGGGCGGCCGAACGGCAGGAGGTGAAGCGGCGGGGCATCGACGTGATCATCGGGCTCGACGTGTCCAACTCCATGCTGGCCCAGGACGTGCAGCCGAGCCGGATGGAGCGTGCCCGCTATTTTGCGAATACGCTGGTGGACGAACTGGCCGGTAACAATATCGGCGTGGAACTTTTCACCTGTACCTCCCTGATGCAGGCCCCGCTAACGACGGACTACGCCTTCGTGAAGGCGGTCATCTCCGCCGCCGGGCCGTACCAGATCTCCGCACAGGGAACCAACCTGGGCGAAGCCATCGAGAAAGCGGAGGATGCCTACGAAGACGGCAGCGAAAATCACCGGGCGTTCATCCTCATCTCAGACGGGGAGGACCACGACGGATCGGCCGCCTCCGCAGCTGCCTCGGCACACGATAAAGGGTTGATCATCTATACCGTCGGGGTAGGGAAGCAGGAAGGCAGTCTGATGATCATGGACCTGCCCAATGGCCGTAAGGATCACGTGCGCACCACCGGTGGAGGCCCCGCTACCACCAACGCCGACCCCGCTACGCTCGAAGCCATCGCCAGTAATGGCGGTGGAGCGTATTATCCGCTTAGTGGCGACAGTGAAAACCTCGCCGAGGCGATCCGCGCCAAGGTGAACCGGATCGAAAAACAGGAGTTCGAGAACCAAACTTCTTCGACCTACGACAGTTATTTTTACTTCTTCCTGGCTCCGGCGATCCTGTTGTTGCTCATTGAATTTGCCGTGGGGCGCAAAGATCGGAAACTTGCGGAAGCCGCGGAGGTTTAATGAATGGTATTCGCGTCAGAAGGTTGCTTTTATTCCGGAAGTGGGGCAGGTGTTTGACGGGAAAAGCGATTTTCGGGACAGCGGCGACCCTTGCGCTTCAGCCTTCCTTGCATGCCCGCGACCGCGCCACCCGAATCGGATAATTGAAGCGAATAAATGTAAACGATAAAGAGGTTTCACCATGATCAAGAAAATGAGTCTGCTGCTTTTTCTGGCCCTGTGCAGTACCGCTGTGCTCAACGCACAGTCTGCCCACCGTGCCCTGCGCAACGGCGATAAAGCGTACAAAAACAAAGACTTTGTGAAGGCCAAAGCCGAATACGACGCGGCCCTCGAAGCGGAGAATTCCGCAAAGGGAAACTACAATATGGGCAACGCGCTCTACGAAGGGAAAGACTACGAAGGGGCCGCTAAAAAGTATGAGGAAGCCGCCGGCCTGAGCGACGACCCCGTGATTTCCTCCAGCGCCTACCGGAACCTCGGCGACGCGCAGTACCAGCAGGAAAAGTACAAGGAAAGCGTCGAGGCCTATAAGGAGAGTTTGCGCATCAACCCCGGCGACAACGAGACGAAGTACAATCTGAGCAAGGCCATCCGCCGCATGCAACAAGAGCAGGAACAGGACCAGCAAAAGCAACAGGATCAGCAAAATCAGGACCAACAGGACCAGGAGCAGCAAGATCAGGAACAGGACCAGCAGGGAGAGGGACAGCCCCAGCAGGGAGACTCGGACCAGGAAAGTAAGGGGGATCCGCAGGATCAAAAAGACCCGCAGGACGGTAAGCCGCAAGACCAGGATAAACCCCAGGATGGTGACCCTTCCGACCAGGGTAAGCAGGGCCAGCCTAAACCCGACCGGGGCCAGCCGAAAATGAGCCGCGAAGAGGCCGAACGCCAGCTCGGTATTGCCGCCGAAGCGGAGAAGGAAACGATGAAGAACCTGCGGAAGGGGGACCAATCGGGCTGCCGCGACGGGAAAGATTGGTGAGAAGAGAAGAGACACGGATCAGCAGGCGGCTTCCTGGCGTCCTGATGCTGAACCCTAAAACTCCGACCTCCAAACTCTGATCATTAATTTTGCCGCCATGCGTCTGCACCTTGCTCTTTTGTTTCTTATTTGCACCTGCGTCCCCGCCCAAAAAGCGCTGGCTCAACACCAGGATATATCCTTCTCCGCCGAGCTGGATAAGAAAAAAATGCTCATCAACAGCACCGTAGAGTACAAACTGGTGCTGCGTAACGCGCAGGGAACGGACCTGAATCCCCCCGCGTTCAAGAATTTTGTGGTACTGCGCGGCCCCATGCGCTCGATGGGTACGACGGTCATCAACGGTGTAGGAACGAGCTATCTGAGCTACGCCTGGCAGTTGCAACCCAGGAAGAAAGGCAATGTGCGTATCGGCCCGGCCAGTATTCGCGTCAGCGGACGTACCTACCGGACCAACTCCCAGTTGGTGGAGGTACTTGCCGCGGACGCCAGTACCGCCGCGGGATCTCCGGATAATTTTTTGCGCGCCGAGCTTTCTACGGATACCGCTTTTGTGGGGCAGCAGATCATCCTGAACCTCAACCTGTACTCCAGTACCAACGTGATTTCGCGTAACCTGGTGAAGGAGCCGGATTTCGACGGCTTCTTCGTGCAGCCCCGGCGGCAGTACGACGGGCGGCAGGCCAACGTGATTGAGAACGGCAAGGAATATAAGCGGCGGACGCTGAGCAGTCTGGCCCTGTTTCCAACCAAAAGCGGCCGCGTAACGATCACTCCCTACCGGATGATCCTCGGCGCCATGCGGTACCGCTCCAACAGTAGTTTTTCCCGACGCTTTACCGAGCAGATCCCTCTTAATACGGATACGGTTTACGTGGAGGTGAGCGAGCTGCCCCAGCCCCGGCCGGCCGGCTTCAGTGGTGGAGTGGGGGCCTACCGACTCGACGTATCCGCCGACCGTGACCGCATGACGACCGACGACGCCCTGACCCTGCGCATCACCGTCACCGGCGAGGGCGACATCGAGCGACTGGACGCCTTCCCGCCGGTGAGCGAAGATGACTGGGACATCTACGACCCCGACATCATTCAGGAAGAATTTCTCGACAGCCCCACCGGCATGCTCGGCCGTAAAATATTTGAATACAAAGTGGTGCCCAAACGACCGGGCAACTATCCGCTGCTGCCGACGCTGACGTACTTCAACGTCGACAGCTCCCGCTACGTGAGCCAGGACGCCGGAGTTTTCAACATTGCGGTGGCGGCGGGTACGGGGGCGGTCTCCTACGAGATCGATACCACCTCCGCCGCGGAGGCCAAACTCGAGTTGCAGCCCGTCATGACGCTGCCCTCCGGACGGACCTACGGCAGCACCTTGCCCGGCCGGGGAATCTACTGGAGTTTACTGCTGCTGCCGCTGCTGCTGGCCGGCGGCCTGATCGGTTTCCGCCGCTACCAGGTCCAGCGCGATGGTCGTGACCCGGCCGTGGTGGCCCGGGAACGCGCCGCCCGCGCCGCCACCCTGCGGCTGAAGGCGGCTAAGCAGCACCTCGACAAAGTGGAAGCCCGGTCTTTTTACGACGCCGTGGAGGGTGCCCTGCTCGGCTACCTTCGCGATAAATTCCAACTTCCCGTAGCGGACCTGAACCGTAAGAACATCCTGGAGAGGCTGACCGCCGCCGGAGCCGATGCCGGCCTTAAGGAACGGTACGATCAGCTGCTGCAACGCTGTGAGATGGCCCTGTACGCCGGACAAGACAAAGCCGACGATCTGGCGTCGGCTTACGCCGCGGCGAAAGACCTGATCACGGATACGGAACGGCAAACCGCAGCGAAGTAAGACTTTAGCAGTTACAAAAAAACGGAAGGGGTGATGCGCATGCTTTCAAGACAGTCTTCTGAATAGCAAAAGGCCCGAACCCTGGTTGCCGTTCACACAGTATCCCTGAGCTTTGGATTATCGCGGTGTCGCTTACCGTCCCGTTTGGTTTTTTTGTCCAGGTTTTTGCGGAGGGCTTCGGTAAGGTCAACGCCGGTCTGGTTGGCGAGGCAGATGAGCACGAAGAGTACGTCGGCAAATTCATCGGCCAGTTGCTCGTGGGCCGTTTCGGCATCCTTGGGATCTTTGAAGGACTGTTCGCCGTAGAGGCGGGCCATCAGGCGGGCGACCTCCCCCGTTTCCTCCATCAGAATGGCGGTGTTGGTGAGTTCGTTATAGTACCGGATACCGACGTTTTTGATCCAATCGTCTACGATCTTCTGGGCTTCGGCTACGAGCATGGGGAGTGGAATTTTAAAGAGAAAAGACGAAAAATGGTGCATAGCGAAGGCGGCGGAGTGAATTTTTTTGCCTCCGTTACGGGGCAAGGGCGCACAAATTGCGACAAAATTTTCACTTAAATAAAGTATAACGGTCTGTTTATTAGATATTTATGTGAATAACTGATGCAAAATAATTTCACAAATAAACAAATCTGTCCTTGTCTTCCCCTGCCGGATACCTCATATTTGTATTGTCGGAAGGGGTGAATGCATACCGCACCGACAAAGAATTATGTTCATGGGATTATGATTTGTAAGTGGCGTCGTCCTGACGTTTGAGCAGGACGACGACCCTTTTTAGCTACACACTCACACGCTTTGAGAATGCCCAAATAAAAAAGCCGGCCCTATGGGGACCGGCTCTATTACATTCATGGGATCAAAACAAAAAGCACTAAAGATGATCCGAAGATAGGCCGTAAATACCATACGGTGCAAGTCTCGGACAAAGATTTTTTCGTGAGATTATGATGTAGCCCCCCGGATTATGGTTCCGGTGGGGCCTTTTTCAGTTGTCTAGTAACTATTTTTCAGGGTAAAGCGGTTATCGTTGATGACGACGGTATCCCCACTTTTTTTGCCCATCAGGGCCTGAAATAGCGGACTGTCGGCGGAAATTCCCCGGTAACTGACCCCGTCGACGATGAATTCATCCGCCGGGACGGCCACAAAAAAGTTGCCCTTATCGGTTTCTACTACGTCTCCAAGCTGAATTTCGTCGTTGGCCTCAATGGAGTCCAGCCCTGCCAGAATGTTGATGTCACGTTGCAGCGCCTCCACCACGGAAGAGCGGGCCTCAATGCGGTTACGCGTTTGATCCATCTTGCCGCCGTGAAACTGGCCTTCGCCGCCTTCACTGGATTTGGCAGCGGAGGCCATCTCTGATTTTTGCATGGCCATCATATTCTTGTAAGAGGCTTCTTTTTCGGCAATGAGGTGGCTGATGATGGCCGCTTTTGTTTTTTTGTTATTGGACATGTGGTTGGTTAAATTAATTGGTACGCGTAAAACTGCGTAAGGAGAAAAACTCTCCGTATTGAGTACACGCCATTGATTTATTGGTTGAGTTATCGTACTTACTCCGCATCCTCGCCAAGTTCTTTTCATAGCCCGTCGCCGAACTATTTTAGCCTCGTCCGAACATATTTTGATCGGCTCACATTATAGCTACACGCAGCAATCAAACGAGGTTGCCAAAAAAACCACAAGATTTTTCTACGGGAAAATCCTACTTTCAGTACCACAATGAACATGCCATTACTCGGTGAAACCGAGGTGGTTGCTCATTGCAGTATGCCACCCTTCGAGTGACTCTACCTAAGTTACGAGCGTTTCACTGAGTGAAACGGTATGCTCAAAATCTAAGGTCATGTCTTTTGCTGGGTTTTTGGTTAATGTTCGGGCAAGTTAGCAAGACTAACTTGCCTTTTTTGTGTTGGTACTTTTGTACCGGAATGAACGCGTTCATTTCACCACCCGTATGCACCAATGCGCTCAAAACGATTTCAGCCCGTTAACGTTGTCGGGCTACCCACGTTACGTGCTTCAGGATGCGCTCGTCGGCCATCAGCGCTTCCCTGGTGTTGAAATCACGGGCCAGCTCTTTTTCGTCGGGAATGATGCGGTGAATACCCCGGTGGCATTTGCGGCAGATGGTGATGCGGCGATGGGTCATTTCCTCCTTGGTAAACAGCTTACGAAAATACTTTTTACCGTGCACCGCCCGGGGAATCAGGTGGTGCTCCGTCAGCGGCTTTTCCCGTAGGCAGAGTTCGCATTCCCCGAGGGGGCCTTTGAGGCGGTTGGTGTAATTTTTGCCTTTGCGGGCCATTGTTTTTTAGTATTGTAGTGTGGTAGCCGTTACGGAACGACAAGACTACCGACCCATTTAATGTGCCTCCAGCCAGTTGTCTCCCTTATCCGTTTCCACTACGATTGGGACGGCCAGATCGGGAATGGCCTCCCGCATCAGTCGCTCGATGATCGGGATAACGCGGTCGACCTCGTCTTTCGGTGCATCGAAGACCAGTTCATCGTGTACCTGCATGATCATCCGGGTCTTGAACTTCCCCGTGCGCAGGGCCTCGTCGATGCGGATCATGGCCACCTTGATCATGTCAGCGGCCGTACCCTGGATCGGAGTGTTCATGGCCATCCGCTCGGCTAGGGAACGGGTCAGACCGCTTTTGGAATTGATGTCGCGTAGCGCCCTTTTACGACCCAGCAGCGTCATCGCATAGCCTTCCTCCCGGGCGGTTTCCACGCTGGTGGACATGAACGCCTTGAGGCCGGGGAAGCGCTCGTAATAGTTCTTGATCAGTTCCGAAGCCTCCTTGCGCGTGATCTCCAGCTGCTGCATCAGGCGGGTAGCGCCGGCACCGTAGAGAATGGCGAAATTGATCGTCTTGGCCTGGTTGCGCTGGTGGCGGCTGACGTCCTCGAAGGGTACGTCGAAGACCAGCGCGGCGGTGGCCGTATGAATATCGCGGCCGTTGGAGAAGGCATCGACCATTCCTTCGTCTCCGCTCAGGGCGGCAACCAGGCGAAGCTCGATCTGGCTGTAATCGGAAGCGATCAGCGTGTGGTGCTCATCGGTCGGTACGAAAGCTTTCCTGATCTCCGCGCCCTGTGGCGTCCGCATCGGGATGTTCTGCAGGTTGGGGTTCGAGCTGGAAAGGCGCCCCGTTGCGGCTACCGTCTGGTTGAAACTGGAATGGACGCGGCCGGTTTCATCGTTGACCAGCAACGGGAGTGCATCGACGTAAGTGCTGAGCAACTTCGACAGACTGCGGTAACGAAGGATCTTCTGTACGATCGGTGCCTCACCGGCGAGGTCGAGCAGCGTTGCCTCGTCGGTCTTGAACTGGCCGGTGGCCGTTTTTTTGCCTTTGTACGGCAGCTCCATGCGGCCGAACAGAATCTCCCCGATCTGCTTCGGCGAGCCGATGTTGAAGGGGGAGCCGGCCTCTTCATAAATCTCGTTTTGCAGTTCCACGATCTCGCTACTCAGCACTTTGCTGTAATCTTCCAGAAAGGGGACGTTGAGTTTTACGCCGTTCAGTTCGATATTTTTTAGCACCGGGATCAGGGGCGCTTCGATGGTTTCGTACAGTTCTACGAGGCCTTCTTCCTCGAGCTCGGGCCAGAGGGCGTGGTAAAGACGCAGGGTGATATCGGCGTCCTCACAGGCGTAATCTACCACCTTGTCCACCGGCACGTCGCGCATCGTTAGTTGCTTCTTGCCCTTACCGATCAACGTCTCGATTGGTATGGGTTTGTAGTTCAGGTACTCCTCGCTGAGGAGGTCCATCTTGTGGCGTTTGTCGGGGTGCAGCAGGTAATGCATCACCATCGTATCGAACAGTTTCCCCCCGACGGGTGCACCGTAGCGCTCCAGCATGGTGAGATCGTACTTGATGTTCTGGCCCACTTTGGCGGTAGTTTCGTCGGCGAGCAGGGGGGCGAATTCCGCGACGATGGCCTCGGCACCGGGGCGGTCGGCGGGGACGGGGACGTAGTAGCCGGTACCGGCTTCCCAACTAAAACTGAGCCCGACCAGCTTGGCGGAGGAGGAGTCCACGCTGGTCGTTTCCGTATCGAAGGCGTAGATCTTTTGTTGCTTCAGCTCAGCGATGAGGGCGGCGCGTTCTTCCGGGGTGTCCGCTTTTTTGTAGTTCTGCTCGGTGTTGGAAATATTGTGGTCGGCCAGGGCGTGCGCGGCGGGTTTGGCGTAGCGGGAGCCTTTTCTGGGCGCGGCCGCGGGTGCGGAGGAAGTTGAAGGAGCAAAGAGATCGCCCTGAGCGCCGGCTTGATTTTCCGGTTCGTCGTTGGACCCCAGAATATCCCGGGCGATGCTGCGGAACTCGAGTTCGCGGAAGATGTCGGTCAGGTGTTCCCGGTCGAAGTTCTCAATCTTATAGGCATCGGGGTGGAAGGTTACGCCGGGTACGTCGACAATGATCGTGGCCAACTCCTTGCTCTTCAGGGCCTGGTCGTGAAATTCCCGCAGCCGCTCCTGATTCTTCCCCTTGATCTCATCCGTGTGGGCCAGCAGGTTCTCGATGCTGCCGTACTGATTGATGAACTTGGCGGCCGTTTTGGGGCCGATACCGGGCACGCCGGGAATATTATCCACCTTGTCGCCCATTAACCCCAGCAGGTCGATGACCTGGATCGGCTCGGGGATGTCCCATTTCTTACGGATGTCCTCTACGCCGAGGATGTCGACGCCGTTGCCCATCCGGCTGGGCTTGTACATGAATATCTTTTTTTCCACCAGCTGGCCGTAGTCCTTGTCGGGTGTCACCATATAAACCTCGAAGCCCTGCCGCGCGGCTTGTTTTGCCAGCGTACCGATCACGTCATCAGCCTCGTAGTTGTCGATGATGATGATCGGGATGTTGAAGCCCTGCAGGATCTGGTGAACGTACGGGAAGGCTACGTTGATGTCTTCCGGTGTTTCCTCGCGGTTGGCTTTATAGTCGGCAGCGATCTCGTTGCGGAAAGTCGGGCCGCTGGGGTCAAAGACTACGGCCAGGTGGGTAGGGTTTTGGTTCTTCATCAGGTCCCACAACGTGCGCGTGAAGCCGTACATGGCCGAGGTGTTGATCCCCTTACCGTTAATCATCGGCCGGTTGATGAAGGCGAAGTGAGCGCGGTAGACGAGGGCGTGACCGTCGAGAAGAAAGAGCTTTTTGGTTGACTTATCGGGCATGGGGCTAAGGTACGGAATGGGGATGGGCTTCGGGTAAGTGCTTTGGGTTTAGTATCCTTCCCGGCCGCCAACATTTACCCTCCGGCATGAGTTAAAATCAAAGCCAGCCGCCCTAACCCATGCTCCGTTCCCTGCTCCTTCTGACCTTTCTCTGCACCTGCGGCCCCGCCCAAAGCCAGACCGATGCCTCCCCGGCGGACCAGGACCATGTCATCAGTATTTTCTTTGGCGGTGGCAGCTACTACATCGTCCCTGCGGAGGGCGCGCGGCTCCGGCAATTTCTCGACGATATCCCCCACTTGGAGACCTACGAGATAGAGATTCAGGGCCACACCGACGATATCGGCAACCGCGCCTATAACCTCCGCCTGTCCGAGTTCCGCGCCCGCACCGTCATGCAGCGGCTGGTCGATTATCCTCTGCCCCCCGAGATGATGCAGGTGCTGCCCCTGGGTGAAGATGCCCCCAACTACGACAACGGCACCTGGGAAGGTAAACTCAGCAACCGGCGGGTGGACGTGATCCTGAAGCGAATACTTTTTTAGGTCGCGGGTTCCGTGGTGCCGCTACGCCGACCATCGTACTCCTTATTCAATGGTCCTCCGGCTCCCTAAAAATCATAGCATTTCACCGTTTTTCCTTTGCGTCCGCCCCCGTTCCGACTTTTTCCTTTCCGTCCTTTTTTCTTGTTGAACTCATGGATGCGCAAGCCGAAGTAAAAATCGGCGGCCGCCAGTTCGCCCGTGCCGAAGAGCGTACCGAACAGCCGGTTGGTGCCCAGGTACAGCGGTCCGGCCCGGAGTTGCATTCCGATGTTGAACTCCCGCCAGTCGTACATCCCCGCGGAAAGGCCGGCACCGTACCACCACCGGCTGTAGTGTCCGCTGACCACCAGCTGTTGCCCCCGACTGAGTTGTTGTTTGCGCAGCGGCAGATCACCGGTGTAAGCGGCGGACACAAAAACGTGGGCCGTGGGCCGGGCCGAAAGCTGGAGGCTGACCATGGTGGGCAAACCCACGCGGAAAACCGAACCGCGGCGGGCGGCCGTAGCGTTGCCGTCGTAAAAGTCGCGACTCAGCTGCTCCAGGGCCGCATCGATGCCGCCGGCGGTAAGGGTGGAGTCGTAGAGCGGGCCTTCCAGCCGGACGAGACCGTCGTTGTTGAAGTTGAAAGCACGGCTCCGCTGGTTGAAAACGATGTTGCCCACGTCGAGCACCGAGGCGCCGACGGTATAACGGTAGCCGCTGACGCCCCGGATGCTGCCCCAGGCGTACTGCACCCCGAGGTCGGCCCCTAATCCCCGGCCGGCCGGCCCCGAACCGTCGCCGTTGGTGAGGGCGATGTCGGTATCTCCATCGATGAACGTGCGGCTGAGGCTGTCTTCGCGCAGGGCGGAACTGCCGTCTGGATTGTAGAAGGAAGCCCCTTCTACGGGAAGGAGGAATTTTACGTTCAGGCCCAGGCGGAGCTCCGCGTCGTCGGTCACGCTAAAGGCCCGGGAGAGGTGCCCGCCGAACTCCGCCCAACCGACGGCCGCCGCGTAGAGCGGATCGAGTTGAAAGGGGGCCGAGCCGTCGGCACCGATCAGGTTGTAATAGTTGAAAACGGGGTCGGTGCGGCGCGTACTGGCGATGGTCCGTATCCGGCTGAAACCACCGATACGGGTATAATTGCCGACCTGGACGGAAAAGGCCGGACCGGTTATTTCTGCGGAGGTATGAACGAAAACGGGGTGGTCATGGGTGGTGAAGTCATAGGCATAATTTCTGCCGTTGACGCGGAACGCCAGTTCAGTTTCATCGAGGCCGATGCCGGTGCCTCCCGCCAGATCACGCGCCAGCCCGGTCAGGGAAGCATTACGAATGAAGAAACTGTTGTTCTGTAAGTGCAGGGCTGCCCCACCCAGGTGCAGATCCCAGTTGTACGGGATCGCCGCCGTAGCCGCCGGCTGTAAAAAAGCCGCGCTGATGCCCGCGTAAGGATCCAGCGCCCACCCTGGGTGCGCCTGCGCCACCAGGGTGGAAAAGGAACAAGAAACCAAAAGGCAAGCCAGTAGCAAAAAACGCAAGTAGGTAGAAAGCATACGTATGGTTAGGAAGCAGGAAACGACTAAAACGATAAAACCTATGTTGGTATCCGGATAGCGGAACGCCTTACCTCAACGCCCGAGCGAGTAGGTTATAGTATCGCAACGCCGAATAAAGAGACGAGTGGCACGACGATACGGTCACTTCAAATGAGTAGTTATCGGAGTGTGAAAATGCGAGTTTCCTCGACCTTGTTTTATCGCACAATAACCACCATGGCGGGCCTCACCCTATATTCGCCCGAAATTTTCCGTACCCATGCTTGCCAACAAAGTACTTGCCCACGGCATCACCCACCTGACCGACGCCCGCTACTTCGCCGCCTGGGAGGTTGATTTTCTGGCTTTCCCCCTCGGGGAAGGGGTGAAAAACGCCATCGGCTGGGATTACCTGAACGCGCTGAGGGAATGGGTGGAGGGACCGGAGATCGTGGCCGAGATCGGGGAAGTGATAGACGGTAACGATTGGGCAAAGGTCTTGACCGGACAAAAAATCGACATTGCTCTGGTAACTTCCACTGCCCCGGCGTCCGCGTCCGATGCGCTTAGGGCCGCTGGCATACGCGTTATTTCTTACGTAAAGGTGGAGGGCTACCAAAGCGCCGAAGACGTCGCCGAAGCCATCGGCGAGCATCCGGTGGCGGAACTCGTTGTGCTGAATTTCGAGCACGGAGGTATTACCTACACCGACCTCGGCTCCGGACATCCCTTCGGGTTAGACGAGCTCAGCGGGCTGCTGAAAATTCGTCCTTGTCTGCTCCAGATCAGCCTGGAGGGTGCCGACCCGCAAAAGATGGCCGCCACTCATCCTCTCGCCGGTTATGCCGTGCGCGGTAGTAGCGAAGAGAAGGTGGGCTACAAAAGTTTTGACGACCTGGACGGATTGTTTGAGGGCCTGGAGGTTTTTGAGTAGCAGGGGCGTTCGGTAGCGCTACAAAACCATCTTCGCTTCCAGTAGATCCGCAAAGTCCACGTATTCCAGCGCCTTGGCGTGGGTGCTTTCCAGCCGTACGGGCACCACCACGCCGGCGTCGTAGGCTTCCTTCCAGCGCAGCGCGCACAGGCACCAGCCGTCGCCGGGTTGCAGGCCGGGGAAATTCCACTCGGGGCGGGGCGTGCTCAGGTCGTTCCCCCTGGTTTTGGTGAAGGTCAGGAACTCCGCGGTCATGATGGCACAAACGACGTGGCGACCGCTATCCGTGGGGCCGGTGTTGCACATGCCGTCGCGGAAGTAACCGGTCATGGGGTCGGTACAGCAGGGTTGGAGATCGGTACCGAGTAGGTTTTTTGGCATGGTCTTTGTTTTTGACGGTGGTCTTTTACTGGCCTTCAGCATTTTTATAACCGGGTAGGCCGGGGAGTTGTTTTCAGGGCGCGGCCGCGGGTGCGGGGACAGGACAAAGGAGCGAAGCTGTTTTCGCCGACCTGTACGGTAATTTTTGAAAATTTGACTGAGCCGGTGACGTAAGCTGACGAGGGTAGCTAAGCCGGTGCTCGGAGAGCGCCCGGTCCACGGGCGGTGCAACCCTACCCAAAAGCAAAGCGTTTACCCAGCATGGAATCGAAAAGACAACGGCAGGTAGCCGAAACGATTAAACGCAACTTCAGCATCGTACTGCAGCAGGAGGGTTCTTATGTCTACGGCCCCGAGCCGCTGGTGACGGTGACCGAGGTGCACCCCACGCCCGATCTGAGCCAGTGCAAAATCTACGTCAGCATCTGGAACACCGACAATAAGATGGCCGTGATCATGAAAATGAACGAAGAGCACCAGCGGCTGAAGGCATCCCTGGCCTATCGCATCCGCAAGCACATCCGCCGCATTCCCGCCATCGCTTTCTACATCGACGAAACGCTCGACGAAATGAACCGCGTAGAATCACTCTTCGATCGTTTGGAGGATGAAGGGCAGTTGCCGAAGGAAGAGTAACGTTCAGAAACCTAAAAAAGATGCTAAGCAAACGCAACCTCAAGAACGTCATCAAGTGGCCCCTGATCCTGCTCGGGCTGATGTGGGCGGTTTTCATTGTGGATACCTACCTGATGGGGGGGGCGCTTACGTTCTGGTACGGGCTGCGCCCCAACGAGATCGTGGGCCTGAAGGGCATTCTTTTTTCGCCGTTGCTGCACGGCAGTTGGGGGCATTTGCTGAGCAACTCCCTGCCGTTCCTGTCTCTGAGCGGCATGATGATCTTCTTTTACCCCCGCCTGTGGCCCCGGGCGCTGGCAACGCTCTGGCTGGGGTCGGGCATATTTCTCTGGGCTCTGGGAGGTCCGCTCAATACCCTGATCGATCTGAACACCAACAGCGAACTGCACATCGGGGCGAGCGGCGTGGTGTATGCGCTGGCGACTTATCTGGCCTTCAGTGGCATCTTTCGCCGCGATTTCCGGGCGATCGTCGTGGCACTGATCGTGGTGTTTTACTACGGCGGGCTCGCCATGGGCATTTTGCCAGGTCAGGAGGGGATCAGCTGGGAGGGGCACTTGACGGGGGGCATCGTCGGTGCCTTGGCCGCCTGGATGTTCCGGGGGCAACTGGAAGATCACGAAATCGAGAAACGCAACGAAGACCTGGCCCGCCGCACCCCGCGCCGGAAAGAGCACTTCCTGGCGGCCGATGCCTTCACGATGACCAAGCAGGAACGCGCCGAGCAGGAGCGGCGGCTGGCCGAGGAAGCTAAACAAGCAGAGGACGAAGCGTTCTGGAAGCGAATGGAACGAATCAAGGAGGAGGATAAATTGCGACGGTAAATTCAATCCCTTTGCGCTAACGCCGTAAATGAGTAGGCACGATGAGACCCGATATACCCACCCAAAGAACGGCATTGAAAAAAATATACTACATTTGTAGTATTAAATGTTCCCGGTCATAATTATGCGCTTACCCGCGTCGTTAAGTAGTCTACTTTCCGGTGGTGCTGAAATCTCCCTTACCTTTGCCCCCGCTTAGCAAATCTTCGCTTTATGTTGCGTCACTTACTCACAGCTCTGTTTCTTCTTTTTGCGCTCGGCCTTACGGCCCAATTCAGCAACCCCATCAGTTGGGAATTCAGCGTTGAACCGGTGTCGGGAGACGAATTTGACCTCGTTGCCGTCTCCCGGGCGGAGAACGGTTTTGCGATTTACAGTCAGTACACCCCGGAGGGCGGCCCGGTTCCCACGAGTTTCACCTGGACGCCCGGCGACCATTACGAACTGGTAGGCAAGGGGCAGGAAAAAGGCCACAAAAAATCGGGGATGGACGATCTGTTCGGTATCGACGTCATCAAGTTTCTTGACGACGAGCCCGTGACCTGGACCCAACGCGTGAAGGTGAAAGACTATGCCAGGCCGATCGAGCTGATGGTGGAATGGATGTGCTGCGACGACGAGCAGTGCCTGCCGCCCACCGAGGAGGAGCATAGCTTTGTGATCCCACCCGCCGGTCCGGCCCGGGGATCGGTTACTCCGGCACCCGAACCGGCTCCCGAACCGGCTCCCGACGAGGAAGCACCCACCGCTCCGACGCCAAAGAAAGAAGTCATCGTTTCCACGGGTGCCACCAGCCCTGCTCCTGCGGGTTCTGTCACTGCACCCGCGGCCGCGCCCCAGAAAACGACTCCTGCTCCTGCCGCCAATCCCGTCAGCACCGGCGGTCGCACGGTCGCTCCCCTCACGCCTCCACCGGCCAAGACGGGTGGTACCTCCGCCACCGCACCAACTACGGCTTCCGATCCCACGCCAGCAAAGGCTCTCGCCACCTATACCGTAACCGGTCCTATTGCTTCCGATAACGACCCCGTAAACTGGATTTTCTCGGCTGATAAGCTCAGCGATACGGAGTACCTTCTTAAAATGACGGGCACCATGCTTTCCGGGTGGACGATCTACGGACAGGATGTGGACCCGAACATCGGTCCCATCCCTACCGCATTTGTTATCGAGCCAAAGAGTGGCGTCACACCGAAGGGCAACGCCCGTGAGGAGAGCAGTGCCCTGGTCGTGAAATTTGATAAAACCTGGGACGCAAAAGTTGCCAAGATAGACGGCGGCACCGTGACCTACAGTCAGCGGGTTACCGTTATAAACCAACCCTCGGTTACGGGCTACGTAGAGTATCAGGCGTGTGATGATGAGATGTGTTTTCCTCCCCGCGAGGTACCCTTCGTGCTCGATCTCAGTACCGCCGTGCCTACCGCTATGCTGGATGGTTTTACGGGTATTACCACTCCCCCTGCCGTTGCTCCTGACGAACCCGTCGTTTTCGCCCCTAATGACCTCGGCCTCAGCGTAGCCTTCAAACCCGAGCCCGTCGGCAACTGCAGCGTCGGTGCCAGCGAAACGGCGGGTAAGAGTCTGCTGTCCATCTTCGGCCTCGGGCTGCTAGGCGGCCTTTTCGCTATGCTGATGCCCTGCATCTTTCCCATGATCCCGCTCACCGTCAGTTTCTTCACCAAGAGCGGAGGCTCGCGCGCCGATGGTATCCGCCAGGCCAGCCTCTACGGCTTCTTCATCTTCCTGATCTACGTGCTGCTCAGTGCGCCTTTCCACCTTCTCGACGGACTGGACCCCGGCATCCTGAACAACATCGCCAGCAGCGTTACGCTCAACATCATCTTCTTTGCCGTTTTCCTTTTCTTTGCCGGAAGTTTTTTCGGTTTCTACGAGCTCACGCTGCCCGAAAGCTGGAGCAACCGCGCCAGCCAGGCCGAAGGCAGCGGTGGCATCGCCGGCATCTTTTTCATGGCCCTCACTCTCGCCCTGGTTTCCTTCAGTTGTACCGGCCCCATTCTCGGTAGTCTGCTGGTAGAGTCGGTCAGTGGCGGTGCGTGGCCGCTCACGGCGGGCATGGCCGGCTTTGGCGTAGCGCTCGGCTTGCCGTTCGCCCTCTTTGCCGCCTTCCCCGGCTTCCTCAACAACCTGCCCAAGAGCGGCGGTTGGCTCAACAGTGTAAAGGTCGTCCTCGGCTTTGTGGAGGTAGCCCTGGCCTTCAAATTCCTCAGCACGGCCGACCTCGTTGGCGACTGGCAGTTTTTGCGCATCGAGCCTTTCCTCGTCATCTGGATTCTCTGTGCACTGGGCATCGCCGCCTACCTGCTGGGCCTCATCAGTTTCCCGCTCGACGGTAAAAAACGCAAGAAGAGCCCCGTCGGCATCGGCATCGCGGTGGCGTCACTGGCCCTGGCCGCTTACCTCGCCGTCGGCCTCACTCCGGACGGGGAAACGGGCACCTACCACGGCCGCAAACTCATGAGTGGCATCGCTCCGCCCGTCTGCTATAACTACCTGCTGCCCTGCGACGAAAACAAGAACATCACCCCCTTCAAAGACCTGGAGGAGGGGCTCGCCTACGCCCGCAAGGTCAATAAGCCCGTCATGCTCGATTTCACCGGCTACTCCTGCGTCAATTGCCGGAAGATGGAAGAGCACGTCTGGACCGAAAAGGAGATCAAGCGCTACCTGACCGATGAGTACGTGATCGTAAGTCTGTACGTAGACGAGCGCAAGCCGCTGCCCGCAGCCGAACACCGTGAAGTAGACCGTATGGACGGCACCGGCCGTACCCGGAAGATCAATACCGTCGGTAAAAAATGGCAATACCTGCAGCAGTCCGTCTATTCCAGGATTTCCCAGCCTTACTACGTTCTCGTCAGCCCGGATGGTACTACCCTCAATCCTCCCGTTGCGTACACCGCCGATGTGGATATTTACGAGGATTTTCTGGCATGCGGCCTGAGTACTTACCGGAGCCTCGGAACAAGTAAGTAATGTATTCTGATAACACCGCCTACTACCGGAGTAATACTATTGCTCAGGCGCGGCCGCGGGAATGCGGAAAAAGTTTTTTTGAGGAGCAAAGTCTCCCCGGCCAACATCGTCTTTAAATTCCGTGTAGTATTCTTGTACCAAAGAAAAATCCATAACCCATGCAAAAGTTCACCTTATACTTCGGCTTCATCCTGCTCCTTGGCGTATCCGGCTGTGCCAAAAAAACCACCGCCGCGGCTGTGGGCGGCGGCACCGACTATGCCGCTATGGCCGCCAACTACAAGAAAAACCCCGAAGCCCTGCGCCGGTTCGTCGAGAACTGCGAAGCCAACGATGCCCAGTTGGTTACCGCACGCCAGCAACTGAATTCCCTGCGCAACCAAACGGGTACCCTCGACCAGGATGCTACCGCCCTGCGCAACAATCTTTCCTCCGCTCAGATGGAGAACGACCAACTGCGCCAGCAATTGGCCCAGGCCCGGGCCGCCACTACCAGTTCCACCAGCGACCGGCTCGATACCGATATGCAAACTGTAGTAAACGGGGTCATCTTTCAGGTCCAGCTCGGGGCCTACGCCAAAAATACCGTCAATGAGGATCTCTCCACCGGTGATGCCCTGGAACTTCAGGAGCAGAACGGTGTGCAAAAAGTTGTCGTGAGTCAGTTTCGCACCTACGCCAACGCCGCTGCGTTGCGCGATCGTCTCAAGCTGATGGGCGTCAACGGGGCATTCGTGGTGGCTAAAAATAATGGTGTTCGTATCTCCGTACCCGAGGCATTACGGATGACGGGGCAAAACTAAAAGCGCTAAAGCTTGGCGGTCTTTACAGAGCTTTACTGCCGTAGTCCGGGAGAAGCGCTTACTTCGGTTCGGGCTGCAACAGGGAAATGCTGTGGTTGTAAAGAAACTTGGGCGTATCGGCGTAAAGGTCTTGGTACAGATCGAGGGCGATTTGCCGGGCCACGTCGTCGATACCTCCGCTAATGCGAAAGCGGGTCAGGTAAGCGGCGGCGCGTTGCTCGTCGGTCAGCTCGGGAAAGTTGAGTACTTCTTCCACCGTGGCAATTGCTTTTTCGATGCCCTGAGGATCGTATGCCGCCAGGGCCCGTGCCCGAAGCAGTTTAGCCCCCACGAGTAAGTCAGGATTACCGATATCTTCCGCTACGGAAAGGGCTTCGGCCTCGATGGTGCGCAGTGCTTCCAGTTGCCCGTCGGCCAGCAGCACCCTGCCTTTTTCCTCCAGGCTGGAACCGAGTACGAGTAGGTTGTTGGTGCTTCGGGCTATTTCGATGGCCTGATCATAGTACATCAGGGAAATATCGTGTTGATCCTGCAGGCAGTAAATGTCTCCTAGCGTGTTCACCGCTTTGGCTACCCCCTTGCGATAACCGAGTTCCCGGCTGATGCTCAGGCTGCGGTCGAGGTGCTGAATGGCGATGGTGAAATTACCCATTACGGTGTTGATGTCCCCGATCAGCCCTTCCACCACGGCGATGCCCTGGCGGTCTCCGAGTTCTTGACAGATCTGGAGGTCTTTTGAGAAATGCTCGATGGCGAGTTCGTAGTTCCCTTCCCGCTCGAAGACGCTGCCCAGGCTGCCCAGCCCGATAGCCTGCAGTCGTTTGTCACCCAGTTGTTTGGCCAGTTCGAGCCCTGCGTAGTGGTGCACCTTCGCTTGATCGTAGTCTCCGCTTTCGAAGTAAATGATTCCCAGGTTGGTGTGCAGGCTGGCCAGCCCCATGCTGTCCTGATTTTCTTCATAACGGGGAATCTGGTCTTCCACTACCCGGATGGCCTCGGGGTAGTCTCCCAGGTTCATGTAGGTAAGCCCCAGGTGGCTGATGGTTTCCGCAGCGCTCGAGGTGCCGGTTTTGTTGAAGCCGTTATCCAACGACTTGCGGTAATAAGTCAGGGCATCCTGATAGTTACCCGTACGGAAGTAAAGGTTGCCCATATTGCTGTGGGTTTTTGCGATGCCGAAAATATCGTCCACGGATTCAAAAAGTCCGGCGGCGATGCGCAGGAAGTCCATTGCCCCGTCGTAGTCTCCCTTCAGGGTATACAGTCTGCCGAGGTGGTTGTTGGTACGGCCCAGCAGAATAATGTCCCGGCTGGATTTGGCGAGTCTTTGCGCATCCTCGTAAGCCTTTTGGGCTTCGTCCCACCGACCAACAATCTCCAGCACCTTCGCGCGGTTGATGTGGGTATTGACGGTTATTTCCCGGTCGGATTGCGTCGCAAATTTTTTGATCAGTCGGCCGTACAGATCTAGTGCCTGCTGGTTCTGAAAATTGGCGCGGGCGTAGTTGGCCGCCTTGCCCAGGTACTCGATTGTTTCTTCCGGCGCTCCGGCCTGTTCATAATGAAACGCCAGGTCGACGTAGCGCTCTTCAATATTTTCTCCGTATAGTTTTTCAATGGCGTGGGCAATCTGGAGGTGCAGTTGCTGCAGGCGCGTGGTCAGTTGCATACTGTACACGGCTTCGCGCAGCAGACTGTGGCGGAAGATGTAGCGCAGTTCGTTCATCGCGCTCCATATCTGCCCTTTTTCGGCCACCTCGATTTGCTCCCGTAGCATAACCATTACTTCTTCCGCGGTCTCCAGTCCGGATTCCTCGCGAATCACTTCCGACAATACGGGGATGTCAAACTCCCGCCCGATCACGGCGGCAGCCTTCACGGTTTCCCGCACCATTACCGACAGGCGGTCGATACGGGAGGTAAGGATGGAGGTGATGCTGGTGGAAAGTTTTATGCTTTCGTCGCTGAGGTTGAGCACCCCTTCTTCATCGGGGATCAAAAGATTGTTCTCCCGGAAATACTCCAGTACCTGCTCCAGATAAAACGGGTTACTGTTGGTTGCGCGTAGCAGGGTGGTGAGGCAGTCGTCTCCGATGGATGCCCCCAGGGTGATCTCAGCCATTTCTCTGACGGCGGCCTCACCCAGAGCGGCTATCTCAACTTTCAGTACGGGGAGCTGGCGTAGCGATGTTCCGGGTTTCAGTAGGCTGGGGTAAGTTCCGTCGTCTTCTGCCCTGGAGGTGGCTACGATGAGGAGCGGCAAGTTGACCGTTTGACGAATTAACTCCCGGACGACCGTCAGGCTGTCGTCATCGATCCAGTGAATATCTTCCAGTTCGAGCACCGTCGGTTGGATCATGCATTCGGCTACCATCAGGTTAACGATGGCGGCAATGGTGTTTTGGTAGCGTCCCTTAGCGTCGAGTTGAGTCCAGAGAGATCTGGGCGGGGCGATGCCGAGTTGGGCGGAAAGAACGGAGGAGGTACGCTCCAGTTCATTGATCACGGCGGCGGCGGCATCGGTCTGATCGAGTTTAAGCAGATCTTGTTTCAGTTGATTTATCCGAAACTGAAAGCGCCGTTGGTTTTGGGCTCCGGGCAGATCAATGCTCTGACGAAACATTCGGTTCAGCAGGTAGGTGAAGGGGTTGAACGCCTTACGCAGGATCTGATCGGAACTGGCCAGTAACCAGTTTATCGGCATTTTCTGATTTAGCCGTCGGTGTACTTCGTGAGTGAGCCGGCTTTTACCGATGCCGGCCTCTCCGAGTACGTAGGCGATGCCGGCGCTCTTGCCGCTGAAAATTGGCTGGGCAAAGTCGATCAGTTGTTTTGTCTCTTCTTCCCGACCGATCAGATCGCCGCCATAACTGGGTTTCCCGAGAGATTGCCGGCGACCGTTGAGGGAAGAGGTAGGGACCGAAGCCTGAATGCCCTTATATTGAATATTTCCTTTAAGCTGAAAGCGGAAGTGCGGGGCTTTGGCCAGCTCTTCATCCACCAGAATATCGTGCCAGTCGGCCGACCCCATTATCCGGGCGGCAAGGTTGACCCGGTTACCTACGCAGGCATACTGTAGGCGTTCCTTGCCCCCCACGAAGCCGGTGAAAGCGGTACCGACGGTCAGCCCGAAACGATAGCGGAAATGCTGGTGTCGCTCCTCGCGCATTGCGTCCAGTTCTCCCTTGATCGTTAGGCTGAATTCCAGGGCCCGCGCAGCGTTGTTCTCGTAAGATACGGGCGCGCCAAAAAAAACAACCATCAGAGAGCCTTTGTCGCCGAAGTCCACCTCCTTGAAGTACCCTCCGAAATCATTTACCTGATTAAGTACCACCGTAGCAAACGCATTAAGGTCATCGTGGCTGCGCACCTCGTCGAAGGCCAGAAACACCGAAACTACGGTTCGGAACTCCCCCTTTTTATCATAGAGAACCACCTCCGAGGGCAGAAACGTCTTGGCAATTTCCGGATCTATTTCGGGTAGCACGAGTGGCGGGTAATCCACGGTATTCATCGTTCCCACGATATCACCCGCTACCCGGTAGGCACCGTGCGATAATTCCTCGGTCACCACGCCCTGGTCCTCCAGCAGGCTGTTCATCACCTCGTCGATTACAACGTCTTGCTCTCCGGCCTGCATCTGACACAGGGCGGCTTGCTTCACCGCCTTGCCCCGAAAATAAAACGAGCAGAGTTCTTTCCCTACGATTCCGTACTCGACGGTGCCGGCGGCCAGACCGGCCTTTACGCCGATGGTGTATTTGTCACCAAACTGGTTACCACGCTGGTGGAATATCTTACGCGTCATGTCAGCGGTGTGTAGCAAATGGATGGCGTGCTGACAGTCCAGTGCACCGGGGAAGACGGCCGTAAAAGCGTCTCCGGCAAAGTAAGGGATAAAGCCGCCCCGCGAATAAACCAGCCGAACCAGGGGTTCAAAAATTTCGTTGAGGATCTCCGATAACCGCTCCGCCCCAACGGGTCCTTCTTTCATCAACGACTCCGTCAGCGGAGTAAACCCCGAGAGATCGATGTTCATCGTGAACGCGGTCAGCTCGCCCGAGAGTTCTTCGGCCAGCAGGCGCTGTTGTATAAAGGGGGGAATAAGGGGTTGCAAAGGAGAGTTGGAGGATGGCGCAAGGCCAAAGATACGGCAAAGGATTTCGCTTGCACGGAAAATAAAAACGACCGCCCGGTCGTGCCGGGCGGTCGAATTGTGTGTGAGGGAAGTGCTTTGAAATAACTCGACGGGTTGCCCGCGAATCAGTTCAATAAGTTATCGTGTTCTCTTAAGCGATCCGAGCGTAAACTTCCAGTTCTAAAAATGGCGGGCACCATCAAAAAGAGCGGAAGACAAACTGAGTCCGCCACCGATGGCACAAGCGAGTAAAAAAGCGTACAACATAGTCATTGGTAAGTAGATTATAGTGAAAGAAAAGGGACAATGTTGCTCATGGAATAGGACGTAAATAACCCACTTGAGAACCATAAAACCAAGCCTGACGGTAAATTTTTTTGATTTGCTAAATTCCAAATTACCACGGCACCATCGAATGAGCGTGTAATGCCTTCATGAGGAGGGTTTTTTATCCCTTAATTTGATCAATATGAAATAGGAGACTGGGGAATAAGTCGTCTGAAATCAGCAGGTATATGGTCAAACATATTTTTAAAGCCCGTTACTTTCCGCGAGTGAAAAAGAAACTACTGCGTGCCCATGCTCCGGAGCGGGTGGAGAGTTGCTGGTGGTATGTGGACGTCGGAAAATAGAAATAACCTGTTCTTTATCGTGTAGTGCCACTTCCCGAAGACCGACCTCCTCCCCGGCGGGAATCACCATCGCGGGGTCTTGCCCGGTATCGCCAAGGTAGAGCACGTAATCAGCCCCCTGGGGTAAGGGAGCGAGGTGAGAAAGATCTAACAGGAACAATTGCTGAGCAGAGAGGAAATGAACAAGCACCGTTCCGCTGTCGGCGGGTACCTTGGTGGTTTTCAGCTCCGACCACTTATGGTTCCTTGCTTCCAGTTCTTTGACCACTTGGTCGTGATTGTTGTTGTCCTGAGCATGGATCGCTTTCTCGGTCAGCGTATCGTGGCGGTTGTTCTCACTGACCCGAAACAGGTAGCCGGACAAGCAGAGCAGAAAAAGACAGGCCGCACCGAGGGCATAACGCCACGCCAGGAGCGAGTGGTTGCGCTTCGCCATGGCGACGACCATTTCGTGATCCAACTCTTCAAAGTCACGGGGAGTACGATTCTTTCGCCCATCGTCCGGGGCCGACATTCCGTTGGCGCCGATAAAACTGTCTAGCTCAGTGCGCAGTTGCTGGTAATCCTCCATAATCTCGGCATCTTCCTCCATGGCGCGTTCAACGACAAGGGTTTCCTCACGGTTGGTGAGACCGAGAACGTACTGCTCGAGCAGTCCACTTTTTTTGAGGCTTTCCCGATTCATGGAGTATACGGTGCTGAGTATTTCTGTCCGGGATAAACATGATTATTTACCCCTGGTCTTCCTAACGGGAGGTTTCTGTTAGGTGTTCACAGGATTTTCGTACAAAGCAAAACAGACTGAAATAGAGGGAGAAAAGGAGGACGGATTATCCGGTCACCGCGGCACCGTCGTAGGCCCATCTCAGGTATAAAGCTCCCCAGGTGAATCCGCCGCCGAAAGCGGTAAGCACGAGGTCATCGCCTTTCTTCAGCTGGCTTTCGTAATCCCACAGGCAAAGTGGCAGGGTACCCGCAGTGGTATTTCCGTATTTTTCGATATTGACCATGACCTTTTCAATAGGGAAATCAGCCATTTTACTCACCGTCTGAATGATGCGGATGTTGGCCTGGTGCGGTACGAGCCAGTCCAGAGATTCCGCGTCGAGATTGTTACGAGCCATCACTTTTTTTACCACGGTGCTCATTCCGGAAACAGCAGCTTTGAAAACCGGCCGGCCGTTTTGACGTACAAAGTGCTCACGGGCCATTACCGAGTCTACGGTAGCGGGTTTGCGGGAGCCTCCGGCGATGAGATAAAGGTACTTCTCTCCGCTACCGTCGCCGTGGTGCTGGTAATCGATGATGCCGATGCCCTCTTCACTGGTCGGTTCCAGTAGTACCGCACCGGCTCCGTCGCCGAAAATAACGCAGGTGGTGCGGTCGGTGTAGTCAATGATGGAAGACATCTTATCCGCCCCGACCACGATGACTTTTTTATGCGTTCCTCCTTCGATCATCTTGGCCCCGACGGTAAGGGCGTACAGAAAACCGCTGCAGGCCGCGTTGAGATCGAAACCAAAGGCATTGGTCATCCCCGTATTGTAGGTAGCGATGTTGGCCGTATCGGGAAAGATGGAATCACCGGTTACCGTGGCGCAGATCACCAGGTCGATGTCCAGAGGGTCGGTACCTGTTTTTTCCAGGAGTCCCTTCAGGGCGGCGGTCACCATTACCGAAGTGCCCTGGTCTTCGCCCTTAAGAATGTGCCGCGTTTTTATCCCGGTGCGGGAGGTAATCCATTCGTCGTTGGTATCAACGATGGTCGCCAGTTCCTCGTTGGTGAGTACGTAGTCGGGCAAATAGCCCTGAACACCGGTGATGGCGGCACGAATCTTAGACATAGGTTGCAAATGTTTCGGTTTGGGCGCGCAAGATACGCAAGCCGTCCTTGTCAGGACAATCACCTTCCCGGCCGAAAGCCGACGGCTAAAACGTCGCTTTTTCTCGTCCAATCGGAACCGTGGTACGGCGCCCGGCGACATTGCCCCTGAAATACCTTACGCTGCACCCGCGCGCCGCCGCCCTGAAATTCAGCGCCGTCTTTTGCGCTTACCTACCGCGTGATCGCGCAGCCGGGTACCCTCGCTGGCAACGTAAAGCCAACGCTCGTCATAGAAGTCCACGGCTTCGAACTGGGTGGGCCAGCCCCAACTCAGGTTGCGGCGGTGTACCCGACCGCGCAGAAAATGATCCTTTGTGTAATCAGTGATCGTGATTAGCGACGCCGCACCGCTGGGCCAGAATCCGGCCAGGAATTTAAAATTGTAGGCCGTCAGCACCAGCTCGCGGCGCACGGTGTCGAGGGCGGCGGCGGTAACCACCCGGCGGGGCAGGTACAAACTGTCGATCAGGGTGGCTTCGTGCCGCCCCGGTTGCGCCGGCAGGCGGTAATGGTAAGTATAGTAGCTGCCCTTACCGAAAAGCTGGTCTTTGGTAAACAAGTGCAGGTTTCCGCCGTGCCAGACTACCGCTTCACAGTCCGGGTTACCCGTCTGGTCACGGCCGCCACCATCCTGGCCGGGGAAGGTGAAGTGGATGGTATCGGTCTTGCGGGTGGCGGGGGCGTAGCGGTATATCTGCATGGTGGTCCGCCTGCCCGTATTATTGCCGAAGTCGCCCAGGTAAAAGCGTCCGGCGGCGTCTCGCGTCAGGTCTTCGTAGTCGACTGCGCCGGCGGCGAGGGTGTCCCGGTATAGTAATTCCCCCGCAGCGTTTGTGGTGTAAAGGTACGGACCGTCGCCACTGTCGTTGTGCCAGGTGAACTCTTCACCGTGGATGCTGAGTCCGGAAGCCTCCCGCAGCGCGGGGGGCAGGCGGATGGTTTTAGGCGGAGCAGCAGTTCGGCAGGCGGCGAGTAGTACGAGCAGAAACGGAAACATTGATGACTTAATCATATGACGATGTTTTGGGCGCGGCCGCTGGTGCAATGAATGTTCTTTTGATGGGCACCCCGGCACCCGAAACCCGGCTACTGAACGCCGTACCTTTTAAATATCCCGCCGGTTCAGCGCCCCCACCGCATGATCCACCGCCCGCGCCGTGAGGGCCATGTACGTGAGGGAGGGGTTCACGCAGCCGCCGCTCGTCATCGCCGAGCCGTCGGTGACGTACAGATTGCGGCATTTCCATACCTGGTTGTGTTTGTTCAGTACGCTTGTTTTGGGGTCGTGCCCCATGCGCGCCGAGCCCATCTCATGGATTGAAAAGCCGGGATGAGCCTCCTGCTCGTACGTCCGTACGTTTTTAGCTCCGGCGGCCTCCAGCATTTCGGCTGCGTAGGTTTTCATCTCCTTGCGCATCAGGCGTTCGTTTTCGCCGAAGGCGCAGTCCATCGTCAGGGTTGGCAGCCCGTCTTTATCCAGTAGGTCATGGTTGAGGGTAACGCGGTTGTTCTCGTCGGGCAATGATTCTCCGAAGGCGGTAAAGCCCATTTGCCAGCCACCGGGCCTGGTAACGGCTTCCTTGAGCTCCGGCCCCGGTGCCACGGCCATCTCCCGCACGGCGTGCTGCCAGCCCGATCGGCCGCCCGCGCCCTGGTAGCCGAAGCCCCGCAGGTAGTCGCGCTTGGTGTCCTTTCCCAGATTCACGAAGCGGGGAATGTAGAGGCTGCCGGGGTTGCGTCCCTTCACCACCTTGTCTTCGAAGCCTTCGAAATCACCGAAAGCCCCCGTGCGGTGGTGGTGGTCCATGATGTGGCGGCCCACCAGGTCGTGGTCGTTACCCAGACCATTGGGCTGGGCGTCGGATTTGCTGGCCAGCAGAATTGCGGCGGAGTTGAGCGTAGAGGCGTTGAGAAAAACCACGCCCCGGCTGAAAAACTCCACGTCGTCGCCCGTATCGCTCCGGCGAACGCGGACCCCGGCCGCGCGTTTCTTACCGGCGTCGTAAATCACCTCCCGCACGGCGGCGTTGTGTACGATGGTCATGTTTCCCGTCTCGGCCGCCACGGGTAAGGTGCTGGAAACGCTGCTGAAATATCCCCCGAAGGGGCAGCCCCGGTTGCACCGGTTCCGGTACTGGCAGCGCCCCCGCTGACCCAGGTGCACTTTAGGGTCGTAAGCCGTCAGGTGGGCTACGCGGGCCGGGGTAACCCGGCGGTTGGGAAACTTTTCGTGGACCGCGTCGCGAAATACCTCTTCAACGCAGTTCATCGGAATACCGGGCAGGAAGGGGCCGTCGGGCAGGTGGTCCAATTGTTCCTTCCGCCCGGAGATGCCCACGAAACGGGAGACGTGATCGTACCACGGAGCCAGGTCCCGGTAACGGATCGGCCAGTCGATGGCGATGCCTTCCTTCGCGTTGGCCTCGAAGTCAAGGTCGCTGAGGCGGTAGCACTGCCTTCCCCACATCACGCTGCGACCACCGGTATGGTAACCGCGGAACCAGTCGAATTTTCGTTTCTCGGTGTAGGGATACTCGTCGTCCTTGCAAAAAAACAGGGCAGCGCTCGGCTTGGTGATGTAGCCTTTTCGGCTGAGCTTAGGGTAGTGTTTTTCTTTTTCCGCCAAAGTGAACTGGTCATTGTTGGGCAGCTCCCATACGTCAAGATTGGCCGTGGGGTAATCACCGTGCATCAGTTCGGGGCCGCGCTCTAGGACAAGTGTTTTCAGCCCCCCGCGGCAGAGCTCCATAGCGGCCCAGCCACCACTGATGCCGGTGCCGATCACGATGGCGTCGTAAGTGTTTGCTTCCTTGCCTTTAATATTCACGAATTAGTATTTGTACAGGGTTGGTTACCCAACCTTTCGGCCGGCAATATTTGAACCACTCAACAGGACCGGGTGACCACAGTTACAACTTTCCGAATAAACTCAGCTCCGCCTCCCGCACCGCTTCCCGGAACGTAGCAAAATCCTCGGTCATGAATACATTTACTTTGTCGCCGAACGCTTCCACCCCTTCCTTAAACCGCCTCAGCGTCACCTCCGCCATCTGAGTAGGCTTACCCTCCACCTGCCCGATGTACCGCCGCGCAGAAAACATCTTAGCCCGCAAATTAGTAGGGTTACGCTGGATGCCCTTGAGGCCTTCCTTCTCGGTGTAAATCTCCTCGATCTCAGCAATGGCCTTCTTCAGGTCTTCGATGTCGGCGGTAAGGGAATCCTTCACGGCTTTGGGCGCGTCTTTCAGGAGGCCTTCGACGCGCTTGATGGCTTTGCCGGCTTCCTGGAGGTCGGTCCAGGATTCGGTGAGGCGAACGACGGTAGTGTCCATCTCGGCCTGGAGGGCGTCGCGCTGGGCGAAGGGGTTGCCGGTGGCCTTGGTTTCGCGGGGATCCTGGTGAACGGAGACCATGGTCTTGTCGACGTGGTTGCCCAAGGTCAGGATCAGTTCGTAGACGCCGGGTACTACGGAAGACCCGCTGGGAGTATCGGCGTCGGGCTTGCGCTCGCGGCGGCTGGGGAAGCCGATGCCGTCGCGCCGCAGGTTCCAGCTGGAGCGGTTCATGCCGTAGACCGGGGTTTCGGTGTAGGTGCGGATGGTGTCTCCGCTCTGGACGTCTACTACCTGGATCTTGACCTTCTTTTTGTTCTTGGCCGGTGGGTTGGGGTCTTCGTCGTCGGTGGAGGCGGCAGGATTTTCGGGCATGCCGCCCCGGGCGTTCTCCCGCCCAGGGATGTCTTCTACGGTGGAGTAGCGGAGCATCCGGCTCACGTCCGGACCCTGCTCCTTTTCAACCGCCTTTGCACCCGCGGCCGCGCCCTCATCGCCCTTCATCCCTTTCTTCTTTTTGCCTTTGCCTTCTTCCGGCAGCACCCAGTAGGTAAACATCGCACCGCGTTGGCGATCCTCGCCCTGAAACTGGCCCTGCGCGTAGAAGCGTACGCCCTGGTAAGAGCGCGTCTCCCATTGGTACGCGTCGGGCGCTGGGAAGACGGCGAAACTGTCCTGCAGCATCTCGGTGCCCCGCTGCGCGATCGCGCGGAACGGACGGATATCGTCGAGAATCCAGACCGCCCGACCGAAGGTGCCGATGATGAGGTCGTGCTCGCGGGGGTGAATCTTCATGTCGCGCGTGCTCACGCCGGGGTAGGTCTCATTGTAGTGCGTGTACGTCTCGCCCTTGTCGAAGCTGATCCACAGGCCCTGATCGGTGCCGAGGAAGAGGAGGTTGGGTTCCACTGGGTCCTGCACGATGGCCAAGGCGTGGCCGCTCACCTTGTTTTCGTCGACGACCTTCGTGAAGGTCTGGCCGTAGTTGCTGGTGTGGAATACCATGGGCCGCGTGTCCCCCCGGCGAAAGTCATTAACGATCACCCACGCTTCCGCCGGGTCATGAACCGACGCCTCGATATACGGAATCCAACTACCCTCCTTCATCCCGGGCAGGTTCCCCGTCAGGTCGTTCCACGTCTCGCCGTCGTCCGGGCTGAAGTGCAGCCGCCCGTCGTCGGAACTGACCCAAAGGCCCTGCGGCTGCATGAATTCGTTGTGGTTCGGCACGATGGCCAGTAGCGTCGTGTGGTTCTCCGCTTGGGTCGCGTCGATGGTCAGGCCGCCGCTGATCATGGAGCGTTGGCGGGCCGTATCGTTGGTGGTCAGGTCGGGGCTGATGATCGTCCAGTGGTCACCGCAGTCGGTGCTTTTGTGGACGAACTGGCTGCCCATGTAGATGGTGCAGTCGCTCTCATCGCTCTGCGCGATCGGGGCGTTCCAGTTGAAGCGCAGGAAGGTGCCGTCCGGGTGAACGGGCTTGATGCCGACCGTCTTGCCGGTGCGCCGGTTGACGCGGCCGAGGGCACCGCCCTGGCTGGCGGCGTAGACCATGTTGGCGTTACCGGGCTTGAAGATCAGGTCGAAGCCGTCGCCGAAGTAGACCTCCTGCCAGTCGGCGTCGGTGATGCCGCCGGATTTGAGGCCCTGGCTGGGGCCGACCCAGCTGCCGTTGTCCTGCATGCCGCCGCCGACGTTGTAGGGGAAGCTCATGTCGTAGTTGATGTGGTAGAGCTGGGCCAGCGGCAGGTTGGCCGCGAAGCGCCAGGTTTCGCCGCCGTCGTGGCTGATGTTGAGGCCGCCGTCGTTGCCGTCGATGACGTATTCCGGGTCGTTGGGGTCGATCCAGAAGGCGTGGTGGTCCGGGTGAACGCCGTTGCCGTAGTCGGCGATCTGGCGAAAAGATTTGCCGCCGTCCTCGCTCTTCGAGAGGTAGGTGAAGACGTTGTAAATGCGGTTCTCGTTCTGGGGGTCGACGTAAAGTTCCGCGTAGTAGAACGGCCGGTTGCCGATGTTCTTTTCGCTCACCAACTTCCAGTTCGCGCCGCCGTCGGTTGATTTGTAGAGGCCGTTGACCTTGGCCTCGACAAGGGCGTAGACAACGTTCGGCTTGCCGGCCGCGATGGCCAGGCCGATGCGGCCGAGGTCGCCCTTCGGCAGGCCGTCTTTGGCGGTGCGGCGTTCCCAGTTGTCGCCGCCGTCGTGCGTCACCCAGATGCCGGAGCCGGGGCCGCCGGAGTTGAAGTAGTCGGGGTCGCGGTCGAACGTCCAGGTGGCGGCGATGAGCTTATTGGGGTTGCTGGGGTCCAGCACCATTTCGGCGATGCCGGTGCCGTCATTGACATACAAAATCTTCTTCCAGGTCTTACCGCCGTCGGTCGTTTTGTAAACGCCGCGCTCCTCGTTCGGGTACCACATATTGCCCATTGCGCCGACATAGACGACGTCCGGATTCGTGGGGTGAACGATCACGCGGTGA
>Ga0209303_1000090_pt1 | contig 109404 bp, 91 predicted proteins | sample SidtaG_3_FD_187449 | JGI IMG/M metagenome (GOLD analysis project Ga0209303, IMG submission 187449) | Marine algal microbial communities from Sidmouth, United Kingdom - Sidmouth_Asex1 metaG (SPAdes) (version 2) | ecosystem: Host-associated > Algae > Red algae > Unclassified | place: Sidmouth...
GCTGGACCCCGACGGAGAGTCAGGGCGGGACGGCCCCCTCGGTGACGGTCACGGTGACGGACAGTGGGGCCGGCACGCTGACGGATTCGGAGACGTTCACCATCACGGTGAACGACGTGAACAGCGCACCGGTGCTCGCGTCGATCGGGGATCAGAGCGTGGAGGAGAACGCGACGCTGAGCTTCACCGCGACGGCCACGGACAGCGACGACCCGTCGGACACGCTGAGCTACAGCCTGGACGCGGCGTCGCTCGCGCAGGGAATGACGATCGACTCGGGGACGGGGGTGTTCAGCTGGACGCCGACGGAGAGTCAGGGCGGGACAGCCCCCTCGGTGACGGTGACCGTGACCGATGACGGCACGGGCACACTGACGGACAGCGAGACGTTCACCATCACGGTGAACGACGTGAACAGCGCACCGGTGCTCGCGTCGATCGGGGATCAGAGCGTGGAGGAGAACGCGACGCTGAGCTTCACCGCGACGGCCACGGACAGCGACGATCCGACGGACACGCTGAGCTACAGCCTGGACGCCGCCTCGGAAGCGCAGGGAATGACGATCGACTCGGAGACGGGGGTGTTCAGCTGGACCCCGACGGAGAGTCAGGGCGGGACGGCTCCCTCGGTCACGGTCACGGTGACCGATGACGGCACGGGTGCCTTGACCGACAGCGAGACGTTCACCATCACGGTGAACGACGTGAACAGCGCACCGGTGCTCGCGTCGATCGGCGGTCAGAGCGTGGACGAGGACTCGACGCTGACGTTCACGGCGACGGCCACGGACAGCGACGACCCGTCGGACACGCTGAGCTACAGCCTGGACGCGGCGTCGCTCGCGCAGGGAATGACGATCGACTCGGGGACGGGGGTGTTCAGCTGGACGCCGACGGAGAGTCAGGGCGGGACAGCCCCCTCGGTGACGGTGACCGTGACCGATGACGGCACGGGCACACTGACGGACAGCGAGACGTTCACCATCACGGTGAACGATGTCAACAGTGCGCCGGTGCTCGCGTCGATCGGCGATCGGAACGTGGACGAGAACGCGACGCTGACGTTCACGGCGACGGCCACGGACAGCGATGATCCGTCGGACACGCTGAGCTACAGCCTGGACGCGGCGTCGCTCGCGCGGGGGATGTCGATCGACTCGAGTACGGGGATGTTCAGCTGGACGCCGACGGAGAGTCAGGGCGGGACAACGCACTCGGTCACGATCACCGTTACCGAAGACGGAGCCGGTACGCCGAGTGACTCCGAAACTTTCATGGTGATGGTGGGCGACGTCAACGAGGCACCGGTGATAACCAGTGACGGCGGTGGCGTCGCCGCCACCGTTACGGTGGACGAGAACCAGACAGGTGTGATCACCGTTTCGGCCACGGATGCGGACGACAACGCGACGTGGACGTACAGTCTGGTCGGTGGAGCCGATCGGGCTGCCTTCGCGATCGATGCGAGCACGGGTGAGCTGACATTCCTGTCGGCGCCGGATCACGAGACGAAGGACAGCTACGAGGTCGAAGTTGCGGTCACCGACGATGGCGCACTGAGTGATAGCCAAGTCCTTACGGTAACGGTGGAAGACGTCGACGAAGTGCCCGTGGCCCGTGACGACACGCTCGAGACCGACGAAGACGTCCCACGGGTGATCGATGTCGCGACCGAGCTGCTGGAGAACGACCAGGATCCAGAGGGTGTGACGCTTCGTCTTGTCGATGCCACCGCACCAGCGCACGGTACGCTCGTCCTCGCCGCCGACGGCACCCTCGAGTACCATCCCGATGCCGACTTCAACGGCACCGACCGCTTCGAGTACCTCGTGGAGGACGGGAGCGGCCAGCGCGCGACGGCGAGCGTGATCATCGAGGTCGCGCCGGTCAACGATCCTCCGGTCATCGCCCCCTCTCGACCGGACAACCCCGTTTCCCGTCCCGGCGTCATCGACGGGCCCGCGATCACCCTGGGCTCCATGGCACTGGATGAGAATTCCACCGTCGACCTCCGCGTCGAGGCCACGGATGTCGACGGCGAGCAGGTCTGGTTCGCACTTGGTGGTGCCGACGCGGCACTGTTCGACATCGATCCGGAAACCGGAGAGCTGTGGTCGCTCGCACCGCTCGACTTCGAGTCCCCGCGTGACGAAGACGGCGACAACCGCTACGACCTGGAGTTTCTCCTGTTCGACGGCACCGGAGACATCAGTCGCGTGGCGTTCGTGATCGTCGCGTCCGATGTCAACGAAGCTCCCTCTGCCGTCGATGAACGATTCGCGGTTCCTGAAGGCTATGTCGGCACGGTGGGGCAGCTGAACGCCACGGATCCCGACAGTGGCGATCGGCTCGTGTTCCAACTCCTCGGTGCCGGAAACGACGGAGGCTCCAGCGGTCTCTCGCTCTTTCCCGACGGGCGCCTGCACGCCGCCGATCTCCTGGTTGGGACGCACACCTTCGATGTGCGTGTCGTCGATGCGTCGGGGCTGTTCTCGGACGGACGTCTGATCGTGACGGTGGAAGCGGCGGACGCCGATACCGGCGAACCATCGCTCGGTCCGGCCACGCCCACGACACCTGTGAGCATGGCCGAGTCGGTCTCGCATGAAATCGAGTCCGTGGAAGAGCCGCCGGGGGATACCGGGCTACCGGTCCCGGATGACGAATCGGCACACACCTCCGCGCAGCTCGCGATGCCGGTACGCCTCGTCGAAGAGAGCATCGGGCTGCGATTCGACTCGTTCGATGCCACGCCCGAGGAGGAATCGAACGGGACGAATCGCGAACCGGCCGACGAGGCTTCCGTGACGAGAGCGTCCGGTGGGATGCGTGAACACGTGAGCGTTCTGCCACCACTGGATTCGCGCCTGCCGGTCGCCGTATCGGCACAGCTGCACGACGCGATCGAGCTGTTGCGCAGCGGCATGGACGAACTCGAGTCGCAGGCGGCGGCACGTCAGAACCTCGTCCTCGCGATCACCACGGCCACCGGAGCGACGTTCTCGATAGGTGCGGCCTTGTGGCTGCTCCAGTCGCGGCTCTTGCTCGCGACGGCGTTGGCGGCCATGCCCTTGTGGCGACCGATCGATCCGTTGCCGATCCTGATTTTCGGGGACAAGAGACCCGATGAGGGAGACGACGGGCATCCGGACGGCGCTCAGGGAGGACTGCCGGGAGTCGAGGCATCAGGTCGCGACGCCGGCGGAAGCCACTGACATGTCCGGCAAGCTCCCGAGGGAATGGCGTCGGCGGTCGATTCCACGCTACGTCGCCCGACCGCTTCAGCTTGCTGCAAGCCTGATGCTGTTGAGCGTGAGCGTTCTGTTCGTGGCGGATTTCCTGGGCTTGCGCGAAGACCCTCGCGCGAGCGTCCACGAGTCGCGCAAGGCGCTTGCCGCCGCGCTGGTCGAGCAACTGTCGACCCTCGCGAGTACGGGTGACCCGAGCACCGTGGAGAAAGCCGTTGCCGACTTCGCGTCCCGAAGCACCGGCACGAGTGCCGTCGCGCTGGTGCTCGTGGATGGAAGCGTGCCGGTACGCCACGGCGATCTCGCGTTGCTCCAGAGCGAGCCCGGACTGTCCGGCGGAACTCGTCTCGATGTACCGATCTTCCGCGATGACGCTCCGTGGGGAGAGGTGCGCGTCGCGTTCGCCCCGTCCGGTGGCGTGCTGCGAGATCTCCTCTGGTTCGCCTTCGTCGCCATCGGCTCGCTCGCGTGCTTCGGGCTGTTCCTGGGCAAGATGCTCGTACAGCTCGATCCCGGGCGGGCGGTGCCCGAGCAGGTCGATTCCGCCTTCGACATGTTCACGGCCGGTGTGGTGATTCTCGACGAGGGCCTGCTTATCGTCATGATCAACCATGCCGGGGCAGCGATCGTCGAGCGTTCGTCAGAGGCTCTGCTCGGTCTCTGCATGGAAGAGGCGTTTCCGCTGCAGACAAGTGACGACTGGCAGGCGCCTTGGGTGTCGACGTTGCACACGGGTCTCAGAGTCTCCGATCAGTCTCTCAGGCTCCACGGACCGAAAGGGGAATCGCGGTTGTACTCGGTCAACTGTACGCCTGTGGGTGGAGGCTCGGCCGAAAAGCGTGGCGTACTCGTGACGCTCGACGACATGACGGTGATCGAGCACAAGAACGCGGAGCTTGCCACGACCCTGCGCGAGCTGCGTCGCTCTCGCGACGCGGTAGAGGAACGCAACGCGCAACTCGAGCAGCTCGCCACGACCGACCCCCTCACGGGAATCGCCAATCGCCGGACGCTGCTCGAACGGCTCGCCACGGCGATCGAGAGCGCGCGCGCGGAGCGTTCGCCGCTCGGCTGCGTAATGGTGGACATCGATCACTTCAAGCAGGTCAACGATACCTACGGCCATTCAGCCGGTGACGCGGTCATCCGTGCCGTGGCGCACGCCCTTCGCAAGGCCTGCCGGAAAGAGGACCTGGCCGCGCGTCTCGGCGGCGAGGAGTTCGTGCTGCTCCTGCCCGGACTCGATGCCGAGGCCGCTTTCGACGTTGCCGAACGTGTGCGGATCGCCGTCATCGCGCTCGCCGCCGGCGACGAGCTTGCCGTCCCGACACTGTCGGCGAGCTTCGGTGTCGTCGAACTTGTTCCGGACATGGAGGGTACGGCAGGCATCCTCGATGCCGCGGATCAGGCTCTATACATCGCCAAGCAGGGTGGACGCAATCGCGTCGCGATTCATGGGCGCGACACGGTGCCGGAGCCTGCCGCCGCCGCGTCGACCGCGGTGCAGATGTCGGAGAGCGATCACGTGTTGGCACGTCTGCACGAGCTGGAGCTCCGGTTGCAGGAGCGCGAGCGCGATATCGTCGCGTTACGCGAGTTCGACCCGTTGACCGGTGTGCCGATGCGCGTCCTGTTCCTGCAGCGAGTTGCCGCCGAACTCGTTCGCGCCGAGCGGGCGGGGATGCTCGTCGGCGTCATGTGCTTCGAGCTCCGCGACCTCGGACGCGTCGTCTCGACCTTCGGCCATGCGGCGAGCGACGCGCTGGTCGTCGCCTTCGTCGAACGTCTGCGGGAAGGACTTCGATCGAGCGATCTCGTCTCGGAGATCACCGCCAATCACAGTCTCTCGCGCACCACTTCGAACGAGTACGGCGTATTGCTTTCCGATTTGCACGACGCGGCCAGCGCGCTGGTCGTGGTGGCCCGCCTGAGGCGCCTGCTCTCGCAACCGTTCCTGCTCGGAGGCGACAAGATCTATCTGGGTGCCAACATCGGCATCGTGTTGTCCTCGCCTGACGTCCGTGTCGAGGCCGCGGCCTTGTTCGATCAGGCGAGCGAAGCACGTGCCGAGGCCTCGACCAAGCCCGACAAGGTTTCTCACGCCTTCGCCTCGGCCGATCTCGACGTCGAGTCGCACGACTACATCCGCCTCGAGTCCGATCTGCACGACGCGCTAGAGGCCGGCGCGCTCGAGACCTACTTCCAGCCGAAGTTCGATCTCGCCACACGTCGCGTGACCGGCATGGAGACGCTCCTGCGCTGGAACCACGAGACGCGCGGTTTCGTCAGACCGGACTTGTTCGTTGCCGTGGCCGAGGCGAACGGTCTCATCGAGCGGCTCTCGAAACTGGTGCTCGAGCGCACGCTCGAGCAGATCCTCGTCTGGAACTCGATGGGTTTCGACAACCTGCGAGTGTCGATCAACATCTCACCGATGCAGCTGCACGCCGAGTCGCTCGTGGAAGACACGCTCGAGGCGTTGCAGAGGAGCGGCGTCGCCGGGCGTCAGCTGGAGATCGAGCTGACGGAAACATCGGTTCTGGATTGCCCCGACGAGGCACGCCATGCTCTCGAACGGTTGCGCGCGGCCGGAGTCGGCATCTCGATAGACGACTTCGGGACCGGCTACACCTCGCTGTCGCTACTTGCCGACCTGCCTCTCGATACCGTGAAGATCGACCGCTCCTTCGTCGTCGCGATCGCCAGGGGAGAGCGCCATCGTGCCGTCGTCGAATCCATCATCACGATGGCTCATGCGCTGAAGTTGCGAGTGGTGGGGGAGGGGGTCGAGACCAACGAGCAACTCGAGACGATGGCTCGGCTCGGTTGCGACGAGATTCAAGGCTACCTGATCAGTCGCCCGCTGCCGGCCGACGAGATCTCCTCCTTCCTCGTGCACCAGCGCGCCGAGCGGGATCGCCGAACCGCCTGATCGGGCCTGCGGTACTTTTCCGCAAGCATCTTTGCTCGAGCGTTCGAGCCTGGCGAAGATCGAGTCGGCGGTGACCGTCCGGCTGAACGGCGAGAGAGTGTGGTCGCGACGGTCGGCGAACTTCTCGATATCCTCGGATCGGCCAGAGCATCCCGACGTCGCGTCGATCCTTTCTCGCCCTGCGATCTGCCCGATCAGCCCGGAGCACCGGATCGATCGGTCTCGAGGATGCTCCAGGCCACCGTCCAAGCCGCCGACAAGGCTGTTCCGCCCGGACCGCGAAGCCGCTGCTCAGGTTCTCTGCCGGACGAGATCGAGCAGTACCGCCGCGACGATGAGCGCTCCGCCGGCGAATGCCATGGCGTCGAGCGTCGTGCCGATCAGCCACCACGCCGACAGCGTCGCGACGAGAATCTCGGTCATCGTCAACAGCGAAGCCGTCGCGGCCGATACCTGACGCGCGCCCCAGATCTGTCCGAGCAGCGCCGGGAACAGCACCGGCACCCCGAAGCCCAGCGCGAGCGGCAGCGCACGCCACGCGGCGTCGCCGCGTGGCGGCGGTGCGGCGGCCTCCGGCAGCAGCATGCCGAGCGCCGTGGCGGCGCCACCCGCGAGCGTCGTCATGACGAGCAGCGCGGCGAACGTGCTCGCGTAAGGCGGCGTTCCGGCCCGCCCGCGCAGCAGCGCGAGACCGATGCCCCAGCACATCCCGGCGGCGAGACCACAGGCGTCGCCCGCGTCGCGCGGCAGCGGCAGCCGGGCGCCGCCGCCCAGCAGGAGCCAGAGCCCGAGGAACGCGGCGGCGATGACCACGACATGATGCACGCGAATCGGTTCGCCGTGGAGAACGCGTGCGGCGAGAATCGTCCAGACAGGCAGGAGATAGAACAGGAGCACGACGCGCACGACATCCGAGTGCAGCACGCCGGCGAAGTAGAGGACGCCGGACAGGCCGAGCGTCGCACCGACCAGCCGGACATCGCGGCGGGCGAGGGCGGCGAGTTCGCCCCGGTACGCGGCGAACGCGAGGGCGGGGAGAAGGGCGGCGGCACCGACGAGGGCGACGCTCCAGAGTCCGCCGATCCCCGACGTGTCGAGGTGGCGGAGCGGGATCCAGAACAACCCCCAGAGAGCCGCGCCCGCGCCGATCGCCAGCGCGCCGCGTGCGCTCGAGAACGCGCCGGAGGCGGATCGGTCGGACGATCGACCATCGCTCACGATCGGAGGATCGGTGCGTACCGCGCGATGTCGGGAGAGCGGGTGGTGTGGCGCCGTCCGCCGGCCGACGGACACGGACGGACGACGATGACGCCGACGGACGGCGCGGAGGGCGGCACTACGCTCGGGCGGGCATGGTCACCTGGCCATCATGCCGAAGTCCGCGCGCGAGACGACGCGGACCTGCGGACGATCACTTTTTCTTGTCCAGCCCCTTCTCGGCCTTTCGCTTCGTGTAGTAGGCCCACAGGCCGACGAGCACGAAGGTCGTGGTGAAGAGGACGATGACGAGAGTCGAACGTTCCATGGCACGGTTCCTCGAAGGTCGGGCGGCGGGCGTCGCCGCGCGCCGCGGGAACTCGAACCTAGCCCGACTCGGCCGACGACGGCCGGTGCCGGGCGAGGCGGTGCAACATCTACCCTCGTCCGTCGCGGTCGCGGACGGCGGGTCACGTGCTCTCGCGAGCGACCCGCCGTCGTTTCGTCAGCGGCCGGCGTCACGGCGGCGCTGCAGCACCGTCGGTGCCGTGTCGTCGTCCTCGACCGCCAGCGGCTCGGCCGTGTCGGGATCGCCGAGCAGGGTATCGAGCTGCCCCTGCAGCGTCGCCCGATCGAGCGCCGCGGCATCGTCCGTGTCGGTCAGGGAGACGATGTCGAAGATGTCGCCGGACAGCGACGGGGTACCGCCCGGACCGCCACCGGGGCTGCCGGTCGGGTCCATCGAACCGGCGCCGTCGTCGCTGCTGTCGCAACCGGCGAGCGCGAGCGCGCCGGCGACGAGCATCGTGCCGAGTGCTGTTCTCATGGTGTCGGCTCTCAGTTGTCGTCGCTGTCGGAGTCGGCGGCGATCGTCGCACCGGTGAGCGGCGTCGTCAGGTACGGGAACGCGTCGTCGAACATCGCCGCCTCCTGCACGACACCGTCGGTCAGCGGTTCGGTGCCGACGGGCGCCTGATCGGGGGTGCAGAAGCCGAGGTTGTCGCCGTCGTCGCCCGCCGTGCCGCTCTCGTCGAGATCGACCGCGACCGGGTGGCAGAGCGCGCCCATGACGACGCGGAGCGCCAGGTCCACGATGTCGTCACCGGGACGACGCCCGTTCGGAAAGCCGCCGGGGTCGCCCGCGACGACGCCGAGATTGTTCTGATCGTCCCTGGAAGTCGTCGGCGACGCCGTGTTCAGGCGCAGCATCTCGCCCAGCGTGGGCATCTCGCCCTCCTCCAGCGCCGGCTGGTTGACGCCCTCGATGCCGGACAGGAACGCGGCGATCAGGTCGGTTCGCGGGAAGTTGGTCGGCGCGATGTTCGACTCGGACATCACCGCGTCGCGGAACAGCACGTCGATCAGGAACGGCAGGGTCGGGTTCGTCACGTAGGCGGCGAACTGACCGTCGTCCGCCGGCTCGCTCGCGTTGAAGCGATCCTTGTCGCCGAGACCGATGACGACCTCGTTGACGAGCGGCGAGCCGAGTCGCGAGACCTGCGACCAGGCGCCGGCCTCGACGCCGGTGTCACCGACCGTGCCGTTCGCGGGCGTCGGGTCGAGCACGCGGACCTGCCGCTTGCTGGCCGTCGTCCAGGCGCCGATGACCGAGTCGGCGGGATCGGCGCCGACTTCCGTGCCGGTCAGGCAGTTCTTGTGCACCTCGAGCGCGATCGTGGTGACGTTCTTGTCGTCCAGGTCGTCACCGTTGCCGTCGACCGGACCGAGCGGGTTCAGGTTGACCAGATCGAACACGCGGCCGAGGCTGATGGCGAACGAGTCCTTCCTCTGGCCGACGAACACGCGGGCCTCCTGGGCGCCCGCGGGGCAGTTCGACAGGCTGACGTTGTGATAGACCTCGCCCGAGTTCGTCAGGCTCCTGACGTAGTCGGTGTAGGTCGCGGCATCCCCGAGCGCCTTCTCGCCGACGTAGTCGATCGGCTTGACGAAGCTCGTCTCACCGCCGTTCAGGCCGACCGCCGCGGTGCGCTCGCCGCTACGGCGATCGCCGCTGACGACGTCGAGCGTGTAGCTTTCGGCAAAGTTGCCGTTGGCGGCGTTCGCACCATCGCCCGCGAGCACGCCGGTCGCCTTCAGCGGCACGGCGACCATCACCATCTCGTCGCCGACCGGAACCTGCGCGTTCGGGGTGGCGTTCTCGAAGCGGAACTGGAACGTCAGGTCCTCGACCACGTCGCCGTCGTTGTCGACGTGGATCTCGTAGAGCGCGGAGTCGTCGAGCGCGAAGTAGTTGGGGCCGCCGTAGGCATCCTGCAGCGGCAGATAATTGGCGATCAGCGTCACGTAGTCTTCACGGCCGGACTCGTAGCTGTTGAACATGTAGAAGTCGGAAGCGTCGACCTGGGGCATCGCCGTGATGCCTGGCGCCTCGCGGTGGCTCGACGCGAAGGCGGTGTGCGACACTGCGAGCGCGACGGCGGCGGTCACCAGCGTGCGGCTGAACGCCTTCGTGAGGGAAGGTACGGGGTGGTGCATGAGCTGCGTTTCCGAAGGGAGGAGGGAGCTGCGAAATGGTTACTACGCAGCCCGGACGACGGGAGATGCACGATACGTGCGAGCGAGGCTCGTCGTCGAATAAAATGCCGAGCCACCGAGACGGTCACTGATGATTTCCCGCAGCATCGCGACATGAACGTGCCCGATACTCCGCCGGTACCGCTCGCCGATGCCGATGCGCATCGTCTGCGTGTGGCCGCCCTGGTCGAACGCTGCGCGCGGAGTGACGAGCGTGCGCTCGAGGAACTCTACGAGCTGACCTCGCCGCGGCTGTTCGGCGTCGCCGTGCGACTCGTGCGACGCGAGGCGCTGGCGGAAGAGGTGCTGCAGGAGGCCTTCCTGAAGATCTGGCGCAACGCCTCGCGCTACTCGCGCGAGCTCGGCGCGCCGCTGACCTGGCTGACGAGCATCGTCCGCAACGAGGCGCTCGACACGCTTCGACGTCGCCGCGTGCGCGAGGACAACGAGACGTCGGAGCCGTCCTGGTTCGCCGACATCGTGCCCGATCCGACGGTCGCCGCCGACATGGGCGTCGCCGACTCGGAGCTCTTGCTCACCTGTCTCGAGCGGCTCGAGCCGACGGCGCGCGACTGCATCGTCCGTGCCTACTGCGAGGGGTACTCGCACGACGAGCTGAGTGCCGCGCACGGTCGGCCGCTCGGCACGGTCAAGAGCTGGATACGTCGGGGCCTGGTCACGTTGAGGAGCTGTGTCGATGAGCTCTCCTGATCCCGAGTGGTGGGAGGTCCGGGCCGGCGAATACGTGCTCGGCACGCTCGACGCGAAGGAGCGGGAGCTGTTCGGACGCATCCTCCGCCACGATCGCGACCTGCGGCGAAGCGTCGTCGCCTGGGAGGCCCGGCTCGCCCCGCTGGACGCCGCCACGCCCTCGCGCATGCCGCCCGGGCGCGTCTGGGAGGCGATCGCGCGCGGGGTACGGGCGAAGGCCGATGACGAAGCGCCCGTCACCAGGGCGCCGGTCACGACACCGTCGGGTGACGCGGACGACAGGCTCGCCTTCGCCGAGCCCGACGACACGAGCGCCGTCGATGCGGGCGCCGGTGACGGGAGCTCGGCCCACCTGATGGACGGCACGGTCGTCGACATCGGTTCCTCGTCGCGCCGGAACCCGCCGCGGCGTGGTCTGTTCGTGCCGTTCGTGGCCGCGTTCGCCACCGCCGCGTCGCTGATTCTCGGTGTCCTGCTGCAGCAGCAGCACGAGCGCCTGGATGCGCTCGAGGGTTCGATCCTGCAGGCGGACGGCATCAGCGTCATCCTCGGCGAGGACGGTGCGCCGCTGTGGCTCGTGCAGGCGGACTTCGAGGGCGAACGCGTGCGCGTCACGGCGCTCGCCCCGCCGCCGGACGACGGCGGTGGCGACTACCAGCTCTGGCAGGTGCTGCCCGACGGCGGCGGAGTCGCGGCCGTGTCGCTCCTGCCGGGGGACGACGGCGTGTCGAGCGAGACGCCGGTGCCCGGCATCGCCCGCCGCTTCGACGCGTTCGCCGTCAGCCTGGAGCCGGACGGCGGATCGCCGGAGGCGGTGCCGACGGGGACGGTCCTGTATCAGGGGGGCGTGGTCTACGCCGACGACGAGGGTGGCTCGTGAACGACATGACGGATCACTGGGCGTTCTCCGCGAACACCGGCTTCCTGTGGCCGGAGCTCGGCTTTCTCGAGCGGCTCGAGCGCGCCGCCTCGCTCGGCTTCTCCACCGTCGAGTTCCATGACGAGGCGCAGCGCGAGGACCCGGCGATCGTGCGCGCGCGGCTCGACGCGAACGGCCTCGCCGTCGCCGGGCTCAACGTCGCGATGGGCGACACCGCCGGTCGTGCGGCGCTGGCGGGCGAGGAGGCCGGTGCGCGAGAGGACATCCTGCGTGCGATCGAGGTGGCCGAGGCGGTCGGTGCCGCTGCCGTGCACGTGCTGTCCGGCCGCACCGGCGAGTCGGCCTCCGGCCTGCCGATAGGGACGTCGGCGGCTTCCGGCCGGTCGTCGTCCGACGAGAGCGCGGCGCGCGCGCGCTACGCCGAGGCGCTCCGCTTCGCGCTCGAACGCTCCTCGCTCGTCGTGCTGATCGAGCCGCTGTGCAGCGAGGCCGCTCCCGGCTACCACGTCGACTCGTTCGACAAGGCCGTCTCGCTGATCGAGGAGATCGCCCACCCGCGGCTGAAGATCATGTTCGACTGCTTTCACGCCGGACACATCGAGAGCGATATCGGGGCCGCGTTCGAGCGCCTCGCCGCGCACGTGGGCCATGTGCAGATCGCCTCCTTTCCCGCACGGGCGGAGCCGTCCGCCGGCGGCATCGACTACGCGACCCTCCTGCCGGCGATGCGGCGCGCGGGCTACACCGGTGCGTTCGGCTGCGAGTACCGGCAGCAGGGATCGGACGCCGCCGACCGGGCCTGGCGCGAGAGCCTGCCGCCGCCGCCGGCGTCCTAGTCTCGCGGCGTCGCGTCGACCGGGTCGAGGGTCGAGTCGGGGGGCAAATCGGGAGTCGAGTCGGAGGCCGGACAAGGCGTCGAATCGGTGAGCGGGCCGGGTGACGGATCGGGGCGTGCATCCGCCGCGGTGTCCGGTTCGCTCGACTCGACAGACTCCGTGACGGTCGTCGAAGCCGGCGGCGGCGGCGGACCGGAGCGGTTCGCGTCGAGCGTGTGACGCCCGCGCTCGATCCGGCGCCATGCCTCGACGAACGCGCGGGCGGCGGCGACGACATCCGTGCGTTTCGCACCGGCGATCGGTATCTCGTCGGCGACGGCGCCGTCCGCACCCGCGGCCGCGTACGGCACGAGCGTGCGTGCGTCCAGCCCGCCGGCCGGCACCAGCGGCGCGTCGGGCGGCAGTGCGCGGCGCATCGCCCGGACGGCGCGCGGCTCGATCATCGCGGCCGGATAGAGCAGGAGCGCGCGCGCGCCCAGCGCGAGCGCGGCCGTCGCCTCGGTCACGGTCGCGACACCCGGTATCCAGGGCACGTCGTGACGGGCGCAACGCCGGGCGAGCGCCGCGTCGGTGGCGGTCGCGATGACGGCGCGGGCGCCGGCGTCGATCGCGGCGGACACGCGCTTCGGTGTCGGCACGTCGCGCACGCCGATGCAGAGACGGCTGCCGAACGCCTCCGACAGGCGCCGGATCGTCTCCGGCGCGTGCGCGTCGCGCATCGACACGACGAGTATCCGGAACCCCGCCTCGACCATCACCGTGGCCGCGGCGACGACCTGCCGTGACTCGCCGGTGGGGAGAAAGGCGACGAGCGGCAGCCGGGCGAAGACGTCGCCCCAGTCGCGGCGGGTCGGCGCCGACGAGGCCGGGTTCTCGATCGTGAGCGACGAGCTCGCGGCAACCGTCGCGAGGTCGGGCGTGGCACCGCTCGAAGGGGCGTTCGGGCCGTCGTCGCTCGGGGCATCGGGCGACGGTTCGCGGATCGGTACCGTCAGCGGCGGGGCGGCCGCCAGTGCCGCGCGTACGGCCCGGAACGCGGCGATGGCGGCCGTCTCGGCGGCGTCGCGTCCGACCGTCGTGCCGAGGTGGCGCAGCGCACGTGCGTAGGGTGCGCAGAGCGCGTCGTCGCCGATCAGCGTCAGCGCCTCGCCGGTCGCCTCGAGCGCGACCTCCGCCTCGCGAATCTCGTTTCCGAGCACGAGCCCCGACAGGCACGCACGCACGAGTTCGGGGTCGCGCTCGTCGAGCAGTACCGCCGCCCGCGCCGAGAACAGGTCGGTGACGACGTGCCGAGTCCGGTACCCCTGCTCGACTCCGTCCATGAAGGCCGCGCCGTCGTTCGTCTCGCCCGCCGGCAGCGCCTTGCCGAAGGGGCCGTCCAGCAGCCGCGCGAGCAGCTCGCCACCGATCGCCGTGCGGAACGCGGCGACGCGCCCGTCGACGACGCGGATCCAGCGCGTGCGCGCGCCGGGCAGGACCAGCAGGCGCTGAGTGCTCGCGTCGTCGTCGCGACGCTCCGCTCGACGCCCGTCGACACCACCGAGCGCGAGCAAGGTCTCGCGACGCATGACGTCGCTCGCCCCGGGGGTACGGTCGGCCACCCCCGGCAACGCGAGCAGCGACACGCCGCGGAGGTTCCGGTGCACGGCAGCGTCGAGCAGCGCGCCGAGGTCGGTCGGCAGCGCGAGTAACGGCGTCTCGATCCAGCCGCGCCGATCGGCCATGGAACTGGCGAGCACGACCGTCGATCCCGGTTCGAGCCAGCCGCCCACATGCCGCAGCAGCGTCTTCTCGTGGCCGCGACGTGCCGCCCGCCTGAGCCCGTCGGCGCTCTCGCGCCGATCGGTGACGGCGCCGCGCGCGTCGAGGCGCCAGGCACGGAACGACTCGACGCTCCAGTCCACACCGATCAGGCTCGTCACGAGAGAGCCGTCCCCGACGCGCCCGGCATGACGTGGTGCGCGCTCAGGTGCGCGCCCGGGCGCGCTGTCGAGCGCGGAGTCCGGAGCAGGGTCTCGCCGGATGCGGCGGCGGGAGAGTGGCGACGGGGCACGGTGGTCGGTGGACGAATGTCGTGAACGTGTCGCTCAGGGTAACGCCGTCGAGCCCGAGGTGTCGTTGACGGGACCGGCGTTTCGGTGTTCCGACGTCCCGGACCTCCGGACCACGCTCGGATGGCTCCGGGGTAGGATGCCGATCGTCGCGGTGCCGGTCGCCGGTCCGGACCGCGGCGGTTCGGGCCGCCGCGGTCGGGCCGCGGCGGTCGGATCGCCAAGGGAGATCGGGAACATGGACGAGAGCGCCGCACGCGACGTCGTCATCACGCGGGAGCCGGTCGAGCTCCACAAGGTGCTGAAGTTCGAGGGCCTGGTCGGCAGCGGCGGCGAGGCCAAGGGTGTCATCGACGACGGGGCGGTCAGCGTCAACGGCAGCGTGGAGCGACGGCGCCGGCGCAAGCTCGTCGGCGGCGACGTCGTCGCGTTCGCCGGCTGCACGCTGCGACTCGCGTACGTGCCGCCCGCGGAGGACGCGACGGCATGACGGGGCGTCCGGATTGCCGTAGTCTGACTTCATGCCCGTGACCTTCTGCCGACGGCGCCGATGAACGACGCTCTCCCGCTCGTGTTCGACGGGCACAACGACGTCCTGACACGGCTGCTGCGAGCGGGCGGGGTGAGCGCGGCCGACTCCTTCGCCGATGGCCGCGAGGGCCATCTGGACATCGCTCGGATCCGGCGCGGCGGCTTCGGCGGCGGTTTCTTCGCGGTCTGGGTGCCGTCGCCGGGCGACGGCGGCAACTACCAGGACGAGATGGCGAAGCCCGCCTACGACATTCCGTTGCCCGCTCCCGTGTCGCGCGACGACGCACTGCACGTCGTCTCCGCCGAGATCGCGACCCTTCGAAGGCTCGAGTCGCTCGGTCACGTGCGGGTCTGCACGACGGTCCAGGCGATCCGCGAATGCCTGGCGAGCGATACCGTCGCGGCCGTCCTGCATATCGAGGGCGCCGAGGCGATCGACCCGGACCTGTACGCGCTCGACGCGCTGCACGCCGAGGGCCTGCGTTCGCTCGGTCCCGTCTGGAGCCGCACGACCGCGTTCGGACACGGTGTGCCGTTCCGCTACCCGAGCGATCCGGACATCGGCGACGGGCTGACCGAGCACGGCGTGCGGCTCGTCCGGCGCTGCAACGAGCTCGGCATCCTGATCGACCTGTCGCACCTGAACGCGAAGGGCGTCGACGACGTCGCCACGCACAGCGTGCACCCGCTCGTCGCGACGCACTCGAACGCTCACGCCATCTGCCCGCACGCGCGCAACCTCACGGACGATCAGCTGCGCACCATCGCCGCGACGAACGGCGTGGTCGGTCTGAACTTCGCCACCGCGTTCCTGCGCGCGGACGGGCAGATGCGCGCCGACACGTCGCTGGACACGCTGCTCCGCCACCTCGATCACCTGATCGCGATTCTCGGCGAGGGCGGTGTCGCGCTCGGTTCCGACTTCGACGGCGCGCTGGTGCCCGAAGCCATCGGCGATGCCGGCGGCCTGACGGCGCTGCGCCGCGCGATGCGCGAGCACGGCTACGACGACGAGCTGATGACGAAGCTCTGTCACGGCAACTGGCTCGACGTGCTCGAGCGAACCTGGCATGGACCGGACGCCGCCGCGGTACCCGGCGTCTCGAGCGGCGACGACGCGGCGAGCGCAGGGCGTGTCTGAGCACCCGTGACCGCGACGCCCTTGCACGTCCTCTTGTTCCGGAGGCCGGGCGATGCCATCGTGGTGATGACGCGCGCCTCGCGGTGCGCCGGGTCGAGCGAGGTGAGACATGGCCGGTGGCTGGTCGCGGGACGGGGCGGTGCAGGATCAGATCGACGCGAGCGTCGCGGACGCGGTGCGGGCGGCGCGCGAGCGCCTGCCGACGGGCGAGAGCGCGACGGAGTGCGAGGGATGCGACGCGCCGATCCCGGAGGCGCGGCGTGTGGCGGTGCCCGGCGTGAAGCTCTGCGTCACCTGTCAGTCGAAGGCGGACGAGAAGCGGAACGCGAGCGGCTTCAACCGCCGCGGCAGCAAGGACAGCCAGCTCCGCTGACGGCGCGGACCGTCGCGCCGCCGCGGCGTCACCAGTAGGCGATCGCGCCGCGGTACATGTTCTCCATGTCGACCCGGTTCGAGTCGCGCGGGGCGTTGGCGATGGCGCGTCCCTGACGGATCGAGGACTCGGCGAGCGCCGTCACGTGCGCCTCGCCGAAGCCGACGCCGGAGAGGCCGTTCGGCATGCCGGTGGCGCGCATCATCGCGACGAGGCGGTCGGCGAGCACCTCGCCGGCGTCGTCGGGCGTCGCGCCCTTCACGTCGGCGCCGAGGAAGGCCGCGCCCTCGAGATGGCGTTCGGGTTCGGCCTCGGCCGTGTAGCGGAAGATCGACGGGGCGTTGACGATGACGCTGATGCCGTGCGGGACGAAAGGGGTCGGCACGGCATAGCCGTCGGTGACGACATCCTTCATCAGGTGGGTGATGCCGTAGGACATCGCGTGCGGAAGATGGGTACCGGAGTTGCCGAACGCGATGCCGGCGAGCGTCGCCCCCCACATGAGCCGATCGCGTGCCTCGCCGTCGCCGGCGTCGGCGACACCGCGCTCGAGGTACGCGCCGACGATCCGCATCGCCTCGCGGGCGCCGAGGTCGCTGAACGGGTTGGCGCCCTGGATGAACTGCCGGGCGGTCGGATCGAGCACCTTCGCGTGCCGGGTGTGGGCGCGCGAGGTCCAGCACTCGAGGGCGTGGCAGCACAGGTCGAAGCCGGTGCTCGCGACGACTTTGGCCGGCAGGCTGTCGCAGCAGGCGGGATCGACGATCGCCTCGTCGGGCAGGAGATGCGGGCTCGCGATGACGAACTTCGTGTCGAGCTCGCCGATCCTGAGCACCGTGATCGACGTGCACTCGGAGCCCGTCCCGGATGTCGTCGGGCAGGCGAGGTGCGGAAGCACCGGCCCCGGCACGCCCTGGCCTCCGCCGATCGGTGCGGCGAAGTAGTCGCGGCAGCGCCCGCCCCAGCGGGCGAGCATCAGCGCCGCCTTGGCGGTGTCCATGACCGAGCCGCCGCCGACCGAGACGACGCCGTCGACGTCCGCCTCGTTCAGGAAGCGCGCGCCGCGCTCGGCGCTGTCGTCGTCCGGCTCGACCCGGATGTCCGAGAACAGGTGAACCTCGAGATCGGCCGCGACGAGCGACTCGCGGGCGCGCTCGACGAGCGCGCCGCCCGCGAGCATCGGATCGGTGAACAGCGCCACGCGCCGCAGGCCGCGAGCGGCGGCGCGGGCGCCCACCTCGCCGAGCACCCCGCGCCCGAACGTGAGTCGCGGCATCGCGACGGTGAAGCTGTCGGCGCCGCCCGGCGTCGGTGCGAAGTACTGACAACCCATCGCGGTGGTCCCCGTCTCCGTCAGTCGGACGGCAAGGGTACCGCGGCGGCGGGGCAGATCACCGACGCCGTCGGCGAGCGGACCTTGCCGGCGGGAACCGATCGGGAGGGTCCGAGCGACGTCAGCTGTCCTTGCGGCTCAGGATCGACAGGCCCTTCAGCAGGTTCAGCGCCTCGTAGAGCTGGTAGTCGTCGTAGACGAGATTCGCCGGATCGTCCGTACCCTGGACATCGTCGACCGCCTCGTCGGAGGACTCGGCGTCGGTGTCGTCGGCCTCGTCCCCGACGGTCGTGTTGCGGAGCGAACCGCGCAGGCTCGACTCGGTCAGCGGGTTGAACGCGTCGCCCTCGCCCTCGGGTCGGTTGACGGTCTCGGCCCGGGTCAGGATGTCCGGCTCGATGCCGAGCGCCTGGATCGAGCGCCCGTTCGGCGTGTAGTACCGCGACGTCGTCAGCTTGACCGCGCCGCCGGCGGGCAGGTCCTGGATCGTCTGCACCGAGCCCTTGCCGAAGGTCTTGGTGCCGAGCACGATGCCGCGCCCGTGATCCTGCATGGCACCGGCGACGATCTCGGAGGCGGATGCCGAGCCGCCGTTGACCAGTACCACGAGCGGAGCGCCATCCATGATGTCGCCGCCGGTGGCGTCGTAGCGGAGCTGGGAGTCGTCCTCGCGCCCGTCGGTGTAGACGATCATGCCGTCGTCGAGGAAGGCGTCGGAGACGCCGACCGCGCCCGAGAGCACGCCGCCGGGGTTGTTCCGTAGATCGAGCACGAGGCCCTTGAGCGAGCCGCCCGCATCCTTCTTCAGATCGCGGATCGACTTCAGCATGTCGGCCGTCGTCTTGGTCTGGAAGTTCGAGATGCGCAGGTACGCGTAGTCGTCGTCGAGCATGCGGCTCCTGACGCTGGTCGTCTTGATGATCGCGCGCTCGATGTCGATGGTGAGCGGCCGGTCCTCGCCCTCGCGGATCACGGTCAGCACCAGCGTGCTGCCGGGCTTGCCGCGCATCAGCTTGACCGCGTCGTTCAGGGAGAGTCCCTTCACCGGCGTGTCGTCGAGGCGGATGATCAGGTCGCCGGTCTGCATGCCGGCGCGGGCGGCGGGGGTGTCGTCGATCGGGGCGACGACCTTGACGAAGCCGTCCTCCATGCCGACCTCGATGCCGAGTCCGCCGAACTCGCCGGTGGTGCCGACCCGCAGCTCGTTGAACTCCTCGGCGTTCAGGTAGGCCGAGTGCGGGTCGAGTCCGTCGAGCATGCCGCGGATGGCGTACTCCAGCAGCTGATCGTCGGAGACTTCCTCGACGTAGTCGTTCTTGATGCGCTCGAAGACGTCGGAGAACGTGCGCATCTGTTCGAGCGGCAGGTTGTTCGCCGGATCGTTCTTGGCGAGCACACCCTGGCCGATGGCCAGGGATCCGCCGACGGCGGCGCCGAGCAGTACCAGCAGTGCAGAACGTGTCTTCACGGTCATTCGATCCACTCCAAGCCTCGGGGCGAGCGTCGCCCTTGCGGTCAGGCTCTGATACGAGCCGGGTCACGGGAAGGACCGTCGGCCCGTCTCGTGCGTTCTGTCGTTCCGCACGCCCGCTCGGCGTGCCGGTCTGCAGTCAGTCTAGCGGCCACGGGGCACCGCATCATCAGCCAGTCTAGCGAAGTTGCGCCCGGGAGCGGCTTCGGGGTCGTCATCCGCCGGCGACGCGGGAGCCGCCCGTTCCGTCCGCTTCGCGGTGCGGAACGAGCCACGGTTCGGGATCGATCGGCCGAGCGCTCTCGCGAATCTCGAAATAGACGCCGCTCACGCTCTGACCGCCGGATTCGCCGACGGTTGCAATTCTCGCACCGGCATCGACCCAGTCCCCGGTGCGGCGGGTGACGTCGCGGTTGCCGCCGTAGAGCGTCATGAAGTCGTCCCCGTGATCGACGACGACGAGCAGTCCGAACCCCCGCAGGCGATCGGCGTAGACGACCTCGCCGTCGGCCACGGCCCGCACCGGGGCACCCTCCGGGGCCTCGACGAAAAGACCGCTCCAGCGGATCTTGCCGACCGATTTCAGCTCGCCGAAGCGGGCTCCGAGGCGCCCGTCCACCGGCCATCCGTAGTCCCCCCGGCCGGCGGCGAAGTAGCCGGAGGCCGACGACTGCAGCGCCTCGAGTTCGTCCAGGAGCGCCTGCAACCGCTCGCGGTCGGCGACGAGCTCGGCGACCGAGCGCGTCTTGGCCTCGAGCTCGCCGTCGACCGAGGCGAGCCGCTCGGCACGCGCGAGACGTTCCGCGGCGTGCTCGTCGCGCTGGCGCGTGGCCTTGCGCTTGATGTGCTCGAGCCAGTTCCGGTCCTTCAGCGCCCGTTCACGCGCCGCCTCGAGGCGTGCGAGCACCGTCGCCTGCGCGTCGATCGCGCGCCGCTGGGCGATGAGCGCGTAGTCGGCGTAGACCCCGAGCCGCCCGGCGAGGGCCGGGTCGTCGTGACCGAGCAGGGTGCGAAGGCCGCCGGACGCGCCGATGTGACGGATGTCGCGAAGCGTGCCGGCGAGGCGCTCGCGACGCGCGTCGATGTCGGCGCGCTCGCGCGTCACCCGCGCCTCGAGATCGGCGAGCGTCGCGTCGAAACGGGCGATGTCGACCTCGAGCCCGCTCACGCGCGCGCGCCGTTCGCCGACCCGTGAGTCGGCCGCCTCGAGCGAGACCTCGAGCTCGCGCCGCAGCGTCTGTCCCGCGGCGATGTCGCGCTCGAGCTCGGCGAGACGGGCGGCGGTCTCCGCGAGCTCGCGTCCGACGTCGTCGAGGGTCTCGGTGGTCGCCGCCGGGGCCGGTGCGGGCTCCGCCGCACGCGCCCCGCCACCGGATCCGGGAAGGCCGGTCGCGACCAGCGCGAGGATGGCGAGGCACGTGCCCGGGAGGCGTGCGCGAGGCGCGCGGGCAGGGGCCGCGGGCAGGACGGCGGGCAGAGCGGCGGGCAGGAAGGAAGGGGCGGGGAGCGCCCGGGCGAAGGTACGGGGCATCGACGACATGCGCGTCAGTGTAGACCGCGGGCGGTCTGCCGGCAGACGGCCGGTCGGCCGCCGGGCGGCGCAGACGGCCGGTCGGCCGCCGGGCGGCCCTCAACCGTGTCCCGGAGGATGGAACGGCGGCGAGTCGCCGCGTCGACGGAGCCAGTTCAGCGAGCGGAACACGTCCGGACGGGCGGCGAGGCGCACGAGCAGTGCGTGCTTGCCGGGGAACTCGCACAGCGAGAGCCCGAGCAGCAGGGCGACGAGACCGGGACCCGGGGTGACCATCATGATCAGTCCGAGCGCCATGAAAAGGATGCCCGCGGCGTTGCGCACCGCGAGCAGCGCCACGCGCCGCAGACCACGGGAGGCGAGCGGCGCGCGCGGCGCGCTGAAGTAGTCGCTCGGCAGCCGTGCGACCAGCCACGGGGTCAGCAGCACGGTGGCGACGAGCAGCAGCATCGACAGTGCGCCGACGGCGCCGAGCAGCACCCGGTGCCCGGCGAGCCAGGTGATCACGAGATCGAATGTCGGCACGAGGTCGGCTGCGGGAAGGGGAGTCGAGGCGGGCGATCAGTCTAGCCAGTCGAAACCGGCCAGTCGAAACGCCTCGAAACGCCCCTCGCGACGATCATCGGGGGCAGGACAACAGGCGGTGGCGCGCGAATCCGGGCGAGGCGAGACGGGTGCATGGCGGCGCGGTTCACTGGTGTACTCTCGGGCTCTCGACCGACCCGGTGCCCGGCCCCTCCGGCCCGTCGCCCGCGCCGTGTCCGTCCTTCGCGCCCGCCCCCGTGTTCGTCGTCCCCGGGGCTCGCCTTCCGGAACCCCGCCCATGCGCACAGAGACCCCCGTCGTCGTTCGCCGTGTCGACTACGTCCCCTCCGCCTGGCGCATCCCGACGACGCGTCTGCACGTCTCGCTCGCACCGGGCGCGACGCGCGTGACGTCGACGCTGGTGCTCGAGCGCGCGGAAGGCGCCGCGTCCGATGCGCCGCTGGTACTCGACGGCACCGGCTTCACGCTCGAGTCGGTCGCGCTCGACGGACGCGCGCTCGGCCGGGACGAGTACCTGCGCGACGAGACGACGCTCGCGCTTCGCGACCTGCCCGCGCGCTGCGAGCTGACCGTCGTCACCGTGCTCGACCCGGACGCCAACACCGCGCTGGAGGGCCTGTACCGATCCGGCGGCGTCTACTGCACGCAGTGCGAGGCCGAGGGGTTCCGCAAGATCACCTGCTTTCTCGATCGCCCGGACGTCCTGTCGGTGTTCGATGTCGCCGTCGAGGGACCTCGCGACACCTGCCCGGTGCTGCTCTCGAACGGCAACCTGGTCGCCGAGGAGGATCTCGGCGACGGGCGTCACGTCGCGCACTGGCACGATCCGCATCCCAAGCCCTGCTACCTGTTCGCGCTCGTCGCCGGAAGGCTCGAGGGCATCGAGGACCGGTTCGTCACCGCGTCCGGGCGCGAGGTGGCGCTGCACGTCTTCACCGAGGCGCACAACATCGAGCGCTGCGACTTCGCGATGGCGTCGCTGAAGGCGGCGATGCGCTGGGACGAGGAGGTCTACGGCTTCGAGTACGACCTCGAGCGCTTCACCATCGTCGCCGTGGACGACTTCAACATGGGAGCGATGGAGAACAAGGGCCTGAACGTGTTCAACACGCGGTTCGTGCTGGCGGACGCCGAGTCGGCCACCGACGACGACTTCCTCGGCATCGAGTCGGTGGTCGCCCACGAGTACTTCCACAACTGGACCGGCAACCGCATCACGTGTCGGGACTGGTTCCAGCTGAGCCTGAAGGAAGGGCTGACCGTGTTCCGCGACCAGTGCTTCTCGCAGGACTTCCATTCGGCGACGGTCAAGCGCATCGAGGACGTGCGTCTCCTGCGCGCGCGTCAGTTCCCCGAGGACGCCGGGCCGATGGCGCATCCGATCCGCCCCGACAGCTACATCGAGATCAACAACTTCTACACGCTGACCGTCTACGAGAAGGGGGCCGAGGTCATCCGCATGCTGCACACCCTGCTCGGCGAGGCGGGCTGGCGGGCCGGCATGGCGCTGTACGTCGAACGCCACGACGGGAAGGCCGCCACTTGCGAGGACTTCGTCGCCGCCATGGAGACGGCCAGCGGGGTCGACCTGCGGCAATTCCGGCGCTGGTACTCGACCGCGGGCACGCCGGTGCTGGACGTGGAAGAGCATCACGATCCGGACGCCGCCCGCTACACGCTGACGGTGCGTCAGAGCGTGCCGGACGCGCCCGGGCAGAGCGACAAGGACCCGCTGCACCTGCCGCTTCGCCTGGGTCTCCTCGCGCCGGACGGTGCGACCGTGGCGATCTCGATCGGACGCCCGGACGGTGCGGGCGGTGTGCTGCTCGACGTGCGCGAGCGCGAGGAACGCTTCGTGTTCGAGGGCGTTCCCGAGGCGCCGGTCGCCTCGCTCCTGCGCGGCTTCTCGGCACCGGTGCGCCTTCGCCACGAGCTCGACGACGAGACGCTCGCCTTCCTGATGGCGCGCGACACCGATCCGTTCAACCGCTGGGAGGCGGGACAGCGGCTCGCCACCCGTGTGATCCGGCGCGTCGAGGACGGCGAGGCGGTGGAGGTGGCGGCCGGCGGGCTGGTCGACGCGGTCGGGGCGTGCCTGGCCGACGCGACGCTCGATCCGGCGTTCCGGGCCGAGACGCTGTCGCTGCCCTCGTTCGACACGCTCGCCGAGGAGCGCGGGCGGACCGATGTGGTCGCGCTGGACGCCGCGCGCCGGCAGGTGCTGATCGCCGTCGCGACACGCTGGCGCGAGCCGCTCGAGGCGTTGGCGAAGACGCCCTCGCGCGCCGCCGAGCCCGGGGACGGCGCGTCGATGGCCGAGCGCAGGCTCGAGAACGCCGCGCTCGCGTCGCTCGCCGCACTCGGGCCTGAGGCGGTCGAGGCGATCGCGCGTCGACGCTTCGAGACGGCGGCCAACATGAGCGATGCCGTCGCGGCGCTGCAGGTGCTCTGCCACGGGACGGGGCGCTCCCGGGAGGAGGCGCTCGGCGCCTTTCACGAACGCTGGCGCGACAACCGGCTCGTCATCGACAAGTGGTTCGCCGTGCAGGCGATGGCCCGCCGCCCGGACGTCGCCGCTGACGTCCGGGCGCTGCTCGGGCACCCCGATTTCTCGCTCGTCAATCCCAACCGCGTGCGTGCGCTGATCGCGAGCTTCGCGTTCTCCAACCCGCTCGGCTTCCACGCCGCCGACGGTGCCGGCCACGCACTCCTCGCCGAGCACGTCATCCGCCTGGATCGGAGCAATCCGCAGGTCGCCGCCCGGCTCGCCTCGCCGCTCGGGCGCTGGGCGCGATTCGCCGAACCGGTGGCGTCGTCGATGCGCGCCGGACTCGTGCGCATCCGTGACAGCGGCACTCTGTCGCCGGACGTCTTCGAGATCGTCGAGCGCGGCCTTCGGGGCGATGCCGCGGCCATCTGAACCGCCGGGCGGATCGGGCGAATCGGGCGAAGCGCCATCCGCGACGTGCGCGTGCTGCACATCCGAGCGCATGCGAAAATGCAAGCAGGTATTCGTGAAATGCAAGCCCATGCATGAAATGACAAGACTGGATCCTGCCGGATGACGGCTGAATGCCTCGTCGTGGGCGAGATTCCGGAGGCCGCCCGCGGGAGAATGTGAACAAGCTTTTCGGTGAACGCCCCGGGGAGAGGGTTCGGCCCGTCGCGTGCTAACTTTTCGATCAGTCAGGCCCGACCCCGATACGACGGGATGTGGCGGGCCGCCCGGTGAGGAGACACCCATGGACGATCGACAGAAGGGAACCGTCAAGTGGTTCGACAACGCGAAGGGCTATGGCTTCATCATCAGCCCCGGCGGTGACGACGTCTTCGTGCACTACCGCGTCATCGACGGCGAAGGCTATCGCTCGTTGAGCGAAGGGCAGGAGGTGGAGTTCGTCGCCGTGCACGGCGAGAAGGGCTGGCAGGCCACCGAGGTCTTCCCGGCCCACTGACGGCGAGCCTCGCTCGGCCTGCCTTGCCGGGCCGTTGCCGGATTTCCCGAACTTCGCCGGACTTCCTGTCCGACAGCGATCCGCTCGCGAAGGGCCGATCGCTCGCCGAAGACCACTAGTGCCGAGACCCTCGGTCCTGCCCACGCTGACCCGGCCCCCGCGTTCCCGGCCATCCCGAGGCCGACGCGTGACGGCCGACGCGACGACGGGGAAACGGGCCGTCCGACCGGCACCGCACCCGGTCGGGTTCTTGCAGCCCCCGTGATCGTCATCTCACGACCGGCATCCGGCGTCGCGACCCATGAAGCAAGGCAACCAGTTCGCGCTCCTCGGCGAGCGGCGCTTCGCGCCGTACTTCGTCACGCAACTGCTCGGCGCGTTCAACGACAACGTCTACAAGAACGCGCTGGTCGCGCTGGTCGCCTTCGCGGCGGTGCGCGATGGGGCCGCCGTCGATGGGGCCGCCGCCGGTAGCGACGGACTGGTCGTCAACCTCGCCGCCGGGCTGTTCATCCTGCCGTTCTTCCTGTTCTCGGCCTGGTCGGGGCAGATCGCCGACCGCTACGAGAAGTCGCGGCTGGTCCGGCGCGTCAAGCTCGCCGAGATCGCCATCATGGTGCTCGGGGTCGCGGCCTTCGCGCTGCACAGCGTGCCGATGCTGATCGCGATCCTGTTCCTGATGGGCACGCAGTCGGCGTTCTTCGGTCCGCTCAAGTACGCGATGCTGCCGCAGCACCTCGACGAGCACGAGCTCGTCGGCGCCAACGGCCTGGTCGAGCTCGGCACCTTTCTCGCGATCCTTGTGGGCACCGTCGCCGGCACGCAGCTGATCGCGAAGGCCCCGGGCGGCAGCGTCTGGCCCGTGGCCGCCGTGCTGATCGCGGTCGCCGTCGGCGGCTGGCTGGCCAGTCGCGCGATACCGCCCGCTGCGCCGAGCGACCCCACGCTCGTGCCGCGCTTCCGACCGTTGCGCGGCACCTGGGAGCTGGTCCGCGACACGGCGCGCGAGCGCGTGGTGTTCCAGTCGGTGCTCGGCATCAGCTGGTTCTGGTTCATGGGGGCGACCTACCTCGCGCAGTTCCCGGTCTACGCCCGCGACGTGCTCGGCGGCGACGTCGACGCGTTCACGCTGATGCTCGCGACGTTCTCGGTCGGCATCGGCACGGGCTCGGCGCTGTGCGAGCGTCTCTCCCACGGACGCGTCGAGATCGGCCTGGTGCCGTTCGGCGCGGCGGGGATCACCGTGTTCGGGCTCGATCTCGTGCTCGCCACGCCGGCGGTCCCGTTCGGCGAGGCGCTCGGCGTCGGCGCGATGCTCGCCGCGGGTGGCGCCTGGCGGGTACTGCTCGACATCGCCCTGATCGGACTGTTCGGCGGGTTCTACATCGTGCCGCTGTACGCGCTGATCCAGCAGCGCAGCGCGCCCGAGCGGCTGTCGCGCGCGATCGCCTGCAACAACGTCATGAACGCGCTGTTCATGGTCGGCTCCGCCATCATCGCGCTCGCCTTCCTCGCGCTCGGCGCGTCGATCGCCCAGCTGTTCCTCGCCATGGCGATCGCCAACGCGCTGGTGGCCGCCCACCTCTTCCGTCTCGTCCCCGAGTTCCTGATGCGCTTCGTCATCTGGCTACTCATCCACACGCTCTACCGCGTCCGCACGCGCGGGCTCGAGCACGTGCCGGAGAAGGGCGCGGCGATCCTCGTCTGCAACCACGTCAGCTTCGTCGACGCGCTGCTCGTCGGCGGCTCGGTGAGGCGCCCGGTTCGCTTCGTCATGCACCACGGCATCTACCGCATCCCGGTGCTGGGTTTCGTGTTCAGGACGGCGCGCGCGATCCCGATCGCGGGCAAGGGCGAGGATCCGGCGATGTACGAGCGCGCGTTCGTCGAGATGCGCGCGGCGCTCGCGGCCGGGGAGCTCCTGTGCCTCTTTCCCGAGGGCGGCATCACCCGTACCGGCGAGACCGAGCCGTTCCGTCCGGGCGTCCTTCGCCTGCTCGAGACGCATCCGGTGCCGGTCGTGCCGATGGCGCTGTCCGGGCTTTGGGGCAGCCTCTTCAGCCGCGAGGGCGGGCGCGCCTTTCTCAAGCGTCCGCGACGCCTGTTCGCCCGGATCGAGCTGACCGCGGGGACCCCGACGGGGCCGACGGGACTCACGCTCGACGCGTTGCACGCACGCGTCGCCACGCTTCGCGGGAAGCGTCGATGACGGACGTCCGGATCGGCCTCGGCTAACGGTTAGCCCGCTCCGGACGGGCCACCCGAGGCACGGCGATTGCGTCGTCGCGGGGCAGGCAGCGAAGTCCTGCCGACGAACCCGGGACCGCCATGAACAGCTCCATCGATACCAGCGTCGACGCCAGTGCCCTGCTGACGCAGCTCCGTAGCATGGCGCGAGAGGCCGGCATGCCGGCACCCGTGCACTCCGCCTCCGACGGCGGATTGGACGCGCTCGCACGCGTCGGCGAGGGTCCCGATGTCCGCCGTGCGGACGGTGTCGTCTTCACCGATCTCTTCCGACGCTCCGTCGAGGGCGTCAACGCCCGCTCGCAGACCTCCCGGGGGCTGACCGAGGCCTTCGAGAGCGGGCATGCCGACGTCGAGCTCGCCGACGTGATGATCGCGGTGCAGAAGGCACGCGTCTCTTTCGAGGCGCTGGTCCAGGTGCGCAACAAGATGATCGCCGCCTACAAGGAAGTCATGAGCATGCCGCTCTGAGCAAGTCGGTCGTGTCGGTCCTCTCCCTATCGTACCGAGCAGTCTGAAACATGAGTGAACTGGACCTGTCCACCGGGCGTCCGACCGCCGCGGGAGCTCCCGTGCCGGCGCTCGCCGCCGTCGGACGCGGACTCGCGTCCCCGAAGCTGGGGGCGTTGCTGACGCTCGCCGCCGCGATCGCGCTCGGTGTCGGGCTGATCGTCTGGACGATGCAGCCGGAGTACGTGCCGGTCGGGGAGCAGGCGAGCCGGGACGAGGTGCTCGAGATCGTCGACGCCCTCGGTGCGGCCGGCATCGACTACCGGCTCGATCCGGGCACCGGACTCGTGCTCGTGCCGCGTCGCGAGCTCGCACGCGTGCGTCTCGATCTCGCCGCCGCCGGGCTCGACGAGCCCTCCGGCGTGGGTATCGAACTCCTGAGCCAGGACCAGGCGTTCGGCACCAGTCACTTCACCGAGACGGCACGCTACCAGCACGCGCTCGAGACCGAGCTCGCGCGCACGATCTCGAGCCTGCGGAACGTCGAGTCGGCGCGCGTGCACCTCGCTCTGCCCAAGCAGTCGGTGTTCGTGCGCGAGCGCGGCACCGCGTCCGCCTCGGTCACCATCAAGGCTCGCGCCGGACGCGAGATCGAGGAGGAGCAGGTGGAGGCGGTGATCAGTCTCGTCTCGGCCAGCATCCCCTACCTCGACGCGAGCCAGGTCGCCGTCGTCGATCAGTGGGGTCGGCTGCTCTCGCGTGGCGAGGACGACGGCAGCGGTGCCACCCGCGAGCACTACGACTACGCCCGCCGTCTCGAGCGGCTCTACAGCGAGCGCATCGAGTCCCTGCTCACACCGATGGTAGGTGCGGAGCGAGTGCGGGCGATCGTCACCGCCGAGGTCGACTTCTCCTCGAGCGAGCGAACGGAGGAGGCGTTCGCGGGCGATCCGGCGCAGCTCCGCAGCGAGCAGGCCGAGAGTCGTGTCAGCGACGACGCCGCGGCGATCGGTGTCCCCGGAGCGCTGACCAATCAGCCGCCGGACGAGGGGTTCGTCGTCACCGACGACGCGGACGTGACGGATGGGGCCGGAGGAGGTGCCCGGCTCGATCGCAGCTCCAGCACCATCCGCAACTTCGAGCTCGACAAGACCATCACGCACGTGCGTCAGGCGCCGGGCGGAGTGCTACGCGTCACCGCCGCCGTCGTGGTCGACGATGCGAGCTCGACCGACGCCGAGGGCAACGTGGTCCGCGTGCCGCTCTCCGCGGAGGATCTCGCGCAGTACGCGGCACTCGCCCGCGAGGCGATCGGCTTCGACGAGGCACGTGGTGACAGCGTCACCGTGTTCAACCGCGCGTTCCGTCCCGCCGAGGAGGTACCCGCCATCGAGCCGTTGCCGTTGTGGGAGCAGGACTGGGTCTGGACGATGGTGCGCCAGTCGCTGATCGGACTTGCCGTGCTCGCGCTCGTGCTCACGGTGCTGCGCCCGGCGATGCGGAGGCTCGATCAGGGGTCGCACCGCGACGAGCTCGCCCGGCTCGGGACGCCCGGGTCGGCGGAAGAGGAGAGGGAGGGCGAGGACGCCTCGGCGGCCGGCGGCGCCGCGCTCGAGGGGCCGGACGCGGAGGAAGGCGGTACGGCGTCGCTCGAACGTCCGCCGGTGGTCTACGGCGACATCCTGAACATGGCGCGGGCGATGGCCGCCGAGGATCCCAAGCGGGTCGCCAAGGTCGTCAAGGACTGGGTCGGAGAGCCCCGATGACCGCCGTCGCCCGGACGGACGCCGGCGCGGCGCGGGGCGAGGCGAGCGGACCGGAGACGGCGCTCGCCGAGCAGATTCTCTCCGGCCCCTCGCAGGCGGCGATCCTGCTGATGTCGCTCGGCGAGGAGGAGGCGGTCGAGATCCTTCGCCACATGGAGCCCTCCGAGGTCCAGGCGCTCGGCAACGCGATGGGTGAGTTGCACGGGGTCTCCCAGGAGCAGATCGCGCGCACCCTCGATGTCTTCGTCGAGCGCGTGCGCGGCGAGTCCGCCCTCGGGCTCGGCTCGGCGGACTGGTTCAAGACCACGTTGACCCGGGCGGTCGGCGAGGACAAGGCCAAGGGTGTGCTGTCGCGGATGCGTGACCCGATGCAGAGAAACGGGCTCACCGCGCTGAAGTGGATGGAGCCGAGCGTGATCGCGCGGATCATGCGCCACGAGCACCCGCAGACCGTCGCGACCGTGCTCAGCCAGCTCCCGCCGGTGCAGGCGGGAAACGTGTTGAACCGTCTGCCGGAGGCGCTTCATCCGGACATCGTCATGCGGGTGTCCCGGCTCGACACGCTGCACCCGGCCGCGCTCGCCGAGCTCGACGAGATCATCGAGCAGCTGTTCGCCGAGGACGCCGACGTCGAGCTCGCGGGCGTCGGCGGGGTGCAGAACGCCTCGGAGATACTCAACGGTGTCTCGAAGGAGGCGGAGAGGCACATCCTCGAGACGATCGACGCGCTCGACGGCGATCTCGCCGATCGGCTCAGGGAAGGAATGTTCGTGTTCGAGAACATCGAGGCGATCGACGACCGGGGCATGCAGAGGGTCCTGCGCGACGTGCGCGGCGAGGATCTGGTCCTGGCGCTGAAGGGCGCGTCGGCGGCACTTTCCGAGAGGATATTCCGCAACATGTCGTCGCGTGCGGCCGACATCCTGCGCGACGATCTCGCGGCGAAGGGGCCGGTCAAGCTCTCCGAGGTAGAGGCCGCCCAGCGCGAGGTCATCGCGGTCGTCAAGGCTCTCGCCGAGGAAGGCGTGGTCGCGCTGACGAGCAAGGGTGACGAATATGTTTGAGTCTCTCGCAGAGGCGGACCCGCGGAGTGTCCGGCGCTGGGAGGCACCGCGCATCGGTGGCGGGCTGCCGCCGACCGGCGCGCGTTCCGTCTCCGCGTCGCCGGTGGCCGACTCCGCCCCGGAGAACGATCGGCACACCTCGTCCGAGGACGGATCGTCGAACGTCGTCCCGGCGCCGCTCTTCGAGTCGCCCGATGACGCGGAGACGGTGCCGGCGGATCGGCAGGCCGGCGACCCGGCGGGTCGGGAGCCGGGCGTCGGCGGGGCGCGACACGGCGCCTGCGAGCCGGACGGCGCGTCGTCCGACGCCGCGGACGCGCTCCGCCGAGCGTTCGCCGCGGAGGCGGGGGCGTTGCTCGGTGCGCTCGCCCGCGAGCGCGACGCCCGCGATGCCTTGCTCGAGGACGAACTCCTGGGGCTCGCTCGCGCGATGGCTCGTCTCGTCGTCCGTCGCGAGCTCGAGCTCGACGGCGATCTGATGCGCGACTTCGTGCGGGAGGCGCTCGCCCGTCTACCCCGCCTGGCCGACGCGCCGCGCGTGCATCTGCACCCGCTCGACGCGGCGTCGGTGGACGTGCCGGACGGACTCGACGAGCGCGTGGTGGTGGTGGCCGACGCGACGCTCGCGCGCGGGGAATGTCGCGTCGAGTCCGGTCCGACGCTGATCGACGCCGGCATCGACGCCTGGATCGATTGCATCGGAGCGCGTCACGGCCTGTGCGGCCCGGCGGTGTCTTCCGGTACGGGCGAGTGACCTTCGCGCCGGTGCCCGCCGCCGTCACGGAGACGCTCGAGTCTCGTCTCGGGCGTCGGCTCGCGCACCATCGTGGCGAGCTCCGGCTCGATCCTCTGCCGCTCGACGGGCGTCTCTCGACGCTCGTCGGCCTGACGCTGCAGGCCGAAGGTTGCCGCGCGCCTCTCGGCTCGCGCTGCACGATCGAGTCGCGGGCAGGGGAATCGATCGAGGCCGAGGTGGTCGGCTTCGACCGCGAGCGCACGCTGCTGATGCCGGCGGGCGCGCTCGAAGGGATCCGCCCCGGCGCCCGCGTGCGCCCGCTCGGGCGCGCGCTGGTCGTGCCGTCCGGCGAAGCTCTGCTCGGGCGCGTCGTCGATGCGGGAGGGCAGCCGATCGACGGGCGCGGCCCGCTCCGTGAATGCCGGCTCGCGCCGATCGACAACGCGCCGATCGACCCGCTCTCGCGAGCACCCATAAGGGAGCCGTTCGATGTCGGAGTGCGCGCGATCAACGCCCTGCTGACGCTCGGCCGGGGCCAGCGGGTCGGACTGTTCGCCGGCAGTGGCGTCGGCAAGAGCGCGTTGCTCGGCATGATGACGCGGCACTCGAGCGCGCAGGTAACGGTGATCGCGCTGATCGGCGAGCGCGGGCGCGAGGTGGGTGACTTCGTGCGCGACACGCTCGGCGAGGAAGGGAGGGCGCGTGCGGTGGTGGTCGCCGTGCCGGCCGATCGGCCGCCGCTGGCGCGGCTGCAGGGCGTGATGCTCGCCAACGCGATCGCCGAGGGGTTCCGCGCCGCCGGCCGCGAGGTGCTGCTACTCGTCGATTCCTTGACGCGCGTGGCCCAGGCGCAACGCGAGATCGGGCTCGCCACGGGCGAACCGCCGACCGTCAAGGGCTACCCGCCATCGGTGTTCGCCATGCTGCCGGCACTGGTCGAGCGGGCCGGTGCGCTCGAGGGCGTCGGATCGGTCACCGCGATCTACACCGTGCTCGCCGAAGGGGACGACCAGAACGACCCGATCGCCGATGCCGCGCGTGCGGTGCTCGACGGTCATGTCGTGCTCAGTCGAGCGCTCGCCGACGCGGCACACTGGCCGGCGATAGACATCGGCGCCTCCGTCAGCCGCACGCGCGACGCGGTGACCGACGAGCGTTCGCAGGCCATCGTGCGCCGCGCGCTCGGGCTCGCCGCCGCCTACCGGGCGCAGGAGGACATGCTGCGGGTCGGACTCTACAGCAGCGGTACCGATCCCGAGCTCGACGAGGCGATCCGGCTGTGGCCTGGCCTGCAGCGGTTCCTGCGTCAGCATCCGGACGAGAAGGCGACGATCGCGGATTCCCTGGCGGCGTTGTCGACCCTTCTCGACTCCCGCGACGGGCTCGATCCCCCCGCGGACCGTGAACTGTCGATCGGTCGGTAGTCGTCGTCGGGCGGGTCGCTCCTGCCGCCGGGTGGCGACCCCGCTCGCCGGGGCAGAGGACGTTCCGGCGACACGGTTCCGCTCGTGGGTAACGAATAACGGTTAGGCGGCTTTCCGTGACTGGTGGTACGTCTCGTCCGGTCGATAACCTCGACATGAATCACACGATCCGTATCCGATGAAGGGGCGGCGCCTGGACGCCCTCGCCGAGCTGACCGACGCGTGCGCACGGCGTGAGCGTGAACGTCTGGAACAGGCGCGCGCGGTCCACCGCAGGCTCGAGCGTCAACGGCAGGAACTCGGCGAGCATGCGCGCCGCTACCAGCGCGAGGCTCTCGCCGACGAGCGTGAGACGCCCGTGCCGCTACTGCTCCAGCGCCGGGCATTCGTCGCTCGGCTCGTCGAGCGCGTCGTCGCGCTCGGCGAGGAGACTCGGCGGAGCGAGAGCCGCGTACGCGAGGCGAGTTCGGCCAGCCACACGGCCACCGCTCGTGATCTGGCCCTGGCTGCCCTTCGCCGACGCGTCGCGACCGACGAGTCGATCACCGAGGCGCGTGCCGAACGCGCCTTGACGGACGAGGCCGCCCGCCGTCGCGAGCGAGCTGCCGTCCTTCCGATCCTGTCCACCTCTGTCGGAGAACGCTCGTGAGTCTGTCGGACATCTCGCCGCACGGCGGCACGTCGCCGGGGTCGGTACTGCCGTTCGTCCGCTCTCCGTCCGCTGACGACATGAACGGGTCGGCACGGGACGCCGCTGTCTTCGCCGACCACCTGGACCGGGCCGACATGTCGGAAGCGGCCACCTCCCCCTCTCCTCTTCCCGTCTCCGCTTCGGAGGGCGAGAGCGAGGTCTCGGCGGCGATCGTCGCGAAGACGGCCGGACCGGCCACCGGGGCGATCGTCGAGGCGAGCGAGCACGAGGTGTCGCGCGAAGACGTGGAAGCGCCGGGCGCCATGCCGGGCGTCCGTGCGGTACCCGGGAACGACGGAACAGGCGTCGAGGCGGAGGACGAGACCGGTGTCGAGGCAGGCGGGGAAGCGGGCGGGGAAGCCGGCGGTAGAGCGGGCACCGTGGCGACCGGCGTCGTCGCGGGCCCGCTCGCCGGAGCGACCGACGTTGCAGGCGTCGAGACGAGTGACGCACCGACAGGGCATCCTGCGGGAGGGTCTTCCGGTATCGGCACCCTGAAACCGGCGCCTGCGGCCGCCGCGGTGGAAGTCGGCGGAGTGACGCCTCGCGTCGCCGGTCAGGCGGCCGACCCTGGAGCGGAGAGCGACATGGCGCGCGAGAGCGTGGCGGTGACGGAACCGGGTCCATCGGGCGTGACGGACGTCGAGCGATCGCCGGACGCCGAAGCGGTCGACGCCCTGCCCGGTGTGACCGCCGCCACCGTCGGCTCGAATCGCGATGGCGAGACGGGCGCTCCCGCGGCGGACGATCCGTTCACCGGCACCGGCACCGGCACGGTGGGGTGGTTCGGCACGGCGGGTGCGTCCGGTGGCGGGGCGGCCAGCGCGACAGTCGGCGACGGACGGGCGCCTGCCGATCCCGGATCCATCGGTCTCGAGGGTCGCGCGAACGTCCCCGGGGGGGCCGGAGTGGTGCAACCACCGAGCGCCACGCCTGGCGGTGAGCCCATGACGGCGGGAAGTCCGGCGGGCGCGCCCGGGACGTTCCGACATGTGGACGGCGATACCCTTCCCCCGTCGCTCGCGAGCGGTGTCGGGCGTGTGTCCGTGCAGGGCTCGGTCGGGACGGAGGCGCCGGCGGGTGGTGACGGCCCTGCCGCTCGCGACGGCGCCACCACTCACCGTCCGTCGGGCGAGACGAGAGAAGGCGATGAGACGGAACCGCGTCTCGCGCCCGCCGCGCGGACGGCGTCGGTGCATCCGTCCGCGAGCGATGCCCGGGTCGCGATCTTGTCGCCGGCGTCCAACGCAGCCGCCGTGCGGCCGGTCGGCGACGAGTCGGCTCGGGCGCGGGGCGGCAGCGCGACGACACCGCTCGTGGTTCCGCTCGTCGGACCGTCGGACGAGGTGCCGAGCGACGGTGCGTACCGGGTGGGAGCGATACCTGACACCGGCGACATCGTGACGCACGCCACTCGGCGGCGGGCGCTCTTCGCGGATGCGGCGAACGAGGCGGCCGCGGTCGGCACGCGCCGATTCGCCACCGACGGGCAGATCCTCCGTCTCGAACGCCCCGATGGAACGCCGGTGTCCGGCGTCTCCGGTGGCACCTCGTTCGACGCCGTCACACCGATTCGGACGACGGGCTCCGGCGCGCCGGGAGTGCAGAGCGCGCCGCCCGGATACGCTGTCGGCGTGCCGCTCGTCCTGCGCGGCGACGCCGCGGCGACGCCGCTGGCGATCGTCCCGCAGAGCGTACCGCTCGACGGCTCGGCGGCCGGTGCCGGCCAGCTCGCCGCCGGCGTTCGCTGGACGCTCGGTGAAGGCCGTGGCCAGGCGCTCGTCAACGTGACCCCGGCCGGCCTCGGGCCGGTGAACATCCGCGTCAGCGTCGAGGCCGACCAGGTGAGCGTATCGATCGTCGCCACCCAGCTCGGCGCGCGCGAGGCGCTCGAGACACTCGTTCCGCGGCTTCGCGAACAGCTCGCCGCCGACGGCCACGAGAGCGTGCGCGTCGACGTGTCGGGCGGGGGAGGCGATCGCCCGGGGGCAGATTCCCTCGCCGGGGGTTACATGCGGGACCGTTCGGGCACGGGGCGTGCGACGGAAGACGACCCGAGTGTCCCCGGTGTCGAGGATCCGGCAGGGCCGGGAGCACGGTCGCCCGACGCCTTCCACGCGGGCACGTCTTCCGGTCGGACGTTGATCGACGCCTGGGCCTAGCCATCAGTCGAAGTCGGTCCCCGGTCCGGCACGCGAACAAGGAAACGACATCATGCTGAAAGGTATTCTCGTGGGCGCCGGCATCGTGCTCCTGGTCGTGGCGTCCATCGGTGGCACGATGGTGTTCACGGGACAGAAGGCGCCGGAGCCGGGGATGATGGAGGGCGCTCCCGGCCTGGGCGCCGCGCTGCCGCCTTCGGCGAGACCCAAGGTCTTCTACTACGACATCCAGCCCGAGTTCGTCGCGAACCTTCCCGGCACCGCACGGGCGCGCTACGCGCTGCTCGAGATGTCGGTCGCGGTCAACGACGAGACGGCGGTGACGATCCTCGACGACAACGGTCCCGAGCTCAGGAACAACGTGCTGGCGATGCTCAGCGAGCAGACCGCCGACTCGCTCGCCGGGAACGACGGCAAGACGGCGCTTCGGGCGAAGACGGGGGAGATCGTCGACGAGCTCCTGACCAAGCACTACGGCGGGGGACGGGTGGTCGATGTCTACCTGACTCGCTTCGTCATCCAGTAGTCGGCCCTCGCCGCGGGACACGATCTTCGACATGAGCGAAAGACGACAGCGCGACCGGGGCGCGGTGGTGTACGACTTCGTGCACCCGGACCACCGTCTGGGCACCGAGTGGCCGGTGCTCGAGCAGGTGCACCAGCGCGTCGTCGACGCCCTTGCCAGGCGTCTGCGCGAGCGCTTCCGGGTATCGCTCCGCGGGCAGCCCGGGGCGATCCGGCGGTTCCGCTTCGACGAATTCGCCGCCGGCGTCGACGCGAGTTCGCTCGTCAACGAGATCGGCCTCGGTCCGGAGCCGGGGGTCGTGCTCTTCTGCATCGACGGGACGCTGGTGCCGTCGCTCGTCGACAGCTGGTTCGGCGGCACGCCCGTCGCGAGGGGTGGACGTGGCGCGATGGACGCGGCGGCTTCCGACTCGCTTGCCGAACCGACCGAACCGACCGAAGACACGGGCCGACGAGCCGTCGTCCCGGTCGCCTCGCTCTCATCGGCGACCGAGCGTCGGGCCTTCGGTCACGTGCTCGACGCCGTCGCCGCCGCCGTCGCCGAAGGCTGGGCCGACATCACCGAGCTCGGACCGCGCCCCGGGCGGGCGACCACGTCGGAGCGGCTCGGCCGCGGCGGCTACGGCGATGTCGTCGTCGACTGCCCATTGCAGCTTTCCTTCGGCGAGGTCACGGTGGATGCGAGACTGGTCTACCCCGTCGCGCTGCTCGAGCCCTTCGCCGCGCGGCTCGCCGAGGAGGATCACCGGCATCCGGTCAGGGACCCGCACTTTCACGAGTCGCTCGGAGCCGGGTTGATGGACTGCGAGCTCGAGATCCGCGGCGTGCTCGCCGAAACGCGCATCACGATCGCCCAGTTGCTGGCGATGAAGGCCGGCGACTTCATACCCCTCAAGGACATGCAGAACGTCACGTTCCGCACGCGACACACGCCCCTGTTCGACGCCCGCGTGGGCAAGACGAACGGACGGGTATCGGCCAGCCTGTCGCGCTGGCATCTTCCCAGACGATCTTGAACCGATGAGCCAGCAAGACACCGCGAGAGACCTTCCCTCCACGGCGGACGACGACGGCGAAGCCCGCCCGTTCGAGCCGGTCGCCGCGCCCGTGGCCGGGCTGGGCGACACCGGGCTGGCCGCCGCGCCCGACAAAGATCCGTCCGGTGCCGGCGCCCCGGCGGACGGCTCGGTACCCGCACAGGCGCGGGTGCCGGCGACCGCCACGCCGGGCATCGCCGACATCGCGATGATCGGGAACATACCGGTCAGCCTGTCGATGGAGATCGGGCGCACCAGCCTGACGATCGCCGAGCTGATGAGCCTCGGCAAGGGTTCGGTCGTCGAACTCCAGCGGATGGCCGACGAACCGCTCGACGTGCTCGTCAACGGCACGCTCGTCGCCCATGGCGAGGCGGTGGTGGTGGGCGATCGCTTCGGTATCCGGCTGACCGACGTGGTCAGTGCCGACGAGCGCCTGGGTCGCCTCGGCTGACGTCGAGAAGTCGTGCGGCCGCCCGCACGGCCGTCCGCGTGTCTGGTGTATCGCGGGGGCGAGTAACAGGTATCGGCAGCAGGTAACGCGGCACGCTTTCGGCAAGTGGAGGGTTCGACCGATCGGAGCCTTCCATGCGCGTCTTCCCCTCGACTTGCCTCGCCGTCCTCGTCGCGCTGCCCGGCGCCGCGCTGGCCGAAGGCACCGCGGTGGCGGTGCGAGGTCTCGGCGGGGTCGAGGCCTCGCCGCTGGCCACCCTGCTGCGCCTCGTCGCGGCGCTGTTCATCGTGCTGATCGTCTTCTGGGGCTGCGCGCGCCTGCTTCGTCACCTCAATGTCGGGGGGGGCGGAGTCACCGGGGTCTCGCGGGCGGGTCTGCGCATCGTCGGAGCCTTGCCGCTCGGCAGTCGCGAGCGCCTGGTGATCGTGCAGGCCGGTGACGAGCAGCTTCTGCTCGGGGTCACCGCCACGCGCATCGAGCGCCTCCATCGGCTGGAGACACCGATCGCCGCGCCCGGCAAGGCCGCCGACGGCGGCGATTTCCGCACGCGGCTGCTGGCCGCGATGGAACGCCGGACACCGTCGTGAACCCGATGACTTCTCGGCTGGCCCGGCAACGCCCCCGTCACGCGCCGCACGCCCGATTCACCTTGCCGGCGTGGTTTCCCGTCTCCGTCGTGCTGCTCGTCCCGTGTCTGTCGAGCGCGCCTCTCGAAGCGGCCACCGGCCTGCCGGCGGTGACGATCGAGAACGTCGAGGGCGGTGGCCAGAACTGGAGTGTCAGCCTGCAGGCGCTCGCGCTCATGACAGGTCTGACCCTGCTGCCGGCGGCGCTGCTCCTGATGACCTCGTTCACGCGCATCACGATCGTGCTCGGCATCCTGCGGACCGCCCTCGGCACGGCGCAGACACCGTCCAACCAGGTGCTGATCGGGCTCGCGCTGTTCCTGACCGCCTTCGTGATGCGGCCGGTGTTCGTCGAGGTCTACGAGGACGCGATCGCTCCCTACCTCGAAGAGCGCATCGATGCGGAGACCGCGCTCGCCGAGGCCATCGTGCCCTTTCGCGCGTTCATGATCGCGCAGACCCGAGAGAGCGACCTGGCGCTGTTCCTCTCGCTCTCGAACGCCCCGCCCGTCGCGAGCGTCGAGGAGGTGTCGCTCTGGGTGCTCCTGCCCGCCTTCGTCACGAGCGAGCTGAAGACCGCCTTCCAGATCGGGTTCCTGCTGTTCGTGCCGTTCCTGATCATCGATCTGGTGGTCGCGAGCGTGCTGATGTCGATGGGCATGATGATGCTCTCGCCGCTGATCATCTCGCTGCCGTTCAAGCTGATGCTGTTCGTGCTGGTCGACGGCTGGAACCTGGTGCTCGGCACGCTCGCCGGCAGCTTCTACGTCTGAGCATCCGATGACTCCCGACACCGTCATCGACATCGCCCGCGACGCGCTGTTCGTCACGATACTGCTCGCCGCTCCGCTACTGCTCGCGGCCCTCGCCACCGGTCTTCTCGTCGGGCTGTTCCAGGCCGCCACCCAGATCAACGAGCAGACCCTCAGCTTCATTCCCAAGCTGCTGGCGATGGTGCTGGCGCTGCTCGCCTCGGGTTCGTGGCTGCTCTCGCTCATCCTCGACTACACGCACGCGCTGATCACCGAGATCGTGCCGCGCGTGGTCGGCGGCTGAGCACCCGCGATGTCGCCATTCGTGATCGACGCGGCGCTGATCGGCGAGGCGATCGCGGGCTTCCTCTGGCCATTCTTCCGGATCGGCGCGCTGTTCGCGATCGTGCCGGTGTTCGGCGGATCCGAGGTGCCCGCGCGGGTGAGGATCGGACTGGCTGTGGCGGTCACCGCCCTGGTGCTGCCGCTGCTGCCACCACCGCCCGCGCTCGATCCGCTCTCGGCAGCGAGCGTCCTGGTCACTCTCCAGGAGATCGTGATCGGGCTGGCGATGGGATTGGTGGTGCTGCTCGTGTTCAACGCCGTGACCCTTGCCGGCGAGAGCATCGCGATCACCATGGGGCTCGGCTTCGCACTGATGAACGATCCGCAGAACGGTGTGCAGATTCCCACCGTCAGCCAGTTCTACATGATCGTCGCGCTGCTCCTGTTCCTCTCGCTCGACGGTCATCACGCGGCACTGGCGCTCGCCGTCGAGAGCTTCCGCACGCTGCCGATCGGCGCCTCGCTCGGATCGGACGCGACCTGGCAGCTGCTCTCGTGGGCGGCGGTGATCTTCCGCGGGGCACTCGGCATCGCGCTCCCCGCGCTCGCCGCGATGCTGACGGTGAACCTGCTGATGGGCGTCATGACGCGAGCGGCCCCGCAGATGAACATCTTCTCGGTCGGCTTCCCGCTGACCATGACGGCCGGTTTCGTCGCGATCGCGCTGACGCTTCCGGCGTTCGGAGAGTCGTTCGGCAGGTTGCTCGACGAAGCGCTCGTCGCGCTCGCCGCGCTGAGCGGACGCTGACGTGGCCGAGGGACAGGACAGCGGTCAGGAGCGGACCGAGGCGGCGAGCCGGAAGCGCCTCGACGACGCGCGCGCGAAGGGCGATGTGCCGCGCTCGCGCGAACTCGCCACGGCTTCCGTGCTGCTCGCGGGGCTTGCGGGCCTGGCCTTGCTCGGCGGCGGCGGGGCGAACGCCTACCAGGCGCTCGCGACGCGCCAGTGGCGCATCGCACGGGCCGACGCGTTCGACGACAAGGCGGTGCTGAACGGGTTGTACGAGCCCCTGATCGACGCGCTCGGCATCGTCGCGCCGTTTCTCGCGCTGATGCTCGTCGCCGCACTGATCGGGTCGATCCTGTTGAGCGGCTGGGTGTTCAGCGCGAAGGCGCTCGCTCCCGATCTCAAGCGCATGAACCCGATCACGGGGCTCGGGCGGATGTTCGGTCCGAAGGCGCTGGTGGAGCTCGGCAAGGGGTTGCTGAAGGTCGTGCTCCTCGGCGGTATCGGTGCTCTGGTGTTCCGCGCCAACGTCGACGACTACATCGCGCTCGGACGCGCACCGCTCGCCTCGGCCATACCCGCCGCCTTCACCCTGGTGTTCGCGATGCTGCTCGCGCTGATCGTCGCGATCATCCTGGTCGCCGTGATCGACGTGCCGTGGCAGAAGTTCCAGCACGCGCGGAAGCTGCGCATGACACGCCAGGAAGTGCGCGAGGAGAACAAGGAGAGCAACGGCAACCCCGAGCTCAAGGCCAAGGTGCGCAACCTCCAGCAGAGCGTCTCCCAGCGGCGCATGCTGCGCGACGTGCCCGACGCCGACGTCGTCATCGTCAACCCCGAGCACTACGCCGTCGCGCTCCGCTATGTCGCCGAGCAGTCGGCGCCGGTGGTGATCGCCGGCGGTGTCGACCACATGGCGATGCGCATCCGCGAGATCGCGCGCGAGAAGGGTATCGCGATCTTCAGCGCACCACCGCTCGCCCGGGCCCTGTATCGACACGTGCCGGTCGGCGACGTCATCCCGAGTGGGCTGTACGTCGCCGTCGCCCAAGTGCTGGCCCATGTCTACCGCGCGCGCACCGCCGGTGAGCGAAGCACCGCGCCGACGAGTCGCGATCTGCCGATACCGCCCGAGCTGCGGGATCCCGAACCCCCAGGAACCCCCCCCCGATGAACGCCATGCTCGTCTTCTTCCGCGAGCTCCGTCCGAGCGGACTCGGTGCTCCGCTTCTCGTGCTCCTGATGCTGGCCATGATGGTGTTGCCGATCCCGGCGCTCGGGCTCGACTTCCTGTTCACTTTCAACATCGCTCTGTCGCTGATCGTGCTGCTCGTGACGATCTACGCGGTCCGCCCGCTCGAGTTCGCCGCCTTCCCGACCGTGCTGCTCGTGGCGACCATGCTCAGGTTGTCGCTGAACATCGCCTCCACGCGCGTGGTGCTGCTCGAAGGGCATACCGGCACGGCCGCCGCCGGCGAGGTCATCAAGTCGTTCGGCGACTTCGTCATCGGCGGCAACTACGCGGTGGGTTTCGTCGTCTTCGCCATTCTCGTCGTCATCAACTTCGTCGTCGTCACCAAGGGCGCCGGGCGCGTCTCCGAGGTCAGCGCGCGATTCATGCTCGACGCGATGCCGGGCAAGCAGATGGCGATCGACGCCGATCTGAACGCCGGCATCCTCGATCAGGAGGAAGCGGGCCGGCGCCGTGCGGAGATCGCCCAGGAGGCGGACTTCTACGGCTCGATGGATGGCGCGAGCAAGTTCGTCAAGGGCGATGCCATCGCCGGTATCCTGGTGCTGTTCATCAACCTCGTCGGCGGCCTGGCGATCGGCATGGGCCAGCACGGACTCTCGTTCGGCGAGGCGGCGCACAACTACTCCTTGCTGACGATCGGCGACGGGCTGGTGGCACAGATCCCGTCGCTGCTGTTGTCGATGGGCACCGCGATCATCGTCACCCGGGTCTCGACGGCGGGCGACATGGGTGATCAGATCACGCGCCAGCTGTTCGACGACCCGCGCGCACTCGCGATCACCGCGGGACTGATCGGGCTTCTCGGGCTCGTTCCGGGCATGCCCAATGTCGTTTTCCTGACGCTCGGCGCGGCTTTGGGCGGATTCGCCTGGCACCGTCACCGCCGCCCGCCGGAAGACGGCCCCGATCCTGTCGAGAACGTGACTCCGACGGCCGACAGGGAGCTAGGCTGGGACGACGTGCGACCGACCGATCTGCTCGGCCTGGAGGTCGGCTTCGGGTTGATACCGCTGGTCGACGCCAAGCGCGGCGGCAAGCTGCCCGATCGCATCCGCGCGGTACGCCGGAAGCTCACCGAGGAGCTCGGCTTCCTGGTGCCCGCGGTCCACATACGCGACAATCTCGATCTCGAGGCGACGCGTTACCGGATCCTCGTGCTGGGCGTCGTCGAAGGGGAGGCGGAGATTCACCCCGGACGCGAGCTCGCGATCGGTTCGGGCCTCGGCGACGACGGTCTGCCCGGCATCGCCGCGCGCGATCCCGCCTACGGCATGGAGGCGCTGTGGATCGAGCCGTCGCTCGCCGAGCGGGCGCGAGCGAGCGGTTACACCGTGGTCGACGCGGGCACGGTCGTCGCCACCCACCTGTCCAAGATCGTCACGGACCAGGCCGGCAGCCTGCTCGGGCACCAGGAAGTGCAGCAGCTGCTCGATACCCTCGGACGCGACGCGCCGAGGCTGGTCGAGGATCTGGTGCCGAAGGCGCTGGGGCTTCCCGTCGTGGTCAAGGTGATGCAGAACCTGCTCGAGGAAGGCGTGCCGATTCGTGACACGCGCACCATCGTCGAGACGCTGGCGGCCACCGCGACGGAGAACACCGAGCCCGCGACGCTGACCGCGGCGGTGCGCGTCGCGCTTCGCCGGCACATCACCGGCCAGCTGACCGGTTTCGACGACGTCCTGCCGGTGATCACACTCGACGCCGAACTCGAGCAGCTCTGCCTCGCCTCGTTCGAGAGCGAACAGGGTGGGGGTCTCGGACTCGAACCCGGACTCGCCGAGCGCCTGCACGAGTCGCTCGCCGACAGCGTGCGTCGCCAGGACGTCAACGGGGAGCCGGCGGTGCTGCTCGTCAGTCCGCGCCTGCGCCCCTGGCTGGCTGGCCTCATCCGTCAGACGATTCCGCTGCTGAAGGTGCTCGCCTACAACGAGATCGCCGAGACCAAGCGCCTGAAGGTCATCGCGAGCATCGGTGGCGGCAGCACGACGCCCATCGCCCCGGCGGCCTGAAAGCGGGTCCGAGCGACATCGAGACGCGCCGGATCGGAAAGAACTAACGGTATCGCCGACCGTTTCCGGGCACGCCCGGTGCAGTTCTTCGGCAACGCGTCACGGTGGTGTTCCGTGCGATGACCAACGGCGAAGTGCAACCATGCAACTGAGAAGATTCACGAGCGACTCGACCCCCGGAGCCTTGCAAGCGGTGCGCGAGGCTTTCGGCGACGAAGCGGTCATCCTGTCCAACCGTCAGGTGGACAACCAGGTGGAGATCATCGCGACGGGCACCCTCGACGAAGGGGCGCTCGACTCGGCCGTGTCGTACGAGTCGCCTGCGAGTGGACAGCACGCGCCGGACGACGTGACGGTGTCGCTGTCGGCAGCCGGACGTCAGGCGGTTGCCGGGGAGGAACCCGCGCAGGCATCCGGGGAGCGGCGAGACACTCCCCGGACGTCCGCGACGAAGCCCCCCCCGGAGGAAGTTTCCGGGCATCCGTCCGCTGCCGTCGACTCGTCGGACGCCTTGCCGGACGACGCGCCACCGGACGACGGGCCGCGGACGGAGGCGGCCGACATCGACACGGCGAGCGTAATCGAGAGTCTCTCGCGCGATCTCGCCGAGATGTCGATGGACGAGCGTCCGCTGACGCTCGGCGCGGTGCCCGCCACCGGTGTGCACGAGATCGGCTGCGAGGCGGCGGAAGCGCCGCGGCCGGACACCGCCCCCGCCTCGTCCGCGGAGGCTTCGCCCGGCGCGTCTCGTCCTCCGGAGCCGACCCTGCCGCGAACCGCCGACGAATCGGTCGTCGGGCCGACCACGGTAGCGGCGATAGGGAGAATACTGGCCACCGCCGAGCGCCGCCATGCCGAGCGGGCGCGACGCCTGGAGCGACGCTTCCTGCGCCTCGAGGTGAACCTCTGGGGCGAGCTCGAGCCGCTCAAGTCCGCGCACCTCCGACAGCTCGTGCGCTTCGGCGTCGGCACCGAGCTCGCCGTGCGTCTGATCGAACGTCTCGAGCCCGATGTCGACGCGGAGCAGGCGATGCGCCAATCGCTCGCGCTGCTTCGGGCGACGTTGCCGGTCGGTACCGACCTCACCGGATGCCGCCCGGGGGTGACGGTGCTGTACGGCCCCGCCGGTGGCGGCAAGACGACGACGCTTCTCAAGCTCGCTGCGGAGCAGATACGACGCGACGGAGCACAATCGGCCGCACTGATTTCCGCCGACTTCCGCATCGGAGCGTTCGAGTCGCTGCGGGCGTACGGGCGGCTGCTCGGGATACCGGTCGTCCAGGCGCGCAACGTCGACGAGCTTTCCGAACACCTCGACGCGTTCGCTCACAAGCCTCTCGTGCTGGTGGATCATCTGCCGCTCGAGCGCGCCGCCACGATGCGCTTGCCGCCGCCCGGCGCGCTCGGCGACCACGAAGGCGAGGCACGCGTGTTGCGCCGTCTCCTGGTGCTTCCCGCGACACTGGAGACGCGTCAGTTCGAGGCGCAGGTCGCCCTGCACCGCGCGCATGCCATCGATCATGCCGTGCTGACCCAGCTCGATCGGGCCACGCGGCTCGCTGCCTGCTTCGGGCCGCTCGTGCGCCACGCGTTGTCTGTGGCCTACGACTCGGACGACGCGCGCGTGCAGATGCCGCTGCGCAAGGCCGACGCCAGCCGGCTCGTCGCCACCGCCATGACCACCGGACGCGAGGACAAGCCGAGCGCGGACGAGGAGATCCTGCTGAACCTCCTGCAGCCGACGCGGCGGGAGATGGCACGTGTCGCCGGCGACGAGCGAGCGAATCCGGGCGCCGCGCCGGAAGGGGACGAGGCGGCGAGCGGTACGGCCGCACCGACCGGGGAAGAGCCGATGCGTCCCTCCACGCGAGCGGAGTCCGCGGCCACACCCGGCGACGCCGCGGACGCCGCGGACGCCGCGGAAGACGCGGAAGACGCCGCGAAGGACGCTGCGAAGGACGCTGCGAAGGACGCCGCCCCGTCGCGTGGGACAGAGATCGCCGTACCCGCCGGATCGGGCACGCTCGAACGAATCGTCTCGTTCGAGGCGATCGACGACGGCAGTGTGCTCGACGACGACACCTCCGACGTGATCGAGACCCAGGCGGTCGTCGAGAAGGAGGTGTCCGATGCCGAGCCCGTCAAGAGCCATCCGGGGTTCACCGCGTGGCGCGTTTCGGAACACGGTGGCCGCGGTCGAAAGCGCGGCGGAAAGAAGAACAGGACCCGAACGGAGAGAAGAGGATGATCATCGAGATCCACACGATCGTGCTGCCCGTGGCGGTGGCGCTGCTCGTCACCGGTGTGCCGATCACGCTGCTGGGACACCGCCTGCTCTCGCGCCTGGACGACGTCGAGGAGACGCTTGCCATCGCCGACGAGCGGCTCGACACGCTCGCGGCGATCCTGAACGAGGAGCTCGGCACCCTGCGCCATGCCGGCGAAGGCCAGGTCCGCCGGCTCGAGCGCCTCGGGCGGCAGGTCGAGCAGGTGTCGGTCGACATCGTGCGCCGTGAAGCGCGCGGCGGCGAGGCGCGCCTGCCGAGCGGCGATGTCGCCGTCGCCGCGCGCGGCGGACAGGGCGTCGAGGAGCTCGTGCGCGAGCACGGCCTGTCGGCCGAGGAGGCCGAGCTTCTCGTGATGCTGCATGGCGGAACCGACGCGAGCGTCGAGCGGGCGGTGCGCTGATCCATGGATATCGCAACGCTCATCGGGCTGTTCGGCGGCCTCGGCTTCATCCTCGCCTCGATCTTCATCGGTGGAAACGCGGGCACCTTCGTCAGCACCCCGGGGATCGCCATCGTCGTCGGCGGCACGTTCATGGTCACGCTGTGCCAGATCACGCTCGCCCAGTTCCTCGGCTCCTTCAAGGTGGCACTGCGCGCGTTCATCTACAAGTCGACCGCTCCGGAGGAGTTGGTCGAGGAGGCGGTCAGGCTCGCCGACGTGGCGAGAAAGGAAGGTGTACTCGCCCTCGAAGGGCAGGACATCGGCGATCCCTTTCTCGAGAGCGGCATCCGTCTCTGCATCGACGGTCACGCCGACCAGGTCGTCCGCACGATGCTCGCGAAGGACATCAACCTCGAGCTCGAGCGGCAGATGCTCGGCATCCGCATGTTCCGCTCGATCGCCGAGGCCGCACCGGCCATGGGGATGATCGGCACGCTGATCGGACTCGTTCAGATGCTCTCGAACATGGACGACCCGAAGTCGATCGGACCGGCCATGGCCATAGCGCTGCTGACCACGTTGTACGGGGCGATCATCGCCAACGCGATGGCCTTGCCGATCGCCGCCAAGCTCAAGGCCATCAGCGAGAAGGAGCGCCTCAACAAGCTCCTGATCCTCGAATCGATCAAGGGGATCCAGGACGGCATCAACCCGCGCGTGCTCAAGCAGATCCTGACCACCTACCTTCCCGAGCACAAGCGTGAGGCCGCCCTCGCGAGCGATGAGAAGACGGCGGCGGCGTGAACGAGAAGACGGAAGTCGCCGAACCCGAGGACGACGAGGTACCCGAGGAGGAGGTCTCCGAGGGTGCCCCTGCCTGGCTCGCGACCTTCGCCGATCTCATGTCGCTCCTGATGTGCTTCTTCGTGTTGCTGCTGTCGTTCTCGGAGATCGATATCCAGAAGTACAAGCAGGTGGCCGGTTCGATGAAGTTCGCCTTCGGCGTTCAGCGCGAGATCAAGGCCGACGAGATCCCGAAGGCGGAGAGCATCGTCATGCGCGAGTTCAACCCGGGGCGTCCCGAGCCGACGGTGATCAAGACCATACGGCAGCAGACGCAGGAAGAGATGCGGCGCACGCCGCGCTCGCCCGAGGAATCCAACGCGGCATCCGAGGCGCTCGAGCGTCTCCTCGCCCGGGTGCGCGAGCAGCTCGCCGCCGAGATCGACGACGAGGCGCTGGAACTCTTCGTCGGCGAGGGCGGCGTCATGATCCGCGTGCGCGAGCGCGACGCGTTCCCGTCGGGAAGCGCCAGCCTCCAGGCCGGGTTCAAGCCCGTGCTGGACAAGCTCGTCACGGTTCTCAACGGGTTGCAGGGCGAGGTGGTCGTGGCCGGTCACACCGACGACGTGCCGATCGATACCGCGAGCTACCCCTCCAACTGGGTGCTGTCCTCGGCGCGAGCCGCCTCCGTCGTCCACTACCTCGCGAACGCTGCCCTGGACGACCCCTCGCGCATCGAGATCCGTGCCTATGCGGACACGCGTCCGATCGTGTCCAACGACACCGCCGCGAACCGCGCGCGCAACCGGCGCGTCGAGATCAACGTCAACGTCGACGGCGCTTCCTGAGTCGATGGCGCGCAGGCAGGTCGCCGCAGCAGGCACGTCGACGCAGGCACACCACCGGAGTCACGCGAGACCATGAGCGTATACAATTCCCGCGCGGCGGACCGGGTGTCCGCCGACGGCGACTACCTCGCTGAGCGCATCGCACGCACCGGCGCGACGGACGGCTGCGTGTCGGCGACCGCCGCCCATCCGCGCAACGCGCTGGTCGAGCTGACCAACGGCTGCAATCACGCCTGCATCTTCTGCAAGAACTCGAACCAGGGACGGCGCGCGACCTTCCTGCCGCTGGCGCGGTTCGAGCGCTTCGTCGACGAGGCCGTCCCGCTCGGGCTCGAGGAGCTGGGTCTGTACGCGACCGGCGAGCCGTTCATGACCAAGAACCTCGTCGACTACGTGCGCACCGCCAAGCGTGCCGGTGTCGGTCGCGTCTACCTGACCAGCAACGGCGCCCTGGCCAGTCTCGAGAGGGTCGTCGAATGCCATGAGGCCGGACTCGACAGCATCAAGTTCTCGATCAACGCCTCGAACCGCGAAGACTACGAGCTGGTACACGGGTTCGACGACTTCGACAAGGTCGTCAGAAACGTGCGCGACGTCGCCGCCTGGCGCCGTGCGAGCGATGTTCCGCTGCAGCTGCTCTGTTCCTGCGTGATCATTCCGTCCGTCGGCGACATCCGGGCCGAGCACCGCGCGCTGTTCGAGGGCGTCTTCGACGATGTCATCTACGTCGAGGCGGGCAGCCAGGGCGGGCAGGCGTTCGAGCTGATCGACGAGCTTGCGGTGTCGCCGCACGGCGTCTTCGGAAATCTCGGCAAGACGGTCGCGGTCGCCGACCTCAAGCCTTGCGCGATGGTGTGGAATCGCTACCACCTGACGGCCGAGGGTTACCTGACGGCCTGCTGCGTCGACTACGAGCTGGATCTCGTGTTCGCCGATCTCGCGAAGGAGTCGCTCTCCGAGGGATGGAACAACACTTCCGTCCAGGGGCTCAGGCAGGCGCATCTCGACGGTGATCTCGAGGGGTTGCTGTGCAACCAGTGCCTGCGCAACGAGAAGCTCCCCTACGCGCCGCTGGGGAGCGTGACCAAGTCGATCAAGAGCGAGCGGATCCGGGAGCAGGAGCGCGGCTACCTGAAGGATCGTCTGGTCGTGTCGCTCAAGCTCGTCGACTGATCGAGGCTCGCGCGAGCTCCGTTCGCGACACGCTCGTCGCGCGATGGTGGTGTGCTTTCAGGCGTCGATCGGCAGGGCGAACTCGCGGCCGATCCGAAGGAATCGATCGAAGCGGTGGTAGCCCGCGACGATGGACGGGTGCAGCGCGATCGGTTCGCCGCAGGCGTCACGCTCGGTGACCCAGTGTCCGGGCAGGCCACTGAACTCGTGCACCGTCGACGGCTCGCCCGCGAGCGTGGAGGCGAGGTGCGTCTCGCCGGTTCGCGTGTCGCGAAATGCCGGGCGAAGACCCGCGACCAGTCGCTCGACCGCGTCGTGCTTTCGCAAGGAATCCATGGCTCAGGTCCAGTCGTGCTCACCGTCATGCATGACGCGCGAGTAGGTGGCGCGGGCGTCGCGCTCGGTACGCACCCGATGGGTATCATCGACCACGGCTTCGCGGGCGTGGCGAGCACGTTCGAGAAGGGCCCGGTCGGCGGCGAGCAGTGCCTCGACCAGATCGGCAGGCAGCGTCCCTCTCGTGCTCGCCGGGACGGCGTCGAGAAGCTCGCGCCGGGCGCGATCGTGACACGTGACCGTGGTCCAGTCGTCCGTGTGCGCCGCCACCAGCATCGAGCGGGTGATTCGCAAGAGCTCCCGGACACCGGATTCGCCGAGCGCCGCGTCGCGTCCCGTGACGGGCGCCGACTTCGCCACGGCGCTCGACCGTGTGCCGTTCATGCCGCGACGGCCACCGGGTCGATGTCCAGCCAGCCCTCGCGGACCATACCGAGCAGCGTCGCCGCCTCGTCCAGTGGTGCGCGGTCGCGCGTCCTGCCGGCCTCCAGCAGGCGCTCCCCGATGTAGGCGTACAGCATGAACAGGCGCCCCGAGAGCTCGTTGCTGTCGGGTTCCTGCAAGGCTCCCTGGAGTTCGTGGACGATGGCCAGTGCCCGATCGATCACGCGTCGCCGCGCATCGACTTGCCCGGGGCCGGCGAGCTCGCCCGCGGTCTCGATGCGAGAGATGGCGCCATCGAACAACATCAGTGTCAGCTGGTAAGGCGTCGCGCCCTCGGCGAGACTCGCCCGACGCACGTCACGATAGGCGCAGGCAGCGTTCATACGGATATCGTCCCTGTGGTTCGCGGGTTCATGTGGCTTCAAGCTCCCAGGCGCTGGGTGAGGTAGTCGCTCGTCGACTGCAGATCGCTGATCAAGCGGTCCATGACCGTGAACTGCCGGCGGTAGCGGGTCTCAGTCTGCTCGAGGCGCAGATCGTGGCGGTCGATCTGATCGTCGAGCGTCGCCCGTCGGCTGTCGATGCCGTCTTCCCGGTCTCCGATCAGTCCCCCCGCACGGGTGAACTCCTCGAGCGTGGCAACGGCCCGAGCGGCAAAGCCGTCCTCCGCCCGTGTGAAGGCGTCGACGAAGCGATCGAGGTCACCTTCCTGAGCCTTCACCAGGCGGGCCTCGTCGATGCTGAGCACGCCGTACTTGTCGAACGTGAAGCCCATCTCGAGGGGTGTGATCGATTCCCCGCCATCGGTCGACACGGGCAGCGAGAAGACGCTGCGCAGGCGAAGCTCCGCGTCGCGCGGCAACCGATCTCCTCGCAACTGACCCTCGGCGGACTCCGCGAGCTGCGCCCGCAGCGCGTTGTACTGCTCGACGAACGTGTCCAGGTTCTCTCTGAGACCCTCGGTATCGCGTGTCGTGTCGATCGTGCCCGTGCCCGTGCCGACGAGATTCAGCGTCACTCCTTCGAGCACGCCGGCGACGCTGTTCGTCTCGCTGGCCACGGCGAAGCCGTCGATCTCGAGGCTCGCGTCGGCAGCCGGTCGAATCTCGGTGAAGGTCGCGGAGCCGGGCGAGGTGACGCTGATCGTGCTGGCGGCGCCGGTACTCTTGGCGTTCAGGACCAGGTGACTGCCGCCGTCCGCGTTCAGGATGCTCGCGACCACCACGTCGTTGTCCACCGAGCCGTTGATCGCGTCGCGCAGCTCGCCGAGCGTCTGCCCTCCCGACACGACGACGTCGAAGCTCTCGCCGCTCGAAGAGAAGCTCCAGGTTCCTTCCATGACGGCCGCGTCGCTCGAGGTGTAGGCGCCGGAGGCGACGCCGTGGGCGCTCGCCAGCCCGAACACTTCGACTTCGTGCGATTCCGCCGCGGCCGAACCGCCGGCCTCGGCGGTGAACACGGCTTCGTCCGAGGAACTCGCGTCGTAGTTGCCGAAGCGCGTGGTATCGCCGAGCGCACGGGCGGCGCCGGCCAGTTCGTTCATCGCGCTCTTGACGCTGCCGAACGCGCTGAGTTCCACGTCCAGCCGCTGTCGCTTGGACTCGAGCGTGCGCTGGGGAGCGCGTTCGAGTTCCATCAGCTGGGAGATGATTCCTTCGACGTCGATGCCGGAGCCGACGCCTGCTGCGGTGATCATGTTCCGATCCTCCACGGTAGGGGTACGCATGCCGAAGCGGTACGCTCCGGTGTCCTTCGAACCGGCGTGTCACGGGATGGTCGTCGAGAGATCCCGTGACACGCCCTCACTGCACCCGCGGCGCGCGCGGAGTCGGCCGTGCCGATCGACGCGTACGTCGGTCGGCGCTTCGCTAGCCGAGCAGCTGAAGCACGCTCTGGGGCGCGGAGTTGGCCTGGGAGACCATGGCGTTGCCCGCCTGCTGGAGGATCTGCGAGCGGGTGAGGGAGGCGGTCTCGACGGCGAAGTCGGCATCGATGATGCGTCCGCGCGCGGCGGCCTGGTTCTCGACGCCGATCTGGAGGTTGTTGATCGCGCTCTGGAAGCGGCTCTGCGAGGCGCCGTAGGTCGCCCTGTCGGTGGTGACCTGGGCGATGGCCGCATCGATCAGGGCGATGGCGTCGGTGGCGTTGCCGGCGGAGGCACCGCCGACGTCGCCCGCCCGGGCGAGGGCGACCGCGCCGCCGCTGACGTTGATGTCCGTGGTCGTGATGGTGAGCGTTTCGCCCTGGTTGGCACCGACCTGGAAGTTGAAGAGACCGGCGCCGATCGCCGCGGCGGTGGCGGGAACGGCGGGTGTCGTGGAGGTGGCGGCGACGGCTGCGGTGGACGCGACGGTCGCTCCGATGACCCGCACGCCGTTGAACTGGGTGGTCTCGCTGATGCGCTCGATCTCCTCGCCGAGCGCCTGGTACTCGAGATCGAGGTTGGCGCGATCGCTCTCGCTGTTGGTGCCGTTGGCGGACTGGACGGCGAGCTCGCGCATGCGCTGGAGCATGTTGCCGATCTCGTTCAGCCCGCCCTCGGCGGTCTGGGCGAGGGAGATGCCGTCGTTGGCGTTCCGGATGGCCACGTTCATGCCGCGCACCTGGGAGTTCATGCGCTCGGCGATGGCGAGGCCGGCGGCGTCGTCCTTCGCGCTGTTGACCCGAAGGCCGGAGGAGAGTCGCTCCATGGCGGTGGCCATGGTGTTCTGCGAGCGCGAGAGGTTGCGCTGCGCGGTGAGGGCGAGGATGTTGGTGTTGATCGTCTGTGCCATGAAGCGGGTTTCCTGTGAGGGATGCAAGTCGGCCGGTCGCGGAGGCGCCGGGCTTTCCGGTGGAGGTTTCTGGCGGTGGGTGAGGACCGGGACGGCCCGTCAGGGGAATGGGGAGAAAGCGCTCGGGGCGCCCGCCCGTGCGGGCGCCCGTCGGTCGTTCGGAACTCCGTCTCTAGCCGAGCAGCTGAAGCACGCTCTGGGGCGCGAAGTTGGCCTGGGAGACCATGGCGTTGCCCGCCTGCTGGAGGATCTGCGAGCGGGTGAGGGAGGCGGTCTCGACGGCGAAGTCGGCATCGATGATGCGTCCGCGCGCGGCGGCCTGGTTCTCGACGCCGATCTGGAGGTTGTTGATCGCGCTCTGGAAGCGGCTCTGCGAGGCGCCGTAGGTCGCCCTGTCGGTGGTGACCTGGGCGATGGCCGCATCGATCAGGGCGATGGCGTCGGTGGCGTTGCCGGCGGAGGCACCGCCGACGTCGCCCGCCCGGGCGAGGGCGACCGCGCCGCCGCTGACGTTGATGTCCGTGGTCGTGATGGTGAGCGTTTCGCCCTGGTTGGCACCGACCTGGAAGTTGAAGAGACCGGCGCCGATCGCCGCGGCGGTGGCGGGAACGGCGGGTGTCGTGGAGGTGGCGGCGACGGCTGCGGTGGACGCGACGGTCGCTCCGATGACCCGCACGCCGTTGAACTGGGTGGTCTCGCTGATGCGCTCGATCTCCTCGCCGAGCGCCTGGTACTCGAGATCGAGGTTGGCGCGATCGCTCTCGCTGTTGGTGCCGTTGGCGGACTGGACGGCGAGCTCGCGCATGCGCTGGAGCATGTTGCCGATCTCGTTCAGCCCGCCCTCGGCGGTCTGGGCGAGGGAGATGCCGTCGTTGGCGTTCCGGATGGCCACGTTCATGCCGCGCACCTGGGAGTTCATGCGCTCGGCGATGGCGAGGCCGGCGGCGTCGTCCTTCGCGCTGTTGACCCGAAGGCCGGAGGAGAGTCGCTCCATGGCGGTGGCCATGGTGTTCTGCGAGCGCGAGAGGTTGCGCTGCGCGGTGAGGGCGAGGATGTTGGTGTTGATCGTCTGTGCCATGTCGTCCGGCTCCGTGTCGTTGTTGTTATTGTTGTCGTCGTTGGTCCGTGTCGTCCTTCGAAGGCTCGAGGGACGTCGATGCGCGGCACTGGATTCCAGCCGCCGGACGAGGCCCCGATGTTCGTCGGGTTCGTGATGAGGGTTAGCGACATCCTGCGAGGCCAACCTGCGTGACCTTGGTCCTGTTGTGTTCAGGAGTAACCGTTAGCTCTCAGAGATAGTTGAACAGCGACAGGTTCTGGACGCGCGCCCAGGACTTCTGCAGCACTTCGAGGGCGAAGGCATGGTTCTCCAGCTCGGTGACCGCCTCGGCCACGTCCACGTCCTCGATGTCCGCCCGGGTGCGTGCGAGCTGCAGCGAGATCCCCTCGTTTTCCTCGCGGCTGCTCTCGACGATCTGCAGTCGCGTGCCGGCTCGTCCGCGCGCGGCATTGATGCCGTCCACCGCCCGATCGAGATCGTCGAGCGCGTTGCCGATGCCCTGTTCGAGACGCGCCCGGTCGGCTGGCGTGTCCCCCGGCTCGAGCAGCAGACGCTCCAGGCGGGCGACGGTCGCGAAGACGTCTCGGCGCTCGCCCGAGCGCACGTGGAAGCTGTCGCCGACGGCCGGAGTGCCGTCGATGCTCGTCGTGATGCCCTCGAAGGTGATCGGCTCGCCGTCGGTGAAGGGCTGCGCCGCGAGCACGGCCGTACCCGAGGCGACGTCGACGACGTCGAAGCTCGTCGCCGATGTGAACTCGATCCGGTAATCGACGTTCCTGAACGCGGCACCGTCGGTGACCGAACCCGTGGCGATCGTCGCGCTGCCGGTGTTGCCCGCGTCCACGTCGGTCGCGAACCGCCCGTTCCCGGTCGGTACGCGCAGGAAGGCGTCCACGCCCGAGTCTCCGCTCGCCACCGTGCGCGAGCCGCCTATCGACAGCTCGCGCCCGACCGCGTTACCGCGGAACTCGACAGGCTCGCCGCGCTCGAACGGACGCGTGTCGGCGCGGCTGCCGGCGAAGAGGTAGTCGCCGGCGGCGTCGCGAGCGTTGCCCGCGTCGTAGAGCTCTGCCAGCCGTCCACCGATCTCGCCGGCGATTATGGCGCGATCGCTCGCGTTCTTGCCACCGCCGGCGGACAGGGTGAGCTCGCGCACGCGTGCGAGCGTGTCGTTGACTCTCGCGAGCGCCGATTCCTCGAGTGTCAGGCGACTCTCGGCGGCGTCGGCGTTGCGCTCGTACTGATCGAGCCTGCGATCGGCGGCCGCCATGTCGACGAGTCGCGCGGCATGGGCGGGATCGTCGGACGGACGGTTGATGCGCTTGCCGCTCGACAGCTGCTCGCGCGCCTCGGCGATCGCCGTCTGCTGGCGGCGGATGTCAGCCGTGACCTGACGACTGCTCTCGTTGCTGCTGATCCGGGGTGTCGTCATCGTGCTACCGCTCCGAGAATGCTCTGAAAGAGGTTGTCGGCCACCGAGATGGCCTGTGCGGCCGCCTGGTAGGCCTGCTGATAGCGCGTCAGCTCGATCGCCTCCTCGTCGAGGTTGACGCCGGAGACCGATTCCGAGCGCGCGAGCGCCTCGTCACGCAGCGTCTCGAGCGCCGCGACGCGGGTATCGAGACTGCGTTTCCTTCCGCCGACGAAAGAGACGAGATCGGCATACTCGTCATTGGCCGTCGCCCGGCCACCGACCGCCATGGCGTCCTGCGACGCGACGAGCGCGAGCGCGTTTCCGTTGTCGCCGCTGCCGTCGGTGTTCAGATCCACCCGGTGCACGTCGCCGGCGGCGGGGCTGCCGCTCAGCGAGCTCGTCCAGCCGTTGACCGTGATCGTCTCTCCGGCCACGTAGGCGATGTCGGTCGTGATCGGCACGCCGCTTGCTCGGTCCACGACATCGAACGTGCTGTCGGAGGTGAAGCGGATGTCCACGGAGTCGCGCAAGGCCGCATCGGTCTCGTCCGTCACCGACGGCTGCGCCAGACGGGCGTCGCCGGTGTTGTCGAGAGCGTCCGTCGCCACCAACGTGGCGGCGAGCGCGAGCTCCTCGGTGCGATCGATGGTCGAGTCGAAGTGGCCGGCCGCGTGTCCGGTGGCCGACACGAGGAAGGTGTCGTTGACGGCGGGCGCGCCGCTCAGGGTTATCTCGAGGCCGTCGATGGCGAGCGGCGCGCTCGTGTTCGTGCGGGTACCGTCGGAGCGTCGCGTGACGTCGAACGATGCGCCGTTCCAGCGCAGCAGGTAGTCTGACGCCTCGAGCGCCGACGTGTCGGTGACGCTCGCCGTGACCGTGCCGCTACCGGTATTGGAGGTGCTCGAGAGCGTCTCGGGCTCGGCACTGGTGAACCACGCCGCTCCGGGTTCGCCGTTCGCGTCGAGGCCTACCTCGTGCTGGGCGTTCAGCTCGGCGGCCGTGACCAGGGCCAGACGTCCTACCCGATGGCGCACCGGATCGAGCACCTCGCCGGCGAAGTCGATCAGCCCGCCGATGCTGCCGCCGACAGGCGTCGCACCGAGCGCGAGGCGCCTTCCGCCTCCGGTGTCGAGCTCGAGCCGCTGGCGCGCCGGCCCCGTCGGATCGTGGACGGTGCGCAACGCATGTGCGTCCTGCCCGAGCACCAGCGCCGTGCCGTTGCCGACGAGCAGGTTCACCGAGCCGTCGGTCTGCTCGAGCGGTGTCACGTCGATGTGCTCGGCGATCTTGCCGATCAGCACGTCGCGCTGATCGAGCAGGTCGTTCGCTCCGTTGGTGCCGCCGCGCCCGTGCGAGGCGACGACACGGGCGTTGATCTCCGCCACGCCCTGCGCCAGATCGTTCAGCGAGTCGATCTCGAAGCGCATCCGGTCGTTGACCTCGATGCGCGTGTCGTCGAGCTCGGACTGCAGCGCGCCGAAGCGGCCGCTCAAGGCGTCGGCGTTGGCGAGCAGAGCCTCGCGCGCGGCGCGTGAGCCCGGTTCGGCCGCCGCGTCCTCGATCGCGTTGTAGAAATCGCTCATGGCGGGTCCGAGCCCGAGACTCTCGTCGGCGATCAGGTTGTCGATGCGCCCGGCGAGATCGCGGTGCGTGGCCTCGCGGGCGTGACCACTCGCGCTCGCGAGGACGGCGGCAGCGGCGAAGCGATCGTGCTGGCGCTGGATCGAGCGCACCATCGTGCCGTTGCCGGGCTTGTCGTCGATCCCGCGCGAGTCGGGCGGGCGCGCCTGCAACTCGACCCGCTGGCGCGAATAGCCTTCGGTGCGGGCGTTGGCGATGTTGTGCGAAGTGGTCGAGATCGCTCGCTGGAAGGCGAGCAGTCCGGTGCTCGCGGTGTTCAGGATGTCGCTCAAGAGAGATTCTCCCGTAGGACGCGGATGCGTTGCATGACCGCGATCGCCTTGTCGGCGTAGCGCGGGTCGGTGGCGTAGCCGGCGGCCTGGAGCCGGCGAAGGAACTCGGGCGGGTCGGCGGCATGTTCGAGCGCCGTCGCGTAGCGGGGGTTGTCGAGCACGAAGTCGGCGAAGCCGTTCACCGCCGAGCCCCGATCGGGGAAGGAGCGGAACTCGGCCACGACGCGATGACGCACGCCGTCGACGTACTCGTCGGTGGCGGCGCTGACCGCACCCGGCTCGCCGGGGCGCGCCTTGATGCCGAACAGGTTGTGCGAACTCCGCCCGTCCCGGTCCTGCATGACATGCCGCCCCCAGCCGCTCTCGAGGGCGGCGACGGCGAGCACGGCGTCCGGCGAGGTGCCGAGGCGTCGCGCGCTGACGCGAGCGTGCGGAAGCAGCGGCTCGATGAACTCACGCCGCTCTCGCCCGACGTCGTCCTCCCGATCGGTCGCGCGGCTCGAGAGAAGCGTGTGCGGAGCGATGCCGCCGGCGGTGGAGGCCGCGCGCGCCGTGCCCGCGACCGCGGTACCCGCCGCGGTCCTCGCGGGATCCGTATCCGCGCCGGCGTCCGCCGGGCGCACGAGCGAGCGCAGGCGGAGGAGATCGGCGGTGACGAACGCGTTCGCCGGCGGCGCCGCGGGTCGTGCCGCCGCATCCCTCCCTGTCCCGGGTGCGAGCTGTCCGGCCAGCGTCTCGGCGAGACCGAGTCCGCCGCCCTCGCTCATGATGCCGGCAAGCCGCTCGTCGAGCATGTCGTCGTAGGTGGAACGGGCGTTGGAAGGGGGTTCGCCCAGTACGGCGGCGGTGCGACGCATGGTCTTGAGCATGTCGTGTATCAGGAGCTTCTCGAAGGCACGGGCTGCCTCGAGCGCGGCTTCTCGCTCGGCCCCGTTCCGCGCCACGCCGTCGACGGCGTCGTCGGCACGCGAGAGAGGCGGCGGGGTCGTGGCCTCGGTGGCGGGCGCCGCGGTCGATGTCGCGATGTTCATGAAGAGAGTTCCCGATGCTCCTTCAGATGACGATCAGCTGCGCGCGCAGTGCGCCTGCCTGTCTGAGCGCCTCCAGGATCGCCACGAGATCTCCCGGAGCGGCACCGACGTCGTTGATCGCCTGCACGATGTCCGAGAGTGTCGTGCCACGCCCGAGTTCGAACAGGCGTCCGTCCTCCTGCGCGACCTCGATGCCCGAGTCCGGAACGACGACCGTCTCCCCGTCGGAGAACGGAGCCGGCTGGCTGACCGAATAGTTCTCGGTGATGCGCACGACGAGACTGCCGTGCGCGACCGCGGCCGGCCCGACCGTCACGTGGCTGCCGATGACGATGGTGCCGGTGCGCGAGTTGACGATGACCTTGCCGGCGCTCTCCCCCGGCTCGATCACGAGCTCCTCGAGGAAACCGACGAACGCGACCCGCTCCGACGGACCGAGCGGTGCGCGCACGGCGACCGACACCGCGTCGATCGCCTCCGCCTCGTCGCTGCCGAGCGCCTCGTTGATGCCGTCGACGAGACGGCGCGCGGTCGTGAAGTCCGGATCGTGGAGGTTGAAGACGATGTGCTCGCCGTCGGCGAACGGCGTCGGCACGGCACGCTCGACGCTCGCCCCGAGCGGGATGCGACCCACGCTCGGCACGTTGATCGCGAGCGACGAGCCGTCCGCACCCTCGATGCCGAGACCGCCGACGATCAGGTTTCCCTGCGCGATGGCGTAGACCTCGCCGTCGGCACCGCGTAGCGGCGACATCAGCAGCGTGCCCCCACGCAGGGACTTCGCGTTGCCGAGCGAGGAGACGGTCACGTCGATCTGCTGCCCGGGCTTGGAGAACGGCGGGAGCACGGCCGAGATCGTCACCGCGGCCACGTTCTTCGGGTTCAGGCGCGTGCCGGGCGGAACCGTGATGCCGTACTGGACCAGCATGCTCCTGAGGCTCTGCTCGGTGAAGTTCACCTGGTTGGTGCTGTCGCCGGTGCCGTCGAGTCCCACCACGAGGCCGTAGCCGAGCAGCGGGTTGTCGCGCACGCCGGCAATACCGGCCAGATCCTTCACCCGCTCGGCGAAGGCCGGCGGCGAGCCGACGAGCAGCAGCGCGAACGCGACGAGCGTCGTGCGCGCGAACCGGCTCGAGAAGTGGCCGGAGCGGCCCGGGGTCGCTCGAGGCGTGCGGGAGGCGAGATATCGCATGATCGATGCTCGTCGAAGCGGGCGGCTGACCGTCGCTGCCGTCGCTGCCGTCGACGAGGTGCGGGCCGCTCGGTACGGTGCGGTGCTCACAACGGCCAGAGCCGGCTGTTCGTCAACCGCGTGAACCAGCCGGCACGGTTGGTGTCGGCGAGCAGACCGTTGCCGCCATAGGTGATGTCCGCGTCGGCGATCTCGCTCGAGAGCACCGCGTTGCCGGGACGGATATCGACCGCGCGCACGAGACCGGCGACGCGGACCACCTCGCTGCCCTGGTTCAGGGTCAGCACCTTTTCGCCGCGAATGCGCAGGAGCCCGTTCGGCAGCACCTCGTGCACGGTGACGGCGATGCTGCCGCTCAGGCGGTTGCTCTGGCTGCTGTCGGCCGCTCCGGCGAAATCGCTGCCCCCGCCGACGTCGACGTCGAGCACGTTGCGTCCGCCGAAGGTCAGCGGTGCACCGAACAGGCTCGGTCCCTCGAGGCGTGCCGAAGCGTTTCGCGCGGCATTGGTCGAGGCGCTCTTGCTCGCGGCGGTGCTCTCGTCGAGCACCACGTTGATGATGTCGCCGACACGTCGCGCCCGGATGTCCTCGAAGAAGAAGCGGTTGGTCGTGCTCCGGTAGATCGAGCCGTTGCTGTCCGCCGCCCGGATCCGTATCTCGGGCGGTGCGGGCTCGAACCCTGCCACCTGCATCGGCGGCCCGCTCGCGCAGGCGGCGAGCACGAGCGGCAGTGCCGCGGACGCGAGCTCACGCGGGAGGTTGCGGGTGACGCTCGTGCTCATCGGAGGCCTCAGAGGTTCTGGTTGATGTACTGGAGCATGCCGTCGGTCGTCGAGATCGCCTTCGAGTTGATCTCGTAGGCACGCTGCGTCTCGATCATGCTGACGAGTTCCTCGACGACGTTGACGTTGGAGGTCTCGAGCGAGCCCTGGATCAGCGCCCCGAGCCCGTTGACGCCCGGCGTGCCCTGGATCGGCGCGCCGCTCGCGGCGGTCTCGGCGAAGAGGTTCCCGCCGAGCGCCTGCAGGCCCGAGGGGTTGACGAAGTCGGTCAGCGAGATCACGCCGAGACGCACCGGTGCGGTCTGCCCGGATACCTGCGCGGTCACCGTTCCGTCCTGACCGATCGTCACGCTCTCGGTGGTCGGCGGGACGGTGATCCCGGGCTGCAGCACGAAGCCGGTCGCGTTGACGACGCGACCCTGGGAGTCGGGCTGGAAGGAGCCGTCGCGCGTGTAGGCGAGCGTGCCGTCGGCGGTCGTGACCTCGAAGAAGCCGCGTCCCTCGATCGCGAGATCGAGCGGGTCGTCGGTCTGCGCGAAGTTGCCCTGGGTGAAAAGCTTTTCGGTCGACACCACGCGCACACCGGTACCGACGCTCAGGCCGGAGGGAAGCTGAGTGTTCTGCGAGGACTGCGCGCCGGCCTGACGCACGTTCTGGTAGAGCAGGTCCTGGAAGACCGCCCGGTCACGCTTGAAGCCGGTCGTGTTGGTGTTGGCGAGGTTGTTGGAGATGACCTGCATGCGCGTCTGCTGCGCGTCGAGTCCGGTCTTGGCGGTCCAGAGAGCACCGTTCATCGATAGTTTCCTCGAATGCGTTCGAATGGAAGGGGGGGGGCGCGGGTGGGGTCAGCCACCGGACTTCAGCAGGCTCGTCGCCGCGGCGTCGACCTCCTCGGCGCTCTTCATGAGCTTCAGCTGTGTCTCGAAGTGACGGGCGAGCTCGATCATGTTCACCAGCGCACCGGTCCGGTCGACGTTGCTCGCCTCGAGCGCGCCGCTCTGCAGCGTGACCGCGGCGTCCGCCGGCACGTCCCGGGTCGGGCCATCCGTACCGACGAACAGCCCGCGTTCGTTGCGGGTGACGGTGGCGGAATCAGGCTTGACGAGTCGGATGCGATCGAGCACGGCGAGCCCGCTCGCCCCGCCGCCGAGCGGCTGGATCGAGATCGTGCCGTCCGGTGCGATCTCGATCCGCTCGTACGGAGAGAGCGTCACCGGGCCACCCTCGCCGAGCACGGGATGCCCGGCACTGGTCTCCAGCACGCCGAGCGCGGTGACGCGGAACTCGCCATTGCGGGTCCAGGCCTCGGTGCCGTCGACGTCCTGGACGGCGATGAAGCCCGGTCCGCGCACGGCCACGTTCAGCGGATCGCCGGTCGTGCGCAGCGCCCCCTGCGCGAGGTCGGCGCCCGCGGCCCGGTCGCGGGCATGCACCCGGGCAGGATGACCGGGGCCGAACACCGGAATCGCCTCGAGATTGTCGATCGCGGCCTTGAAGCCGGTGGTGTCGGCGTTCGCGAGGTTGTGGTTGTTCGTCGCCTGTCGGTACATCGCCTGACGGGCGCCGGACATCGCGGTGTAGATCATCCTGTCCATCGCTCAGTCCCCTCAGCGGCGGATGTTGATGACCGTCTGGGTCAGCGTGTCGCCGGTGCTGATCACCTGGGCGTTGGCCTGGAAGCTCCGCTGCGCGGTGATCATCGCGACCAGTTCGGCGGTGATGTCGACGTTCGATGCCTCCAGCGAGCCCGCCTGCAGGAGCCCGAGGCTCGCGCTGCCCGGGGCACCGGTGGCCGGCGCGCCCGAGGCGAAGCTCTCCGCCCAGAGGTTGTTGCCCTTCTGCTGGAGCCCCGCCTCGTTGGGGAAGTTCGAGAGGGTGATCTGCCCCATGATCTTTGCCTGCCCGTTCGAGAAGCGCCCGAAGATCATCCCGTCGGAGCCGATGTCGAAGTCGTCTAGACGGCCGGCGGTGTAGCCGTCCTGCACGACCTCGTTGACGCCGAACGGGCCCTCGAACTGGGAGATGTCGGAGAGGTCGTAGGCGATCGACATCGGGCTCGCGCCGGAGATCGGGTTGAACGTGATCGACTGCGTCGAGAGATCCGGGGTGCCGTTGACCGCCGTCAGCTCGCCGGCAGCGTCGAAGGTCATCTCGTCGCCACCCGGCTGACTGACCTCGACGCCGTCGACGAAGAGATAGGTCGACCAGGAGTTCGGGGTGTCCTTCCTGAGGAAGGTCGTGGCGACCTGCGAGGCGCCGAGCGAATCGTAGACCGTCGTCGAGGTCGAGTAGTTGTAGGTCTGCGGATCGGCGACGTTGAACGGCGGCAGAACCTGGGTCAGCGAGTCCAGGTTCATCGACAGCGAGACGTTCTCGGTGGGCTTGGGCGGAATGTCGGAATAGTCGATCTGCATGTCGTCGGCGATCGGCAGCACGTTGCCGTTCTCGTCGACGCCGTAGCCGATCAGGCGCTGATCCTGGGAGTTGACGATGTAGCCCTCGCGGTCCAGACCGAAGGCGCCGGCTCGGGTGTAGAGCTCGTTGCCGTTGTCGTTGACACGGAACAGCCCCTGGCCGTCGATCGAGAGATCGAGGTTGTTGTCGGTGAAGTTGACGTCGCCCTGGGAGAAGTCCTGGCGGACGGCGGCGACGTGAACGCCTCGTCCGACCGCGGTCGAGGAGCTGCCGAGACGACTCGTGGCGAACACGTCGGCGAACTCGGCGCGCGACTTCTTGAAGCCGGTGGTGGCGCTGTTGGAGATGTTGTTGGAGATGACCTCGAGTTCGGTCGAGGCGGCGTTGATGCCCGATAGGGCGATGTCGAACGTCATGGCGTATTGCTCCGTCGTGCGAGGATAGGTTCGGGGTCGGGGATGAGTGCCGGGCGACCGGCGGCGTCAGTCGTCGGTTCGTCGCTCGCTGATCTGGCGGATGTCGGCGAGGGTGATGGTGCTTCCGCCACCGGTGTTCAGCTCCACCGTGCCGCCGGGGGCGAACTCGACCGAGTCGACGGTGCGGGCGACGAGCACGTTCAGCGCGACGCGCTCGTCGCCGCTCGCGGCGGTCACGCTCGCCGTGTAGGTGCCCGAGGCGGCCGGATCACCGTCCGCGTCCCGCCCGTCCCAGGTGAAGTCGTGGCTGCCGGCGGCGAGCTGGCCGAGGGGCATGCTCCGGACGAGCGAACCGCGCGCGTCGACGATCTCCATCGCGACGTCGCCGGAGGACGCGTCGAGCTCGAACCGTCCGCTCGTCGCACCGGTGCCGTCCTCCCCGACGTGCAGCTCGCGACTCTCGATCAGCACCTCGCGTCCGACCAGCTCCGAAGCCTGCAGCGTCTGGCTCGTGCCGTAGGCACCGGCGAGGCCGTCGATCGAGTCCTGCATCTTCTCGATGCCGGAGACGGTGCTGAACTGAGCCATCTGCCCGAGGAACTCGCCGTTCTCCATCGGCGCGAGCGGATCCTGGTGCTTGAGCTGGGTCAGCATCAGCGTCAGGAAGGCGTCCTGACCGAGCTCGGTGCGCTTCTCTTCGGCAGGGCGCTGCTCGATGCCGTAGCGGGAGAGCCGGTCGGTGGCCACCGCGGCCGTGGTGGCGGCAGGGTCGATGTTCATTCGCCGAGCCTCAGCGTCTTGAGCATGAGCTGGCGCGCGGTGTTCAGGAGCTCGACGTTGCTCTGATAGCTTCTCGAGGCGGACATCATGTTCGTCATCTCCTCGACGGTGTCGACGTTGGAGGCGTAGACATGGCCGCTCGCGTCGGCGAGCGGGTGATCGGGAGCGTGGCGGCGCTCGGCGGGACGAGCGCTCTCGACGACCCCGCGGGTGGCGACGCCACCGATCTCGCCGTCGAGCACGGCGGCGAACACCGGGTGGCGCGAGCGGTAGACGCTCGCGGGATCTCCCGCCACGGAATCGGCGTTGGCGAGGTTGCTCGCCGTCGCGTTGAGCCTGAGCGACTGCGCGCGCATGGCGCTGCCGGCGATGTCGAAGATGCGGGTGTTCATGGTGTTCTCTCTCACTCCCCTTTCAGGATGCGCAGCATCGAATCGACGCGGCGCTTGGCGAACTGCAGGCTCGCCTCGTAACGCATGGCGTTCTCGGCGAAGCGCGCCTGCTCGAGGTCCTTCTCGACGGTGTTGCCGTCGAGCGATGCCCCTTCGGGCTGCCTGTAGAGCACGTGCGCGGCGCCACCGAGCGTGCCGCTCGCGAGGTGATTCGGCGCGGACCGCGCGAGTGGCAGGCGGGGCAGTCCGCCCCGCGCGGCTGCCAGCACCTCGCCGAAGGCGAGGTCCCGCGCCTTGTAGCCGGGCGTGTCGGCGTTGGCGATGTTGCTCGCGATCACCGTGGTGCGGCGTGCGCGCAGTTTCAGCGCGTCGGCGTGTGGAGCGAGCCAGGTGTCGAGGTTCATGGTTCGGATGCTTTCGTGAACGTGTGATTGGAAAAGTTGTCGGCTGGAGCACAACGATCGCGAGTGCCGTCGGACATCGATACGGTTAGCCCGGTGCTCATGCCCGGTGTTCATGCCCGGTGTTCATGCCCGGTGTTCATGCCCGGTGTTCAGGGAAGAGGCACGTTCTCGAACACGATCGACCAGCGCGGCACCGGCGCATCGCGGTAGAGCGCGAGCTCGAGACGCGACAGCGCGGCCGGACTGCTTCCGGTGCGGGCGAAGGACACGCTGCCGGCGGTCGGCAGGCCCGCGACCGTCGTCGCGGCGATCTTCGCGAAGCCGTTCGCGGTACCGAGCGTATGCGTCCGACCGTCGAACGGTGTGCCGTCGTCCCCGACGGCGCTCGCCCCCTCGAGCGCGAGCGCGGTTGCCTCGACGGTCGTCACGCTGAAGCCGGTCGAGAGCCTGCGCGCGCTGTCGAGGCCACCCGCCGAGCCGAGCGTGACGCTCGCGCCGCCGTCGCCCGCAAGCCAGGTGCAGGGCAGATCCAGCGCGCAGTCGACGCTCGCCGAAGGCGCCGGGCCCGACGGCAGATTGACGAAGACCGCCTCGCGCACGAAGCCGTTGTCGGTGAGCGCCACGCTCCAGCGGGCGAGTTCGGTACCGGCGGCGACCGTCGCGTAGTCGATGTGTCCCTCGAGGCTCTCGCTGGCGAGCAGACCCGTCGGCGCGATGCCGTTGCCGCCGCCGAGCACACGGGCGACCGGCTGGAAGCGAGCGCCGTCGGCGCCGAGGGCGGCGGACCCGCCACCGAAGCTCACCTCCGTGTCATGGGTCGCGGCGACGCCGAACGCGACCGACAACCCACCCTGGGCTCCCGTGTCGTCCACGCTCGTCACCGTCACGGCGAAGGCCGCGTCGGCGTCCAGCCAACGGCAAGGTACGACGAACGCGCAGTCGACGATCTGCCCCGGCGTGCCGCTCACGGTGTCCGGGTCGGGAAGACGTGGCGCGAGTTCGAGGTCGGGAAGATCCTCCAGACCGTCGCCGAGACCTGGAGTCTCCGTCTCTCCCGCGGGTGCGGCGTCGGCGTCGTCGGGCTCGTTCGGGTCGGCGAATGCCTGGTCGTCGGTCGTGTCGGACGACGAGGCCGCCGGCACCTCGCGCACGACGGTCTTCGTCTCGGTGCAGGCGGTGCAGAGCAGGGTGGTGACGACGGCGAGCGTCCGAATGGTGGTGAAAGGATACACGCTTGTATTTCCTCGATCGAAAGGCGGCGCGTTCGTCGACGCGGTCACGGCTCTTGGCGGCGTCACTCGCCGAACGTGAAGAGCGTCTCGGCCGCGTTACGGTAAGGCGCGCAAGAGACGTCTACGGCGCACGCGACGGTGGAGCGATCATTGCTTCGACGGCAGGCATGGACAGTCGCCCGCTTCCGGATCGCTCGAGGTGTCGCGTGTGGGTCGTGTCGGCGGCGCTCGCATCGCTCGTGTGGCTCGCCGCCCCGCGGGCGAGCGCGCTTTCGGACGACGGGCGTCAGCCGCTGGAATCGATCACCGCGGCGGCCATCGGTTTGCTGACGACGCTGCACGAGGAAGACCCTTCGCTCGAGATCCGGGGCGGAAAGCTCGACGAGCGCCTCCGGCTCGTGCGCTGCGAGGCACCGCTCGAGGCGAATCTCGCCCCGGGCAGTCGCGAGTTCGGCCGCGTGACGGTGCGTGTCGGCTGCCCCGCGACGCCCGCCTGGCGCGTGCACGTGCAACTCGACGTCAGTCGCGAGCGCACGCTCTGGACGCTCGCCCGACGCGCCCGGCGCGGGGAGACGCTGAGCGCGGACATGCTCCGTCGGAGCACGGTGACGCTCGGCCGGGGCGAGTCGCTCGCGGCGCGATCGGGTGTACCGGTCGAATCCCCGGACGCCTGGCTCGGGCACGAGTTCGTGCGCGACGCGGCGGCCGACGGCCTGCTCCTCGCCGACATGCTCGCACCGCGACGTCTGATCGAGCGTGGCGCCGTGGTACGGCTGCGTGCCGTCGGTGCGGGTCTGGCGATAGAGACTCGCGGCGTCGCGCTCGCCGATGCCGCCCTCGAGGAACGGGTCAGCGTGCGCAACGCCCGCTCGGGTCGCGTGATCGAGGGAGTGGCTGTCGCCCGCGGCGTCGTCGAGATCGGCGGCGCCCGCTGAACGTCATCCGATTCCAGGCCCGAGAGACAGAAGTGAGAGACATAGGAGAGCTTCACGTGAAAGGACCGACCGCGAACGCACCGCCCGGGCATCCGGATGCCCGGGTGGTCGGATCGAGTCACGAGCGCACTGCGCTCGCCCGCCCGGTGCGGCTCCCCGAGCCCCCGAGCGCGCGAGTTCACGGAAAGTGGGGGAACCACCGGTGAGCGAACGATCCGACCCCCGATCGGACCCCGCCATCGACAGGATCGCCCAAGCGGACTCGGCGAACGATCAGGCGACGCTCGCCCGGGCCCTGCGCCCGATCGCTGCGCTCGACGCGCTCCTGGAGGAGGAGCGGGCGGCGCTCGGGAAGGCGGAGCCGGCGGCTCTGATGTCCCTGGCCTCACGCAAGTTCCACCTGCTCGGTACACTCGAGGCGATGCAGCCGGCTCTCGGCGAGGCGCTCGCCCGCACGCCGATCGAGGACGCGCGACGGCGGGAGATTCTCGCCGCGCTGCGGGCGTGTCGCGAGAGCAATGCCGAGAACGGCGTGACCGCGGGCACGACGGTGCACCATCTGCGCTCGACTCTCTCGCTCCTGCGCACGACGCTCGCCCTCGACGACCTGGTGCTCTACGACGAACACGGCGAGCTTCTCGCCCGGCACGAACGGCGCGTGCTCGGTCGCGCATGATCTCGTCCGCGCGAGCGAGAGACGCTGTCCCGCCACGTCCTGTCGCCTAGTGGTCTCTGTCTCGCTGAGCCCGACAGTATCAGCGAGACAGACCACTAGGTCCGTGTGGACGGCCCGAGCAGCTCCGCCGAGAGCGGCGTGCCGCGCGAGACGTCGGCGACGAAACGCCGGCCCTCGAGCTCGGCGAAGCGCACCGGCGGCAGGCCGTCTCCGGGCCGGATCGATCGGACGTTGCGTGACGAGAGTTCCTCCCCCGCCTTGACGTCCTCGACCACGAACAGAGAGCGCCGGTAGCGGCGGCTCTTCGCCTTCTCGGTCGTCATCGAGTAGTCGACCCGCCCGATCGCCCGCTCGGCGACGCGGATGCCCTCCACCATCTGCCGGAACTCGTCGGGCTCGAGCGAGAACGCCGCGTCCACGCCGCCGGCCGATCGATCGAGGGTGAAGTGCTTCTCGATCACCCGCGCGCCGAGGGCGACCGCGGCGATCGGTACGGCGATGCCGAGCGTGTGATCGGAGAGGCCGGCGACGACGCCGAAGGTCGCTGCCAGATGCGGGATGGTCGCGAGATTCGCCCGCTCGACGGGTGCGGGATAGCTGGAGGTGCACTTGAGCAGCGCGATGTCGTCGTTGCCGACGCGTCGGCAGGCGTCGACCGCCGCTTCGATGTCGGCCAGCGTCGCGATACCGGTGGACAGGATGATCGGCTTGCCCTTCGCGGCGCAGTGCTCGATCAGCGGGATATCGGTGATCTCGAACGAGGCGATCTTGTAGGCCGGCACATCCATCGCCTCCAGGAAGTCGACGGCGCTCGGATCGAAGGGCGAGGAGAAGCAGGCCAGGCCGAGCGACTCGGCGAGCCTCTTCAGACCGGGTTGCCATTCCCACGGCGTGAAGGCCTCGGTGTAGAGCGAGTGGAGGTTGCGCCCGCTCCAGAGTCCGTTCTCCTTGGTCTGGAACGGCGCGTCGTCGCAGTCGAGGGTGATCGTGTCGGGCGTGTAGGTCTGCAGCTTGACCGCATCGGCACCGGTCTCGGCGATCGCCCGTATCGTGCGCTCGGCGAGCGTGCGGCTCTGGCGATGGTTGGCGGAGAGCTCGGCGATGACGAGCACCGGCGAACCGTGGGAGAACGGGGACATGTCAGCTCCTGAGGATAAGGTCGATCAAGGCAGGGGTGCCCGCGCCGATGCGCTCGCCGGCGAGCCGGGTGTCCGCCGTTCGCTCTCGTTCGAGCCGGGTCTCGGCGAGCTCGGCGATTCGGCCGATGGCGGCACGCGGGTGGACGTCCGTGCAGTGACGAAAGTCCTCCCACTGATCGTCGTTTTGACAGAAGCAGAGGACCGGGATGCCGACGCATGCCCCTTCGAACAGCAGATTGCCTGGCGCGGTGATCAGAAGACTGCCCCGCGAGAGAAAGGCGGCGGCGTCCTCGAATCGATCTTCGATGCATGCGTTCGGATTCGAGCGGGCGAGTGCCAGCGCCGTCGCGTGGGCTGGATGGCGTTCGTCGCATACCGCCACGACAGGTCGAGCCGATGCCCGAAGACCGTGGAGCGCGTCGAGGATCAGGCTCGTCGGATCGGTCCCGCCGAACACGACGAGCAAGGTGGTACGTCCGTCGGGTTCGTGAGAGCCGCGTGCGGCGAGAACGTCGGGTGCGAGAAATACGTGCTCCGGACCGCGGAACACTTCGATGCCCCCGATGCCCCCGATGCGCTCATGCGTCACGGGCGGGTCGCCCGCCTCCGCGACATTGACGATCACGTCCCCGACGCTCTTGTCGAGCGGCAGGCCGAACGAGGTCCGGTGCCCGTTCACGCTCGCTACCATCGCCACACGTGCATCGCTGTAGCCGGCGAGATCGAACACCCAGTGCGTCGGCCGTTCCGCCTTTCCGAACGCGAGCACCGCGTGTGCGAGCGCCACGTCCGTCGGTGTCGGGACACGCGCCGCGCCGGCGTGCAGGGACGGCTCGATCTCGTCCACATCCCCGACACAGAGCAAGACGACGCGCGTGTCGGGGTGCCGCTCCTCGAGGACGCCGGCGAGGCAGCGTGCCCGGACCCAGTGCCCGTGCCCGATCGCGCGACCGGTTTCGGCAACTATCGCGACGGTGCGGCGAGTTCGCATATGATCCAGCTGTTGCGGTCCTTCGAGTCGTCCTTCCACAGTTCGAGACGCTCGGAGGCGACGAGCTCCAGGCTCGAACGGGTCACCAGGTCTCGTACATCGTCGAGACCGGACACGAAGGAGTAGACGAGACCTTCGTATTCGCGGGCGCGCGCGTCGAGCAGGTAGCTCTTCTCGTCGAGCGTCTCCCCGGCTCCGTGGAACCAGTTGTCGCGGGTACGGAAGTTGACGAACAGGCGCCCGTCGTCGGTGAGCAGGCGTGCCATGTGATCGAGATCGTCGACGATGCGCGAGTATTCGCTGTGGGGCAACACGCCCCAGGCGACGACGACGTCGAACGGTCTGGTCGGGCGATAGCGCCGGTAGTCCTCCAGCGAGAGCGAGCTCACGCGGGCGAGCGAGTCCGGGTCGAGCGATTCGCGAGCCGCCTCCAACGCCTCGTGCGTGTACTCGATCCCGTGTGTCTCGAAGCCGAAGTCGAGCAGCAACTGCACGTGCCTTCCCGAGCCGAAACCGATATCGAGGGCGCGGCGTTCGCGATTCGCGACGTCCCCACCGAAACGGCGACTGAGAAAGGCGACGAGGCGTTCGTCGGGGTAGCCCGCGCGTCGCTGGCCGAGGTTGCGGGCGGTCGCTCGCTGTACGCTTCGCTCGCGCGCCTCGTCGTTCATCGTCGAATGTCGAACAAGCATAGCGTTTTCTCCAGAGTGGCTTTCACGGCGGACGGCGAGTCGCCACTGACGAGGAGATGTCCCCGTCGCAGCAAGTCGTTCATGGTGATCGGAGCGTCGAGATGTTCGCCGACGTCGAAACCGATTCGCCAGTCGTCGACGGCCGCCAGCGCCGCGGGCTCGGGCAATCGCTCGACACGACCCGGACCGAGCGCGAGGTACTGCAACGCGGTACAGGTCTCTCGTTTCCGCGTCAGCCGGATCGGCTGTCCGCAGACTTGTCTGATGCCCTGCTCGAGAAAATCCACGCCCGTGCTCGCCGGCAACAGAAGACTCGAGAGGTGCAGGCCGGACGGACGCGGCGACATCTCGATCACGTGCACTCGGGTGGCGTCGATCACGAGATCCGCGTGCAGGAGGCCCGCGCCATAGCCGAGCGCGTCGACGAGCGCCTGCAGCGCCTCACCGGCCCGTCGCTCCAGCCCGGACGTGTCGTCGTCGAAGAATGCAAGGTAGGCTGTCTCGAGAATGCCGTGGGAGAAGTCCAGCCGCTTTCCGCGCAGCAGAACCACCTCGACACGTCCGTCTTGCACCATCGCGTCCACACCATAGGGCTCGCCCGTGCAGAACGGCTCGAGCAACACGCCGTCGGGGTAGTGCGAGGAGTCGTGACTCCCGCACCGGACGGCCCAGGCGGATGCGTCGTCGATGCGCCCGACGCCGCGACCGCCCGACCCGCGAACCGGCTTCAGCACGAACGGCGGGGACATCGGCGGAACCCGCGGATCGAGCTCGACACGTTCGTCGAGCGGGCGGGCGCCACGTCCGGTCAGTTCACCGAAGAGGCGCTTGTCGGCGCAGCGCTCGGCAACCTCGCGGGAGGGGCCGATCAGTCCGAAGGTGTCGTTGACGAGGCCGGCGAGAACCACGTGCCGACCGACCGGTGCCGGCAACACACCGTCGATGCCGATGTCGGCGGCGATCCGCAATACCGCTTCGTAGTCGGCGATGTCCACCACGTGCGGACTCGAGCAGCGGCGCAATCCGACGGCGTCCGGATCGACGTCGACGGCGGCGACACGGCAGCCGAGCGCCTCGGCGCGTTCGATGGCGGGCAACTGCTCGGCGCCGGCACCGAGGCACAGCAACGTGGGGGCGGCCCGCATCATGCCGCGCGTGCCTCCCGGCGCATCCGGTACTTGAGTTCGGCGAGTTGCCAGTCCGCCTCGGTGTCGATGTCCTGCACCTCGGATGCATCGCACACGAACGCTCCCGAGTTGTCGCTCAGGAGGTGACTGCGCTTCATGAACGGGGCGACTCTCAGCCAGTAGAACTGCCCCGCATCGTGGTAGGCGTCCTGCAGATCCTGAGTGCGCCTGTCGGCGAAGGAAGGATCGACGTAGGTCGGGCGTCCGGCCGCGTCCACTCGGAGAGCTCGCTCGATGCGGGCGGGAAAGGGCACGACCGGGAAGACCATGTCGTAGTCTCGAGCGTGCATCAGCGCGTGCGCGGCGATCACGGTCGCCGGTTCCAGCAGTGGCGTGACCGGGTAGAGGCAGCAGCACTCGTCGAAGCGTTCGCCGCGTCGTCGCCAGACGTCCAGCACCTCGTGCACGACAGCCGCGGTGCTCGCGTGAGCATCACTGTTGGCGGCACTTCTCAGGAAGGGCACGTCCGCGCCATGACGCTCGGCGATCTCGGCGATCTCGACATCATCGGTCGACACCATCACGGTCGAGAACAGCTCGCTCGCCCGGGCGACCCGGATCGCGCGGGCGATCACGGGTTCACCATCGAACGGACGGATGTTCTTTCTCGGTATGCGCTCGCTGCCGCCACGGGCGGTGATCAGGGCGAGTCGCGTGGCCCTGCCATCTGCATGCGACGGGGGCGAAGGCGAATGGCGGGTGGCGGTGTCCATGAGCGTCGCTCTCTCGAAGATCCGACCGATGCCGTGGCGTTGCCGGAACGGTACGGGGCATCGCCGTCACGCGGCTCGCGAGTCGTTCTCGGCAACGGCTCCCGCGGGCGTTCGATGCTGTCGGTCTCGCTCCCGCGCCTCCGTCGCCATGCGTCGCGCCATGTCGGCGGCGTCCGGAACCTCGGCTTCCGTGTAGATGTCGGCCATCTGCAGCAGGGCGCGCCAGTCTTCGGGGAAACGCGTCACGTGACCCTCCAGGAGATCGAGGGCGGCCGCGCGGTCGCCCAGCAGTTGGCGCAAGCGAGCGTGGCGCGGCACGTAGCGGGGCGACAGCTCCCCCAGCAAGGCGAGACTGCCGGCCGCCGATTCGCCATCGCCGGTCTGCAGGTAGCAACGAGTCACGTGACGAAGGGTTTCCTCGAGCAGGGTATCGAAACCTGCCGGCATGCCCGTCCCTTCCTCGACCCATTCGCCGAAGCGATCGAGAACCAGCCGATATTCTTCCAGCGCTTCCTCCTCCACACCCGCCAGTTCCGCGCAGAGCCCCGTGGCGTAGTTGCCGAAGACGTCGTGCGGCGGTGCCAGACCCTTCAGGCTGATGCCGAGCGACGCGAGATCGGCCGCGATGCTCTCGCGGAACAGGAAGGCGATGTTGCGCAGGATGTTGGCGGGATCCATGACGTGCGCGCGCACGGATGTCTCGTGGGCCGTGTCGCCGCTCTCCAGCGTCGACAGAAAGGCTTCGGCTCTCTCGTCGAGGCGGTCGACGGTTCCCGGCGAGGCTCGGCTGTCGAGTCTCTCCCGAAGCCGCAGCACGCGCCCCGGCGTCCGGTCCGCGTCCCAGTAGGCGAACAGCGCGTCGAGGTCGGGTTCGTCGTCCAGTTCCGCCAGGCGCATTTCCGCTCGTCGATCGACATCGTCTAGAAACGTGATGAACGTCTGCGCGGTGCGCTTGACGACGCGGTAGTAGTTGCGTCCCCATTCCTGTCGCTCGTGCTCCTCGTCGCCGAACCCGCTCGGGCGGACGCTGGCGAGCAGCTCGGCCGACGCGTAGCGCTTGATCGTGTCGAACCACGGCCCGTGTTCCTTGCCGAGGTTCTTCTCCAGGCGCTCGAGACGGCGTCGTGGTGCCTTGAAGGCCGCGTCGTCGCGGGCCGCGTCCATCGCGTCGAGCAGGCGAGCGGCCTCGTCGCAGCGACGGCGAATCGCGCGGAAGTGCCGCACGGCATCCGCCCGCTCGCGTCGCAGGTGCGCGAGGTGTTCCGCCGCCGAGGGCAGGTCTTCCCCGAGACGGATCGTCGGGCGGATGCCCGACAGCTCCACGGCGGCCAGGTCGATCAGCGGAACCGACTCGATGCGGGCGGCACCGGGACTGGTGTTGAACAACCGGATGCCTTCGGCGTTGATGTGGCGCCCGAGGAACTCCATGTTCTCCACGCCGTGCTCGAGCACGCGCACGGTGCCGGCCGTGCGCCCGTCGTAGGTGATCACCGACGCGTCGCACTGGGACGGCAGGGCACCGATCATCCGCTCGATGCTGCCGCTCGCGTGCGAGCCTCCGCCGACGGCGTAGCACATGTCCACGCCGCTCATCAGGATGCGCTCGAAACCGCAGCAGTGGGCGAGCCAGGCGCCCGTGTGGCTCACCGTCGGTCCCATGCACGGAAAGTTGCCCGTGTCGTCGCCGGCAGGCCTGTCCCAGGGGAGCCACTCGCCCAGGTAGAGATGAGGCCCGCACCACTGCTGGAGCAGCTCCGGAGCGAGGTGATAGGAGCTGACCAGCGGCACCTCGCGCCAGAGGACGCCCTCCTTGCCGAGATCGTACATGGCGCTCTTCGGATCGACCGAGACGACGACGTCGGGACGGATGCCGAGACCCTGCAACCGGCCGCACAGGCGCGAGGCGACGATCAGGAACAGTGATTCCCGATGATCGATCACCCAGTCGATCGCGTCGTCCAGCGACGGGCCGCCGCCGAGCACCATGGCCGTGCAGCTCTCGCCGATGCCGCGCAGCAGGCTCGCCGGCAGGCGATTGTCACAGGCGTTTCGCAGCTGCATCTGCATGAAGATCCGGCCGCTGACCTGCACCTGGCTGCCGTGAATCGCGGCCGAGAGATCGGCGCGAACGCGTCGCAGTATCGGCACGTATCGTCCGCCGTGATCGTGCACGCAGCCGAGCGACTCCACCAGCTCGACGTGGCCGCCGTGAGCGTAGCGATCGATCTGGCAGGCCTGCAGCGCCGCCGGCCACTCTCCGAAGGAGCAGAGAGCCGCTTCCGCTCCCGCGCGCGCCACCCGCGGCTCGACGAGAGCGTGCAGCTCGTCCGCCTCGATGACGAGTCGTCGCGAGCCCTTGCCGAGCGGCACGCGGCGCAGGTATTCGTGCAGCAGTCCCGAGTCGCTGCCGATCACGACGAAGAGCGTGTCGTCCTTCTCGAACGAGTCGCCGAACCGACGATCGAGGACCGTGCCGGACGATTCGTCGACGAAGCTCCGTCGGTTGACGTCCGGCAGGTAGCTTTCGCCGAATCGGTTGCGGATGAAGTCCGTCTTGGTCGGATCGTCGGTTTCCATGGCCCGGAAGCTTCAACAATCCTGCCACCGCCGACGCCGGACGGACGATTTGTAACCCGATCTAACGTCGCCTAACCCTCGCTCTGCGGAAGGGCGTGGACTTTTCGGAAGGTGCGGCATCCATCGTGCAATTTCGCTCGCCTCGTCGACGCTCGTCGATCCGACCAGGGGCCACGGAATTCATGTTCGAGAACGCGACCATACTGGTGACCGGAGGAACCGGCTCGTTCGGACAGATGTTCACCCGACGGACGCTCGAACGGTTCCGGCCGCGCAAGGTCATCATCTATTCGCGTGACGAGATGAAGCAGTGGGAGATGGCGAAGGCGTTCCGGGGTGACGACCGGGTGCGCTTCTTCATCGGTGACGTGCGCGATCGCGACCGTCTGTACCGGGCGCTCGACGGCGTCGATCATGTCGTGCACGCCGCGGCCATGAAGATCGTGCCGGCGGCCGAGTACAACCCGTTCGAGTGCATCCGCACGAACATCGATGGCGCGATGAACGTGATCGACGCGTCCATCGATCGGGGCGTGCGGCATGTGGTGGCGCTCTCCACCGACAAGGCCAGCAGCCCGGTCAACCTCTACGGCGCGACCAAGCTCGCCTCGGACAAGCTGTTCGTGGCGGGCAACGCCTACAGCGGTACCGGCAGGACGCGCTTTTCCGTGGTCCGGTACGGGAACGTGATGGGCTCGCGCGGTTCGGTCATCCCGTTCTTCATGCAACAAAGGGGCGAACCCTCGCTACCGATCACCGACACCCGCATGACGCGCTTCATGATCACGCTGCAACAGGGCGTGGAGCTGGTCTGGCACGCGATGCAGGACATGGTGGGCGGGGAGATCTACGTGCGGAAGATCCCGTCGATGAAGGTCACGGACATCGCCCGTGCCGTCGCGCCGGACGCCGCGCACGAGCTGATCGGCATCCGTCCGGGGGAGAAGTTGCACGAGCAGATGATCGGACCGGAAGACTCGCTGAGCACCTACGAATACCCCGATCACTACAAGATCCTGCCGGCGATCCACGACTGGTGCCGCGATCCGGCGCGTATCGGGGCAGGCGTGAAGGTGCCCGAGGGCTTCGAGTACGACAGCGCCACCAATGCCGAGTGGATGTCGGTCGAGGCACTGCGGTTCTGGATCGACGGCGACGCGATGGCGCTGGCGGCGTGAACGGCTTCCTGCCCTACGGGCGCCAGGACATCACCGGCGACGACCTGGAGGCGGTCCTGGCGGTGCTCGCCTCCGACTGGCTGACGCAGGGGCCGACGGTTCCCGCGTTCGAGAGGGCGGTGGCCGAGTGCGTGGGTGCGCCGCACGCGATCGCCGTCAACAGTGCCACCTCGGCGCTGCACGTCGCCTGCATCGCGCTCGGCGTCGGCGCCGGAGACTGGGTCTGGACGACGCCGATCACGTTCGTCGCGTCGGCCAACTGCGCCCGTCATTGCGGTGCCGAGGTCGACTTCGTCGACATCGACCCGATCAGCTACAACCTCTGCCCCGAGGCGCTGGCGGACAAGCTCGCTCGTGCGAGGGCGGGACGGCAGCCGCTTCCGAAGGTCGTCGTCGCGGTTCATTTCGCGGGCGAGCCCTGCGACATGCCCGCACTGGGTGCGCTGGCCGGGGAGTACGGGTTCCGTCTGATCGAGGATGCCTCGCACGCGATCGGCGCCTGGCGTGCCGACGAACGGGTGGGTGAGTGTCGGCACAGCGACGTGGCGGTGTTCAGCTTCCACCCGGTGAAGATCGTCACCGCCGCCGAGGGCGGAGTCGCGGTCACCGCCTCGGCCGAGCTGGCCGGGCGGATGGCGCGGGCACGCGGTCACGGTATCGTCCGGGAGGAAGCGGAGAGCGCGTCGGAGCCCTGGGTCTATACGCAGCGGACGCTCGGCTACAACTACCGCCTGAGCGATCTGCACGCGGCGCTCGGCATCAGCCAGCTAGCCCGTCTCGAACGCTACATCGGACACCGGCACAAGCTCGCCGAACGCTACGACTCGCAGCTCGCCGATCTCGAGCTGACCCTGCCCGTGCGCTCGACCGGCAACCGCTCCGCGCTGCACCTCTACCCGGTGCTGATCGATCGCGAGCCTCGCGACGGCGGCGCCCGGCGGGCGCTCTACCACGCGCTGAGAGCGGCGAACATCGGCGTCAACGTGCACTACATTCCCGTGCATACCCAGCCGTACTACCGCTCGCGCGGTCACGCGCGTGACGCGATGCCCAACGCGATGCGTTATTACGCGCGCGCGCTGACCTTGCCGCTGTTCGGGGTCATGACCGCCGACGAGCAGGATCGGGTCGTCGACGTGCTGACGGTCGCGCTCGATCCGGCGGTGCGACGGGCCGCCTGATCCCGGCGCCTGATCCCGGTGCCTGCGCCTTCGGTGCCTCGCCTGACAGGACCGGCGCGGGTCCGTCGACGAGGTTACCCGTCGGGAGGGGGAGGGGCACCAGAGAACCGTCGCTCGCGGAGGGGCGGGGAAGCGGTTCCGTACCCGAGGCGCTCGAGGTGACGGGCCCGGCGGGCACTGCACGCCTCGTCCGCCCTCGCCGGATCCGAGCTCGATCGAGCGGTGGCGCTCCGGGATCGAGTCCCGGTCAGAAGTGTTCACTCCCGCGGAGCGCTCAACCCATGCAAAGGCTGGACTTGGCAGAGCGCTGATCCCCGATACTCGTGATCGGCGTGACGGTGGCGCGGTAGTCGCTGAACAGCACGCCGTCGGTGCGCGCGACGCCGGCCGCGAAGTGCTCGATCTCGACCACCAGCTCTGCGCGCGTGACGGTTCCCGCGACCTGCCGACGATCGTCATCCGACATGCGTACGCTCATGCCCTCCAGCACCTGTCCGTCGCTGGCGCGCAGCAGTTGCAGCTCGACGCGCTGCTCATGCTCGAGCGGTAGCACGTCCAGGCTCAGTTCGTAGTCCTGCCGCACCGTGGCCTCGCGGGGTGACGCACCCGTATCGCGACGGATGACACGGATGCCGGGTCGTCTCGCCAGCGTCCCGCAAAGGACGGCGACGAGCTGTGCGCCGAGCGTCCCGGGCTGCTGGGTGGCGAGCACGTGCACGCACGGCGAGGAAGGATGACTGGTGGAGGAGCGATACAGGCCGCTCGGCGCGCGCTCTCCGGCCTCGGGCCGAGCGACGACCGGAAGGGTCGGCTCCCTGAACACCGGACAGTACGACCCGCAGCGAATCTCGATGACGGGCGAGGCCTGAGGATTTCGCTCGTGGTAGTCGATCAATGACGAACGCAACCGCTTGGCGAGTACCCGTACCGACGGGTCGGTCTGGGGATCGAAGGTCTCGGGCTTCTCGAGTGCCTCTATGCCGACCGTGTACGCCTTGATCCGCTCGCTGTGCCCGTCGAGCGTCTGGCGCACCACGTAATCGAGGAAGGCCGACATGCGCTTGGCGGCAGTGAAACGAGCGTCGGCGAGGATCGCGTCCAGCGACCTCTCCACGTCTTCCCTCGCGAACTCTTTCGTCATCGGATGATGTTCCCCGGTCGCGGGATGCTGTCCCGTGTGACGGAATGAGCGGGCGGCGTCCGTGCCACCGCGGCATCTCGTTTTCCGCGCGCTATGATGGCGCTCGTTACTTTCTCTGCAGATGGCTACCCCTCCTCCGGTGGCGACCTTGCCCGAATTCGATCAAGAAGCCTGCCGGGTCGGGACGTTCACTCGACTTTCCTCGAGCTTGTTACCGTATCGTATTACCCTGCCCTGGCCTCGAGCTACCGTTATTTCTGCAGAGAAGGACTTTGCGTGACGCGAGATAGGAATGGCATGAGCGATCCCGACGGTCAGCCGCTGTACCGCCTCGACCTGCCCGTCCGCTGGGGCGAGATGGACGCGCTCGGTCACGTCAACAACGCCGTGTACTTCCGCTGGTTCGAGCAGGTTCGCATCGCCTGGTACGAGTCGCTCGGCTACGCGCCCCTCGGCGGAGCGGGCGAGACGAGCGAGTCGATGGTCATCGTCGACAATCACGCCGAATACCTGCGCCCCGTCGTCTACCCCGCCGATGTCGCGATCCGCATGGGCGGCCACTCGCCGGGACGAAGCTCGTTCGTCAGCACCTACACGATCCACGCGGGCGACGAGCTGACCACGCGCGGCCGCTCCAAGGTCGTCTGGATCGACACCGGGACGGGGCGTTCGACCGCGTTGCCGGATCGCATCCGCCGGCTGCTCGAGGGCACCGTGCATGTCTGAGGAAGGCGTGGGGGAGGCCGACGGGTTCTGCGAGCGCTGCGGCCACGCGGCGCGGCGCGAGATACCGGACGGCGACAACCGCCCCCGGCGCGTCTGCCCCGCCTGCGGTCACATCCACTACATCAACCCGAAGAACGTCGTCGGCTGCCTCCTGCACTGGCAGGGCAAGGTGCTCCTGTGCCGGCGCGCGATCGAGCCGCGACGCGGCTTCTGGACGCTGCCGGCGGGATTCATGGAGAACGGCGAGAGCACCGTCGCCGGGGCCGCCCGCGAGGCGTGGGAGGAGGCGACGGCGCGCTCGGACGACCTGCGCCTGTTCGCCGTCTACAACCTGCCGCGCATCAGCCAGGTGTACCTGATGTTCCACGGCACGCTCAGGGACGGCCACGCGCGCGCCAACGAGGAGACGCTCGACGTCGCGCTCTACGCGGAGAGCGAGATCCCGTGGGACGAGCTCGCCTTCCCGGTCGTCACGGAGACGCTCGCGCGCTGGTTCGAGACGCGCGAGCGCAGCGGCGGCCGGGTGCACTCGGCCGACATCGACAGCCGCCCCGGCGAGCCGCTGGAGATCGTCCGCCACCTCTGCTGAGGGCGGCCTCCGCCCCGCGCGTCTCGCGGCAGTGGAGGGGGCGCGGGAGTCACGGGGGTCACGGGGCGGGGGTCACCGGAGGGCACGCCGGACGGAGTCACAGGTCGCGGAGCTCGCGACGGAGTATCTTGCCGACGTTGGTCTTCGGCAGCTCGTCGACGAACTGCACGAGCTTCGGGCGCTTGTAGCCGGTCAGGCGCTCCTTGCAGTGCGCCTTGACCATGGCCTCGGTCACCGCCGGGTCCTTCCTGACGATGACCACCTTGACGGCCTCGCCCGAGCGCTCGTCCGGCACGCCGATCGCGCCCGCCTCGAGCACGCCCGGCAACTCGACGACGACCGACTCGATCTCGTTGGGATAGACGTTGAAGCCGGACACGATGATCATGTCCTTGAGCCGGTCGACGATCTTGACGAAGCCGTGCTCGTCGATCGTCGCGACGTCGCCGGTGTGCAGCCAGCCGTGTCCGTCGATGGTCTTCGCCGTCTCGTCCGGGCGCTGCCAGTAGCCCTTCATGACCTGCGGGCCGCGGATGCAGAGCTCGCCGGACTCGCCCGTGGGAACGCCCTCGTTGTCGGGGTTCCTGATCGACGCCTCGGTCGAGGAGACCGGCAGGCCGATCGACTCGTTGAACGCCTTCAGGTTCATCGGGTTGATGCAGGCCGCCGGGCTCGTCTCGGTCAGCCCGTAGGCCTCGACCAGCACGTCTCCGGTGATCTCCTTCCAGCGCTCGGCGACGACGCGCTGCACGGCCATGCCGCCGCCGAGCGTCATCTTCAGGCCCGAGAAGTCGAGCTTGCGGAAGTTCTCGTCGTTCATCAGCGCGACGAACAGCGTGTTGACACCGGTGAAGGCGGTGAAGCGCACGCTCGAGAGATCCTTGACGAAGGCGGGGATGTCGCGCGGGTTGGTGATCAGCAGGTTCATCGCGCCGAGCTTCATGAACGTCAGGCAGTTCGCCGTCAGCGCGAAGATGTGGTAGAGCGGCAGCGCCGTGACGATGATCTCCTCGCCCTCGTCGAGATCGACGATCGAGAGCCAGGCGGAGGCCTGCAGGATGTTGGCGACCATGTTGCCGTGGGTCAGCATCGCGCCCTTGGCCACTCCCGTGGTGCCTCCGGTGTATTGCAGGAAGGCCAGATCGTCGTGACCCAGGTCGGCGTGCGCCGCCGGAAGGCCCCGCCCCCGCGAGATCACGTCCCGGAAGCGGTGATGGCCGGGCAGCGAATAGGACGGCACCATCTTCTTCACGTGCTTCATGACCGCGTTGACGACGAACGACTTCGGGAAATCCAGGAGGTCGCCGACGCGGGTGACGATCACGTGCTCGACGTCGGTGTCGGCGACGACCTTCTCGACGGTCGCGGCGAACAGCTCGACGACGATGATCGCCTTCGCCCCCGAATCCTTCAGCTGGTGGGCGAGCTCGCGCTCGGTGTAGAGCGGGTTCGTGTTGACCACGACCAGACCCGCCCGCAACGCCCCGAACACGGCGACGGGGTATTGCAGGAGGTTGGGCATCATGATCGCGATGCGGTCCCCCTTGACGAGCCTCGCCTCGTGCTGGAGCCACGACGCGAACGCCACCGTCAGGCGATCGAGCGTCGCGTAGTCGATCGTCTTGCCGAGGTTGCGGAACGCCGGCTGGGAGGCGAACCGGGACGTCGCCTCGGTGAAGATGCCGGTGACCGAGGCGTACTCGCCCGGGTCGATGTCGGTCGGGACGCCGGGAGGATAGGACTTGAGCCAGGGCTTGTCGTTGTCCATCGTTCTTCTCCTCCGTTGTCGTCGAGTGTGAGCCCGAATCAGCTCGCCTGAGCGTCCTGCCCGCAACACTTCTTGTACTTGCGACCGCTACCACAGGCGCACGGGTCGTTGCGACCCTGTTTCGGGGCCTCGCGGCGGAACGGGTTCACGCTCGGCATCTCGGCGTCGCGGAAGTACCACTGGCCGTGATAGCGCTCGAACACGCCGAGCTCGTGGTGGACGTGCCGCCGGCGCGCACCGTCGCGGTAGCGGGCGGTGAACTCGACGCGGCCGATGTCCTCGTCGGCGCCGCCGCCGTCGACGTCGAGGATCTCGAGACCGAGCCACTCGGACTCGCCCGCCCAGCGGGCGGTGGCGTCCTCGTCGATCTCGGTGCGGGTGGCCGGGTGATGGGTGGCGAGGATGAATTCCATCGCGCCCTGCACGTGGGCGGTGTAGCGGGCCCGCATCAGCTGTTCGGCCCGTTCGGCGCGCACGCTTCCGTCGATCAGCGGCGCGCAGCAGCTCGCGAGCGGCTCGCCCGTTCCGCAGGGGCAGGTCGTCATCGAATTCTCGTCACGTACGGCAGGGTGGCGAGTGTAGCTCAAGACCCCCGGTGGACCCGACTCCGTCACCGTGCCCGGGGGCGGTGCTACTGCACCCAGACACGATTGCCCTCGGCGTCGCGCACCCACGGGAAGTGCACGCGCACGAGCCGTTGCCCGCGCATCGTCACCATGCCGCCGTCGCGGTGCTCGCCGTGGGCGGTGAACTCGAACGCGTAGTCGCGCCTGAGCGTCGCCCGGCCGGAGCGGCGCTCGAACCTCAGGCGCGACAACGCGACGCTCTGATCGAGGAACTGCACCTCGTGACCCTCGCAGGCGCGCCGGGCGTGGCCGACGGCGAGCTCACGCACGCGCGAGCCCGTCCACCACAACCCGATCAGCGCGACCGGCACGGCGACGAGCAGCAGGTCGAGCAGGGCATTGCCGGTCATCGGCGTCGGTCCACGGGCGGAGGCCCATATAATAGGGCGCATGAACCGACGCGAGAATCCTCCCATGACGAACATCGACGAGCTCGACGACAGCACTCGCACCGCACTCGAGGCCGCGGCCTTCAGGACACTGGTGGCGCACCTGCGCGAGCGCACCGATGTCCAGAACATCGATCTGATGAACCTCGCCGGCTTCTGCCGCAACTGCCTGTCGAAGTACGTCGTCGCCGCGGCCGGCGAGCGGGACCTCGAGATCGACTACGAGGACGCGCGCGAACACGTCTACGGCATGCCGTACGCCGACTGGAAGGCGAAGCACCAGCGGGAGGCGACGCCCGAGCAACGCGCCGCCTACGACGCGTCCCACGGCTGAGCCGGCGACGAGCGGCCGGTCAGGTGACGGCGGAATCGCGGCCGGTGACGGAGGCACCCGACGGCGACCCGGGAGCGCGGCTCGACAGGCTGCTGGCCGGCGTGCTCGCCGACGCGGTGGCTGCCGGGGCGGGCGGAAGGGCGGGAGACGGATCGCTCGAGGGAACACGCGGGGGATCGACTCGCGTCGCCGCGATCGGCGAGCGTGCGGCGCGTCTGCTCGATGCGGCCGCGCGGGCGAGCGAGCCCGCGAGCGGCTCCCCGGACGGGCCTTCCACCTTCCGCGGGCCGCGCTTCGACGCGCTCGCCGATTGCGCGGACGCTGCCCCCGACGAGCGCGCGGCCGACGCCGCGCTGCTCACGCTCGACGCGCTCCTCGGCCGCTCTCGGGTCGACGTCGATGGCCGGATCGGAGGGGGGGCGGGTGGCGACCGGAACGACGACGGAGTGCCGGCCGACGTGCTCGATCGTGCCCTCGGCACCGCCTGTCGGCTCTACCCCTCGCGACTGCTGCTGTTCGTGCTCGCGGACGAGGCGCCGACACCGGAGGCCCTGTTCGCGTTCGGATTCCGGCGGCTGCTCGTGCATCCCGACGGCGTGCTCCACGAGTACCGCCTGCGCGACTACAAGATGCCGCCGGACTGGCTCAACGCGCGCTTCTGGGCCAATCCCGAGCGCTTCGAGCTCGATCCCGACGAGGCCGACGGTGACGGCGACGAGGACGAGGACGGCGAGGACGACGACGAGGAGGATTGACGGAGTCCGGCTCGATCCGGGCGCCGGGCCGCGACGAGGCCGAGGGAGGGCCGGAGGAAAGTCGGGGTCGGGCCGGAGCGGTGGCGAGAGCCGGGGTCCGGGTCCCTTCGGGCGGTGGGCACCGCTGGCGAATGGGTGTAAGGTCTCGCGGGTTTGCCCCAGTCCCAGCCGTCCCGATCCCCCCAGCTGCCCGAGGAGTCCGCCGTGAGCACCATCGAGATCACCGAGCTGCTCGGTGACGGTATCGGCCCCGAGCTCGCCGAGTCCGTGCACGCCGTCGCCGATGCCCTGCCCGTCGATTTCGCCTTCCGTCAGGTCGACTGGAGTCTCGCCACGCGCGAGGCCAAGGGCGAGGCCGCCATCGACGAGGCGGAGGCCTCGATGCGCGAGACCAAGCTCGCCGTCAAGTACCCCACCGTCACCAAGACCTCGAGCCCGAACGCGCTGATCCGTCGCCGCTGCGACTTCAGCGTCATCTACCGCCCGGCCATCTCGATCAAGGGGATCCACTCCAACTTCAAGGAGAACGTGAACCTGCACATCGTGCGGATCGCCACGGGCGGCACCTACGACGACCCCGGCCAGCTGATCGGCAAGGAGGCGGCGGTCTCGCTGCGCATGGTCGAGCGCAAGCCCTGCCGCCAGGCCGCGCGCTTCGCCTTCGAGCTCGCGCGCAAGAAGGGCATGACCTACGGCGACAGCCACTACTCGATGACGTCCTCCTCCAAGCACACCATCCAGCGCGTCACCGACGGGCTGTTCGAATCGGTCGTCGCCGAGGTCCACGACGAGTACGACGATGTCGAGCACCACGTCGAGCTGTTCGACGCGCTGCTCGCCAAGATCATCATCGACCCGTCGGCCTACGAGGTCGTGCTGGTGCTCAACGAGTACGGCGACTTCCTCTCCGACATGGCCTCCGGCCTCGTCGGCAGCCTCGGCACCGGCGCGAGCGGCAACTACTCGTTCGACGAGGACGACAAGGTGGACATCGCGATGTTCGACCCCGCCGGCGGCACCGCGCCGGACATCGCCGGCAAGAACGTCGCGAACCCCGCCGCCGTGCTGCTCGCCTTCGGCATGCTGCTCGATCACGTCGATCGCTACGACCTCGGGCACGCCCTCCGGCTGAGCCTGCTCGGGGCGATCGAGGGCGGACGGAGCACGCGAGATCTCGGCGGCAAGCTGAACACCGACGAATTCACCCGGGTCGTCATCGACGGCATCCCGGCGCACCTGTAATCATGGTGCCGGCCGGTCACGGCGTGGAACTTGCCCCCGCCCGGGGCGGTCTCTCCCGCCGCGGCCGCCGTCCGATCGATACTCGCCAGGAAACCCGTCCATGAGCGCGAATCCCAAGCCCCCGCCCTCCGCCGCCTCGATGGAGGAGCTGCAGGCGTCCTCGGCGCTCGCCGGCGCCAACTCGCCCTGGCTCGAGAGTCAGTACGAGCAGTACCTCGAGGATCCGAACTCGGTCGACGAGAGCTGGCGAGCCTGGTTCGAGAGCCTGCCGATGGTGCACGAGAACGCGCGCGAGGTGCCCCTGTCCGAGGTGCGCGAGCAGTTCCGCCGTCTCGTCGGGAAGGTCGGTCGCACGTCGGGCGCGCCCGCGAACGGTGCCGTGCCGGGCGGATCGAAGGACTTCTTCAAGCAGATCTATGTCACCCAGCTGATCAACGCCTATCGCGTGCGTGGCCACCAGCTCGCCTCGACCGATCCGCTCGGGCGCGAGAGCACCGCCGCCGTGCGCGAGGTCCGGCTGCGCGAGAACGGTCTGTCGGAGGCCGATCTCGACACCGTCTTCCAGACGCCGTCGCTGGAGGGCATCGAGCAGGCCACGCTCCGGGACGTCATCGCCCACCTCGAGAAGTGCTACTGCGGCCCGATCGGCTACGAGTACATGTACATCGACTACACGCCGCAGAAGGAGTGGCTGCAGCAGCGCATCGAGAGCGTCGCCTCCTCGCCGCAGCTGAACCCCGAGACGCGCAAGTGGATCCTGCAGCGGGTCAGCTCCGCCGAGGGCATGGAGCGGCATCTCGGCTCGCGCTACGTCGGGCAGAAGCGCTTCTCGCTCGAGGGCGGGGAGAGCCTGATCGTCATGATGAGCGAGCTGGTGCGCCGGGCGGGCGCCGCCGGTGTCCGCGACATGGTCATCGGCATGGCCCACCGCGGGCGGCTCAACGTGCTGGTCAACATCCTCGGCAAGAACCCCGCCGACCTGTTCCAGGAGTTCGAGGGCAAGCACGACACGAGCCTCTCCTCCGGCGACGTCAAGTACCACATGGGCTACAGCTCCGACATCCGCACGGCCAAGGGTCACATGCACCTGTCGATGGCGTTCAACCCCTCCCATCTCGAGATCGTCTCCCCCGTCGTCGAGGGCTCGGTGCGCTCGCGGCAGGACCGCTACGGCGACAAGCGCGGCGAGCTCGTCGTGCCGATCGCGATCCACGGCGACGCCGCCTTCGCGGGGCAGGGCGTCGTCATGGAGACGTTCAACATGGCCGACTCGCGCGGCTTCTCGACGAAGGGCACGATCCACATCATCATCAACAACCAGATCGGCTTCACGACGAGCAACGCCGCCGACGCGCGCTCGACGCTGTACGCGAGCGACGTGGCGAAGATGATCAACGCGCCGATCTTCCACGTGAACGGCGACGACCCCGAGGCGGTGCATTTCGTCACCCAGCTCGCCATCGACTTCCGCATGGCGTTCAAGAAGGACGTCGTCATCGACATGGTCTGCTACCGCCGCCACGGCCACAACGAGACCGACGAGCCCTCGGTCACGCAGCCGATGATGTACTCGACGATCAAGGCGTTGCCGACGACGCGCAAGCTCTACGCCGATCGCCTCGTCGAGGCGGGCGTGCTCTCGGCGAGCGAGGCCGACGCGATGGTCGACGACTACCGCCAGGCGCTCGACGACGGCGAGACCGTCGCCCCGGGCATCATCGAGGGACTGGCCGAGGCGCCGGAGCTGCAGATCGACTGGAGCCGCTACACCGACAGCGACTGGCGCGTCGAGTACGACCCGACCGTGTCGCTCGAGCGCCTGCGCGCGCTCGCCACGAAGCTCGGCGAGCTGCCGGAGGGGCTGGTGCTGCACTCGCGCGTCAAGAAGATCGTCGAGGATCGGCGCAAGATGACCGCCGGTGCCCTGCCGCTCGACTGGGGGTACGCCGAGACGATGGCCTACGCGACTCTCGTCGACGACGGCTTCGACGTGCGTCTCTCCGGGCAGGACTCGGGGCGCGGCACGTTCGCCCACCGCCACGCGGTGCTGCACAACCAGAAGCAGCCCGGCGCCTACGTCCCGCTGCGCGACGTCACCGACAAGGGAACCTTCCTGGTCATCGACTCGGTGCTCTCCGAGGAGGCGGTGCTCGCGTTCGAGTACGGCTACGCGACGGCCGATCCGAACACGCTGGTGATCTGGGAGGCGCAGTTCGGCGATTTCGCCAACGGGGCGCAGGTCGTCATCGACCAGTTCATCAGCTCGGGGGAGACCAAGTGGGGCCGCATGTGCGGGCTCACGATGCTCCTGCCGCACGGCTACGAAGGGCAGGGGCCGGAGCATTCCTCGGCTCGCATCGAGCGCTTCCTGCAGCTCTGCGCCGAGGACAACATGCAGGTGCTCGTGCCGTCGACGCCGGCGCAGGCGTACCACATGTTCCGACGCCAGATGCTGCGCCCGAGCCGCCGGCCGATGATCGTCATGACGCCGAAGAGCCTGCTCCGTCACCGGCTCGCGACGTCGACCCTCGAGGAGCTGGCCGACGGCGCGTTCCAGCCGGTCATCGACGAAGTCGACGACATCGACGTCGCGAAGGTGAAGCGTCTGGTGTTCTGCAGCGGCAAGGTCTACTACGACCTGCTCGAGGCACGGCGCGAGGCGGAGATCGGCGATGTCGCGATCGTGCGCCTCGAGCAGCTCTACCCGTTCCCGTACGAGGCGATGCAGGACGTCATCGGGCGCTACACCGCCGCGAAGACGATCGTCTGGTGTCAGGAGGAGCCGCGCAACCAGGGCGCGTGGCGATCCAACCGCCACCGCATCGAGCGCGTGCTGCCGAAGTCCCTCGACGACGTCGAGTTCGCCGGACGCGCCTCCTCGGCCTCCCCCGCGAGCGGCTACATGAGTCAGCACCTGCTCGAGCAGAAACGTCTGGTGCAGGAAGCGCTCGGCACCGTCGAGAACAGCCAGACGCGCTGAGCGCGAGGAACGCTCCCTCTTTCGTCCGCAACCACCTCGACGACCGTCGAAGGACACCCAATGAGCTCCGAGATCAAGGTTCCCACCCTGCCCGAATCGATCGCCGACGCGCTGATCGTCACGTGGCACAAGAAACCCGGGGATCCGGTCAAGCGCGACGAGGTGCTCGTCGAGGTCGAGACCGACAAGGTCGTGCTCGAGGTGCCGGCGGCCGAGGACGGCGTGCTCGGCGAGATCATCGAGGACGAGGGCGCGACGGTCGCCGCGCATCAGGTCATCGGCACCATCGAGGCGGGCGCCGGCACGGGCGCCGGCACGGGCGCCGGCACGGGCGCCGGCACGGGCGCCCGTGCGTCGACCGGTGACGCGAAGAAGGACGGCGCCGGAGACGCGAAGGCGGACGAGGCGAAGGCGTCGGACGACGACACCCCGGCGAAGGACGACGGCGAGACCGGCGGTCAGACGAGCCCGTCCGTCAGGAAGCTCCTGAGCGAGCACGGCCTGTCGGCCGACGACGTGCGCGGCACCGGCAAGAACGGGCGGATCTCGAAGGAGGACGTCGAGCGGCACGTCGCCGACGGCGGTTCGAGCGGCTACGGCGGCGGCGACGCGCGTCCGGCGGCTCCGGAAGGCAAGGGAAGCGGCAAGGCGGGCGGCAAGGGCGGTGACGGCAAGCCCGCGGCCGCCGGCACGATCGGTGTCGGCGAGCGCACCGAGCGGCGCGTGCCGATGTCGCGACTGCGTGCGCGGATCGCCGAGCGGCTCCTCTCGGCGACGCAGAACACCGCGATGCTGACGACCTTCAACGAGGTCGACATGTCCGGCTTCATGGCACTGCGCTCGCGGTACAAGGATCAGTTCGAGAAGAGCCACGGCGTCAAGCTCGGCTTCATGTCGATCTTCCTGAAGGCCTCGACCGAGGCCCTGAAGCGCTACCCCGACATCAACGCCTCGATCGACGGCGACGACATCGTCTACCACGGCTACTGCGACATCGGTGTCGCGGTCTCCTCCGAGCGGGGACTCGTGGTGCCGGTGCTCAGGAACACCGAGCACATGTCGATGGCGGACATGGAGAAGAGGATCGGCGAGTACGCCGAGAAGGCCCGCTCCGGCAAGCTCGCGGTCGAGGACATGACCGGCGGCACGTTCACCGTGTCCAACGGCGGCGTGTTCGGCTCGATGATGTCGACGCCGATCCTGAACCCGCCGCAGAGCGCGATCCTCGGCATGCACGCGACCCAGGAGCGCGCCGTCGTCGTGAACGGCGAGATCGTCGTGCGCCCGATGATGTACGTCGCCCTCTCCTACGATCACCGTGTCGTCGACGGCAAGGGGGCGGTCGGCTTTCTGAAGACGATCAAGGAGATCGTCGAGGAGCCGGGCCGGGTCGTGTTCGACGTCTGAGCGCCGGAGCGGGTGAGCGACATGAGCGAGAGCGAGTCGGTGGCGTTCGCGACACGCGAGCTCGGCAGCACCGGACTGAAGCTGACCGAGCTCGGGCTCGGCTGCGCGGCGATGGCCGGGAACCACCGCGTCGTCGCCGACGAGGACATCGCCGGCGCGATTGACGAGGGGCTCGCGCAGGGCGCGGGTTACGTCGACACCGCGCCGTTCTACGGCTTCGGCCGCTCCGAGCGTTTCGTCGGCGACGCGCTCCGCGAGCGCGACGGCGTCGTGCTGTCGAGCAAGGCCGGACGCCTGCTCGCGCCCGGCGCCGCCCCCGAGAGCGATGCGCGCGACTGGCCCGGCGCGTTGCCGTTCACGCCGGTCTACGACTACTCGTACGACGGTGTCATGCGCTCGCACGAGGACAGCCTCCAGCGGCTCGGCCTGCCGCGCATCGACATCCTGCTGCTGCACGACATCGGTGACATGCAGCACGGAGCCGAGGCCGGTGCCGCGCATTTCGAGGCGGCGACGAGCGGCGGTTACCGCGCGCTCGACGAGCTCCGCCGCGCGGGCGACATCCGCGCGATCGGTCTCGGCGTCAACGAGCGCGAGGTATGCCTCGCCGCGCTCGAGCACGGCGACTGGGACTGCTTCCTGCTGGCCGGCCGCTACACCCTGCTGGAGCAGGCGCCGCTCGCCGACCTGTTTCCCGCCTGCGAGAAGGCGGGCACCGGCATCATTCTCGGCGGGCCGTACAACTCCGGCATCCTCGCCGGCGGCGACACCTGGAACTACGCGAAGGCACCGGCCGACGTCGTCGACAAGGCCCGACTCATCGCCGATGTCTGCGAGTCGCACGGTGTGCCCTTGCAGGCCGCCGCCCTCAGGTTCCCGCTCGGCTGCCCGCTCGTGGCGAGCGTCATCCCGGGTCCACGCTCGCGCACGGAGGCCCGGCAGAACGCGGCGTGGTTCCGGCACGCGATCCCGGCGTCGCTGTGGAGCGACCTGACGAGCGAGGGTCTTCTCGCCGAGGGGACGCCGCTGCCCGCCGGCGGGTAGGCACGACGCGATGGCCGGCCGATGGCCTCGACGAGACATCCGGGCACGCGGGTCCGATCGAGTGAGCACGAGGTCGTCACGAGGGTTTCCGTCGGCTCGACGGCCCGGCAGATTTCCCCTTCCTTCATGTCGGGAATATCTCCGCGGCGGGTTCGCCTCCGTCGGCTACCTCGGAGCCATGCGTTCCCCCTCCCCGAGAACCGCCTCCGGAGCCTGCATGCGACGACACGGACGATATCGATCGCCGGTCGCGGCGGCGCTCGGCGTCATGCCGCCCGGTGCCTGCGCGAGCACGGTCGAGGAATCCGAGCGTGACACGAGCGGACGCTTCGACGGACGGTGGACCGCCTCGGTGGAGGAGGGCGTGACGAGCAGCGTGCGATGCGGCAACTGGAAGAAGAACTGTACCGGCGGCGACTGGCAAGTCCGGTTCGTGGTCGACGACGGCACGGTCTCGCTGCCGCTGAGCGATCAGGCGGAGGCGCCGAGCGCCTTCATCGACCCGAACGGCACCTTCCGGCCCGTCGTGCCGAGGGGCGCGCGCGAGGTGTCGAGCCGGGAGTCGGGCTCGGTCGGGACGTCGTCGCTCGAGGCGGGTCTTCGCCGGAAAGCCCGGCGAGGGGGAAACGCTCAGGTTCACGGTCGGCGACTCGAAGTGCGGTGGCGCCGGCTGCTGGTGGCAGCTCGACGTCGACCGGGCCTGATCTCGCCGGTCAGGCAATCGACCATCAGGCTGGTCGAGGGTCCGCCACGCGTTCCCCGTCCGTTCGCTTGAGGCTCAGCGCGCGCTTGAGCTCGTCGATGCCGATGGGCTTCGTCAGATGGTGGTCGAACCCGGCCTCGAGGCTGCGGGCACGGTCCTCGGCGCGACCGTAACCGGTCAGCGCGATCAGCCGGACGTCCCGCGTCGCGGGGTCGTCGCGCAGCGCGCGCGCCACGTCGTGGCCGCTCATGCCGTCCGGCAGGCCGAGATCGCAGAGCACCACCTCCGGCGCCTTGCGTGCGGTCTCGTCCAGCGCCTCGCGCCCGTTCCCGGTGATGCGTACCGTGTGCCCGAAGCGCTCGAGCACGCGTCGCAAGAGATCGGCGCTGTCCGCGTTGTCCTCGACGACGAGGACGTCGAGCGTCGCGTGCGGAAGATCTCTCCGTTCCGGTGCCGACGCCGTCGCGTCGACGACCAGCGGCAAGCGGACCACGAACCGTGCACCCTGTCCCTCGCCATCGCTGTGCGCCTCGATGGTGCCGCCGTGCAGCTCGACCAGCGAGCGTGCCAGGGCGAGCCCGAGCCCGCCGGCCGAGCGGTCGATGCTCTGGGACGACTGCCGGAAGACCTCGAACACGTGCGGCAGCAGGTCCGTGTGAATGCCGACGCCGTCGTCGCCGACGTCGAGCCGTGCCTCGTGTCGGGTACGCTCGAGCGTGACGGTGATCGTGCCACCGGGCAGCGTGTACTTGATCGAGTTCGACAGGAGGTTGTCGATGATCTGGACCAGGCGGACCCGGTCGCCGTCGATGGTCACGTCAGCGTCCGGTGGCACGACGGTCAGGGTGAGGGTCTTGCCCTCGATCCGTTCGGCGGCATCGGCGATCACCTCCCGGCAGATCCCGGCGAGATCGACGATGTCGCGTTCGAGCGCGATCTTGTCGCTGATGATGCGCGAGACGTCGAGCAGCCCGTCCAGCAGTCGTGCCATGTGGGCGCTCTGGCGCTCGAGCACGACCTGGGCCCGCTGCCGATCCGTCTCGTCGCCATCGAGCTTCAGGAGCTCCGCCGCGGTGCGGATGCTCGACAGCGGATTCCTGAGCTCGTGCCCGAGCATCGCCAGGAACTTGTCCTTCTCCTGGTCGGCCGCGAGCAGTCGTCGCTCGGTCTCCTTGAGTCGCGTGATGTCCCGGTCGGTCGACGACACGCCGACGATCCGGCCGTCACGGTCCAGGATGGGCGAGGCGCGTACCGATACCTCGACGCGCTCGCCGCCGCTCGTCAACCGCGCCGTCTCGAACGGCTCGACCGACTCGCCGGCGAGCACCCGCGCGATGACCGCCCGTGCGCTCTCGCGCAGCTCCGGCGGCAACAGCCGCTCGGGTGACCGGTCGAGCATCTCGGCGGCCGTGTACCCGAACAGTCGCTCGGCGCCCGGCAGCCACTCGGTCACGCGGCCCTCGTGGTCCTGACCGACGATCGCGTCCTGGCTGGACGCGGTGATCGCCGCCAGCCGCGCGGCGCGCTGTTCGAGCCCGATGCGCGCGATGCGCTCACCGACCATCGCGCCGATACGGTCGAGCGTTCGCAGGAGCGCATCGTCGGCGAACAGTCGCGCGCGGGAGTAGAGCGTCACGACGCCGAGCGTGCGATCGTCGGAAACCAGCGGCAGACCCAGCGCGGAGACGAGACCGAGCGAACCGGCGTCCGGATCGTCCGCGAACAGTGGCGGATCGCCGAGCTCGGTACTCCAGAGAGCCTGTCGGGCACCGACTACACGGTCGACGAACGCGTTTCCGGAACCGTCCGCTCCTTCGCCGGCGAGACGCCGCTCGACATCGACGTCGCGCTCGGGTCGCGAGACGTGCAGATGCCGCCTGACGAGCGTCTCGCCGTCGCTCCACCAGAGCTCGCCGACATCGGCGTCGATCGCTCCGACCAGACGCGAGAGCACGTCGTTCAGGGCATCGTCCGGGTCGGTATGGGCGACCAGTGCACGGGTCGCACCGCTCTCGAGCAGCGCGCCGGCGTTCGCCTGCGAGCGGCTCACGGCCGAGCCGATGACGTTGGCCACCGCCTGGAAGAACGTCGCGTCCTCGGAGGAGAAGTCCCGCTGATCTCGCGTGTGTCCGCCGAGCACGCCGTATTCCCGCGTGCCCTCGCGCACCGCGCAGGACAGCCCGCTCGTCACCCCGTGCTCGAGCAGGAGATCCGGCCCGCTGAAGCGCGATTCGGTCTCGAGGTCGTCGACCACGACCGGCTCCCGGGTCTGCAACGTGAAGCCCGCCTGCGAGTCCACCCCGCTCGGCACGGTGGCGTGACCGGCGAGACCGTCGTTCCAGCCCACCCCGACACGCAGCAGCAACGCCTTGCCGCCGGGCTGCAGCTCGAGGATCTTGCAGTGATCGAGATCGAGCGTGCTCTGCACGTCGCGCACCGCGCGTTCCAGGAAGCGCTCGAGGTCGCTCTCGTGCAGGGCGTCGATGCCGAGCCGGGCGATGATCGCCTGCTGGCGGCCGCGCAAGGCGAGTCGCTGGCTGGCGCGCTTGAGCTCGGTGATGTCGACGAGGGTGACGACCACGCCCTCGATGCGGCGACTCTCGGTGCGGTAGGGCAGGATGCGCCGGGAGAACCAGCGGCCGTCGCCCGCGCGCAGCTCCTGCGTCTTGGTCGTCAGGTCGTCCAGCACGTCGCGCGCCTCCCGCTCGAGATCCTGCTGCAGGAGCTCGCGGGCGATGTCGCCGGTGAAGCGGCCGATGTCGCCCGAGTCGATGTCGAGCAGCTCGGCGGCGGCGGGCGTGAAGCGGTTGATGCGCAGCCGCTCGTCGAGAAAGATCATCGGGACGCGGGCGCTGGCGAAGAAGTTGCCGAGATCGTCGTGCGCCTGTTCGAGCTGCTCGACCTTCTCCCGGAGCTGCGCGTTGACCGTGGTCAGCTCCTCGTTCAGCGAGCGGAGCTCCTCGGTGGTCGCCTCGAGCTCCTCGTTGGCCGACTGGAGCTCCTCGTTCATCGACATCGATTCCTCGTTCGAGGAGCGCAGCTCCTCGTTCGAGCTCTCGAGCTCCTCGACCGTGTTGCGCAGGTCCTCGCGTGTCGCCTTCAGCTCGTTCTCGAGCTGGTCGATGACCGTCTCCTGGCCGGCCGCCGCCTCGATCGCGTCGAGCGTCTGTGCACGGGCGGCCGACTCGCCCGACGGCGCGACGCTCTCCTCGAAGCTCATCACGACGGCACCGTCGCCGAGCGTCGGCGCCGGTCGGGCGATGATCCGCACGCGCGTCTCGCGTCCGTCGTCCGGGCTCGACTGCGCGAGCGTTTCCTGGCCGCCGCGCCGACAGCGGTAGAGCGCGCTGCGTATCCGCGTGGCGAGATCCGGGCGCAGCATCTCGCCTAACTCGAGCTGCGGACGGTCGCCCTGCGGGAACCGCAGGTAGGGCCCGAGCTCGCCGTGCATGAAGACGACGGCGCCGTCGCCGTTGACGACCACGGTCGGCGGCACGCAGGCCTCGAGCACGGCACGCCGTGCCGGATCCGGAACCCTTCGCCCGCCGCCGCCGCCCGTCCTCGGGTCGTCCGTTCCGCCGGGCATCTCCTCGCCCGCCGCGAGCACCGCCCGCGAGCGCGAACGCTGCACCGCGACGGCGCGGGACTGTCCGACCTTGTGGTACAGCCGGGCGGGCTTGGAGACCGTCGCGAACAGCTCGCGCCTGGAGCCGGTCGACTCGGACGTGCTAAGGAGCAGGTGCCCGTCCGGCTGCAGCGCGAAATGCAGCAGCGCGAGCACATGCGCCTGCGCGTCGTTGGTCAGGTAGATCAGGACGTTGCGGCAACTGACGAGATCCATGCGCGAGAACGGCGGGTCCTTGGTCAGATCGTGCGCGGCGAACGAGATGCGGTCGCGCAGTACCGAGCGCACCTTGTAGCCGCGCCCCTCGAGCGGACTGAAGTACTCGTTCAGGCGCGTCTCCGAGATCTGCTCGGCCACCGTGACGGGATAGACGCCGGCGCGCGCGACGGCGAGTGCCTCCTGATCGACGTCGGTGGCGAATATCTGCAGATCGATGCGCTTGTCGAGCGCGTTGGCCGTGTCGAGCAGCGCCATGCCGATCGAGTAGGCCTCCTCGCCGGTCGCGCAGCCGGCCACCCAGACGCGCACCTCGGCACCGGACTCGCGCCGATCGATCAGCGGACGCAGCACGCGCTCGTCCAGCGTCTCGAACACCTCGGGATCGCGGAAGAAGCTCGTCACGCTGATGAGCAGGTCGCGCACGAGAATCTGTTGCTCGCCGAGGCGCTCGCGCAGGTGATCGAAGTAGGGGCCGATGTTCTCGAACCCCGACAGCAGCATGCGCCGGAGCACGCGCCGCTCGACGGTGGCCTTCTTGTAGACGCGCAGGTCGAAGTCGTTGCGCGTCTCGAGCAGTGCCGTCAGCCGAGCCAGGTCCTTGTCGTCGAGCTGCAACGTCGGCCCGTCGTCCGTGTCCGTCCCGTCGTCCGCCTCCTCGCCGTCGGACGCGGCCATCTCGAGCGCAGGCTCGAAGCGCGCGGTGGCCGGCAGCGTGGCGAAGCGTGCGAGCGCCGCCGGCATCTCCTCGATGGCGAGCACCAGGTCGACCATGCCGGTGTTCACCGCGCTCTGCGGCATGCCGGACTGTCCGCCCGAGTCGGGATCCTGGGCGATCGTCAGGCCGCCGGCGCTCTTGATGTCCCGAAGCCCCGAGCTGCCGTCGCTGCCGGCGCCCGACAGCACGATCCCGACCGAGCGCGAGCCGTACTCGCGGGCGAGCGAGCGGAACAGGTGATCCACCGGCAGCCGCACACCGCGGTGCAGGGTCGGTTCGCTGAGCTCGACGCAGCCGCGGCGCACCGCCAGCGCGCAGCCGGGGGAGATCACGTGGACCGTGTCGGGGGCGAGCGGATCGCCCTGGCGGGCGTCGCGCACCGCCATGCCGGTGTGCGGGACGAGCAGCTCGGAAAGCAGGCTGTCGTGGTTGGGATCGAGGTGCTGGACCAGCAGGAAGGCCATGCCGGTATCGGACGGCAAGGCCTTCAACAACATCTTGAACGCTTCGAGACCACCGGCGGAGGCGCCCACGCCGACGACGAGCTTCGGTGTCGCCGTGTCGTCCATCACATGAGGGTTTCCGGTGATTTCAGAAGGGTTTTCAGTGGTTCAGGATGGCCTGTCCGGTCTTGCGGGACGCCGAGCCCGAGCGCTACAGCGTACCTTCATTCACGTGCCGCCTGACGGGCGATGTCTCAGACCGTTTCCGGGCGACGCGTACTCGCGGATTCGCCGCTCGCGGCGTCGGCGCGCTCGGCCTCGCCGGTCGCCGTCGCGTCCACGGACGGGTCGTGCAAGGACAGCAGGAAGCGCCGTGCCTGCTCGGAGTGCGTCAGCGCCTCGTCGGCGCGCTCGCGGTAATCGTCGGCGGTGCGTCCGCCCCCGTCGCGGGCGAGCCTGTTCAGCATCGCCGCGCGCTCGCTCAGCGAGCGGACCGCGACCCACAGCGAGCGCTCGATGTCGTCCGCCTGGGCGCCGAGCAGGGCGCGGGCCGACAGCGCGTGGCCGACGTGACAGCGGTAGACCGCGGCCTCCCCCCGGCCGACCTGCCAGAGCGGGCCACCGCAGTCGGGGCAGGCGACCGGCACCTGCTCGCCGATCGCGTCGACGTCGGACGGGAAGCTGCGATCGAGTCCGGACAGGCGCGCCTCGATGGCGATGTCCTCGGGAATCTCGACCGCGGGGGCGGTCTCGTCGGCGAGGGTCTCGAGCAGCGCGGGCAGGGCGTCGATCGTCACGACGTGATCGGCATCGAGCGCTTCCAGCGCGCGGCGCGGCATCTCGTCGAACTCGGCGTCGTCCGGGTCCTGCACGACGACCAGCCCGCCGCAGCGGCGCACCGCCTCGAGACCGGCGACGCCGTCGTCGAGCATGCCGGTCAGCTGCACGGCGATCACCCGCCCGCCCCGGGCCGCCGCGGCCGAACGGAACAGCGGGTTGATCGACGGACGACTGCGGTTCTCGCGCGGACCGTGCGTGGACAGCACGTGGTCGCCCTCGACGACGAGGTGCCGGTCGGGGAGCGCGAGGTAGACGCGGGACGGCTCCAGCCGGAGCCGATCCGTGACGAAGCCGACCGGCAGGACGCTGTCGGCACCGAGTATCCGGTCCAGTGCGCCGCTCTCGCGCGCCTGGTGCAGCACGATCGACAGCGAGGCGGGCAGGTCCGGTGGCAGCGCGGCGAGCAGTTTCCGCAGCACGCGGATGCCGCCGGCGGAAGCGCCGATGACTATCGTGTCGCGATGGTGCGTGTTCATGGGAAGGGATCATGAACTCATCGGATCGGCCCGTCGCGTTCGTACCGAAATGTACAGGGGTGCTCGCGGACGCGCCTCGTGCCCGGCTCGACGGCCGGGGAGCCGGGCCGGTGCCGGGCTTCGCGATCGACGCGTGATAGCGTCGCACGCGGCGAGCCGATCGACGGACGGGTGATGGACAGGTACGGGTTTCTCGACGACTACAGCGAAGGCGCGCACCCGCGGGTCATCGAGGCGCTGGCGCGCTGCAACGCGGGCCGGCAGGTGTCCTACGGCGGCGACGAGCATTCGGCGCGCGCGCGGACGCTGATCCGCGAGCGCGTCGCGCTGCCGGACGCGGCGGTGCACCTGGTCGCGAGCGGCACGCTCGCCAACCTGCTCTGCATCGCGAGCGCGCTGAGGCCGCACGAGGCGGTGATCTGCGCGACCACTGGGCACATCGCCGTGCACGAGGCCGGCGCGATCGAGGCGACCGGTCACAAGCTGATCGGCGTGCCGGCGCCGGACGGCAAGCTCACGCCGGCGCTGATCGAGACCGCGCTCGCCGCCAACGCGCACTTCCCGCACATGGCGCGCCCGCGCCTGGTCTACGTCTCGAACGCGACCGAGCTCGGCACCGTCTACCGCCGGGCGGAGCTCGAGGCGCTGTCGGCGCTGTGCCGCGACCGAGGGCTCCTCCTGATGGTCGACGGCGCGCGGCTCGGCACCGCGCTCGGTGCGGACGCGAACGACCTGACGCTCGCCGACGTCGCGCGCCTGGCCGACACGTTCTGGATCGGCGGCACCAAGAACGGCGTGCTGCTCGGCGAGGCGATCGTCATCCCGAACGAGCGGCTCGCCGAGGACTTCGCGTTCCACGTCAAGCAGCGCGGCGCGATGCTCGCGAAGGGTCGGGTGCTCGGCATCCAGTTCGAGACGCTGTTCGGCGACGATCTGTTCCTCGAGCTCGCCCGGCACGCGAACGCGATGGCGCGAACGCTGTCGGCGGGGCTCGTCGACGCGGGCGTCGAGCTGTCCGCGCCGACCGAGAGCAATCAGGTGTTCCCGATCCTGCCCGACACGTCGATCGAGCGCCTGCGCGAGCGGTTCGACTTCCATGTCTGGGGGCGCGTCGACGAGAACCGTTCGGCGATCCGGCTCGTCACGTCATGGGCGACCGAGGAGCGGGCGGTGAGGGCGCTCCTCGCGTCGCTCGACGGGTAAGGGCGCGTGTCGAGACGGTCTGACGATCTCGGGTCGGGCGGACGGGTCGAGCGGACGGGTCGAGCGGACAATCGAGCGGACGAATCGAGCGGACGAATCGAGCGGACGAATCGAGCGGACGAATCGAGCGGACGAATCGAGCGGACGAATCGAGCGAAATGGACGGGCGTCGGTGCGCCGGGCGCCTTCAGCGCTTCCCGGCCGGCGCCCGCGCGCGGTCGAGGAACTCCATCACCATCGCCGCCGTCCACGTGAAAGACGCGCCGCCGCAGGGCTCGCCGCTGAGCGGGTCGTAGTACTCGGCGAAGCCGGATTCCTCGATCAGCGCGAGGCTGTCGCGTTCGATTCGATCGGCCATGGCGTCCTCCCCCGCGACGCGCAGGCCGTCGACGATCAGGTAGTTGACGATGAGCCAGGCCGGCGCGCGCCAGTAGCGCTTGGCGTCGAAACGCGCGTCGGCGGGATCGTGGCTCGGGACCAGGTAGCGCACGCGTTCGCCGAGCGTCTCGAGACGCTCGACCAGTGCACGCGCGCGTTCGGCCGGGATCGGCGCGAGCACCGGCAGCAGGCCGCCGACCGAGGCGCTGTCGACGGTCTCGTCGTTGGCACGATCGTGGCAGACGTACTGCCCGTGCGCGTCGCTCCACAGCGACTCCAGCGCGTCGAGTCCGCGCGCCGCGCGCTCGCGGTTGGTGGCGGCGATCGCCGGCTCGTCGAGCGCGTCGGCGACGGTGGCCAGATCGAGGCAGCTCCTGATCAGGATCGCGTTGAACCCCGGGTCGACGACCTGGAACGGCGACGCCTGATGCAGCTTCGTGTTGTCCCAGTCGAGACCGCGAAAGCGTTCGAGCAGCCAGATGTAGCGATCGTACTGTTCCTTCGTCGGACGGTGCGCCGGGTCCGCGTGTTGCGTGTCGCGCCGCTGGTACGGCGAGACGCCGTCGGTCGGCACGCGCTCGAACGCCGCGTCCCAGTCGATCGAGTTGTCGCGACCGGACTCCCAGGGGTGGATCAGCGCGGCCAGACCGGTGCGCGCGGGGTCACGGTTGGCGTGGAACCAGGCGTGCCAGCGATCGATCGGCCCGAGCAGCGCGCGTGCGCGGTCGCGCGCGAGATCGGTGTCGCGGGCACGCTCGAACAGGCGCCCGACGGCGAACCCGGCGACGGGCGGCTGCGTGATGCCGGAGGTCGGTGTCAGACGGCCCGTCGCCCAGACGCCGGGGCCCGGGAAGTAACCGTCGTCGTGCTCGTGGAAGACGATGTGCGGCACCATGCCGTCCTCCCACTGGTGCGCGAACAGCGTCGCGATCTCGCGCCAGGCGCGGCGCTCGTCGACATGCGACTGGCCGAGCGCCGTCAGGCAGCTGTCCCAGTTCCACTGGAAGGGGTAGAGCCCCTTGGTGGGCACGGTGTAGCCACCCTTGTCGTTCTCGGCGATGACCGCCGCGGCGCGCTCGAACAGCTCGCGACGGGCGGCATCGTCCGTGCCCGCGCCTGCCGTGTCTGCACCTGCCGCGCCTGTGCCCGCCGCGCCTGTGCCTGCCGCGCCTGTGCCTGCCGCGCCTGCGCCCGCCGCACCTGTGCCGTCGCTACCGTTCGTCACGTTCGTCTCTCCGCGTCGGTTCCGGGCTCAGGCCGTGTGCCGCACGTCGTCGATGGCGAGCCGGGTCTCCGGGTCGAACCAGCGCACCCGCCCCGGCTGCGGCACGACGTTCAGGACATCGTGCGGGGCGACGCGCGTGTCGCTGTCGAGGATGACACGGAACGACTCGTCGCCGACCGTGCAGGCGGCGAGCGTGTGCGGGCCGAGCGGCTCGACCACGCCGACCGCTGCGACGAAGCCGCCCTCGCCCTCGCCGAGCGAGAGATCCTCCGGCCGCACGGCCAGCTCCAACGTCGGCCGATCGACGACCGGGCCGGCGAGCGTCGTGCCGCCGACCTCCCAGCGCCCTTCCCCGGCGTTGCGCGCGGTCAGGAAGTTCATCGGCGGGTTGCCGATGAACGAGCCGACGAAGCGCGCGGCGGGATTCCGGTAGACCTCGACCGGGCTGGCCGCCTGCACGATGCGCCCGCCGTCCATGACCGCGATCCGGTCGGCCATGCTCATCGCCTCGACCTGGTCGTGGGTGACGTAGATCGTGGTCGTCGCGCTCTCGGCGAGGACGCTCTTGAGCTCGGCGCGCATCTCCATGCGGAGCAGCGCGTCGAGGTTCGACAGGGGCTCGTCCATCAGGATGACCTCGGGCTCCATGGCGAGCGCGCGGGCGACGGCGACGCGCTGCCGCTGACCGCCGGAGAGCTGCCCGGAGTAGCGCTTCAGGTACGGCTCGATGTGCATCAGCTCGGCCGTGCGGTTGACGCGCCGATCGACCTCGGGCTGATCGACCTTCGCCATGCGGAGCCCGAAGGCGATGTTCTCGAATACGGTCAGGTGCGGGAACACCGCGTAGTTCTGGAACACCATCGCGATGCCGCGATCCTTCGGCGCGAGCGTGTCGACGCGTCGCCCGCCGATGTGCACCTCGCCGGTCGTCGCGGTCTCCAGTCCGGCGACGATCCGGAGCAGCGTCGTCTTGCCGCAGCCCGACGCGCCGAGCAGCACGAGAAATTCCTGATCGGCGATGGTCAGGTCGATCGAGTGCAGCGCCTGGGTCTGCCCGAAGCGCTTGGCGACCTGCTGGATGAGTATCTCGGCCATGGGTGTACGGTCTCCGGAAGATGGAACAGCCCGACCGACACGGCGGGTGCGGTGAACGGCGGAACGTGCGTGAAGGAACGTGATCGACGCATCGACCCGGGCCGGCGTGCGAGCGGGTCGTGATCCGCCCGTCGGCCCGGGCTGGCGCCATGCGGGTGTTCGGCCCGGCGTCCGGCCCGGCGTCCGGCCCGGCGTTCGGCCCGGCGTTCGGCCCGGCGTTCGGGCAGGTGCGAGAGCGGGACCCGCGGTCAGCGGTTCGCGATGCCCCACATCGCGAACAGGTACTTCCGCACCATGAAGATGAAGATCAGCGCGGGCACCACGAGCATCGTGCCGCCGGCGAACTTCAGGTGCAGCGGAGCGACGTCGAGGCTCTGCAGGAGGAAGGCCGGCAACGTGCGGTGCTCGATGGTCAGGACGGCGGCGGCGAACACCTCGTTCCACGACACGACGAACGCGAAGATCGCCGATGCCGTGATGCCCGGCAGCACCAGCGGCAGGATCACCTTCCGGAACGCCTCGAGGCGCGTGCAGCCGAGCGTCCAGGCCGCCTCCTCCAGCTCGATCGGCACGCCCGAGAACAGCGAGAACGTGATCAGCACGGCGAACGGCAGGGCGAGCGTGGTGTGCACGAGGGCGAGTCCGAACACGGTGTCGTCCAGCCCGACGCGAATGAACAGCACCGCCATCGGCAGCGCGAGCAGCGGCAGCGGAAACGCGCGCGTCATCAGCACGAGGATGCGGAAGGTGTTCTTGCCGCGGAACTCGAAGCGGGACAGCGCGTAGCCTGCCGGCGCCCCGATCGAGATCGACAGGACCATCGTCACCGAGGCGACGAGGATCGAGTTCCACAGCGCGCTGCCGACGCCCGCGAAGCCGAGGAAGAACTCCACGCTCTCGGTGTCGAAGGAGGGCAGGAAGCGCTTGGGGAAGCCGTTGACCTCGGTCGGGGTGGAGAAGGTGTTGGCGATCAGCAGCCAGATCGGTATCAGTACCCAGGCGCAGAGCACCGCCACGGTGACGGTGAAGACGATACGGGCGAGGCGGTCGTCGCCCCCGACGGCCCCGTCGGGGCGGGGGTTCTTCTCCTTCGCGGGTGCGACGACACTGCTGGCGGCGGCGTTCACAGGCGGGCCTCCTTCGGGGTTCTGAGCGCCCACATGATCGACAGCGTGAAGGCGAGCGAGATGACGAGGATCAGGAGCGCGAAGGCGGCGGCGACGTTGCCGTCACGAAGCTCGAACTGGCGGTTGTAGACCTCGCCCATCAGCACCGGCAGGTTGGTTCCGCCGAGGGCGGCGACGACGGCGAAGACCTCGAAGGCGAGGATCACCCGGAGGATCAGCGCGGTCTGCAGGCTGGGCTTGAGGAGCGGCAGCGTCACGCGGCGGAAGCGCTGCCAGCTACTCGCGCCGAACACCTGCGCCGCCTCGTCGTACTCCTTGGGGATCAGGCCCATGCCGGCGACGAGGATGACCAGCATGATCGCCGTCGCCCGCCAGATCTCGGCCAGCACGACGGCCAGGAAGATCGTGCCCTTGCTCTGGTAACCGAGGAAGGCGACCGGCTGCTCGACCGCGCCGAGGCCGACGAGCATGGAGTTCAGGAAGCCGGTCTGCTCGAAGATGGCCAGCCAGATGAGGCCGGCGGCCAGATCCGAGATGCCGAGCGGGATCGTCCAGATGTAGAGCACGATGTCGCGCCCGCGCCCCATCGAGGTGACGAGGGAGGCCATCAGCAACGAGAGCACGACCTGGATCGGCACGACCACGGCGACGAGCCAGAACGTGTTCGACAGCGCGGTGTTGAACTTCCAGTGCCCGAACATCTTGCCCAGGTGCTCGGTCGTCAGCGCACCCTCGTCGGTCGCTATCGCCTGCCAGGCGACCAGCGCGAACGGGTAGAGGAAGAAGGCGAGGAGAAAGAACGTCGCCGGGGCGAGCAGCAGGTAGGGAAGCGTACGGACTGGCATGCGCGGTTACCCCGATAGCCTCGCCCGGACCTCATCGGTCCGGAACGGACGGGTTGACTCTCATTCCGCGCACCGACGCGATGCGTGGCGGGCGGGCCGGGTCGACATGTCGAGAGAAATCGCCGGGGACGACACGTTCCGGGGTCGGGCGAGCGGTCTTCCCTGACCCGGCGTCACTGCCGCCCGTCCGCGACCGGTCGGTCGCGAGTGCCTGTCGGTGGCCGACCGTCCCTGACCGGCCCTTCGAGATCACCCGTCCGTGGTCGATCGTCCGCGCCCGGTTCCTTCCGGGCCGGTCGAGCGCGCCCCGTCGTTCGCGGCCGGCCGCCCTCGCGGACGGCCACCGCGAAAGCCGCCCGACGGTCAGTCGACCGGGCAGGCGCCCTCGGACGGCTCGTCGGGGCCCCAGCACGGGGCGCCGGCCTCGTCCATGACGTCACGCAGCGTCTCCGCCTGGTCGTCGAGCGCTTCGCGCACGTCCTGCCCGCCGAGCACGATGCGCTCGAAGGCGTCCACGTAGACCTGGTTGAACTGTCCGCCGAGATCACCGAGTCCGACCGGCAGAAGCCCCGGGTTGGCGTCCTCGGAAGAGGTCATCTTCGAGACCGCGGCGCCCGCGATCCGCACCGCCGCCGGCACGTCGTCGGGCAGCTCGACGGCGACCACGGGGAAGAAGTTCGTCGCGCGCAGCGTCTCGAGCTGCACCTCGGGCGTCGTCATGTAGGCCACGAGGTTCTTCGCCGCGTCCATGTCGGGCGCCGTCTTCGGAACGGCGAGGCCGACGACCACCGGCATGAAGCCACGGCCCGAGGGGCCGGCGGGTGCGGGGAAGGCGATGAAGTCGTCCGGGCGATCGTTGAACGCGTCGGCCAGGCGGGAGGTGTGATCGAAGGCGACCCAGACTTCCTCGGTCAGGAGCGGCTCCTGCATGAACGAGTAGCCGGTGGAGCCGGGGTTGGTGTGTTGCCAGAGATCCTTGAACGCGGTCCAGGCGGCCACGGCCTCGTCGGAGCGGAACTTGGTGACCATCGAGTTCGTGAACGACGGGTACAGGTAACCCTGGAAGAAGCGGTGCTTGAGACCCTTCGGCCCGGCCGGGAAGCCGAACTTGGGCGAGCCGGTGGCATCGGCCATGTTCTTCGCCCAGGCGGTCAGCTGCTCGTAGCTCAGCGCGTCGATGTCGACGCCCTCGGGCAGGTGCTCCAGCGCCTTCTTGTTGGCGGCCATGATGTAGGTGGCCTGCATCCAGGGGATGTAGAGCTGCTCCTCGGTGCCGAGCTTGCCGAGCTCCATGTAGTTCTCGTTCATGTCGCCGACGTCGACGTCGGAGAGGTCGGCGAGACCCTCGGCGACGCTGCCGGAGAAGTCACCGTGCAGCGAGCCCAGCACGCCGATCTTGCCGCTGCCGGCCTCGAGCTCGGCCTGCAGGCGCGTCAGCCACGGGCCGCCCTCGCTCGGCTGGAAGTCGACCTCGCCCTCGAAACCCGAGAGCACGTTGTCGCGCATCGTCTGCGCTTCCTCGACCGGGTTGGCCTGGGTGGACCAGAACAGGACGTCCCGGGCGTGCGTCGCGGCCGGCACGGCGGCGAGCGCGGCGGTGACGGCGAGGGCCGCCAGCGGGGCGGTGAACGGGGGACGTCTCATCATGATCTCTCCTGGGTGGGGTTCTTGCGGGTGTGGTGGCCGGATCGGGCGCCGCGAGGCGCCGACGTGCCGGGTGCCGGACCGTGACTGCCGCGCGCGACGAGGTGCGGGCACAGCAGTCGGTGCTGTTCGGCGGTGTCGCCGTCGATGATCTCGACGAGGGTGTGGGCGAGCTCGATGGCGGTCTCGCGGGTTCGCTGGTCGAACGTCGTCAGGCCCGGCGGCGCCCAGGCGGCCGCGGGCAGGTCGTCGAAGCCGACGACGGAAAGATCGCCCGGTACGGCGAGACCGAGCGAGGCGGCGACGTCGAGCACGGCGAGGGCGAGCTCGTCGGTCAGCGCGAGCACCGCGCTCGGGCGGGCATCGTCGTCCAGCATCGCGCGGATCGCACGGGTCCGATCGTCCACGTCGAAGCGCTCGACGTGAGTGATGACGAGCGTGACGTCCGCGTCCCCGCGTGCCCCGATGGCGTCCTCCAGCCCGCTTTCGCGTACCAGCCGGAACGTCGTCGGGTCGGTGATGGAGACGAGTCCGAAGGCGCGGTGGCCGAGCCCGTGCAACAGCTCGAACGCCTCGCAGAACGCCCGGGCGCCATCGGTATCCACCCAGCTGTAGCGGCGGTGGGTGTCGAGCACGCGCCCGTGGGCGACGAACGGGAAGCCGCGTTCGGCGAGGAAATGCATGCGCTCGTCCTCCTCGGTGATGCGCATCAGCACGAGCCCGTCCGCGCGTCCGGACTCGACGATGTGACGGATCACGTCCATCTCCGTGCGCTTGCGAGGGACCGTGGCGAGGATCAGATCGCGCCCGCGATCAACCAACCCTTCGCCGAGCCCGCCGACGAACTCGCCGAGAAAGGGGTCGAGCGGCCGACCATCGGCCCACAGCGGCAACGGCAACGCGACGAAACCGCTCTTCCCGGTGACCAGCGCCTTGCCGGCGGTGTTCGGCACGTAGCCGAGACGATCGGCCACCTGACGAACGCGCTCACGGGTGATCTCGGCGACGTCCGAATGCCCGCCGAGCGCGCGCGAGACCGTCGTGACCGACAGGCTGAGCTCGGCAGCGAGCTCCTTCAACGTGCTCTTGCGGGACAAGCCTTGCATGGCTCGAGTTTCGCTGACCTCCGATATCCGAAACGTTTCGGAGGATGCGTTGCCTGAGACGTCCTGTCAACAGTGCCGTGACGACGAGGGTCGAGTTGGGTCGCGAAATGCCGGTCGCCTGTAGGTTCGACGGCAGGGTCCGGGTGTCATCGGCGAGCTTCCGTCCGGAACGACCGCCGTCAGCTCACGAAGCGCGAGTGCCTGTCGCGCCCGTGGCCGAGAGGTAACACCCACGCAACGGCGGACCGCGCTTTCGGAGACGTCTCATCGACACTCCATGCCGTGATGTCCCGGCCGCGGCGCCCTCGCCCTGATCATCCGGAAAGCGCGTGGCAGCGCCGTGAACGCGTACCCGTCGGCGTTGCCGCGCTGTACCGACTGTCCAATCGGGCGTTGTTGTCGTGGGTGATGGCCAAGTATCACCGTTTCCGAAATCGGAGAGCTCGTGCCGGTCAGTACTCGGCAGTTCTCCATGAGCGCGTGATCGAGCGGTAGATCAGTCAGTTGCGCAACGCTCGCCCACCCGGCGCTCGCAACGTATCCTGATCGGCCACCTCGTTCGTGTGCCCGACACGAGCGGTATGAATCGAGAGGTTCATGTACCGTTCCGTGAGGGGCCGGCGGGGTAGCTCTCCGCCGGCCTACTCGGCGGGCGTCGTGTCCCGTTCACCAGGAAAGACGTCGGCGGCACAAGCCCGCCACGGCGAAGAGAAGCAGACAGATCGAGGAGAGATCACGCTGACCAGAAGCTATCGTGCATCCACCCCCTCCCGTTGAAGAAGTGTTCGTGTCGTCGTTCATTACATCGCTTTCGACGGAATCAGCCGTGCCGCCGGAGTCAGCCTCTTCCAAGTCAGACTCCCCAGTCGAATCGGGAGCGTCGATGACGCCTGTGTCGTCACCGGAGTCTGCTGAATCACCGTCCGAAGTCTCGGCGCCTTCTGTTCGTTGCTCTGTGTGGATATTCGAGATATCGGCCAGAAATACATCCTTCGCACCGTTGTCGTCCCCTCTCGTCAAATTGGTGGCCAGACTCTCGAATACCAACCACTGACCGTCCGGACTTATTCTAGGCATCGTGCTGAAGCCATCCGCCGAACCTCCATCTCGAGTAAGTGTGGCTATGGCTGTCACATTCGCTACGCGATCTCGCACGTAAATATCGGTCAAGTCGTTCGTGTCCAGGGGGTGAAGCTTCGATGGCGTAGAAAACGCAACGAATCGACCATCGCTGCTTATGCTCGGGTGGGAGGATGGAAAGGGAGACAATACGCCATCAGCGTCGACACTCACGGCCTCTATGTCCGTGGTGGGCAAGTCATACGAAAATACGTTGGGACTGTTGGCCGGGCCGGGAAAGTCATCGAATGCGCCATTGCCATCGACGTCCAAGACATTGTTGGCTACCGTGGTGAAAGCGATCGATCGACCGTCACCACTGACCTTGGGGTCGCCGGAATTACCGTTGAAAGCATCTCCGGAGGCGTTGTTGGAAATCGAATTCAGGTTTCGAATGCCGTCATCGTCATATGTCGCGACATAAATGCCATTTCGATTTCGAGTTTCACCGAACAGGCCGATGTTGGATGCCGTGCTGAAAAAGCCGACTACGCTGCCATCACCACTTATCGAGGGCTGGTAGCTGGTGCCATCGCTTTCGCCACTCTCGCCGCCGGTGCTGACGATGCTGACGCCGCCCGTAACGGTGTCCTGTCGGTAGACGTCCCAATCGTCGTTCGTGTCGGCAGGCAGAAGGTCGTCATCGCTGTTGGTGAAGGCGACATACCTTCCGTCATCGCTGATCGCGGCACTGCCTGGGTTCGTCGCGTTCAACGTTCTGAATTGAAGCTTGCCTTCCAACAGCAATGTGTAACTCGACGTGGAGTCCGGTGTAGCGTCGACCACGGATCGTGTCGTGTCGACGGCGGCGTAAAGGGTGTCCGATTGCCGAAACGCCTCGCCGAGAACGCAGCTGTCATCGAGACCTTCCTGTTCGAAGGAGTCGCAGATGAGACTTTCCTCGCTGAAATCATCGGAGCTGTAGACAGACAAGCCGATATTGTTTCCACTGCTGGAAAGTTTTAGGGTTTCTCCCTCGACGAACGAGTATGTTTGAATCGAGCTTGCGTCAATGGATTCGCAAGTGGGCATCCCCAGATGTAACCATTTGCCGCTAGGCGGCTCCGTCTTCGGGAATGCGGGCAGCTCTCTCCAATAAACCTGCTCGGTGACGAGTCCATCGGTGTAGTGTCTAAACGTCATTGATGAGCAATTGGCGTCTATGACGGGTCTGTCGCTGCCGACACCAATCCTTCTGCCATCATTCTGATTGGCCAGGTAGGTGGCGCCGGAAGCGTGGTCGTAGACGAAGGCATTGGTTCGTCTTTGGCCGTACTGGAAACACGAATCCATGGCCGCGTTCGATTCGAATACAGAGCACTGGCCATCCCTGCTTACTGCGGCATTCGCGCTGCTTCTATTCGATAGAGTTGGGTCGAACGCGTTACTTACTAAGCCGGAGCTTAGATGGATCACGCCTATGAGACAGAAGCGCCTGTTTTTCCAAGGGTTTTGCAGCCGCCGAATGATCTTGCGAGCCTCCGGCTTAGTATTCGGGTGATATCTTGCGCACTTGTGCCGAAAGACGGCAAGGCCAGCACTGTCGTGATGGCAAATTTAAGTGTCAATCGATCAATCTTGCTCATATTCAACCTCCAAGTCGAAATATCAGTTCACGGGACGTTCGTCGTAGAGTCGACACCGTCGATGAAAATATTTTATCGTCAATCCGGTACGCAGCTGTCGGGATGCCAGAAATCGCAGAGTGTGCCTTCCGTAGGGCAAGTTCCGTTCGCGACACCGATGCGGTGACCTAGGTCGGGAAAATACACGGCCAGTCTGTCGGTCGAGGAATCGTAGACCGAATAGCCTGATTCTCGAGTGCTGAGACCTCGTCCTGCTGCCCTGTACGCAGCGCTTCTGGATTGGCCTTCGACTGAAATTTGCTGAATGTAGGCGGAGCGCCGATCGCCGGTATTGCAGGCTTGGTATTGACTGCGGGGGTTGACGTCACCGACTTCATGCGAGCGCAAGCGACACTTTACCTCTCCTATCCCATTGCTCAGATCGAAAGACAATCCGTGAATCAATGAGCCGCTGGAGGATACCTCGGTGGTAGCGATGCCCCCACCCGCATCGTGAAGTACGAGCGAGCCTCCATGGGTGGTGTACCGTTCAGAGATGGATTCGCCAGTGGCGGACGTGAAGACATAGCGACCATCTTCTGTCAGCTCCAACGACCTGAACGGGCTGCTGCAGTCAAATCGATGAGCGGCGACTGCTGCCGGAAGCACCGCTCCGATTTTCGGAGGAACCATGGAATCCGCTAGTGGTATCGCTTCGGACGGAGCCGGCGAGCTCGCTGGCTTATCTGCCGACAGGTCTGCTGTCGGTCGCACGGCTCGTGTGGTGGTTTCATCCGTCGGACTCTCGTTCAGCGGGGTGTCGGAAAGAATGGTCCAGCTCAAGAACGAACTGTCACCGGGCTGGATGGCGGAGTGAATGTCGATGATGGATGAGAAATTCGCGTCGATGAACTCCCAGGTGCGCCGTTCGTGGGCGTCGAGAAATCGCACTTGCGTCGGTTCGTGACCGATAGCCGCTGCCAGCTCGCCGGTCAAAGCGGTGCTGTCGACATCAGGAGGCAGGAATAGAGAGCATGTGTATTCCGACCACTTCCCGGCGTACACATCGCTCATCGAATCATCTACGGCGGAGGTGGAGTTGACGAGGACATACTCATCGCCGAAATCCTCGAAATACCATCCGCTGAGCTCACTATATCGTTTTCCGGGCTGCAAGAGATCTTCCACGGCTCCTCTGTTCACGCGTACTGGCGAGAGTGAACTTGCACTCACAGCCTCTTCCGTGTCGACGGCCGGGTCGCAGAAGCTTGCGAATATCGCTATGACGCGCGTTGCATCATTTTCAGTCGGCAGATCGCTGGCAGAGAGGCTGCCGAAGCAAGTGACAATCGCGACGACGGCAATGTGGCACGGCTGCGCATAGCCTTTGCAGAGCAATTTCCGTGGAGTGATGATCGAAGAGTTCGACATGCCGTCGTGCTGTCCGGTTTCGGGAAATTCTGATCCCACAGCGTCGAACCTATCACGGGCGTGTCGAGCATTCCCTAGTATGATTCCCTTGGGTGAATGCAATTTTCCCGGTTTTCACGTCTCGATTTGAAGGCAAGCCTACACCGTGCCAGCAGTTCCCGGCAAGCAGGCCGCTAAGTATTTGACGAAGCTGGTGTCGGCCTTTTTCGGCTCCTTCGCGGATCGTGTGGGTGACGAGCTGACCGGCGGTATGCTTTCGGCTTCGTGATGATGATTGTGGAGCCGCCCGACGTGTCGATGGAAGAGCAGCTGTTCACCGCCGCCCTCGGCTTGCA
>Ga0209303_1000094_pt1 | contig 108177 bp, 98 predicted proteins | sample SidtaG_3_FD_187449 | JGI IMG/M metagenome (GOLD analysis project Ga0209303, IMG submission 187449) | Marine algal microbial communities from Sidmouth, United Kingdom - Sidmouth_Asex1 metaG (SPAdes) (version 2) | ecosystem: Host-associated > Algae > Red algae > Unclassified | place: Sidmouth...
CTGGTCGTCCTCGCTTGGCCATAGCGTTCCCTTCGATGCTGGCAGTGACACCATCAAGAACGCGGCCCGAACACGAAAATTCCCGAACTCAACAAATAATCGAAGAAACAACCGGACAGGACACTAGCCAGCGGTAGCTGACGGCTCGCCGGCGGGTGGCCAATCGGTTGCCCGGCGCGTCGTGGAGCGTCCGGTAGTGGAAGGCGATGACGTCACCGGGCTCGACATCGAACGACAGCACACGATGGTCGCCCGACTCGATGTCGGCGTCGAGGTCGGGCACGATCTCGAACCCGTCGGCCGCCACCGTGTACGGCGTGTGGTCGACGAACTTGCGCGGCACGAACCAGCGGTCCCACCGGTGCGAGCCGCCGATGAAGCGCATGCCCACGTCGTGCGGCACCGGGTCGAGGGCGACCCAGAGGCTCACGTTCTGGTCGCCGTCGACGCAGTAGTACGGCTGATCGTGGTGCCACGGAGTCCGCTCTGCTGCGCCCGGCTCCTTCACCAGCACGTGTTCGTGGAAGAAGCGGACGTCGTCCGAGCACATCAGGCGCCGTGCCGCATCGGCCAGCGGGCTCTCGAATGCGACGCGACGGTGCTCGTCGACGTCGGTCCACGTCACGTAGTCGGTCCAGAACCCGACGGCCTCGTCGGCATCGGTGTACCAGTGCGACCAGTCGCTCGGATGAGTGCGGTTGCGCTCCACGCCGGCGGCGACGATGTCGAGCCAGGTCGAGTCGAGCAGGCTGCGCACTACGGTCACCCCGTCGCGGGCGAACTCATCGACGCAGTCCTGCGTGATCCGGGTGTCCATCTCGTCGGAGGTCACCCCTGGCTCCATGAGACGACGGTACCCGGGGCGACGTGGCGCTCTCGGCCGTCGGCGCCGGCAACCGTCATCGCTGTCGTGTTCGATTCGTCCGCAGCGACCTCGACGGTCACGCCGACCCTGTTGCCGACCCTGTTGTCGACCCTGTTGTCGGACCGCTCGTCGCCGTGGGTGATCGACACGCGCGAGCGCTGGCCGCGCAGCACGATCGTGTAGCTCAGCGACGTCCATGCTGAGGGCAGGGCGGGAGTGACGCGAACGACGCCGTCGTGAGCCCGGAACCCACCGAACCCGAACACCGCGGTCTGGTAGGCACCGGCGTTCGCAGCCGTGTGTATCCCCCCGATGAAGGTCCCGCCGACGTGTGCGTGCTGCGTCGCCTCGAGATCGAGGGTTGCGGTGTTGGTGAAGTACTCGAGCGCCTGCTCGACGTAGTGCGGCGAGAAGTGAGCGAGTCGGCATGCGACCGTCGCATGCACCGAGTGGCTCAGCGACGACCCGTGCGCGCACAACGGCTCGTAGCGGTCGTAGTTGGCGCGCTGTACGTCGAGCGGCCAGTCGGGATCGACGGCGAACATCTGGACCACGGCCGGCTGCTTCGACACCTGGGTGTGCACGGCGATCCCGTTCGGCCATCCCCAGTACTCGCTCGGATCGAGGAGTCGGGTGCGCAGTTCGTCGGGCCGGATGTCTTCGAGTGAGGCGAACCCGTCGAACTGTTCGATGATCCGTGTCTCGGTGTCGGGCTCGGGCACGTACAGGGTGTCGCGGACGTCGCGCCAGCGCGCAGCACTCGGGTGAGTGGACGGGAGGAAGTCGTCGATCCGCAGCGCCAGCGACAGGGCGAGTCGGGTGACCTGGTTGGTGTACGCGTCGTTGTCGACGTTCTCGTGCCACTCGTCGGGGCCGAGCAACCGGATGATCTCGTGGCGTTCGCGATGAGCGACGTACTTCACGAACGAGCACAGGAAGTCGGCGATCTCGAAGACCATCTCGGCACCGTGGTCGCGTACGAAGTCGTCGTCGCCCGTTGCGTCCCAGTACGACCCGACGGCGAGGGCGATGTCGGGGCTGACGTGCATCTGCCACACGTTGAAGTGGTTGCGGATCGGGCGGCCGGTCAACACGTCGTCGAAGAAGAAGTCGGGGCACAGTTCGTCACCGGTGGTGCCGCTGATCCACGCGTAGTAGGCGCCCTCGTATCCGAGACGCCGGGCCTTGCGGCGAGCGCCGTCGAGCGTCCGCCAGCGGTAGACCAAGATGTTGCGCGCGATCTGAGGAGACGTGAACAGGAACGCCGGCAGGTTGAACATCTCCTGATCCCAGAAAGCGGCGCCCTGATACGCTTGGCACGAGAGTCCACGCGCCCCGATCGGTAGGTGGTCGGTGTGCGCCGGGGTGGCGATGCGGTTGTGCCAGATCGAGAATCGGAGCGCCGCCTGCGACATCTGGTCGCCGTCGATCTGGACGTCGGCCGTGGCCCAGAAACCACTCCAGTGCACCGCCGAGCATTCGATCTCGGCCCGGTAGCCGCGCTCGAGTGCGCGTTCGGCGCCGGCGACGACGGTCTCGAACGGTGAGGCGTCCAGTGTGTCGTTCGACGATGCGACCGACATCGCCGACACCACCGTCACGGAGTCGCCGGCAGCGAGGGCGAACGACGACTCCGACGCGTGGGCCGAGTTCGCTGCTGCGTCGACAGCGCCGACCGGATCGGCCCGACGGGTCGCAGCATCGGGCCCGGCCCTGTCGACGAACACGCTCACCGCCGCGGCCACCGCGATGTCGATCCCCGATTCGACCGTGGTCGTGCGAGCGGTGTGCAGGCCCGGTTCGTCGGTGCTGCGCACGGCACCGAGGTGGTCGCCGTTCAGGCTCCACACGTCGCTGTCGACTCCGGGTTCGACGCTCAGCTCGAGGGGCTGCTCGGCGACGATGGTCACCTGCTGCATGACGAGGTGGAGATCGTCGAGGCTGGCGAACCGGCGAACCGACACGGTGGCCGAGCCGTGCGGGTTCCGATACGTCGAGCGATGCCTGTACTCACCGGTCGACAGGGTGAGTTCGACCTCGGCGGGTCGCGATTCGTCCATGGACAAGGGCGCGCCATTCGCCGACAACCCGACGTACAGGCCGTTGGGTGCGGTGCACAGTTCGCGCCATACGCCGTCCGCCATGTCGTAGGTGTCGGTCACCACGCACCCGACGAAGTCGACGGCGCGCTGATCGGGTCGTGTTCCCCGGTATCCGAGGTATCCGTTGCCGACCATGAAGTTCGACCCGACGGTGATGGAGCGTTCGGACGTCGGAGCGTGGTCCACCACGTTCCATCCGTTGTCGGTCCGTACATGCATCCCCCCAGTGTCTCATGTGGTTCCGTGATGCCACCCTTCACCATCCGATCTCCGAGGAGGTTCCGTTCGGGCGTCCGATCGTGCGAGGCTGGGACGATGTTGCCTCTCTCTTCGTTCGGTTCGACCGGACACGATTCGACACGCATCGTCTTCGGGGCCGCTGCGCTCGGTGGCATGAGCCAGGAGCGCGCCGACACCACGCTGGCCCAAGTCGCCGACTGGGGGATCAACCACATCGACACCGCTGCCTCCTACGGCGCTTCCGAAGACCGTCTGAAGCCGTGGCTGGCGAGGCACCGGTCGTCGGTCTTCCTCGCGACGAAGACTGGCGAGCGCTCTGCCGCGGCCGCACGGCGCGAACTCGAGACGTCGTTGGAACGGATGGGCGTCGAGCACGTCGACCTCATCCAACTCCACAATCTGGTCGACCAGGACGATTGGGACACGGCGTTTGCCCCCGGTGGGGCCGTCGAGGCGTTGGCGACTGCGCGTGACGAGGGCCTCGTCTCGCACGTCGGCGTGACCGGCCACGGCGTGCCGATCGCAGGGATGCACCTGCGGAGCCTCGAACGGTTCGACTTCGCGTCGGTACTCCTCCCGATCAACTTCATCATGTTTGACAACCCGACGTACCGCACCGACGTCGAGCGCTTGCTGGAGGTGTGTGCCGACCGCGCCGTCGCCGTGCAGACGATCAAGTCGATCGCTCGCGGGCTGTGGGCCGACGGAGACACCAACCGCTTCAGTTGGTACGACCCGCTGACCGAGCCAGAGCCGATCGCACGCGCCGTGCGCTACGTGCTCGGACACGAGCAACTGTTCCTGAACACCACCAGCGACGCGCGCCTGCTGGCGATGATCGTCGACGCTGCGACCGGCGCCCTCGACCGCCCGTCGGACGACGAGATGCGTGCCGACGTGGTCGCCGAGGGAATCACACCGCTGTTCCGTGACGAAGAACCTGCACCGATCTGACCACACCGATGAGTGAGTTGCCACCGCCGATCGGTCGGCCACTCGGCGAGGGGTCCGGCGAGAAGGATCCCTGGTTCGAACAGGCCCGACGACGCGCCGAGCACCAGTCGGAGGAGCGGCGTCGTCGGCTCCGTTGGCTCGTGCCGCTGGTGGTCGTGGCGGTCGTCGTCGCGATCGCCCTGCTGGCCATCGCGCTGTGGCCCGGCGATTCTGCCGAGCCGCCGCCGGCCGATGAGATGCCACCGCCCGCGACCGACGACGCACCGTCGCCGATCGTCGCCGACAGCCTGGTGACCGTCGAGGAAGTGTGGTTGGTCGATCGAGGCGACGGCGTCTTCGACTGGGGTGTGGTCGTCGTCGCGCCGCCACTCGCTCCGACCCGCAGCGGAGTCGAGATCGAGGTGCGGCTGGTCGATGCAGACGGTGATGTGGTCGACACGGTCGTGCGCGCGATCGACGGTGTCGACACCGACTCACCAGGGGCGGCGATCGGCCAGGTGGTGGATCCGGTGTCCGCCCCGGTCCGCATCGAATACGACGTCGCCGTCGGAGTCGAGTCGAACGACCCGGCATTCGACGAGTTCCTCGACGTCCGCGCACTGGTGCGGTCAGGTGACGAGGTGTCGGGCCTGGTGCGATCGTCGTCGACCGACCCGGTCAGGGGACTGTCGGCGGTGTTCGTGTGGCGTGACGAGGACGCTGGAGACGTCATCGGGATGGCGATCCAACCGATCGACGAGATCCGCCCCGGCGTCGATGCCCGCTTCGTGCTCGACGTGGCGGGTGAGAACCTCCCCGACAGCCGCCCCGACGACGTCTTCTGGGTTCCGGGAAATTGAGGGTGCGGATCGACGTCGCCGCTGGCAGAATGTTGCGCCTTCGCCTGCACATATCCGGGCGGAACATGGTGGTCATAGCTCAATAGGTAGAGCACCAGGTTGTGATCCTGGCGGTTGGGGGTTCAAGTCCCCTTGGCCACCCTGCGCAGCAATGCGTTCATGCTTCTCTAGCTCAATTGGCAGAGCAGTGGACTCTTAATCCATTGGTTCTGGGTTCAAGTCCCAGGGGAAGCACTTTGCGGTCCGTTCACCTCTCGGTGGGCGGGCCGTTCGGGTTTTCGTCTCGTCGATCGACAGTGCGGTGGACTCTTCATCCATTGGTTCTGGGTTCAAGTCCCAGGGGAAGCACTTTGCGGTCCGTTCACCTCTCGGTGGGCGGGCCGTTCGGGTTTTCGTCTTGTCGATCGACAGTGCGGTGGACTCTTCATCCATTGGTTCTGGGTTCAAGTCCCAGGGGAAGCACTTTGCGGTCCGTTCACCTCTCGGTGGGCGGGCCGTTCGGGTTTTCGTCTCGTCGATCGACAGTGCGGTGGACTCTTCAGTTGCTCCAGCGTTGCTGTTCGCGGAAGCGGCCGACCGACAATGGGGTGGAGCGTTGGCGGCGCTGGCGGGCACCTCCGGTCGTCAGGAACGTGACGGCTCCGATCGCGACGAACACGCCGGCTGCGATGAGCGTCGACGCCCGCCGGTACGCAGCGAGGCGCGGAATCACGCCGACCCAGTCGTCCTGCGACACCGAGGGCAGGACGAACGCAGGCACGAGGTACCCGAAGACGATCAACAGCGCCCCCGTCGCAGCGCTTCCGACGGCGAAGGCGAGCGAGAACTCGCCGCGTTCCGGGCGCAGCACGAGGCCGATCAGCAGGGTCAGTGCAGCGAGACCGAAACTGACGAGCCAGGTCCACGAGGTGATGGACGCGATGACGTCCAAGGTGGCGACCCGGCGCACGGGAATGCGGATGACCGGCTGGAGCGCGACCCGCTCGGTCCGTGTGAGTTGCACCTGTTCCTCGGCGGTGATCAGGACGGGATCCTCCCGGTCGCCGATGAGCAGAGCGTGGGCGTCGGCGGTGAACTGTCGCATCTCGGTCGCTCCGTCGCGGATCCGCGTGATCTGCTCGATGAAGGTGGAGAGGTCGTTCGGCGACATCGAGAGCTCTGATGCGTCGGCTTGCGCGACCAGCGTGGCGACCTGGCGCCGGATGTCTTCGTCTCCGTACACGGCATAGGTCGAATCGGTGTCGGCGCTCGGCGTGAATGCGACGCGGTCCATCCAGAACGTGCTGATGGCGACAGCGAACAGGGCACCTGAGATGAGCAGGAACAGGCCAGCGGCGGAGCGACGCACTGGAGGAGTCTGCCAAATCTGAACGCCAGCACGCGAAGTACGCTGTGATGGGTGATCCGCCCGTGAAGCGTCCGTCGGTTCCGACCATGGTCGGACGGGCCGTGCGGCGCCGGTGTCCGTGGTGCGCAGGACGAGGAGCGTTCTTCACGTCCTGGTTCTCGAAGCAGTCGCGCTGTGCCACGTGTGGGCTGTCGTGGCGGCGTGGTGACGTCGGGTTCGAGCTGGGAGCTGCGGCGATGGCGGCGATGATCGTGTTGGGGCCGTTGATCCTCGGTCTGGGTGCGGTGCTCGCGATCACGTGGCCCGAGATCGAGGTCGTACCACTGACGGTTCTGTTCCTCGTCGCCGGGTTGATCCTGCCGGTGGTGCTGTATCCGCTGTCGTACACGCTGTGGCAATGCGTCGACCTGGTCATGCGGCCGGTCGAGGTCGATCACTTCGACGTCGATCATCTCGACATGCCGGACGACGGTTCCGACGGCGATTCCGACGGCGATGCGTCGGCCGGTGGAGCGACGAGCGGTGGAGGGCCGGGCTCGTCCTGAGCGTTCGCTCGACGGGTGCTTGCACGAACGGCTGTTCGTTGTGTACGCTCTCGAATCACACGGGTGCAACTTGCTCGTCCACTGGCCCATCGCCAGCATCCATCGGCTCCGGGGAACTCTGATACACCCCTTCGTCATGATGGTGCTCATCCACTTCCGCCACTCAGGCAGCAACGAAAGAGAGACACGACATGGCTAAAGACGACCGGGCAAAAGCACTCGACATCGCCCTCCAGCAGATCGACAAGCAGTTCGGCACGGGCGCCATCATGAAGATGGGCGACCGGACCAACATGGGCATCGAGGTGGTCCCCACCGGCGCACTCGCCCTCGACCTGGCACTCGGGGTCGGAGGCCTGCCGCGAGGCCGCGTCACCGAGATCTACGGTCCCGAGTCATCGGGTAAGTCGACGCTCGCCATGCACGTGGTCGCCGAGGCCCAGCGCAACGGTGGGGTGTGTGCCTACATCGATGCCGAGCACGCCATGGACCCGGTGTACGCCGCGGCCATCGGTGTCGACGTCGATCAGCTCCTCATCTCCCAGCCCGACACCGGCGAGCAGGCTCTTGAGATCTGCGACATGTTGACCCGCTCGGGTGCGATCGACGTGGTCGTGGTCGACTCGGTGGCGGCACTCACGCCGCGTGCGGAGATCGAAGGCGAGATGGGTGACACGCACGTCGGCCTGCAGGCCCGCCTCATGAGCCAGGCGCTGCGCAAGCTCACCGGCAACCTGTCCAAGACCGACACGATCTGCATCTTCATCAACCAGCTGCGCGAGAAGATCGGCGTCATGTTCGGTTCGCCCGAGACCACCCCTGGTGGCCGTGCGCTGAAGTTCTACTCGTCGGTCCGCCTCGACATCCGCCGGATCGAGGCCCTCAAGGACGGGACCGACATCGTCGGCAACCGGACCCGGGTCAAGGTCGTCAAGAACAAGGTGGCACCGCCGTTCCGTCAGGCCGAGTTCGACATCATGTACGGCAAGGGCATCAGCCGTGAGGGTTCCTTGATCGATCTCTCGGTCGACCTCTCCATCGTGAAGAAGTCGGGTGCCTGGTTCACCTACGAAGGTGAGCAGCTCGGTCAGGGTCGGGAGAAGGCGAAGGACTACCTCCGCACGAACCCCGAAGTGATGATGGAGATCAGCGACAAGGTGCTGATCGCATCCGGCCTCAAGGAAGACCCCAATGCGGCGGTCGAGATCGTCGACGACGCCGAAGGCGCCGACGAGTTCTCCGAGGCCGACGACCAGCCGATCGCTCTCGACTGACATCGATCACCGGGACGGTACGGGCTCGCACGCCTGCACCTTCCGGCACCATCGCTCGGCTCCGGTCGAGTCCCACGAACGGCCCGGCCGCTTCCCTCATCAGGGCAGCCGCTGGGTCGTTCGGCGTCCGGCGTGCTGTCGACCCCGATGCGCCGACCCCGATGCGCCGGGCCCGATGCGCCGGGCCGGAGGGTCGGATGTGTGAGCGGTCGGCTGAGGTTTCGGCGTCGAGCACTCACGGTTGCCGGGGACTGGGCGCGTCTTGAGCGCCGACCGGGTGAGCGGTCGGGGACGAGCGAAAGTCAGCTGTTGAACTCGTAGCCGCCGGGCTTGAAGATCATGAGGTACAGCGAGACCACGAGGATGAGGTGGGTGATCCCGATTCCCATCGCCATCATCTTGCGAGCCTGTTCGGAGGTGTCGGTCACCGATGGCCGAATCAGGAACCAACTCACGGCGAGCGCAATCAGCCACAGCACGATCGTGGACGAGACGAACCAGGTTCCACCGAGAGCGATCTTCTGTGTTCCGGCGAGTCCCATGCCGGCGATCCACAGCACGACGAGGGCCGGGAAGGCGAGTTTCATGTGCAAAGCAGCCATCGCCTGGGTTTCGCCAGCACGTTGCATTCGTGGGTAGAGGAACAACGGGCCGAACGCAGCGATCGCACTGAGGACGTGGACGAAGTAGAGAATCTGAGAGACGGTGTCGGTTGACTCGATGATGGCGATCACGGGCTGCACGCTAGCGCTCGTCCGAGTGGGGTGATCGGACGTCCTGGCACGAGTTGAGAGTCGTCGCGACGCGTAGAATTCGGCGATGGCCGGTCCGCCTCCACCGTCACGCTCGAATCCGCCCGCACCGGCGTCGAAATCGAGATGGTCGCAACCTCCCCCTCCTGCTCCTGCTCCTCCTCCTCCTCCTCCTCCTCCTCCTCCACCTCCCGATCCGCCACCCGGCGGCGCCACACCACCCGGCTGGTACGTCGACGGTGCCACGCAGCGGTGGTGGGATGGACGGCAGTGGGGCCCGGCGGCGCCGCCCGCAGGAGTCTCGTCGGACGATCGGACGCTGTCGATCCTCTCCCACGGCGGCGTGCTCACCGGGGGCTTCATCCTCCCGCTGGTCCTCTACCTCGTCGCGAACGAACGGGAGCGACCCGAAACCCGGTGGCACGCGCGTGAGGCGCTCAACTTCCAACTCACGTTCATGCTGGTCCATCTCGCCTCCTTCGTCGTCTTGTTCGCGAGCTCGGCGATCGGCAGGCTCGCCTCGGCGAGCGACGACCCGGTCGGGCCAGGGATCGGTTTCGGTGTCGGCCTCGGTGCGTTCTTCCTTCTTGCGATCGGCTCCTACATCGCCAACATCGTCGGGTCGATCGTCGGTGCCCTGCGAGCGAAGGACAACGAGCGGTGGAAGTACCCGGTCCGGATTCCCTTCGTCAAGGGGTAGGTAGCCTCGCGACCATGTCCGCAGTCGATCCGCGCCGCTACGTCGTCAACACGTACGGCTGCCAGATGAACGAGCACGACTCCGAGCGCATCTCGGGTCTGCTCGAAGCCGACGGGCTGGTGCGCGCCGAGTCCGAGTCCGACGCCGACGTCATCGTGCTCAACACCTGCTGCATCCGTGAGAACGCCGACAACAAGCTCTATGGCAACCTGGGGCACCTCAAGACCTGGAAGGGCAAGAAGGACGGACGCCAGATCGTCGTATCGGGGTGCCTCGCCCAGAAAGATCAGGAGCTCGTTGCCGAGCGTGCCGCCCATGTCGACGTCGTCATGGGCACGCACAACGTCCACCGGGCGGCCGAGTTGCTCGAGGCGTCGAAGACGTCCGACGTTCCGATCACCGAGATCCTCGAAGCGGCAGTGATCGACGACCATGCGATGTTCCCGTCGGCGCTCCCGGCGCGGCGTGAGACCTCGTACAACAGCTGGGTCACGATCCAGATCGGCTGCGACAACAACTGCGCGTTCTGCATCGTCCCGGCGGTCCGTGGTGAGGAGATCAGCCGGCCGTACGCCGACGTGGTCTCCGAGGTCGAACAACTCGCCGCCGACGGGGTGACCGAGGTGACGCTGCTCGGCCAGAACGTGAACAGCTACGGCCGAGACCTGCAGCTGACCGCTCGGCGCAGCGGCGACGACCGGGCGAATCTCCGGCCACTGTTCTCGCAGCTGCTGCGCGACGTCGGAGCTGTCGACGGCATCGAGCGCGTCCGATTCACGAGTCCCCACCCGAAGGACATGCGCCCCGACACCTTTGCTGCCATGGCCGAGACGGCTGCTGTGTGCGAACACCTGCACTACCCGCTGCAGTCGGGCAGCGACCGGGTCTTGGCTCTGATGCACCGCGGCTACACCGGTGAGCGGTATCTCGAGCGTCTCGCTCAGGCACGAGCGAAGATTCCCGACCTCGCCGTGTCGACCGACATCATCGTCGGATTCCCCGGCGAGACGGAGATCGACTTCGAGCGCACCCTCGAAGTCGCGGCCGAAGCCGAGTACGACTACGCCTACACCTTCCTCTTCTCGCCGCGCGAGGGCACCGAGGCAGCCGAGATGCAGGGTGATTTCGTCGATCCCTCGGTGGCGAAGGAGCGCTTCGAACGGCTCCGCCTGGTGGTCGAGCGTGCTGCGGTCCGCAAGCACGAGGCGCGAGTGGGGCGAATCGAAGACGTGCTGGTCGAAGGACCGTCGAAGAAAGATCCGTCGGTCCTGTCCGGCCGGACCCGTCAGAACAAGCTCGTCCACTTCACGACACCGCATGCGATGCGGGTCGGCAGCTACGGCCGGGTCGAGATCACGGGCGCGGCGTCGCATCACCTGCGCGGTGACTTCGTCGACCAGACAGCCGACGCCCGTCACCGCTTGCGCATTCCCGTAGCATCGCTCTGATGGCCGAGCAGCAACACGACGACCGCTTGGCCGAGTACCGGTCGAGCATCGACAACATCGATGCAGCGCTCGTCCACCTCCTTGCCGAGCGGTTCAAGATCACCAAGGCGGTCGGTCGGTACAAGAAGGAAGCCCAGTTGGCTCCCGCCGATCCGGGACGCGAAGAACTCCAACTCGCCCGGCTGCGGGCGAAGGCCGACGAGTCGGGCCTCGACCCTGTCTTCACCGAGAAGTTCCTGCGCTTCGTGGTGGCCGAAGTGATCCACCATCACCAGCGCATCGCCGAGGGCGAGCACCTCTGATCTCGGGTCTGCCGCCGGAGTGGACGCCGTGGGCGACCGCCGCGCAGTGGTCGGCGGCGGCACGGATGCTCCGATGACGGTGGCGATCGTCGGCTCGACGGCGTCGGGCAAGTCGGCCGTGGCGATGGCGGTGGCCCGCGAACTTCCCGACGTCGAAGTCGTCTCCGTCGACAGCATGCAGGTGTACCGCGGGATGGACATCGGCACCGCCACACCGAGCCCCAGCGAGCGCCGGGAGGTTCGCCATCACTGTGTCGACCTCGTCGAAGCGACCGACGAGTTCAATGTCGGCGACTTCCAGGTGGCGCATCGGGCGGCGATGGCAGACATCGCCAGCCGGGGAGCCCGCGGCCTGCTCGTCGGAGGCACCGGGCTGTACCACCGCGTCGTCGTGGACGAGTTCGAACTGCCCGGACAGTTCCCCGACGTGCGTCGCGATCTGGAGTCCGAACCCGACACGGCAGCCCTGTTTTCACGATTGGTCGAACTCGACCCGGCGGCGGCGGAGAAGATGGAGCCCGACAACCGGCGAAGAGTCGTGCGAGCACTCGAAGTCTGCGTGGGTTCGGGCCGGGCGTTCAGCAGCTTCGGGCCGGGGATCGACGTGTATCCCGAATCGCCGGTGATCCAGATCGGGCTTCGAACGCCCCGGCCCGAACTCGCAGCGCGGATCGAGCGACGCGTGCACGAGATGATCGCCGCGGGGTTCGTCGAGGAGGTCGAGGCACTTCGTTCCGTCGGGTTCTCGCGCTCGGCCGGCCAGGCGCTCGGCTACAAGGAAATCGGCGCCTACCTGGAGGGTCGAATCGGCAAAGATGAGGCGATCGACATGATCATCACCCGCACCCGACAGTTCGCCGTTCGCCAGGAGCGATGGTTCCGTCGAGATCCACGCGTACGCTGGATCGACGTCGAACGAGACCCGGTGGCCGATGTCGCGCCAGTGGTGATCGAGGCACTCACACGATGACGCTCATCTCTGCGAACACCCAGCTCACGAAGCACCACGGACTCGGCAACGACTTCCTCGTGACGTTCGGCCTGGAGGTCGACGAAGCGTCGCGATCGGCGCTCGCCGTCGAACTGTGCGATCGCCGACGCGGCGTCGGCGCCGATGGCCTGCTCATCGCCGACGATGAAGCGGGGTATGCGGGTCGGATGACGCTGTTCAACGCTGACGGGTCGCGCGCCGAGATGAGCGGCAACGGGATCCGATGCTTCGCCCAAGCGATTGCGATGCGAACGGGTTCGCTCGATGACCAGCGAATCCTCACCGATGTCGGCGAGCGGCTCGTGTCGATGTCGCCGACCGACGACCCGAACGTGATGTCGGCAACCGTCGACATGGGCGCAGTCGGGCCACTTCCCGAACCCGTGGGGTGGGCGGCAGTCCAGTGCAATCCCGATCGCCCGGTCGCCCACCTCACCATGGGGAATCCGCACTCGGTCGTCGGTGTCGACGACGTGTCGGTGGTCGACCTCGCCGATCTCGGCGGACGCGTCCCTCACGTGAACCTGGAGATCATCGAACCAGGACCCGAGCCCGATGCCGTCACGATGCGAGTACACGAGCGGGGTGCGGGAATCACCGAAGCGTGCGGAACCGGTGCGTGCGCCTCGGCGTTCGCCGCGCTGCAGTGGGGCCTCGTGGCGTCGTCGGTCGAGGCCGTCACCGTGCACATGGACGGCGGATCCGCAACGGTGGCCATCGACGAAGCCGACCGTGCAGTGCTCACCGGACCGGCCACCTACGTGGCGACCGTGAGCCTGTCATGATGATCGTGCGAACGTTCGACGATCCCGATCTCGACATGGCACCGATCTCGATGCGAGGTGACGACGCGTGAACACCCCGTACGACGAGGCACTCGCCGGAACGCTGATCGACCGGACCATCCGGGAGAAGATCGTCCTGGTCGCTGTCGCCCTGCCCGGCGACGACGAGGACGACGTCGACGCCAGCCTCGACGAACTGTCACTACTCGTCGACACCGCCGGCGCCGACGAGGTGGCTCGCCTGATCCAGAAGCGCGACTCGCCCGACCACACCTGGTACGTGGGCAAGGGCAAGGCCGAAGAACTCAAGGAACTATGTCTGGCGGTCGACGCCGACACCGTCGTGTTCGACAACGAACTCGCCCCGGCACAGCAGTTCAACCTCGAAAAGTTGCTCGGTCGCACGGCGATCGACCGGACCGCGGTCATCCTCGACATCTTCGGTCAGAACGCGCACACGATGGAGGGCAAGGCGCAGGTCGAACTCGCGCTGCTGCGGTATCGACTTCCCCGACTCCGCAGAGGCGCCAAGGCAAAACTGTCGCAGCAGCGCGGTGGAGTCGGTGGTCGCTTCGGTAGCGGCGAGACCAAGATCGAGACCGATCGGCGGCGGATCATGCGCCGGATCACGAAGCTCGAACGCGACCTCTCCGACCTGGCCGACACGCGAGCCCTGCAACGCCAGGGTCGCGGTCGGAGCGGGCTGGCGTCGGTGGCGATCGTCGGCTACACGAACGCAGGCAAGTCGACGCTCCTGAATCGGCTCACCGATTCGGGCGTGCTCACCGAGGATCGCCTCTTCGCCACGCTCGACCCGACCACCCGCCGCCTCTCGCTGCCCGGCGGCGAACCCGTGCTGCTCACCGACACGGTCGGGTTCATCAGCCGCTTGCCGCACGGTCTGGTCGAGTCGTTCAAAGGTACTCTCGAAGTCGCTGCTCTCGCCGACTACCTCGTCCACGTCGTCGACGCAAGCGCTCCCGACCCCGAAGGTCAGATCGCCGCTGTCCACGAGGTCCTCGGTGAGATCTCGGCGTCTGACGTGCCCGAGCTGATCGTGTTCAACAAGGCCGATCTCGCTCCCGACGACATCGATCAACTCCTGACCGATCACCCCGGTTCAGTCGCGCTGAGCGCGGTCACCGGCAAGGGCATCGACGAGTTCTTGCGAGCGATCGGAGACCGACTCCGAGCGCTCGCCGTGGTGTACGAATTGGTCGTCCCCTACGAGCGCGGCGACATCCTGGCTGCCGTGCACCGCGAGGGCGAGGTCGTCTCGACCACCGACGACGAGGTCGCCTGGACCATCCGGGCACGCCTCTCCGATGCTTCGGCCGGCCGTCTCTCCGAATTCGTCACGTCATCGTCCGACGCCGACTCCGATGCCGCCGGCGCCGATGCCGCCGACGCCGACGCCGACGCCGCCGACTCCGATGCCTCCGACAGCGACGATTCCGCAGAGAAGACGAGCCACGACTCCGACACTGCGGCGCATGAGGAAACCTGATGAGCAACGATCGTCGTGCGACGTCAGTGGAACCGTTCGTCCCGCCGCCCTACCCGTACGACCGGCTCGACGACATCAAGGCGCTCGCGGCAGAACATCACGACAGTGTGATCGATCTGTCGATCGGCACTCCTTTCGACCCGCCGCCGTTGTCGGTCATCGAGGCGTTGGCCACCAGCGGCTCAGAACGCGGCTACCCACCGAGTGTCGGAACCCCCCGATTCCGTACTGCGTGCCGTGATTGGCTCGCTCGGCGCTTCGCCGTCGACATCGGCCTCGACGACATCGGCGCCACGATCGGCTCGAAGGAGTTCGTCGCGTCTGCGCCGCAGATGATGCACCTGCGCCGACCCGACCGAGACACCGTCCTGTACCCCGCCATCTCGTACCCGAGCTATGCGATGGGGGCGAGGCTGGCCGGACTGCGGGCGGTTCCGGTACCTGCTCGCCCCGACGGGTCGATCGACCTCGCCGCGGTGAGCGCCGACGATGTCGAGCGCGGGCTTCTGCTGTGGGTGAACAGCCCCGGAAATCCCACCGGGCACCTCGACGACCTGAGTGCGGCCGCCGCCTGGGGACGCGGCCACGGCGTGCCGGTCTTCTCCGACGAGTGCTACATCGAGTTCACGTGGAGCGGAGCGGGACGAACGATTCTCGAGCACGGGAGCGAGGGCGTCGTGAGCGTGCACTCGTTGTCGAAACGCTCGAACCTGGCCGGTGCGCGCGCCGGCTTCTTCGCCGGCGACGCCGACATCGTCGACTACCTCCGCGAAGTTCGCAAGCACTCCGGGATGATGGTGCCGGGTCCGGTGCAAGCTGCCGCTGCGGCAGCGTTCGACGACGATGTGCATGTCGACGAGCAGCGAGTCCGATATCTCCATCGACTCACCCTCATGTCCGGCGTTCTCGGAACGTGGTCGGGTGAACCGGTCACGATGCCCGACGGGGCCTTCTACCTCTGGATCTCCACCGACGACGGATGGGCGTACGCGCAGAACCTGGCACGTGATGCGGGTGCGATCGTGAGCCCCGGCGAGTTCTACGGTCCCGACGGTGCGGGTCATGTGCGGGTGGCCGTGGTACAACCAGACGCTGAGATCGACAAGGTCGCCGAACGGCTCGGCGCCTGACACCCACCGGAGAACGAAACGACATGGCAGGTTCGACATCGCGACGTAGAGGGCTGATCGGGTTCGGTGCCGGTCTGGTCCTCGCGGGAATCCTCGGGGCGGTGGCCCTGTACCTTGCGGGGGAGCAACGCCAGCAGAACACGGTCGAAGGCTTCGCTCGGGCCCCGGTCGGGTGCGACACGACGCTCGACTTCGAGGAGACCGGTGAGTACGTTCTCTACCTGGAACGGCGCGGAGACATCGACGAAGTCCGAGGCGATTGTGACATCGAAGGTCGGTTCGCGGTGACGAGCGCAGCCGATCCCGAGGTCGAACTCCAACTCGTCGACCCGGATGGCGTCGAGCTCGACCTGAACCGGGTCATCGGTGAGACCGACTACTCGGTGGATGGCTTCGAGGGATCGTCGCTCGTCACCGTGGATATCGACGAGGCGACCGACCATGTGATCCGCGTCGAGTCGCCCGGCAACGACGCGTTCGCCGTCGCCGTCGGACGCGATCCGAGCGATGGAGTGACGGCGTTGCGCGCCGGAGCGCTCGCTGCCGGGCTGATCGGGGTCCTGCTCGGATTGCTGCTGATCCTCCTCGGGTCCCGGCGTCGGGCGCAGCCTGCGGCCCCGGCATGGACACCCCAGAGCAACCCTCCGATCGGGTACACGCCGGGTGGTCCGGCGCCGCAGGGTCCTCCCGCGTTCGGGCAGCCGGGCCAGGCCGGCCCTCCGGCGTTCCAGGCGCCTCCTCCTCGTGTCGAGACTCCTCCGCAGTTCCCGAGCCCGCCGGTCGCACCGAATCCGTTGCCGCCGACTCCAGCGCCGCCGATTTGGCAGGTCCCCGCTCAGCCAGTCGCGCCGCCACCGCCACCGCCTCTGCAGCAGCCGGCGCCGCCCGCCGACGGTGCGTCGGCGTTCTACATCTCGCAACCACCGAGGCCACCCGCTCCTCAGACGGACCAGGCACCGAGCGAACCGGTCGACTGGTCGCCGAGCCCCGATCCGGAGTCTCCGGGCGGTGAGTCGGACGAGCGCGGACCGCGCCTGCCGCCCGCCCCGCCGAGCTGAAGGCCGCCGATCTGGTCCGGCCATACGTGAGGGGACAGACCCGTCACGTATGGCGGGCAGGTGCATACGTGAGGGGACAGACCCGTCACGTATGGCGGGAGGTGTGCTTGCCGACGGAGAACCGGAGGAGCTCGACTCGACCGAGCGTCAGTAGCGGCGCATCACCGTCACGACTTTGCCGTACAGCTCGATCTCGTCCGCGTGGAAGGTCATCGGCTCCATGGTCGTGTTCGCAGGCATGAGGGTCACCTCGGCGCCAGAGCGTTCGTAGGTCTTGACCGTCGCTTCGCCGCCGGGTATCCCGACCACGACGATGTCGCCGTTGTTCGGGTGGTCGACCTGGGTGGCCACCACGTAGTCGCCCGGCATGATCCCGAGATCGATCATCGACTCGCCGCGCACGCGCAGCATGAACAGTTCGCCCTCGCCGGCGAAGTCGACCGGGACGGGCAGCAGTTCTTCGACATTCTCCTCGGCGAGCACGTCGGTTCCGGCGGCGACGTCGCCGACCAGCGGGACGTAGCGCGCCGGGCGACGGTCCATGACGGCGCCGCTGTTCGGGTCGAATCGGACCTCGATGGCGCGTGGCTTGTCAGGGTCGCGCCGCAGGTAGCCGAGCCGCTGCAGCGTGTTCAAGTGACTGTGGACGGTGGACGGCGAGGTGAGGCCGACGGCGTCGCCGATCTCCCGGACGGACGGCGGGAAGCCTCGCTCGCGCATCTGCTGTTCGATGAAGTCGAGGATCGACCGCTGACGCTTGCTGATCTTGGGAGCCATGAGAACAGGGTACGGGCGCAACGGTCGTGAGTCAAACATCTGTACGACAAACGGGTGTTCGAAAAAGTGGCCGTCAGAGGTTGACCTCCCGTTCGTTCTGCGCTTGACTATCGAACACACGTTGCGAACAGGTCGTGAGACCGAACACGTTCTGGCGACGACCGTCCATCTCTGTTGGGGAGAACACCATGAGTGCCACGATCATCATGAGCAGCTTCGGCGAGTATCACCGAGTGTCTCGGCCGGCTGCGCCGTCGAATGCCGTCGACCACGCTCCGAACTACGCCGCACGCAGGTTCGGAGCACTGGTCGCGGTGCTCTCCGCCATTTTCTCGGCGGTCGTCGTGGGCCAGGTGGCCGTGTCGTCTCTGGCCGGTCAGGCGGTCGAGGCAGCGCCGGTCGAGCAGACGGTCGTCGCTGAGGTCAGCGTCGGTGCCGGGGCGACGCTGGCGACCTACGTCGCTCGGCCGGGAGACTCGCTCTGGGCGATCGCCGAGGCCCACCGTGGCGACATCGACCGCAATCGCTACCTCGGCGAGTTGATCCGACTGAACGGAGAGACGTCCATCGTCGTCGGCCAATCGGTCGTGTTGCCGGTGCTCGGCTGACGGACGAGCGGTTCCTCCTCGCCGGCGACCTGCGCGTCGTGTGCCCCGATGGAATCAGCCTCGGGGGCTATCCTCGTCCACGTGTATTGCCCCGTCTGCCGTGCCGAAGACAGCAAGGTCGTCGACTCGCGTCTGGCTGAGGAAGGGGCAGCGACCCGTCGTCGCCGTCAATGCACGTCGTGCTCTCACCGCTTCACCACGTACGAACGGGTCGACCATGCACCGCTGACCGTGGTCAAGTCGACCGGCCACTGCGAACCGTTCGACCGTGCCAAGGTCATCGCAGGTCTGGCCGCCGCCACGAAGGGTCGCGGCGTCGATGCGGCGACGCTCGAGCAGATGGCGACCCGAGTCGAAGATGTCGTGCGTCTGGAAGGTGGCGAGGTCGCGTCGGCCACGGTCGGTCTGACGGTGCTCGACGAACTCCGTCGGGTCGACGATGTCAGCTACCTGCGCTTCGCCAGTGTGTACAAGCACTTCGACGCGGCGGCCGATTTCCATCGAGAACTCGAACTGCTCGAGAAGACGGCTTCCCACTCGGGCTGAACGACACGCTGGTCACCGTCGTTCGATGGGGGTGGAGTTGTCGTCGGGCCGGACCCCGACCTCAATCGACGGCGGAGCGCCGCCAGCGCGTGTAGAGGAACGACTGTTCGTCGACGGCCAACTGGGCCAATTCGTAGGGGTGGCGGTGATCGCCAGCGCCCGAGACGAGTCGCGGACCGCTGCCTCCGACGGTGCCGGCGGAGTAGGTGAGGTTGAGTTCGTCGAGCACGTTCGCGTCGGCGAGCGCCCCGTTCAACGTGGAACCACCTTCTGCCTGGACGAACGTGGCGCCGTCGCACACGGTCGGAATCATGCGGATCGCTGCTGCGAGGTCGACGGTGTCGTCGCCCGCCCGGATGACGTCGATACCCGGCGCGGCGATGTCGGATGCCTCCGTCGTGATGATGAAACCGGCTCCCGAGGCGAAGAGTTCGGTGGACGTGTCCACCGATCCGCTCGCCGTCACGACGCCGATGCGTTGACCGGCTTTTTCCGGCGGTCCGTACCCTTCGCCGCGGACCGTCCCGGCGCCGACGATGATCACGTCGGCGACCGACCGCAACTGCAGCAGCACCGCGGTGTCGGTCTCGCTCGACAACCCGGCCGACTTCCCGTCGACCACGGTGGACCCGTCGAGCGACGCCACCATCATCAGACCGACCCACGGGCGGTCGGAGTGGGAGCCGAGTGGGGTGTCGTAGGCCTCGGCGACGGTCGTCGGCCCGGCGGGGGAGGGGAGAAGTCGTTGCATCGAGGTCGATTCTGCCAAACGCACGACTCGATGCGTCGGCCGCGCAAGTTGCGTCAGGTCGTGGTGGTGACGCAGAGAGTGCTGTCCCACCGGTTGTCAACAGGGATCAGCCGTCGTCCACACCCTCGCACACCACAATCCACAGGTTTGTCCCTCTTCCTCCCCACAACCGCACCCCTCTACATTGCACACGTGGCCGGTCGTGGCCAGACACACGGAACGCGCCTGACTCGTCAGGATCGCTTGGGGCTCGCCCGAATCGGGCTCTGAACCTGTGATGTCGGCCGCGGCCGGCCGATGCGCGCCGGGCCCGCGCCGACCCGAGCGACGAATGGTGACGTACGATCGGGTCATGTCGAGCGGTCGGGTCACGGGTGAGAGTGTCCGATCCGATGTGGCGTCCGATCGGGGTGCAGGCAACGGTGCCGACACCACCGACGACAGGACCGGCGAGGGAATCGACGGCGAAGTGATCTCCGTCGAGGAGCTGACGGCGTTGGCACTCGCTGCCGACCCCGATCCACAGATCGACGACGACGCCGTGCCGTATTCGCTGGGTGATCCCGGCGCCGGACTGTTGCCGTCGTGGTACATGCCTGGAACCTTGCGCGGCGGGTCGCATCATCGGACCCGGCGTTCGGTCGTGGTCGCCGGCACGGTGCTGGCGATGCTGTCGGTCAATGCCGTCGGACTGTGCGTCACCTATGGGATCCCCGAGGTCGGCGACCGGATCAGCTCGTTCTGGTCGATCGTCTGACGACGCCCCCGCCTGCCAGGCGCCGACCCTTACTTTCACCGCCCACGACGACCGCGCGCGGGTCGAACATGTGTCCGGTTCTGAGTGCCGTTCGCTATGGTCGCGCCGATGGCCATTGCGTGTGCGTACTGCGAAGGGGAGCACGATCGCCCTGCCGAGGTGCGTGAGTGCTGGATGACGAACGGCGAGCAGGACATCGCTGCCAGCGACGACCTCCCGAGTCCTGTGGCACCGGCCTGGAGCGACTCGGTTGCCGACGACAGCGGGTCTGGCCGACGAGACGATGCCGGTGAACGCGAGGTCGGTCGTGGCGGCGCAGGTCGCAGTCGTGCGACGACGCCGCGCCCCCGGGCGGTCGTCGCGCACGAGCGAGGGGTCGCCCGAGCGACCGCCGGGCCCGACGCGCTCGCACGGCGGGCGGTGGTCGGTCCGGGAGACGACGCGCCACCGTCGTGGGCCGGTGCGCGTCGAATCGTCGTCAACGACGAAGTCCTCGCCGACCCGGCCAAGCTGGCGGGCGCGCTGCGCTCCAGCGAACGGCTCGTGATCGAAGTCGACCAGGTGCAGGGGAAGCGGCTCGATTCGGCGCGCGTTCCGAAGCTGATGACCGGGGCCGAGCCGTTCGAGGTCGGAGCGTCATTCACCTTCCTGGGCGACGAAGTCCACCATCTCCTGTGGTCGAACACGGTCGACATGCGTGAGGGCGAGGCGGTGTGGGATGCGCTCGATCAAGCGATCGCCGTCGGATGCAGCGCGGTCGCAGGCGACGCCGATGGCGACGTGGTCCTCCCCGATGGCACGACCGCATGGCTCGACGGTGGTCCGCTTCGCTACGTCCCACCGATCGATGACGTGCCGGTCGTCCACGTCGTGACGCTCGAACACGGCCAGCCGGCCGCTCCGACCACGAACGAATCGCAGGCCGATCTGGCGCCCGACCAGCTGGCGGCGGTCACGCATCCGGGCGGGGCGGCGCGCATCATCGCGCCGGCAGGGTCGGGCAAGACCCGCGTCCTGACCGAGCGAGCGCGGCACCTGCTGGGCAACTGGAACCTTCCCGCCACGGCGGTGAGCCTGGTGGCGTTCAACAAGCGGGCCCAGGAGGAGATGCGCGAGCGCACGCCTGACCTGCCCGGCCTTCACGTGCGCACGCTCAATGCGATCGCACTGGCGATCGTCAACGGATCGGCCCCGTTCGCCCCGCAGCAGCGTCAGTGGCGCACGATCAACGAGGTCGACGTACGGCGCTTGATCGGCGACCTCGTGTCGTTCCCGAAGCGGCGCAACAGCGATCCGGTGGCGCCGTGGATCGAGGCGTTGAGCCTCGTCCGGCTCGGTCTGGTCGCCCCCGACGATGCCGAGGCCCGCTACGACGGCGACATCGAAGGCTTCGCCGCCTTCTGGCCGGCCTATCGCGATGCGTTGCAGCGCAAGGGGATCGTCGACTTCGACGACCAGATCTACCGAGCTCTCATGGTGCTGCTCTCGGAGCCCGACGCACGCCGGGCTGCGCAGCGGGCGTGTCGCACGATGCTCGTCGACGAGTTCCAGGACCTCACACCAGCGCACCTCCTCCTGATCCGGCTGCTGGCCTCACCCGGCGGAGCGGTGTTCGGTGTGGGCGACGACGATCAGACGATCTACGGCTACAACGGCGCCGACCCCGGCTGGCTGATCGACTTCGCCGACCTGTTTCCCGATGCCGGCGCGCACCCGCTCGAAGTCAACTACCGGTGCCCGGGCGGGATCGTCGAGGCAGCCGACCGGCTGCTCCGCCACAATCGTCGTCGTGTCGACAAGACGATCCGTGCGCACTCTGTCGACACGGGTGGGTGGCGCGTCGCCTCCTCGGCCGATCCGGTGGGCGACGCAACCGACGCGGTGCGCTCCGCTCTCTCGGCGGGCGCAGCGCCGGGCGACGTCGCCGTGTTGGCCCGCGTCAACGCCGTCCTCGCGCCGGTGCAGGTGGCGCTCGTCGGCGAGGGGATTCCGATCGCAGGTGGAGTCGGCCTCGAGTTCGTCGAGCGGACCGCCGTCCGCAGTGCGCTGGCCTGGCTCCGGCTCGCTGCGACACCCGAGAACGGCCGATTCGCTCCGGCCGATCTCGGCGAAGCGATCCGGCGCCCGTCACGATCGTTCCATCCTCGCATCACCACCTGGATCTCCGAGCAGGGCAGCGTGGTCGATCTCTACAAGCTGGCGGGTCGACTGAACAACGATCGCGACGTCGATCGACTGCACGACTTCGCCGCCGACATCCAGACGATGCAGAAGCTGGCGCAGAGCGGAGCATCGACCTCCGACGTCGTGCTCACGCTGATCGAGGAGATCGGTCTCGCCGGTTCGGTCGCCGGCCTCGACGTCACCCGTCGCGGCATGAACCGAGCGGCGCAGGGCGACGACCTGACGGCCATCGCTCACCTGTCGGCGCTGCACGACGACCTCGGCACCTTCGATTCGTGGCTGCGTGGTCGCCTGGCGACCCAACGGTCAGCCGACGGTGTGGTGCTGTCGACGGTGCACCGGGTCAAAGGCCAGGAGTGGCCCCACGTCGTGGCACACCACGTCGACGCCGAGCAGTATCCGCACCGGTTGTCCGAAGACGTCGAGGAGGAGCGGCGACTGTTCCACGTAGCCATCACTCGGGCGAGTCGCCACGCGACCATCGTCACCGGGCCGTCGCCCAGCCCCTTCGTCGAGGAACTGACGACCGAGCCGTCGCCCGACCGGGTCATCCGCTCCCACCGGCCCGATCCCGCTCCGGTGGCGAAGAAGAAAGCGAAGTCGGGTGACCCGACCGCCGACCTCGATGCCACCGAGACCGCCCGCTTCGAGCGGCTCAAGACACTTCGAACCGAGTTGGCGGCCGGCAAGCCGGCCTATGTCGTGTTCGACAACAAGACGCTCGTCGCGATCGCCCGGACGGCGCCGACGACGAAGCAGCAGTTGGCCAAGATCTCCGGGGTGGGCCCCGCCAAGCTCGAGAAATTCGGCGATGCGTTCGTCGACCTGATCGCCTCGCTCGACTGAATCGTGGCGCAGCCGGACCCAAGCGGCGGGGCCGGCTTCGACCGATTCGTGGTCGTCGACTGGAGCGCCAGTGCCACGCCGAAGAGAGGACGCGACTCGATCTGGGTCGCCTCGCTCGACGCATCCCGGGCCGGACGGGTCGACGGAGGGGCCCGATCGGCGAACGTGCAGAACTGCCCCACACGCAGCGATGCGATCGAGCACCTCACTGAACTGGTCGCGCAACCGGCACGCGTTCTCGTCGGCGTCGACTTCTCGTTGGGCTACCCCGCCGGTACCGCGTCGGCGTGGGGGATCAGGGGCCCGGCATGGAGTGGCGTCTGGTCGGAACTGGCCCGACTCGTCGTCGACGGACCGCGTAACGCGAACAACCGCTTCGAGGTGGCGTCGGAACTGAACCGTCGGGCGGGCAATGGTCCGGGACCGTTCTGGGGCTGTTCGCCCGGTTTCCGAACGCCGTGGCTCGCGTCGACGAAGCCGCCGCCGCACGAGGGTCTCGCCGAATGGCGTCTGGTCGAGCAGCGACTGCGCGCCGACGGGCACCGGCCGTTCTCGTCATGGCAGTTGCTCGGAGCGGGAGCCGTGGGGAGTCAGAGCGTGGTGGGAATCGCAGCGCTTGCCCGCCTCGTGGACGAGCGGACCGACGTCGACGTCTGGCCGTTCACGTGCGGTGCGACGATGGCACGCAAACGCATCGTGTTCGGTGAGGTGTGGCCGGCGCTCGTGCCGTTACCAGCGCTCGATGGGCGGGTCCGCGACGAAGTGCAGGTCGTCACCGTCGCGAACCACCTCGCGGACGCGCAGCGCGAGGGCCGTCTCGCTGCGATGTTCACGCCTGAATTGTCGGACGAGGAGCGGCGGGTCGTCGAGACCGAGGAAGGGTGGGTCCTCGGAGCGTGAGATGATCGAGACGATGCCATGGCTCGCGTGACGCTCGACGACCTCTCCATCACGCTCGACCGACAGCCGGTCCTACGTGGCGTGAACGCGGAAGTGGCCGACGGGTCGTTCATCGCCGTCGTCGGACCGTCGGGTACGGGGAAGACCACGCTGCTCCGGGCGATCGCCGGGCTCGTGGCGCCGGCGGGAGGATCGATCCGCTTCGACGGCGTCGACATGGCCGATGTCGAGACGGCCCGACGAGACATCGGCATGGTGTTTCAGGATCCCACGCTCTTGCCGTCGCGCAGCGTGCGTCGCAACGTCGAGTTCCCGCTCGAACTTCGTCGGGAGACAGCGGTGGCCATCCGTGATCGCGTCGCCGCCGAGGCGCGGGCGATGCAGATCGAGCACCTTCTCGAACGTCACCCGTCGGAGCTGTCTCGCGGCGAGGAACAACTCGCCCAGATCGCCCGGACGATGGTCCGGATGCCACGACTGCTGCTGCTCGACGAACCCTTCGCATCGCTCGACGAGCACCGCCGTCACCGGATGCGCGACGAGATCGCCACGCTGCAGGACGGGTACGGCGTCACGACCGTCATGGCGACCAACGACCCGGTCGACGTCGCTCGACTCGCCTCGGTCGTCATCGTGCTGGGTGGATCGCCCGCATCGGTCGTGCAATCGGGCACCTTCGCCTCGATCCACCACGAACCCGTCGATGTCGTGACGGCAACGGCAACAGGTCCGCTCTGGACAGTCGACGCCGAGGTGGTCCCCGACGAACGTGGGGTGTTCCTTATCGCACCCGGCTGCCTGCGGCTCCGGTCGTGGTCGCCCGAGCTCCGAGCGCGAGCAGGAGGTCGTGTGACGGTCGGGGTGCGCACCGAGGGTCTCGTGCAGGCTGAACACGGCGCGGCGACGGCCAACCTGATGCGGATCGTCCCGGGAGCAGCGGGCAGTCTGCTGTGTCGCTGGGGTAAGCGGATGGTGACCGCCACGGGAACGGCGACAGCGGACGACATCGGAACCGACCTGACCCTCTCCGTCGAACACCCGCTCGTGTTCGACGCCGACACCGGTCGCCGAATCGCTCTCCACACGTGACGCCCCGGGCCTGACCCACACGTGACGCGTCACGGTCAGGGTCTGACACTGACCGTCACTCGACCGGTGGCGTCATGGCGTCACGGTCTGGATCAGACCCTGACTGTCACCGGGTGGGAGACTGGACGGGTGGAGTTCGACGCTCTGGCCGAGGCATCGCAATCGGTGGCGCACACGACCAAGCGCAACGAGAAGGTGGCGGTCCTCGCCGACGTCATACGACGCATGGACGTCGACGAGGTGGGCTCGGCGGTCGCATTCCTCGTCGGGACCACGCCGATGGGGAGGATCGGGGTCGGGTGGGCGACGCTCACGGAGGCCCGGGCGAGCCCGGCCGACGAGCCGACGTTGACGATCCTCGACGTCGACGCCGCATTCCGACGGCTGGAGGCGATGTCGGGCGACGGCGTAGGGGAGCGGCGGCGGAGCGAACTCACTCGGCTCGTGGCGCTCGCGACCGAAAGAGAGCAGCACCTGATCCGGGGCATCCTCGGCGGAGAACTGCGCCACGGGGCCCTCGATGGCGTGATGACCTCGGCCGTCGCTGCGGCGGCCGACGTGCCCGTCGCCGCTGTCCGGCGCGCCGTGATGATGTCGGGCGACCTGCCCACGGCGGCCACCGCAGCCCGCTCGGGTGGCGCAGCGGCACTCGCAGCGATCGATCTGGAAGCACTGCGTCCCGTGCAGCCGATGCTCGCCGGGCCGGCCACCGACGTGGCCGATGCGATGGAGACTTGTGGTGGCGCCGACGGTCTCGTCCAGGTCGACTGGAAGCTCGACGGGGCACGGGTTCAGGCGCACCGCAGTGGGACCGAGGTGGGTCTCTTCACCCGGAACCTGAACGACGTGACCGCTCGGCTTCCCGGCGTGGCCGACGTGGTGCGAGCGATGCCCGGCGGCGACCTCGTCCTCGACGGCGAGGCGATGGGCCTGCTCGACGACGGATCACCGAGGGCCTTTCAGGACACCATGCGGCGCAGCACCTCGCTGCAGGCGTTCTTCTTCGACGTGTTGTTCGCCGATGGTGCGCCGGTCCACGACGAACCGCTCTCGGCCCGCCGGGACCTGCTTGCGGGCATCGCGCCCGACGACGCCCGTCTCCCGTCGATCCTGACCGCCGACGTCGACGAGGCCGAACGCTTCCTCGCCGACGCGATCAGCGCTGGGCACGAAGGGGTGATGGTCAAGGCACTCGACCAGCCGTACGAGGCGGGCCGGCGCGGGAAGGCGTGGCGCAAGGTCAAGCCGGTGTACACCTTCGACCTCGTCGTGCTCGCTGTCGAACCCGGCCACGGACGCCGGACGGGGATGCTCTCCAACATCCATCTCGGAGCACGCGACCCCGCGGACGGCTCGTGGGTCATGGTGGGCAAGACGTTCAAGGGCATGACCGACGAGATGCTGCGGTGGCAGACGGACCGATTTCGTGAGATCGAGATCGGCGCCGGTCTCCTCGATGGCCGTCGCGTCGTGCACGTCGAGCCGGTCCAGGTCGTGGAGATCGCCGTCGACGGCGTCCAACGTTCGACGAAGTACCCGGGCGGCGTCGCGCTCCGTTTCGCCCGAGTGAAGCGCTATCGCCACGACAAGGCGGCGGCCGACGCCGACACCATCACCGCGATTCGAGCGATGCTCTGAATAGATTGTCGGAATGAGACGATCCGTGGCCATCACCGCACTCATCGCCGCAAGTGTCGTCGGATGCTCCGGAAGCGACGGAGACACCGACACGCCCGGAACCGACGACGACGCACCGGAGCCCGCCGAACTCCAGATCGACGGCCCGGCGCAGGTCGACGACGACGACGGCGCTGTCCTGGCCGACTGATCGCAGGTAGCGTCGGCCTCGATGGCGACGCTGCGTTTCAACTTCGGGACGATGGGCTCGGGTAAGAGCACCGTGGCTCTGCAGATCCATCACAACCTCGCCAATCGCCAGCTCTACGGGCTTCTGCTCACGACGATGGATCGAGAAGGCCGTCAGGTCACGAGCCGCCTCGGGGTCGCCGCCCCCGCGATCGAGATCACGCCCGACGTCGACATGCACCGCCTCGCAGCCGACAACTGGCCGATTCACTACATGGTGTGCGACGAGGTCCAGTTCTACGAGCCCGAACAGTGCGACCAACTCGCTCGCGTCGTCGACGAGATGGCCGTCGACGTATATGCGTTCGGGCTCCTCACAGATTTCCGCGGCGAGCTCTTCTCGGGAACGAAGCGCATGCTCGAACTCGCCGACGAGCACATCCCCCTCCAGGTCGAGGCGCGATGCTGGTGTGGTGCACGGGCGACGCACAACGCCCGTGTCGTCAACGGTGTCGTCGTGTACGAGGGCGACACGGTCGTCGTCGGTGACACGTCCGATGCAGGCCAACCGCTCTTCGGCGACAACGTCCGGTACGAGCTGCTGTGCCGGAACCATTTCCGCACCGGTGACCTCGGCGCCTGACGTACGATCATCTGATGTCGGGGCAGACCCGTCATGAGATGGCTCAGCCGGATGGGGTCGACTGTTCGACCGTGCGGGTGAAGTAGGCGATCGCTGCGGCCATGAAGACTCCGCCTGTCCGGAACGAAACGGTGCCGAGGCGCCCCGGGCCGTCGGGCTCGCCGAGCAACACGCTGAGCACCGAGGTGGCGCCGATCACAGCGATCGCCGTGGCCGACCAGCGGACCAGTCGCAGCACGATCGCCCGCGAGAGGTCGTGGGCATCGCCGGCGAGCAGCGTCGCAGCGCAGACCGCGATGGCCGCCATGCCGAGGACGGGGACATGCGGCGGGAGCGCGATGAAGCCGAGCGCCTCGATCCGCTGCTCCCAGACACCGCCGACGCGTGACGCTCCGACCCGGCTCGCTCGGTCGACCACGTCGAACAACCACAGCACCCATCCGGCGTAGACCAGCATGGCTGCCGTCGTGAGGGCGCGCACGAGTTGGTCGCGCTGCCCGTCTTCGGTCAACGGATCAGTCCCAACTGCACTCGAGGCGCTTGATGCCGTTGATGAAACTCGACTGCAGGTAGGCCGGCTCACCGACGGTGCGCAGGGTCGGCATCCGGCGTCGCAACTCGTCGAACATCACGGTCAGTTCGACGCGAGCGAGGTTGGCGCCGAGACAGAAGTGCGGGCCGCCCGCCCCGTAGCCGACCTGCGCCGGTTGCTGTGGACGGGTGATGTCGAAGGTGAAGGGGTCGTCGAAGACGGTTTCGTCGCGATTACCCGACACGTAGAACATGACGACCTTCTCGCCCTTCTTGATCGGGAAGCCGTTGATCTCGGTGTCTTGGGTGGCCGTGCGACGGAAGTGGATGACCGGTGTGGCGTAGCGGACGATCTCTTCCATCGCGAGCTTGGCGTGGGTCTCGTAGTCGCTGTACAGCAGTTCGAGCTGGTCGGGAAATTTCGTCAGCGCGTGCATGCCGTGCGTGATCGCGTTGCGCGTCGTCTCGTTGCCGGCGACGACGAGCAAGATGAAGAACGAGCCGAACTCCTGGGGCGTCAGCTGTTCGCCGTCGACCTCGGCGGCCATCATGATCGACGTGATGTCGTCTTGGGGATTCGTCCGACGGTCTTCGCCGAGCGCCTGCGCGTAGGTGAACATCTCCAACGAGTGCGCCATCAGGTCCTCGTAGGACGTGACGAAGTCGGGGTCACCGACGCCGAGGATCGTGTTGGTCCAGTTGAAGACCTTCTCGTAGTCGGTCGACGGGATGCCCATCATGTCGCAGATGATCTCGAGCGGCAGCGCCGCCGCGATGTTCTCGACGAAGTCGCATTGCTTGTCGGGGAACTTCTCGATGACGCGGTCGACGACCTCGGCCGCCTTGGCCACGACGAGTTCGTGCAGGATGCCGATCTGCTTCGGGGTGAACCCTTTCGACACGATCGACCGGAGTCGGAAGTGCTTGGGGTCGTCCATGTTGATCATCGAGCCGAAGAACTCGTTCATGTCCTGTGGGAGGTCCCCGATGTTCGACCCCTCTCCGGAGCAGAACACGTCGGCATTCCTGCTCACGTGCCAGATGTCGGCGTGGCGGGTGAGCGCGTAGTAGCCGTCGCCAGGTGGGAACGGAGCGCCTTCGATGACCCGCTCCTCGTAGTGGGGGAGTCCCGGTGTGTCGCGCAGCTGTTGGAAGACCGCGTGTCGGACGTCGCGCGGGCCTGCCCAGAAATCGATGTCGGACAGATCGATCTCGGAGAGGTCGACCTCGGTGGATTCGATGTTCTGCGTCATTCCCACGACTGTAGGGACTGAGCAGGGTCGCACACCGTACTCACCTGTCGAACCGCGAGACCGACCCGTGAGGTCGAACCGAACAGCGCATCGATGTCGGTGGGGATCGCGCGGCGTTCGGTGTTGACTGGCCCGATGCTGGAGTTCTCCGAGATCGAGCGTGTGCTCGTGGTCATGGCCCACCCCGACGACGTCGACTTCGGCTCCGCGGGCACCATCGCCCGGCTGACCGACGCCGGCGTCGAGGTCGTCTACTGCATGGTGACCGATGGTCAGGCAGGAGGTTTCGACCACTCGATCCCGCGCGACGACATGGCCGAGATCCGCCGACGCGAGCAGACAGGGGCCGCACACGAGGTCGGCGTCACCGATGTCCGCTTCCTCGGTCACATGGACGGGACCGTGGTCGCCGACCTGGCGCTTCGCCACGACATCAGTGTCGTGATCCGTCAGGTCCGTCCGCAGGTCGTGATCACGCAGAATCCGCTGCGCAACCTGGACTCGACCTACGGCTCGCACCCCGACCACATCGCGACCGGAGAGGCGACGATGTCGGCGGTCTACCCCGATGCCCGCAACCCCTTTGCCTTCCCGGGCCAACCCGTCGCCGACCTGGACGACTGGGCGGTCGACGAGGTGTGGATCGCGTTCGGGTCGGGCGACGCCTCGACGACCGAAGTCGTCGACATCACCGACCAACTCGAACGCAAGATCAGCGCTCTGCTGTGCCATCGCAGCCAGCTTCCCGATCCCGCGGCTACCGAGGAGAGGGTCCGAACCTGGTGGCAGGGAATCGCTGCCGAGCGCGGGCTGCCCGAGGGATCCAGCGCCGAGTCGTACCGGGTCATCGACACCCGCTGAGTCGAGAACTTCTTGATTCAAGGTTTCGGCAGGACGTGCCGATGAGACCGTATGGTCTTCAGTCTTCGCCGTGGAAAAAAGCAAGATGACGTGATCGTCGATCGTGTGACCGGAGCGTTCAACCGCCGCCAACTCGATCAGGTGGTCGCCAACGGATTCGAAGCATCGGACCAGGCCACGGCCACGTTGATCGTCTACGTCGACGACTTCGACCGATACGTGAACCACCGAGACACGAACGCCGATCAGGTTCTCGAACGTGTCTCGTGGGTGTTGATGGCCACGGTGCGCACCACCGACGTCGTCTATCGCCACGACGCTTCGAGCTTCTGCGCGCTGCTCCCTGCCACCGACGAGGAAGCGGCGCTCGCCGTGGCCGACCGCATCCGGGTCAATGTCGAGAAGATGCCGCTGCTCGCCGAGTCGCACGTGACCGTGTCGGTGGGGGTGGCCACGGGTCGCTCCGATGACATCGCCTCGTCGATCACTCGCGCCGAGGCCGCCGTCGCCCGTCGCCACGAACAGCCAAACCAGGTGATGTCGGATGTCGGCGGCGTCGTCTCGCCCGGTCCCGTCGCGACCGGTACGGCACCGCCGACCCCCGCTCAGCCGCTCGTGTCGCCCGACGTGTCCAGTGGGCTGGTCAGCTCGTTCAGCGAACCTCCGCCACCCCCGTCGGCAGCCGCCGATCCGAGCGGTGGACTGGCTCCGCCTGCGTCGAGTCCGCTCGCACCCCCGTCGCTCTGACGTTCGGTCAGAAGATCCAACGGTTGGGCCGGTCGGCGCGCAGCACGATCGCGTTCCGATCGGTCGGGCAGTCGAACGCACGCAGGATGTAGTGCTCGCCCGCTGCGGTGAGTTCAGCCAGGGCGAAACCCTCACTGCTGTCGCGCACGCCGATGCCGCTCTCGATCTCGTGCATCGCCGCGATCTGCAGCCCGGCGTCTTCGGCTTCGGCTTGCCACAGATTGACGAGGCCCTGGCGCAGCGTCGAGTCGGCCAAGAGGTCGGCGCCGTCGAGTTGGAGGCACACGCTGCTCACCGTCACCGGTTCGAGATGGTCGAGGTCGACCACGTCGCCACCGAGCTCGCCGTCGAGCATGACCACGACCGGACCGTCGTCGTGGGTCTGCCCGCCGACGAAGCCGTACCGCACCAGGGGGAATCCGTCGTCGCCGATCGTGGCGTAGCGGACTCGGTCCCCGTGGCTGAACGTGCCCATCAGCTCGTGAATTCCTCGATCACGGCGTCGGACATCTCGGGCCAGAGGCGCAACGCTTCGCCGGCCCATTCCTCGAATGGGCGGTCGGTGAGCGCGATGAGTGCGAGGTCGTGCGCCGGGTCGACCCAGGTCAGGGTGCCGGCGCCACCGAAGTGGCCGAAGGTGTCCGTGGAGTTGCGCGTGCCGGTCCAGTGAGGAGACTTGTCCCCTCGGACTTCGAACCCCAACCCCCACGGGCACGTGTCGAAACGTCCCACGCCTGGAACGATACCCCCCAGCGTTGCGAAGTGCGGACGAACCGCAGTGGCGGCGGTGACGTCGGTGACGAGTCTCGGGCTGGTGACCTCGCCGACGAAGCGGACCATGTCGGCGGTGGTCGACCAGATGTCGAACGCCGGCGAACCGACGAGTTCGGTCGAGCCCATCGCGAGCGGATCGAGCACTGCGAGGCGCAGGTACTCCTCGAACGGCATCTCGGCCGAGGTCGCGAGGTGCCCGGCGGCCACTTCGATCCCGGTGTTCGAGTAGATGCGTTTGCGTTCGGGGTCGGTGATCGGGTCGGGTCCGTCGAAGGGATAGCCGGCTGCGTGGGCGAGCAGATGGCGGAGAGTGGCCGGGCCGACCCCGTCGTCGAGCGCCACGGTCCCTTCCTCGACACCGACCAGGATCGCCCACGACGTGATCATCTTGGAGAGCGACGCGAGGCGGAACGCGTGGTCGTCGGGCCCGACCTGATCGAGGACCACCCCGGATCGGACGACGGCGGCCGACACGGTCGAGACCGGCCACGTGGTCGTCAGGTCGAGCGATCGCTGCGTCATCGAAGGTTCACCGTCTCGGGTCGGGACCGTTTCGGGTCGGGATCATCTCGGGTCGTCTCGCTTCGGGATCGTCGTCGCCGCTCGGTGTCAGGTGAAGTCGCGGATGAGTTCGGCGACGCGGAAGGCGAGGTCGACGCTCTGGCGCCCGTTGAGGCGCGGGTCGCAGACCGTCTGGTAGCGGTCGTCGAGTTGGCTGTCGCTCAACTCCTCGGCTCCGCCGAGACACTCCGTGACGTCGTCGCCGGTCAGTTCGACGTGGATGCCGCCGGGCCACGTGCCCTCGGCCCGGTGCGCTCGGACGAAACCGCCGATCTCGGCGACGATGTCGTCGAAGTCGCGGGTCTTGCGTCCGCTCGGAGCGGTGAACGTGTTGCCGTGCATCGGGTCGCACGCCCACACGACCGGGTGGCCCGACTCCTTCACGGAGCGCAGCAGCGGCCGCAGCCCGTCTTCGATCTTGTCGGCTCCCATCCGGGTGATGAGCGTGAGACGACCGGGCAGCCGAGAGGGGTTGAGCGTCTCGCACAGTTCGAGCAGGTAGTCGGCAGTCGTGGTCGGGCCGACCTTGCATCCGATCGGGTTGCCGACGCCGCGGAGGAACTCGACATGTGCACCGTCGAGGTCTCGGGTCCGCTCGCCGATCCACAGCATGTGTGCCGAACAGTCGTACCAGTCTCCGGTGAGCGAGTCCTGCCGGGTCAGCGCCTCTTCGTAGCCGAGGATGAGCGCCTCGTGCGACGTGTAGACGTCGACTTCGGAGAGGCTGGCGTTCTGCTCGGTCTCGATGCCGCACGCCCGCATGAACGACAGTGCCCGTTCGATCTCGGACGCCAGCGCCTCGTACCGGCGGCCTGCGGGCGACGCTGCGACGAACTCCTGGGTCCACGAGTGAACCCGCGACAGATCGGCGAAACCGCCCTTCGTGAATGCACGCAGCAGGTTCAAAGTCGACGCCGATTGGTGGTACGCCTGGACGAGTCGTTCGGGGTCGGGCATGCGAGCCGCTTCGGTCGAAGTCGGATCGTTGACGATGTGGCCCCGGAACGAGGGGATCTCCAGATCGCCGACGGTCTCCATGTCGGCCGAGCGGGGCTTGGCGAACTGTCCGGCCATCCGGCCGACCTTCACGGTGGGGACGCCGACGGAGTAGGTGAGCACGATCGCCATCTGCAAGATGACGCGCAGCTTCTCGCGGATGTTGTCGGCGGAGAACTCCTCGAAACTCTCGGCGCAGTCGCCGGCCTGGAGGAGGAACGCGTTCCCGGCTGCGACCTTGGCCAGTTCGTTCTGGAGAGATCGGGCTTCTTCGGCGAAAATTAGCGGTGGCATCGTGGCCACGTGTTTGAGCGACGCCTCGAGCGCTGAGAAGTCGGGCCAACGTGGCTGTTGAAGTGCCTCTCGCTCGCTCCAGGACGACGGCGACCACTGTGAACCCATGCGGTGAGGCTACCTCTCCGGATGGAGTGGACCCGAGGGCGATTCGGTCATGAAAACCGTCGGAGCCGCCGGACCGTGGTCCGGCGGCTCCAGATCAGATTCTCGGGGCGTTCCGACGTGGTGTCGGTCGAACGCACGATCAGACGGCGAGGATGCGCTCCGCATCGTCACGCAGGCCGGCGACGGCCCGGCTGACGAGGCGGCGGGCGGCCTCGGCGGTGACGCCCAGCTGCTCTCCGACCTCGCGGAAGCTCTTGCGCTCACCGTCGACCAAGCCGAAGCGAGCCTCGACGGCGAAGCGGGCACGAGCGTCGAGTGTGTCGAGGAGTTCGTCGAGCAGGTCGCTCTCGACGAGCGCCATCACGGCATCTTCGGGCGTGGTGTCGCCGTTGGCCATCAAGTCGCCGAGAGTCGCGTCGCCATCGTCGCCGACGGTCTTGTCGAGGCTGACCGGCGTCGTGAGGCGGTGAAGTTCGGCGTTCTGCTGGTCGAGGGTCTCACCGTCGCCCGAAGCCTGACGCAGTGCTGCGCGAAGGCTTGCCGAGCGGTCGCCGGGGATGCGGATGAGGCTGGCCTTCTGGTCGAGGGCACGGCCGATCGCCTGGCGGATCCAGAACGTGGCGTAGGTGGAGAACTTGAAACCACGACGCCAGTCGAACTTGTCGACGGCGTGCTCCAAGCCGAGGTTGCCCTCCTGGATCAGGTCGAGCAGGTCCATGCCCTGGGGCAGCGGGTAGCGGCGGGCGATCGAGACGACGAGACGGAGATTGGAGCGGATGAACCGGTCCTTCGCCTTGGCGGCTTCGCGCACCTGGCGCTTCAGTGCCACGCCGCGCTTGCCGCTGTCGAGAGCCTCTTGGGCGTCTCGTCCGGCCTCGATCACTCGAGACAGTTCGCGCTCGTCCTCGGCGGTGAGGAGGGCGACCTTGCCGATGTCGTTCAAGTAGAGGCCGATGGAGTCATTCATGTTTTCTTCAACCGTTCGTGGTGTTGTTCATTCCGGAATTCCATGTGTCTACGGACACAGGTGCGCACACGATCAATCGGGAAAGCGATGCGCTGAGGGGCGCAGCGGCGGCACGATCGGGGGGAATCGAAATGCGGTGATGGGCTTCCCGAGAGAAACCCGCGTCAAACCGGTTGGGGTGATATTTGGGGGAGATTTCACAGTAACAGGTGTGTCAACCCCCCGAGAAGCCGGTAAGGCGGTGTCGCGCGTCACCCTGCGTCACCGTGCGCCACCCTGCGCTTTCGTGCATCACCCCGTCGCCTGGTTCTTCGGCGCACAGCAACTCCGCACGGTGGATCGTACGCGATCCACACCCGGCCTCCTACAGTGGCGATCCGTGCTCGGAACCGATTCTGGGGAGACCCTTTCAGGAGAGAGCCTTTCAGGAGAGAGCCTTTCTGGAGAGAGCCTTTCTGGAGAGAGCCTTCCTGGAGAGCCCGTCGTCGAGCGGCCGACCGAATCTGCGCCCTCGCGGGTCGGGCTGTTTGGCGGCACCTTCGACCCGCCACACGTCGGTCATCTCGTCACGGCGGTCAACGTGCGCCACGAACTGGATCTCGATCTCGTCGTGATGATGGTGGCTAACGTGCCATGGCAGAAGGAGGGCACCCGTCGGATCACCGCGGCCGCCGACCGTCTGACCATGGTCGCCGCCGCCGTCGAGTCGGTTCCGGGCCTCGTGCCGGGGGCCCACGAGATCGAAGCGGGCGGGAACAGCTACACCGCCGACACGTTGACGCTGCTGGCTGCCGATTTTCCCGGCGCCGACCTGTTCACGATCGTCGGTGACGACGCTGCAGCGAACCTGCATACGTGGGAGCGCCACGACGAGGTGGTCGCCCGATCGGCGCTCGTCGTGGTCGACCGCCCCGGCGCGCCGGTGATGCTCGACGCCGCAGTTCCCTGGATTCGCGTCGAGGTCCCGCGCCTCGACGTGTCGAGCACCGACCTACGAGCTCGCTTCGTGGACGGTCGGCCGCTGTCGTATCTGCTCACCGCACCGACGCTGCGCGTGATCAGCGAACGCAGTCTGTACGGCGATGCCCACGAGTCGACGTCGGACGCGGGCGTCCGTGGCGCTGCCGAAGAACGTGGCGCTGCCGAAGAAGTGGTGACCCCGTGACGGCCAACCCAGCGCTGCGTCGACGGAGCACTCAGATCGGTGCGGTCATCGCGCTCGTCGGCGTGATCGTGTTCGCTGTCGTGGTCTTCGTGGCCGTGTCGACACTGCGGAGCTCGAACGAAGGCCGTGCCCCCGAGACCGATCAGCGAGCGATCATCTCGTTCCCGTCGACTCCTAATGCGCTCCTCGCCGTGGTCGACGACCTCGATCGGTTGACGTCGCTCGTCGTGCTCACGCTCAACCCACAGGGTTCGGGCGGCACCATCGTCGTCGTGCCCGTCAACGCCGACGCGTCGAACGGGTTCGGCCCCGAGCGCGCACCGATCAGCCGCCAGGCGTATCGGCCGGGAGACGACGATGCCGCCGCCGGCCTCGTCTCGCGCGTCGAACCGCTGCTGACCCTGACGATCGAGCGAGGCGCCATTCTGGGCCCTGACGAACTGGCGCCGCTGCTTGCTCCGTTCGCCCCGCTGGAGGTCGACCTGCCCGAGGACGTGGTCGACACCGACACCGCCGGCACCGGTGTGATGGCCGACGAGGGTGAACAAGTGCTCGATCTCGAATCGATCGTGAACGTGCTGACGTCGATCTCGGCCGAGGGCACGAGCTACAGCCATCACGACGTCGACGTGGCGATGTGGCGGGCCCTCACCCGGTCGCCCGTCGATGCGTCGGGCGTCGATCTGCCGCTCGACGAGTTCGACCGGCCCGTCGCTCCGACGTCGATCAACGAGCTGATCGGACGGCTGTTCGCCGGTGACGTGGCCGCTCGCGACCTGGCCATCGACCGGAACGGAATGCGATCTGTCGACAATGCTGCCGATGCCGACTTCGTGATCGTGGACCGCCGCGACGCGCTGCTGGTCTTCGGCTCGGTGTCGCCGGGCCTCGTGTCGAGCCCGAACGAAGCGCCGTCGTTCCAACTCATCGTGCCGTTCGCTCCTTCCGACGTCGAGGCGCTGGGCGAAGAGGCGGACGGTTCGCCGATCTCGAAGACCTCGATGACCCGGCGCTTCATCGGCGAACTGATCTTCAAACAGGCGAACATCGTTGCGGTCGACCTCTCCGACGATCCGTCGGCCGTTCCCGAGCGCACGATCCTGCGCGTGGCCGACGAGGCGTCGGTCGAAGCCGTGCGGGCCATATCGGAACGGTTCTTCGGCGACGCCGATGTGGAGGTCGCCGACGAAGTGACCGACGGCGTCGACGTGTCGGTGGTGCTGGGCCAGAACTTCTTGGAGCAGCGCGACATCCTGCTCGAGATCGAGCGCTCCGAGTTCGACGACGGCCTCGCCGATTTCGACGTGTCGGGCGATGACACCGAAGCCGACACGGATACCGTCGACGACGATGGCTGATCAGCAGACACCCGAGGCGGCTCCCACGGTCGTGCTCGACGACAACGATTCGGGGGAGTCGTTGGCGCGTCTGCTCGCACGGACGGCAGACGAGAAGAAGGGCGACGACATCGTCGTGCTCGACGTGGGCGACGTGCTCGCGATCGCCGGCTACTTCGTGATCGTGAGCGCCGGCAACGGCCGCCTGGTCCGGATGCTCGCCGAGGAGATCGAGCGGGCTGCCCGGCTCCAGGATCGTGCCCCGGTCCGCACCGAAGGGCACCGAGAACAGCAGTGGGTGCTCATCGACTACGGCGACGTGATCGTGCACGTGTTCCACAAGGAGATGCGTGACTTCTACGAGATCGAGCGCCTCTACGGAGACGTGCCGCGACTCGACTGGGCGTCGTGACGCCACCCGGTTTGAAGTCGGCATCCGAGCGCTAGCATCGGCCGTCGCAGAAATGCGAATGGGGCTTTAGCTCAGTTGGTAGAGCGCTTCCATGGCATGGAAGAGGTCAGGAGTTCGATTCTCCTAAGCTCCACACGAGTCGTCACGAACGCCCGGGCCCCACGGCTCGGGCGTTCGTCGTTTTCAGCAGTCCCCGACAGCTCTGGCCTCGGCCGAGGCCGCGGGACGTGTCGCGTGTCATACTGTCGCCGACGGCGATCGACGTCGTGCAAGAAGGGGTTCCGATGAATCTGGCAGACGTTCTGGACGGTCACGACGACGGCTCGGTCGCCATCATCGATGGCGACGTCGTCGTCACGTACGCCGACCTCCGCCATCGTGTCGCCGCGGCTCAGACCCACCTGGCCGGGCACGGCACGGGTGATGGCGATGCGATCGCCATGGTCATCGGCAACGACACCGACTTCGCCGTGTGGACCTTGGCCGTCCTCGGCCTCGGTGCGGTCGTCGTACCGCTCAACCCGACCAGCCCGATGCCCGAACTGGTCCGCAAGTTCGATGTCGCATCACCCAAGCTGTTGCTCGTCGGCTCGGCCGGCGCCGCCTGCGCTGGTCACGACGACGAACTCGGCGTCACCACCATGGACGTCACGGCTCTCGACATCACATCGACCGCCGCCGACCCGGCCGTCGTCGAGCGAGCTGACACCGATCCGGCGTTCTACATGGCCACCAGTGGAGTGTCGGGCGAAGCCAAGGTCGCCGTGCTCAGCCACCGAAATCTCGGGTGGGTCCAAGCCCAGCTGAGCGCACTCGAAAGCGGGCTCACGTCTGACGACGTCCTGCTCGGCGTCTTGCCGTTCACCCACATCTTCGGGCTCAACGTGGTGCTCCTGTCCGGGCTCCGTGCTGGCGCCACGATCGTCATGCAGCAGCGATTCGACGCTGACGAGAGCCTCGAACTCGTGAGACGCCACGGCGTGACCACGTTGGCCGGAGCGCCGCCGATGTGGCAGCGCTGGGCGGTGGCCGACGTACCCGACGACAGCCTCGCCAGCCTGCGCCATGCGGCATCCGGTGCGGCTGCTCTCCCCCTCGGCGTCTTCGAAGCGGTACGCGATCGATTCGGAATCGAGATCGGGCAGGGCTACGGCCTCACCGAGACCTCGCCCGTCGTCACCCACGGACGTGACAGCGCAATCCGTCCGTCGTCGGTCGGCAAGGTGCTCGACGGTGTCGAAGTCGCACTCGTCGACGACGATGGCACGCCCGTGTCGATCGGCGACGAAGGCGAGATCGTCGTGCGCGGGCCCGGAGTGTTCAACGGCTACCTGGGCGATCAGGAGACGACCGATTCGGTGCTCTCCGACGACGGTTGGCTCTGGACCGGCGACGTCGGCATCTTCGACGAAGACGGCTACCTCTACCTCGTCGACCGCATCAAGGACATCGTCATCGTGTCCGGGTTCAACGTGTACCCCGGCGAAGTCGAGAACGTCTTGATGACGCACCCGGGAGTGAATGGTGCAATCGTCACCGGAACCGCCGACGAGGTCACCGGAGAAGCGGTCGTCGCCCACGTGACGGGTACGGCGACGCGAGCAGAACTCGACGAACACGTGGCGCTCCAGCTCAGTCGGTACAAGCGACCGACCGAGTATCACTTCCTCGACGAACTGCCCATCGCACCGAATGGCAAAGCCATCCGACGGGCGCTTCGCTGATGGCGGGCGCACAGCAGTTCTTGTTCGAGCCGGCGCCGCAACTGCCCGGCGCCGATCGGGTCAGCAAGTACGTCTTCGGTGCGATCCGCAAGTCCGCTCCCCGGTTGTGGGACCTCGAGATCGAAGGACGAGAGAACATCCCGACCGACGGGCCGGCGATCATCGCTCCCAATCACCTGTCGTTCTGTGACTCGATTTTCGTTCCCGCCGCTCTCCCACGTCGGGTGTGGGCGATCGGGAAGGGCGAGTACATGGACAGTTGGAAGACGAAACACCTCTTTCCTGCGATGGGCATGATCCCGATCGACCGGTCGGGTGGCGACGCCGCCCAGGCCGCCCTCGACACCGCGGCGAGTGTGCTCGATTCCGGCCTGCTCTTCATGATCTATCCGGAGGGGACGCGATCGCGTAGCGGCCATTTGCACAAGGGTCGGACCGGAGCGGCGCGGTTGGCGTCGCGCTGCGATGCACCCATCGTGCCGGTCGGCCATATCGGAACGGTCGAGGTGCAACCCCCTGACACCTTCGTCATGAAGCCCAACAAGACCGTCACGGTGCGTTTCGGTGCCCCGATGCGCATCGAAGACTACGGCGATCCCGACGACCCACGCACTGCGCGGCGCTACACCGACGCCGTCATGTTCGAGATCGCCCAGTTGTCCGAGCAGCGATACGTCGATCGCTACGCCGACAAGGACGACAAGCCGGGAGAGCTCGCCGGCGGCGACGCAACGGTGAGCATCGAGCCGATCATCACGCCTCGCGCTCCGAGCGTGATCGGGTCGAGCCCGACCAGCGTGACGCGACCGCCGTCACGGCCTCGGGCGTCGGTGAACGGTGCGAATGCGAACGGGGCGAGTGCCGACGGCAGGGGCACCAACGGCTCGGTCGATACGGCGACCCCTCCTTCGATGCCCGATGTCAAGCTGCCGCCGGGCCGGGTGAGTCGCCCGAGTCGCTGAACCGCACCGGCGTGCCGCCGGCGCGCATCGGCGGCGTGGTTGAATGCGCGAGATGGAACACGTGACGGGCGCCGCTGCGCCCGGGGCCGATCGTCTCGTCTCCGCCCGCGAGCGACTCGACGCAGCATGGGTGATCGTTGTCGCGGCGCTACTGATCGCGTCGGCCTTTCTCCCGCTGATCGACCTTCCGACTGCAGCGCTGCAGACGATCGATGCTCCACTGCGGGTGTATCCGTTCGTCCTCCCGGCGTCGGCGATCATCGCCGCGGTGGCATCCGTCGTCACGCGCTCGTCGACGTTCGGCGCTGTCGCGACCGGGTTGCTCGTCCCGTCGATTGCTCTGATCGGGTCGATCTCGGTGTCGATCTTCCTCGACGAGTCGTCGGCATTCGCCGACGGGGGAGTGGCGCTGTCGCTGTTCGCCGCAGGGGTGGGTGTCGTCATGACGGTGCGCTGGTTCGTGTACCACCCGGCGCCGTTGCTCGGCGACGAGCCGCGCCCGATCGTGCCCGTCACCTGGGCGCTCGTGGGTGCAGCGGTCGTCGCATCGGCCCTGGTCGGAGCCAATGCAGTCGACTCGAACGGATCGTGGTCGGTGCAGTTCGTCGCCCAGTTGGCGCTCGCCCTGGCCGTTCCGGCGGTGCTCGTCGGGGCTGCGACCACTCGGACGCATGACGCGATGGTGCTCGCTGCCGCCGCCGCTGCGGCCCAAGTCGTCGCCGTGGTGGTGTCACGCAACGACACGCCGGAGGCGGCTGCGGCGATCGCCGTCGATTCGAGCTCGGCGCTCTGGGTCGGTGTTCCCGGGCTCGTCGCGCTCGCGGCGGGCGCAGTCGTGGGTGCTGTCGGAGCGCAGCGTCGCGAACTCGACGAGTTGGTCGCGATCACCGACGACGACAGCGCCGACTGGCGCTGGGATCCCACCGATTGATCGGCTCCGCCGGCTCGGGGCCCGATCTGGGGAGGTCGCGCCTCGTATGGCGCAGCGCCCGCTCACATGTTCGACCCGGTTGGGCGGGGTGGCCCGATCCGGGGAGGTCGCGCCTCGTATGGCGCAGCGCCCGCTCACATGTTCGACCCGGTTGGGCGGGGTGGCTCGATCTGGGGAGGTCGCGCCTCGGATGGCGCAGCGCCCGCTCACATGTTCGGCACCGCGCAGGCCCCGGCGCGTCAGGCGACGACGTTGACCATGCGGCCGGGGACGACGATGACCTTCTTGGGCGACCCTCCGTCGAGTGCCTCGACGACCCTCGCGTCGGCCAGCGCGGCGGCTTCGATGTCGTCCGAGGACGCGTCGGCGGCGACCTCGACCTTCGAGCGCACCTTGCCGTTGATCTGGATCGGCATCTCGATGGTGTCGTCGACGAGCAGGGCCGGGTCGGCCACCGGGAAGTCGACGTAGGTGATCGTGCCACCCGTCTCGGCTGACCGCCCCAGCTTCACCCACAGGTCTTCGGCGATGTGGGGCACCAGCGGCGCCAGCATCGCCACCAGTGGCTCGGCTACTTCACGCGGTGTGGCGTCGAGCTTGGTGACTGCGTTGTTCAACTCGATCAACTTGGCGATCGCGGTGTTGAAGTGCAGTTCGTCCATCTCGGCGCGGACGAAGTCGATCGTACGATGCAGGAGTTTGCGGGTGTCGTCGTCGGCTGGGGTGTCGACGACGGTGACCTCGCCGGTCTCCTCGTCGACGATGTTGCGCCACAGCCGTTGCAAGAAGCGGTACATGCCCACGACATCGCGGGTCTCCCACGGGCGTGACGAGTCGAGAGGTCCGCCCGTCATCTCGTAGAGGCGCAGCGTGTCGGCACCGTACGCGTCGTACATCTCGTCGGGCGAGACGGCGTTCTTCAGCCCCTTGCCCATCTTGCCGAACTCACGCGTCACCGGTTCGCCGTGGAACGTGAACCCGCTCTCGGCGTCGCCCTCCACTTCGGTTGCTTCGACGTGGATGCCGCGAGCGTCCTTGAACGCGTACGCCTGGATGTAGCCCTGGTTGAACAGCCGCGCGTACGGCTCGATCGAGCTGACATGGCCGAGGTCGTACAGCACCTTGTGCCAGAAGCGGGCGTACAGCAGGTGCAGCACGGCGTGTTCGACGCCGCCGACGTACAGGTCGAGGCCGCCGGGATGATCGGGGCGCACGTCGGGGCGGGGCCCCATCCAGTACTGCTCGTTTTCGCGAGCGCAGAAGCGCTCGTCGTTCGTCGGGTCGATGTAGCGCATCTGGTACCAGCACGAACCGGCCCACTGCGGCATCACGTTCGTGTCACGTCGGTATGTCTGAACTCCACGCCCGTTGCCCAGGTCGAGTTCGACGTTCACCCAGTCCTGCAGCCGGTCGAGCGGGCTTTCGGGGTTCGACATGGCGTCGTCGTGGTCGAAGGTGCGCGGCGCGAACTGGTCGGTCTCGGGCAGTTCGACGGGCAGCATCTCGTCGGGCACCGTGTGCGGTCGGCCCTCGTCGTCGTACACGATCGGGAACGGCTCGCCCCAGTACCGCTGACGACTGAACAGCCAATCGCGCAGCTTGTAGTTGACGGTGGCCTCGCCATGCCCGTTGGCTTCGAGCCATTCGTTCATGGCCGTGATGCCGGTGGCCGTGTCGGCGATGCCGTTCAGGTCGAGAGCGTCGTTGGCCGAGTTGACGTACGGCGCGTTGCCGACGAAGGCCTCGGGCCATGTGCCGGTGTCGAGGGTCGCGCCGATGTCGCGCTCGGCGAACCATGCGGCGGTGGGTTCTTGGATCGCCGGGATCGGCAGGTCGAATTTGCGGGCGAACTCGAAGTCACGGGTGTCGCCGCACGGCACGGCCATGATCGCACCGGTGCCGTAGCCCATCAGCACGTAGTCGGCAATCCAGATCGGCAGTCGTTCGCCGTTCACCGGGTTGGTCGCATACGCACCGGTGAAGACGCCGGTCTTCTCGCGGGTGTCGTCTTGCAGCTCGAAGTCCTTCTTGCCTTCGGCCTGAGCGCGGTAGGCCGCGATCTCGTCGCCGCGGTCCGCTGCCGCCAACTGGTCGACGAACGGATGCTCGGGCGACAGGACCATGAACGACGCGCCGAACAGCGTGTCGGGGCGCGTGGTGAACACGCTGATGGGGCCCGCATCGGAGCCGAAGTCGACGCGGGCGCCGTGGCTGCGGCCGATCCAGTTGCGCTGCATCGCCTTGATCGCGTCGGTCCAGTCGAGCGTGTCGAGGTCGTCGATCAGCCGGTCGGCGTAGGTGGTGATGTGCATCATCCATTGGCGCATGTTGCGTTTGAAGACCGGGAAATTGCCGCGGTCGGAGCGTCCGTCGGCGGTGACCTCCTCGTTCGCCACGACGGTCCCGAGGCCGGGGCACCAGTTGACGGGGGCCTCCGACACGTACGCGAGTCGGTGGTCGTCGACGACGTCGTCCCGTTCGGCCGGAGTGAGGTCGGCCCACGCCCGGCCATCGGGCGTCGGGCGCGCTCCCGACTCGAGTTCGGCGATCAACTCGCTGATCGGGCGGGCCTTGTCGACACCGGCGGAGTCGTCGTACCAGGCGTTGAAGATCTGGCTGAAGATCCACTGCGTCCACCGGTAGAACTCGGGATCGGTCGTCGACACCGAGCGTCGCATGTCGTGGCTCAGACCGAGCCGGCGCAACTGGCGGCGCATGTTCGCGATGTTCGACTCGGTGGTGATCGCCGGATGGGTGCCGGTCTGCACGGCGAACTGCTCGGCCGGCAGGCCGAAGGCGTCGAAGCCCATCGTGTACAGCACGTTGTACCCCGTCATGCGCTTGTAGCGCGAGAACACATCGGTGCCGATGAACCCGAGGGGATGCCCGACGTGCAGACCGACACCCGACGGGTACGGGAACATGTCCTGCACGAAGAGCTTGCCGCCGCGCTCGGCAACCAGCTCGGCGTCGCCCAGGGGGCCGACCGGGTTGGGCGTGTGGAAGGTCCCGGCGGCATCCCACCGGTCCTGCCATCCGGTCTCGATCGACTGCGCGAGGTCGGCCGTGTACCGGTGGGCGGGGGCGTCGATGCCCGCGCTCGGTGTCGGTGGCGTGTCGGCGTCTACGTGCTCGGTCATACAGCGTCGAAGCATAAGGCTCCGACGCTGTCGGGAGCGGCGGCGTTACGACCGCAGACGTTCGGCGACGACGCGGTCGGCGACGAACATCATGCCCTTCGCTTCGGTCTTCGCCTGCAGGAGTGCAGCGTCGGCCTCGATGAGCAGTTCGTCGAAGTCGACGATGACGTCGTCGCTGACGGTCATCCCGCCCGTCACGCCGAGTTCGCACTGGGGGAGGGCGCTGCTGATGGCATCGGTCAGGCGGGTGAGGATCCTGGTGGTGAGGTCGATCCCGGTCGGGACCGAGTCGACCGGGATGGCGACGACGAACTCGTCTCCGCCCAGGCGTCCGACCATGTCGCCACGTCGCGTCAGTGCGTTCAGCTGTTCGGCGACGACGACCAGGGCGTGGTCGCCGATGTGGTGGCCGTGACGGTCGTTCAGTTCCTTGAAGTGGTCGAGGTCGAGCGTGAGCACGGCGAGACATTCGCCCCGACGCAGCTGACGGAGCATCGTCTGGCCGATCGAGCTGATGTGGCGACGGTTCGACAGCCCGGTGAGCGGGTCGGTGGCCGCCTGCTCTTCGAGCGCGACGATCGGTCGTGTCACCCGCAGCAGGAGGAGGAGCGACAGCACCACGACGACGCCGCCGCCGATCGTCACCCACAGCACGGTGCTCTGCTGGCGATCCGCCACGTCGGTGAATCCCGATTCGGGGGCCTGCAGGATGAGGTCCCACTCGACGCCGTTCGTCACCTGGAAGGTACGCCGGTAGACGAGTTCGCCACCATCCAGATGGATCACGTCGTCGGCGGCCGTGTCGGCAGCGGCGGCGATGTCGAATGAGTCGGGCGTTGGCAGCGTGAGTTCGCCGTCGACGGCCTGGTACTCGACACGCATCGAGTTCGGGAAGCCGATGACCTCGCCGTCGGCGACGAGGAAGGCGTCGGCGCCATGGCCGAGGTCGAGGTCGTCGAGGAACGACGAGAGCCCGGAGAGCTGGACGGCGACGCCCACGACGGCCCGGACGTCGCCCGCGTCGTCGCGCAGCGCTCGGCTGGCGAAGATGCCGGGACTCGTCGTTCCGAAGAACAGTGTCGGCTCGCTCCACACGAGCGTGTCGGACTCGATGGCGCCGGTGTACCAGGGGCGCTCGCCCGGGTCGTAGGTGCTCTCGGCGGTCGTCGATTCGGTCGGGTCGAACGTCTCGTCGTGGAGGGTCCTGACCTCGATGCCGGTGACGCCGTCGAGTCGGGTCGACGTGAACGAGCCGACACCGTCGGTCGTGGCGGCGACACTCACGAACGAGCCATCCGGGTACCCGACATAGGCGCCTGCCACGTGGTCGAGCGACGACAGGCGGGTGGAGAGGTAGATCTCGAGGTCGGGGGCGTCTTCCGACAGGATGTCGCGGTCGAGAAGCCCGACGGTGTCGTCGATCAGACGCTCGGGCGGATCGAGGAAACGCTGGATGCGGGTGGTGGCGATCTGGCTCTCGAGGCGGATCGTGCGCTCGGCGGAGTCGAGTGCACCGTCGCGTGCCGAGATGCCGCTGACGGTGATCGCGAACATCTGGATCGCGACCATCGCCACGACGGCGACGATGACGAACCTGGGTCGAGCCGAACGGAAGGTCGCGGACTTCATGGCTGTACTTCGTCGCGATCCGCAGTGACCTTGAGACTTTCCTGAAGAAATCTTGAGACATGCCACATCGCAAAATCCTCGACTGCGTCTCGGGCGTCTAGGGTCCGGCCGTGGCCCTGGAGATCACCTGTCCTCGTTGTGAGAGCGACGACGACCTGAGTGGTGTGCCGCTCGACGACGGTCGTATCCGGCTGACCTGTGGTGCGTGCGAGGTGACCTGGGAGCGTGACCCCCGGCCGCGCTGCGTGAAGTGCGGCGGCGACGACCTCTACCACGTCCCGCAGGTGATCCTCGAGAAGTCGCGCGGTACGCAGATGTCGGTGCAGGGCATCCACGTCGAGTACGGATGCTGGGACTGTGACCCCCCAGAGGTCAAGGTTCGCGGCGGCCGGACCCATCACCTTCCCGACCGCCTCGGCGGCAGCCAGTAGCCCGGCCCACACGGTCGCGCCGCCGTCGCGCCGCCGTCGCGCCGCCGTCGCGCCGCCGTCGCGCCGCCGTCGCGACATGTCGGGGCGGTCCCGGCGGCCGGACTACCGTTTCCCCATGCCCTCGCTGCAGGAATCTCCGGCCTCGACGATCGCCCGGCTCGAAGCCGCAGCGGACCGGAACACCGGCGTCCGATTCGTCGGAAAGTCGGTGATGCCCGACGGCGAGCCCGTCTTCGTTGGGTGGGCGCAGATGCACGACGAGGCCCGTGCGGCCGGTGCGGCGCTCCAGGCCAAGGGTCTCGTTCCCGGCGACCACGTGGCCGTGCTCGGACCGACGAGTCGGGAACTGATGACCGTGGTGCGGGCGTGCTGGATGGCGGGCATCGCTTCGATGGTCCTGCCCTTGCCGATGCGGATGGGATCGCTCGAATCGTTCATCGAATCGACCCGTTCGCGCATCCGCCACGGTGACGCCAAGCTGGTCCTCATCGACGATCAGCTCGCCGACTTCTACACCGCGATTCCCGGTGACCCGCCCATCGAGCCGATCACGTCGGTGCTGCCCGGTGCCCCGAATGTTCCGTTGGGCGATGCGCTCGAAGTTCCGCCGCACGACCCCGAACGCCTCGTGGTGTTGCAGTACACGAGTGGTTCGACGAGTGAGCCGAAGGGCGTGATGATCCCCGACCGGGTCCTGTCGGCGAACGTCGATGCGATCGAAGTGGCCGCCCGGATGGGGCCGGACGAGACGATGGTCTCGTGGCTACCGCTGTACCACGACATGGGCCTCATCGGCTTCTGCGCGCTGCCGATGACCAAGGGCTGCGATCTCGTCCAAGCCGCCCCGCAGGACTTCCTCGGCCGACCGGGAAGCTGGATGCAGTGGATCTCCGACTACGGAGGGACGGCGACGGCGGGTCCGAACTTCTCGTGGGTGCTCGCCACGCGCGCACTGCAGCGCATGACCGATCTCGACCTGTCGTCGTTGACGCTCGCGCTGTCGGGCGCCGAGCCGGTCGACCCGCGTGCGGTCGACGCCTTCGTCGCCGAGGCCGAACGTTTCGGATTCGACGCCGGCGGGGTGTTCCCTGCCTTCGGCATGGCCGAGGTGGCCATCGCTGGCACGTTCCCCGAGCGAGGCCGCGGCCTCGTCGTCGACACGGTCGACCGTCAGGTGCTCGAGATGCAGCGCGTCGCCAAGCCGATCGACATCACCGGACCCGACGAGCTCAACCTGCGAGCGCGGCGCCTCGCCCGGCTGGGCAGGGCGGTGCCCGGGCTCGAGATGCAGGTGGTCGACCCCGACACACACGAGCCGGTTCCCGAGCGCCACGTCGGCGAGTTGCTGTTGCGCGGCACGTCGGTCACGCCCGGGTACTACAAGCGCCCTGATGCCACCTCCGCACTGTTCGACGGCGAGTGGCTGTGTACCGGCGACCTTGCGTATCTCGTCGACGGTGAACTGGTCATGTGCGGCCGGATCAAGGACGTGATCATCGTCGGTGGGCGCAACGTCTTTCCCGAGGACATCGAGCGGGCGGTCGGTCCTCTCGACGGTGTGCGGGCGGGCAACGTGATCGCGTTCGGCGTCGACGGCTACAAGGGGAAGGAGTCGGTCGTGGTCGTCGCCGAGGTCCGACCGACCGACACGTCGGGAGACCTCGATGAGATCCGTTCGGCGATCCACGAGCGCACGCTCGACATCTGCGGGCTCCCGCCACGCGACGTGATGCTCGTCGACCCCGCCACGTTGCCGAAGACGTCGAGCGGCAAGCTCCAGCGGTCGAAGTGCCGCGAGGAGTACCTCGCCGAAGAACTCGCGTTGGCCGACTGACGCGCCGACAGGTCGCTCCCACACGTCGCCCGGCAGTCGGACGCGTAGGCTGCCGTGCTCATGGGTACCGGCTGGGAGCGACGACAAGCGCAGACGAGGCGTGATGTCATCGAGGCGGCCGGGTCGCTGATCGCCGAGGGCGGTGTCGTCGGGTTGACGATGCGCAAGCTGGCCGAACGCGCCGGTGTGGCAGTCGCCACGCTGTACAACCAGTTCGGCGACCGTGACGGCGTGATCGTCGCGTTCGTGAGCAGCGGTCTCGACCAACTCGAGATCGAACTCGACGAGCAACCCGATGCCGGCCCGATCGACACCACCCGACAGCTCTTCGAAGCTCTCGACGAGGAGTGTGCGAGCGAACCCGAGGTCTGGCGGCCGATCTTCGCGTCCCTGCGCGCCGGAGCCGACACGCACGGAATGGGTGCTGTCGGCGATCGCGTCGTCAGCTACATCGAACACGACCTCGCACAGGCATCGGCGGCGGGCCTCTTCGCGGTCGATGTCGACGCCGAACAACTCGCCCGTCACATCTTCATCACTCGCATGAATCGACTCGAAAAGTGGGCGAACGGGATCATCGAGTGGGATTCGTACCGATCTTCTTCGACTCTCGGGCTCGAGCTGATCCTCGCCGCTGTCCTCGTGGAACCCGCACGGGACATAGCTCTCGTGCGATCGGGAGTGGCCCGATCGACGGTCTGCTGAAGGTCGAACCCGTCTCGGTGTTTCGATCGGTGTGTGACTTTCGTTATGGTCGAAGGATCGGCAGTGGTCGAATACCACCGTCGTAACTCACACTCCTAAGGGGGAGAATTATGGATTGGAAGCGTTTCGACCGAGCACGGCGCTCGGCAAACCCGATCGAACTGGATCTCATCGAGTCCTACGCACAAGGCAAGATCAAGCGACGTGACTTCGTGAAGCGAGGAACGATCATCGGCCTCTCGGTTCCGTTCATGGGCGGCATCATCGCCGCGTGTGGCAGCGACGGCGACGAGGGTGGTGCAGCAGAGACCGACACCGGTTCCGACACCGACACCGGTTCCGACACCGACACCGGTTCGGACACCGAGCCGGAGCCCGACGCAGCGCCCGCCGAACCCGGCCCCGCTGGCGGCAGCCTGATCGCTGGCGTCCAGTTCGGTGACGCAGGTACGGGCCTGAACCCGGTCACCATGCTCGACCTGGGTACCTATCCCGTCTGCTCGCAGTCGTTCGAGTACCTCGTCGGCCTCGGCGACGACGGCAACATCGCCGCCACGGCCCTTGCCACCGACTGGAGCCCGAACGACGACGGCACCGTCTGGACCTTCAACCTCCGTGAAGGTGCCACCTGGCAGGAATCGGGCGATCCGTTCACGTCGGCCGACGTGGCTGCGACGATCGACCGCATGGTCGACGTCGGCGCCGGACTCGCCGGCGTCGTCAGCATGGGCGCCGTCGACACCCCCGACGACCTCACCGCAGTGATCAACCTCGACTCCGCCAACGGCAACCTGCCGGTGCTGCTGTCGCTGTTCAACCCGCAGGCGCTGATGACCCCGGTCGACTACGACAAGGACACCACGCTCGACCAGCGGCCCACCGGCACCGGTGCGTGGATGCTCGACAGCTTCGACGCCACGACCTTCCGTTCGAAGTTCGTCCCGAACCCGAACTGGTGGGGCGGCAGTGTCCAGCTCGAGAGCTTCGAGCTCCTCGGCTTCGAGGGCGGCGGCAGCAAGGTCGCTGCATTCGCCTCCGGCGAGATCGACATCATCCAAGACTTCTCCGTCGCCGACGGGTCGTCACTGCTCAACGACGACTCCAAGACCGTCCTGCGGCCGCCGTCGTCGAACCACCGCAAGCTGTGGATGAACACCCAACTGCCCTCCGGCGGTCCCTTCACCGACGTCCGCGTCCGCCAAGCCGTTGCGTACGCAGTCAACCGCCAGCAGATCGTCGACACGGTCTACGAAGGTCAGGCCATCGTCGGCAACGACCACCCGATCTTCCCGACGCTGCCGTTCTTCGATGCCTCCCAGGAGCAGCGGGAATTCGATCCCGAGCGTGCGAAGGCCCTGCTGTCGGAGGCCGGTTTCCCCGACGGCTTCGAGACGACGCTGCAGGTCGGCGACCTGGGAGAGATCCCCGCGATCGCTCGCATCGTCGAGCAGAACCTGGCTGCGATCGGCATCACCGCCCCGGTGTCGGTGACGCCCAACTCCGACTTCTACGGTGCGCAGTGGTGCCTCGGCCCGGCCGAAGACACCCAGCCGTGCGGAGCCTCCGCCGAGATCGGCATCGTCGACTACGGACACCGTCCGACACCGGACATCTTCTTCTCCCGTGCGCTGGAGACGAACGGTGACTGGAACGAGACCAACTACAGCTCGAGCGAGTTCGACCAGTTCTTCAAGGACTACCAGAGCGCCGTCGACGTGGAAGGTCAGAAGGCTGCCGTCGCCGGTATCCAAGCTGTTCTCCACGAGGACACGCCGTCCTGTTACCACTCGTTCTTCAACTACCTGTCGGCCCACAGCAACGATGTCGCGGGCTTCCAGACCACGGCCCTCGGCCACCTGCAGATGCAGAACACCACCATCGCGCAGTAGATCGGATCCCTGCCGCCCTTCGGGGTGGCGGGGTTTCGCGCGGGCACGACGCACAGTCGTGCCCGTCCGAAACCCTGGACACGCTCCTTTCAGAATCGACTCTTCACTTGCTCAGATTCATCGTCAGACGGCTCTTTCTCGCGGTGGCGACGCTGGCCATCCTGCTCGTCATCATCACGGCCATCCCGAACCTCGCTCCCGGCAACCCGGCGCGCAAGGTCGCTGGTGGAACGGCCTCTCCCGAAGTTCTCGCTCAGGTCACCGAGGACCTCGGACTCAACGACTCGATCCTGGTGCAGCTCGGCAAGACCGCCCAGTCGGTGTTGACCCTCGATTTCGGAACATCGCCAGCCGGTCAGCCGGTGAGCGAGATCTTGTGGAGTTCGCTCGGCAACTCGGCCAAGCTCGTGATCCTCTCGCTGATCCTGATCGTCCCGCTGTCGATCCTGGGTGGGCTCATCGCCGCGTACAAGAAGGACTCACTGCTCGATCGCGTGATCGTGAACGTCGGCGTGGCGTTCTCCGCCGTCCCCGACTTCGTGGCGGGCGTGTTCCTCTTGGCGTTCCTCGCTGTGCCGTATGACTTCTTCAAGACCCAGGCCAGCGCTCCGGGCGAAGGCCCCCTCGTCCAACTGCAGCATCTCCTGCTCCCCGCGATCGCCGTGCTCGCCGTCTACTTCGGCTACCTCGCCCGGATCACCCGCGCCGGGACGATCAACGCGCTCGAGGCCGACTACACCCGCACGGCGTTCATGCGTGGCCTGAGCACTCGTGACGTCTTTCGCAACCACGTGGCGCGCAATGCGCTCCAGCCGACCGTTGCCGTGCTCGGTACGCAGCTCGGCTATCTGTTCGGCGGCATGGTCGCACTGGAGAAGGTCTTCAACTATCCGGGTGTCGGCAAGATGATCCTCGATGCCGTCGAAGGAGCCAACTACCCGGCGTTGCGCGCTGGTGTGCTCACCGTGGCCATCATCTACATGCTCGCCACACTTGCTGCCGACCTGCTGGTTGCGTACATGAATCCGAGAGTTCGGCAATCACTGGGGGACAACTGATGAGCGATGTTCCAGGAGCGCGGGGCGCCATCCCGCAGCCGGTCAGCGGCGGCGCGGCCGCTGCGGCGCCTGTCCCCGCGGTGGCGAGCGACGGTGGGAAAGCAGGCCGCAACCAGATCCGTCGCGAACAGCGACGGGTGCTGTTCACCAGCCCGGCATTCGTCGTCGGATGCCTGATCGTGGGGTTCTGGGTCCTCGCGGCGATCGCGCCCGGCCTTCTCACGTCGGCCGGCGAGAAAGAATTCGTGGAGGCGGGGAACAACTCCCGGCCGTTCGGGGAAACGTGGCTCGGCACCGACAGCACCGGCTGGGACGTGTACGCACGGATCATCTACGGAGCTCGACCGATCCTCATCGTGGCGCCGATCGCCACGGCGCTCGCGATCGTCGTCGGCACGCTGCTCGGCCTGATCATGGGGTACTACCGCGGCTGGGTCGACGAGGTGCTGAGTCGTGTGCTCGAAGCAATCCTGTCGATCCCGGTCATCCTGATGGCGATCCTGGTGGTGACGACGTTCGGGAAGTCGACTCCGATCATCGTCGGCACCATCGCACTGCTGTTCGTCCCGGCGATCACTCGCACCATCCGCTCCGCCGCCATCTCCGAGTCGGACCTCGACTACGTCACGTCGGCGAAGATGCGCGGTGAAAATGGTCTGTACATCGTGTCGCGTGAGATCCTGCCCAACGTGGTCGGTCTCGTGGTGGTGGAGCTCACCGTCCGTCTCGGTTATGCGGTGTTCACGTACGCGACTCTCGCGTTCCTCGGGTTCATCGGCGGCAGCGTCACCGACGCCGACTGGGGGGTCGACGTAGCGCAACAGTTCAACCAGATCGTCAACGACCGGTGGTGGTCCTCGATCTTCCCGGCCACCGCCATCGCGACACTCGTGATCGGTGTGAACCTGATCGCCGACTCCATCGACAAGGCCCTCAAATCATGACCACCATCGAGGAACCTGCTGCCCCGTCCCAGACCGCTGCACTGTCGATCGACGGGCTCGAGATGTCGTACATCGTGCGCGGCACGCCCCGCAAGGTGCTGCGTGGCGTCACGTTCGACGTCCGACCCGGCGAGGCGTACGGCCTCGTGGGCGAGTCGGGCTGCGGGAAGTCCACCACTGCGTATGCCGCGTTGCGCTATCTCCCGAGCAATGGTGTCATCGACGCCGGAACCGTCACATCGGGCGGAGAGGAACTCACGTCGATGTCGGCGCGCCAACTGCGCGAGTTCCGGGCGAAGCGGGCGTCGATGGTGTTCCAGGATCCCGTTCAGGCGGTGAACCCCGTCTTGAAGATCGGCCGGCAGGTGGCCGAGGCCTTCGTGGTGATGGGCCAGTCGAAGAAGGAAGCCGAAAAGTCAGCGCTGCACGCCCTCGAACGTGTCAGGATCGCTGCCCCCAGAAGTGTCATGGAGCGGTACCCGCACCAGCTGTCGGGCGGCATGCTGCAGCGCGTGGTGATCGCGATGGGTCTCGCATGTGACCCCACGCTGCTCGTTCTCGACGAGCCGACCACCGGCCTCGATGCCACCGTCGAGGCCGAAGTGCTCGACCTGGTCCGCGACCTGCGTTCCGAGCTGAACTCGGCGATCCTTCTCATCGCGCACAACCTCGGAGTCATTCGGACGATGTGCGACCGGGTCGGCGTCATGTACGCCGGACGCGTCGTCGAAGAGGGCTCCGTCGACGAGGTCTTCGACAACCCGAGCCACCCGTACACGAAGGGCCTGCTCAACTCGATTCCGCGACACGGTCTGCGCAAGACCGACCGGCAGCTCTTCGCGATCCCGGGCACGGCGCCTCAGATCGGCGCCGATCTGCCGACGTGTGTCTACATCGACCGGTGCCCGATCTCGACCGATGTGTGTCGCACCGAGGTTCCGCCGATCGTGCAGCGCAGCGACGGTCACTGGACCCGCTGCCACCACGAGGACCGCATCGCCGACGTGCCCGAGCCCGACGAGAGCGCGATCAAGTACGACGTCGGGACCGAGCAGATCATCGGCGTCAACGGAGTGTCGAAGACCTTCCGTCAGCGTGGTCACGACGTCCCGGCACTGGTGGGAGTCGACTTCGGTTTCGCCGAGGGTGAGACGCTCGGCCTGGTGGGCGAATCGGGCTCTGGCAAGTCGACGCTGGCCAAGACGATGCTGGGTGTCCACGCCGCCGACGAGGGCGGCACGATCACATTGCGCGGGCGGGTCATGGCCGACAAGGCCACCGCCCGTCGGGAGGAGTCGGTCCGGGCTCTGTCGATGATCTTCCAGAACCCCGACTCGGCGCTCAACCGTGCCTGGACCGTGCGGCGCATACTCGAGCGCAGCGTCGTCAAGCTGACCGGCGTCAAAGGAGCGGCCGCCGACAAGCGGGTCGAAGAGATCGCCGCCGCGATGCAGTTGACGCCACGTCACCTCGACATGCGTCCACGGCAGCTCTCGGGTGGCCTGAAGCAGCGCGTCGCCATCGCTCGTGCCTTCGCCGGCAACCCGGAAGTCGTCGTCTGTGACGAGCCGACATCGGCGCTCGACGTGTCGGTGCAGGCCGCGATCCTCAACCTCCTGGCGCAACTCCAGAACGATGAACGAACCAGCTACATGTTCATCAGCCACGACATCGGTGTCGTGCGGTACCTGGCTGACCGGATCGCGGTGATGTACCTCGGGCGGATCATGGAGATCGGCTCGACGGCTTCGATGTTCGAAGGCACGAACCACCCGTACACCGAGGCGCTCCTGTCGGCCGTGCCGAGTGTGGATGGCATCGCCGAGGATCGCATCCCGCTCACCGGTTCGATCCCGTCACCGGCGAACCCGCCGTCCGGCTGCGTGTTCCACACCCGCTGTCACCGAGCGATCGCCGGCCTGTGCGAGGTGACCGAACCCGAGATCCGCGAACTGTCACCCGGGCACAGCATCAAGTGTCACCTCACGGTCGAGCAGCTCAACGAGCCGTTCGAGATCGCCCCGGATGCAGACCTCGCCACGCCGGTCGACGACCCCACGCCCTGACCCGTACCCATCCGAGCTGATCGGAGCGCCACCGCGCTGCTGCTCTGTTCAACTCACGCTGAGAACACAGCGTCGGCGTCCAGAGAGTCGAGCGTCAGTCGCTGACGACCCATTCGGCACCGTCGGCGGTGTCGCGGACCTCGATGCCGGCCTCGATCAGATTGTCGCGGATGGCGTCGGACACGTCGTACGCCTTCGATTCTCGTGCCGTGACGCGGGCGGCGAGAGCGGCCTCGACCACCGGACCGAGTACCGCCCGCGGATCTCGGACGCCTCCGGTCGCAGCCTCGCCGAGCCGCACGATCATCGAGCGCAGCGCAGCACGTGCCCGGTCCATCTCGTCGCCCTGCAGCGTGTCGCGCGACCACTGGACGATGGCGGCGTCGAGTTCGAGGACGGCCTTGACGGCGCCATCGGCATCGCGCGCGGCGAGCGCCGCATCGAACTGTTGCTCGAGGCGTGCCGCGTCGCCGCCCAGCGAGGGGATCGGCGCAGAGTCGGCGTCGGCCGGGGCAGCGGGGGATGCGTCGGCGGACGAATCGGGGGATGCGTCGGCGGTTTCGGCGCTCGCGCCGGAAGGCCCGGACCGGAGCGTGGCGAACGGGACGGTCTCGCCGGTCTCGATACGAACAGACACGCCGTCCTTGCGCAGCGTCAGGCCGCCCTTGCCGACCACGTCGGCGGTCTGGGCATCAAGGTCGATGATCACTCCGGTGTGCTCGTCGACACCGAGGATGAACACCTCGTCGTCGAGTTCGGGCTCGAGCATCGCCAGGCGTCGCTCGCCGAGGTAGCACTTGCTCGTGTCGTGGTTGCCGCCCTCCTTGTTGTCGTAGTGCGGGATGACCACGACGGGAAGGCCGAACTCGGTGAGCAGGTCGAGGCCGTCGATCCAGTAGGGGTCGGCGCCCGACTTGTAGACCTCGTACACGGGGATGGTCTTGCGGCCGAGCGTGAGCGCTGCTGCCGACGAGAACACGACGGCGCCGCCGGTGCGCAGCTTCTCGGCGATCGCATCGGGAACCGGCGTACCTTCCCACTGGCGCAGCGCGAAGGTCGGGCTGCCCGGCCCGGCGAACACCCACTGGGCGCTGCGGATCTTGGCGACGGCCTTCGCGGTGGCCACGACGTCGTCACCGTCGGTCCGGGCGAGGCCGGCGATCTCGACTTTCCGGCTGGCAGCATCGACGAAGTACTCGGCGGTCTTGGCGGCGAGGATGTCGACATTTTCCTGGAAACCGAACGGCGTATCCAGCAGGACCGCGTCGACGGCACCACCGGTGGCCTCGGCCAGGCGTTCGAAGACGCGGCGGTGCGGCGTGGTCATGGTCGGGGCGGTCTCGCCCGACCCCATGATGACGAGGAGTCGCGGAAGTGCGGTCATGAGAAGAAGTCTGCCTCCGTGGCGGCTCGGTGCAGCAGGTCGGCGACCTCGGCCGGGTGCTGGGCGTGGACGTCGTGGTGGGACGGGCTGAACCACTCGACTCGGCCGTGGGGGAGTGCCTCGATCGCCGCGTCGATCGCGATCCGCTTCGAGGCGGTCCATTCGCCTTCGCCGGTGTCGGCGGGGATCATGAGGATCGGCGTGTCGATGTCGGCGTACAGAGTGGACGGGCGGTGGTCCCAGAGCCCGCGCAAGACCATCAGATGCCGTTCGAGTGTGAGCCACGGAGACACCGTGCCGTCGTCGAGCACTTCGAAGTTGGCGAGTTGGCCTTGGCGGCCCTCCTCGGGCCAGTCGGGGTTCGACGCCACCATCCATTTCTGCATCGTGGTCAACGGGGTGCCGATCATGTTGGGTGGCGCCATCATCTTGGCGGCGTCGTCCCAGACGGGGAAGCGGTCGCGCAGTTCGATGAACCCGCCGTCGACGCACACGACGGCTCGGGCCGATTCCGGGTGACGGTGGGCGAAGTCGAGCACGACGTTGGCACCCCACGACTGGCCCGCGACGAGCGGCATCGACCATCCGAACAACTCGATCAGTTCCAGCAACTCGCCGGTGACGGTCGCCATGTCGTAGTCGGCGTCGGGCTTCGACGACTGGCCGTGGCCGCGCTGGTCGATGGCGACGGTCGGGTGACCCATCTCTGCGAGGCGCCACGCAACGCCGTCCCACAGTCGAGCGTTCGACGCCAGCCCGTGGACGAGCAGACACGGCGGTTCGGACGCGTCGACAGGGTCCCAGTGGACGGCATGGATGCGCGACGCCTGCAGGTCGTGCCATTCGTGTCGGGGTTCGATCATGACGCTGCTTTCCGGATGCGCTCGACGAGTTCGAGCAGGTCGATGCAATCTGACACCGGCCGTGGCCATTGCGCCTCGCCGTGGAGTGACGAGGCGAACGCCTCCACCATGGCCTGGTACGGGTCGTTCGGTTCGACTCGGATCATGTCGGTGCCCGCTAAAGTGTGGTGTTCGATCTCGATCGCCGCCGAACCGCCCGTGTGGGCGTCACCGTCGAGGACGAGTGACCCGGTCGAGCCGACGAGTTCGAGTCGTTGTGCTTCGTCGTCGACGAACGAACAGGTGATGCGCGCAGTCTGGCCGCCGGACCACATCAGCGTGGCCGAGGCCGATGCATCCACTCCGGAGGGTGCCGGGTGGATCTCGGCGTCGATCGATTCGGGCGACGAGCCCCACAGGGCGACCGGCGCGCCGAGACAGTAGATGCCCACGTCGAGCAGTGCGCCCCCGCCTTGCGCCGGGTCCCACCGGTAGTTGTCACTCGCCTCGGATCCGATCGTGAAGGTGAACTCGGCGTCGATGTGAGTGATCTCGCCGATGGTTCCTGCCCGCGCCATCTCGATCGCATGCGACCAGCGAGCGTCGAACGGGGTCATCCAGGCTTCGGCGAGGGTGACGCCTGCGTCGGAGCACACATCACGCATCGCCAGCGCATCGGCGACGGTTCCGGCGATCGGCTTCTCGCACAGCACGTGCTTGCCCGCAGCGGCCGCCCGTCGAGCCCATTCGAGGTGCATGCCGTTCGGCAACGGGATGTAGACGGCGTGAACCTCGGGATGCTCGAGCACGGCGTCGTAGTCGTCGACCTCGGTGTCGGCCCAGCGGCTGTCGACCGATCCGCTCCGCGACGCCGCAGCGACGAGGCGGGCGTTCGGCGCGACCACGATCGCCGGGAGGACGGCGGCGTTCGCCACGAACGAGTTGGCGCCGATCACGCCGAAACCGATGGCCGTGGCAGTGTCCGGAGCGGCATCCGCCACGGCATCCGGCGTCGTCACGACAGTTCGATCAATTCGCCACCGTTCGCGCCGGAGCGGTGCGCCGCTTCGAGCACCGACACGACGTCGCGCGACTGTTCGGGCCGCACCGCGAGATCCTCACCCAGCAGGAGGTGGTCGGCCAGGTTGCGGTGGAAACCCCAGCCGGGGTGCGGGGCGGGTTGGATCGTGGAGTGGATGATCCCGTGTTCGCCGTCGAAGCGGGCGAGGTGCAACTCGACCGGTCGCTCGGCGTGATGGGAGACCGCGGCCTGGAACCCGCGGCCGGGGAGCACGCTGTCGTGCCGGACCGGGTCGTAGTGGCCCTCCAGCGTTCCGAGCGTCCCTTCCACGTGGAACTTCGGGCGCCGGATCGCGCACACGTCACTCTGTCGGAACGTGGCCTCACGACCGTCGTCCCACTGCATCCAGACCGAGAGTTGGTCGACGTTCGTCGTGTCGTGCCAGACGCGTGTGTGCGCTGAGCAGAGGACCTTGCGCGGCGCTGTGCCGTAGTGCTGGATGATCCAGTCGATGTGGTGAGAACCCCAGTCGTACACTGCGCCGCCCGAGATCGAGTCTTCGGAGTGCCAGGCGCGGCACGGGTGTTCGAACCCGCCGACGAAGGTCTCGATGTTGAAGACGTCACCGAGGTCGCCGCGGTTCATCAGCCGCCGGATGGCGAGCCAGTCGGTGTCCCAGCGGCGGCTCTGGTGGACGGTCACGGTGCGGTCGTGGGTGCGTGCGGTCGCGATGACCTCGTCGGCGTCGGCGGTGGTGAGCGCCATCGGCTTCTCCATCACCACGTGCTTGCCGGCGCGCAGCAGTTCGAGGGCAAGCGACGCGTGGAAGCTCGGCGGCGTGGCGATGATCGCGATGTCGACCGAGTCGTCGGCGGCGAGCGAGGTTCCCGAGTCGTGCGGGCGCAGTTCGGGGAAATCGAGCCGTGCGGCATCGAGCCGGTCGGCAGAGTTGTCGGCGGCGGCCACGAGCGCCAGCCCGTCGGTTTCGGTGGCGGCGAGGCCGTGGAGATACCCCATCCCGCCGAAGGGGCCGTAGCCGACGACGGCGACACCCAGGTCGTCGGTCGGAGCGGTGGGGAAGTCGGCGCGCAGGAGCCGCCGGACGTAGGAGCGCACGACCGGCTGCGTGTCGAGGGCACCGGGCGAGTTCGCCCCGATCGCCACGATGCGCCCGGCGCCGACGGTCCGGACGATCACCGTGGGGCGGTGTTCGAAGCGCACGCTGGTGGTCGCAGCGACCTCGACGTCGTCTGCGGTGGGCTCGAAGGAGACCAGTGCCGAGGTGATGACGGTTTCGCCGTGCAGGCGGGCGGCTTCGGGCCGATCGGCGAGGGTGACGAACCACTCGGTGTGGGGAAGCGGACCGCTGACGGCCGCACCGATCAGTTCGGCAACGACCTCGTCGCCAGCCTCGGGTGACACCAGTACTGCGCCTCCCGCACGGGCGTGCGCTTCGAGTTCGGCAGCCTGCTCCGCGTGCAACCGACCGCTCACATGGCGAACGTCGGTCGTTGCGACGGCACCGTCGTTGCGGTCTGGAGCGGAGTCGATGTGGTTGCTCATGCGTGATGCTCGCTTCGTTTCGAGGTGTGGTCTGGCCGGTCGGGCGGTGTGTTGGGTGTCACGTGGATGCGGCCTGGAAATCGAGAGGAGGGGTGGGCAACTGCGTCCAGCTCGCAACTAGAGTTCGGCTCATGAAGTCGATCCGAACCTCCGTGACCGGGGTCCTCACCGGTCTGGCACTCGTCGCTGCAGCATCGTGTGGCGGAAGCTCCGATGGTGCCACGAATGACGTCGAAAGTGCCGATTCCAGCGCGAAATCCGATGAGTTGACAGTTGTCACGACAGTCGCTCCGATCACCTCGATCGCCGCCAACGTCATCGGCGACCGGGCGTCGATCGTCGGCGTGGTTCCCGAAGGAACCAACTCGCACACCTTCGAGCCGGCGCCGTCGGTGGCGCAGTTGATGACCGAGGCCGACGTCGTGTTCATCAACGGGCTGCAGTTGGAGGAGCCGACCAAGGAACTGGCGAACGCCAACCTCGCCGAGGGAGTGCCGTTGGTCGAACTCGGTGATCGCACCATCGAACCCTCGCAGTACAAGTACGACTTCTCGTTCCCCGAGTCGGAGGGCAAGCCGAACCCGCACCTCTGGACCGACCCCACGCTGGTCAAGGTGTACGCCGACATCATCCTCGAGACGATGGTCGATGTCGACCCCGACGGAGCCGACACCTACTCGTCGAACCATGCGGCCTTCATCGAGCTCGTCGACGAGTTCGATGCCGTCGTCTCCAGCACCCTCGACACGGTGCCCGAAGAGATGCGCAAACTCGTCACGTATCACGACGCCTACGCCTACTTTGCCGACACGTACGGGTGGACCGTCGTCGGCGCCATCCAACCGGCCGACTTCGGTGAGCCCACCCCCGCCGAGGTCATCGAACTGATCGAGCAGATCGAAGCCGAAGGCGTTCCTGCCGTGTTCGGCTCCGAGGTGTTCCCGTCGCCCGTTCTCGAACAGGTGGCCAGCGAGACCGGCGCCGCATACATCGACGACCTTCGCGACGACGACCTGCCCGGCCAACCGGGCGACGCCGACCACTCGTGGCTCGGTCTGATGAAGTTCAACTTCGTGACGATGACCGAGGCGCTCGGCGGCGACGGGTCCGAACTCGATGGCTTCGAGGTTCACAACGTGGTTCCCGACGAGGCGACGTATCCGCAGTGAGACGACGCGGCGCGGGTTCGACCACCGATGTCGCGGGCAGTGCGCTGATCGAGGCGCGCCGGCTCACGGTGGCGTACGGACCCGAGCCGGTCATCGTCGACGTCGACCTGGCGATCGAATCCCGAGACCTCATCGGAATCGTCGGACCCTCGGGCTCGGGGAAGTCGACGCTGCTCAAGGCTCTGCTCGGCGACATCCGGCCACGGCACGGTTCGGTGTCGCGAGGCAACGGCGTCTCGGTCGGTTTCGTGCCACAGGTCGAGAAGATCGACTGGAACTTCCCGGTGACCGTTGCCGAGTGCGTCGGGATGGCGCGTGCACACGGGTTGCGCACGCCATGGATCTCGCGGTCGGAGCGCATGGAAATCGCAGCCGTGCTCGATCGCCTCGGGCTGCACGGATTGGGCGAGCGTCACATCCGTGACCTGTCGGGCGGGCAGCAGCAGCGCGTGTTTCTCGCTCGTGCGCTGTTCACCGGCGCCGACGTGATCTTCCTCGACGAACCCACGTCGGGTCTCGACGTGAAGACTCGCCACGAGGTGCTGCACCTGCTCGGTGACTTGAACGCCGAGGGCGTCACGATCGTGCTCACCACTCACGACCTCAACGGGATCGCCACGCACCTGCCGACGATCGTGTGTCTCAACAAGACGGTGATCGGTGCCGGTTCGCCCGACCAGATCCTCGTGCCCGACATCTTGGAACGCACCTACGGGTCACCGATGCAGATCCTCGAACACGGAGGCATGCGCGTCGTCGTCGACGCCGGCCCGAACGCCAGCATCCTGCCGTTCGAACGCCGGATGGACGAGACCGTGAGCGGCCTGTGAACTGGTCCGACCTGACCGCGCCCTACGCATTCGAGTTCTTCCGCAACGGTGTGTACGTGGCCACGATGGCGGGAGCGCTGTGCGGCCTCGTCGGTTGCTACGTGGTGCTGCGCAACATGAGCTACATCGGCCACGGCCTGTCGCATGCGATCTTCGGTGGGTACGCCGCAGCCGGTCTGATCGGTGTCAACCTCTTCCTGGGAGCGGGGATCTGGGGCGTCGTGACGGCGCTCGCCATCGGCGGGATCGTGCGCCGCCGACCGATCGGGTCCGACGCGGCGATCGGTGTGGTCACCACGGCGTCGTTCGCCCTCGGCATCGCCCTGGTGGAGCGGTACGGGTCGCCTGGCCGGAGCGCCGACGCGCTGCTCTTCGGCAACGTGCTGGGTGTGCGCCCGAGCGACGTCTGGTTGGTCGCCGGGGTGTCACTCGTCGCCGTGCTGTTCATCGTGTTCGCCTACCGGCCGCTGCTGTTCACCACGTTCGACGAGGACGTCGCCCGGGCGACCGGCGTGCGCACCACGCTGATCGACACGCTGCTGATGATCGTCCTCGCAGCCACGGTGCTCGCCACGATGAACGTGATGGGCGTGACCCTCATCGCCGCCACGCTGGTGGTTCCGGCCGTCGTCGCTCGAATGGTGACCGACAGCTTCTCGAAGATGTTGGCGATCGCGACGGTGGTTGGTGCGATCAGCGGTTTCGGCGGGATGAACCTGAGCTTTCACCACGACCTGCCGTCGGGCTCGACCATCGTCCTCGTCGGTACGGCGTTCTTCGTCGTCGCCTACCTCGGCGGCGGACGTCTCCGTGCCCGCGCCGCCACCGTCGCCCACGCCCACTGACCGTCCCCATACGTGAAGGGTCTGTCCCCTCACGTATGCCGCGTGCCCGCACGGCTCTGTTCGTGAAGGGTCTGTCCCCTCACGTATGCGCTCGCAGGCTGCTGACGCAGGGGGGTGGACTACATCGCGCGTGTACGTGAGGGGACAGACCCTTCACGTATGGATAGGTTCGGGGGATGAAGTCGGAGGCGAGCAAGGCGTTCGACGGGCGCCCGTGGGACCCCGAATCGGCCGCTGATGCGCTGCGTGCCTACGGGTGCCGGGTGACGCAGCCACGTGTCGCCGTGCTGCGGGCGCTGCTCGAAGTCGGCGGGACGGTCGATGCTTCCGCGCTGACGAAGCGCGCCGAGGTCCACCAACCGGGAATCCACGAGGCCACCGTCTACCGCACCCTCAACGTGTTGACCGAAGTCGGCATCGCCAGCCACGTCCATGCCGGACACGGACCGTCGCTCGTTCGTCTTGCCGGTGACGAACGATTGGTGGCCGTCTGTCAGGACTGTGGGACCATCGAGCCCGTTCCGGCGACAGCAGTCGACGCGCTCGTCGACGGGATGTCGGCGTCGACCGGCTTCGTGTTGGAGCCGGGTCACTTCGCCCTCGAAGGCGTCTGCGCCAGTTGTTCCGCCGATGGATGAACGAGGTGCGACCGTGAGCGACACTTCCTCGTCGTCTGGCGGATCACAGCGGCGGCGCTTCATGCAGGTCGACGTGTTCGATTCGGGGCCGCTGACCGGCAATCCGATTGCCGTGGTGCTCGACGGCGACGCGCTCACCACCGAACGGATGCAGCAGATCACGGACTGGACCAATCTGTCGGAGGCGACGTTCCTGCTCGCGCCGACCGACCCGGGCGCCGACTATCGCGTCCGCATCTTCTGTCCGGGGCGTGAGTTGCCCTTCGCTGGGCACCCGACCCTCGGATCGTGTCACGCCTGGCTTGCGGCTGGCGGCGTGCCGACACGCGAAGGCCTCGTGGTCCAGGAGTGTGGCGCCGGACTGGTGAGTATCCGGCGCGACGACGACCGGCTGGCGTTCGCGGCGCCGCCGATGACCCGCTCCGGGCCGGTCGAGTCCGATCTGATCGCGACTCGCCTCGATCAGTTGGGCCTCGACGCGGCCGAGGTGGTCGACGCCGCGTGGATCGACAACGGCCCCGGCTGGATGGGGCTGCTCCTCACCTCCGCCGATGCGGTCCTCGCCCTCGACCTTCCCTCGGTCGCCGTGTCGGGCTTCGAGATCGGCATCGTCGGATTCCACTCGCCGGGTCACGCCGACGACCCGGCGATCGAGGTCCGCGCCTTCTTCTCCGACGCGAGCGGGGCGATCCGCGAGGACCCAGTGACCGGCAGCCTCAACGCGTCGATCGCGCAGTGGCTGATCGGGGCCGGGCGGATCGACGCGCCCTACGTCGCAGCGCAGGGAAGATCGCTCGGCCGAGCCGGGCGGATCCACGTGGCGGCCGACGACGCCGACATCTGGGTCGGTGGGCACTCGGTCGTGGTCATCGACGGCATGATCACGATCTGACGCTGGAGCACACCGAGCACAGCGCGAGCGTCGGTGTCAGGCGGCTTGGAGCGCCGCCATCACCTTCGACCAGCGATCGGGGTCGCTGGAGTACGGAGCATAGAAGCTGAGGCGCTGGATGACGTCGCCGTACCGGGCGCCCAGTTCGGGCGCGATCCCCTCGGGGTCGGCGACCACGGCGAATGTGTTGAGGATCTCGTCGTCGATGAGCGTGCCCATCTTGTCCCACTCGCCCTGTTTCGAGAGAGTGTTGAGTTCGTCCTGCAGGCCACCCCAACCGTGCATCTCGAGCACCGGTCGGTACGCCGGGGTCGAGCCGTAGAACGCGATCTGCTTGCGGGTGCCGATCGCCGCTTTCTCGATCTCCTCGTCGTTGTTCCCCGTCACGACGAACGAGGGCCCGACGATCTCGAAGCCCTCCATCGACTTGCCGGCCTTCTCACGACCTCGCTCCAGCGCGGGAATGGTGACCTCGCGCAGATATTTCTCGGTGGTGAAGCCGTGGCAGATGAAGCCGTCGAATGCTTCGCCGGCCACTTCGGTCATCAGCGGGCCCACACCGGCGAGGAACATCTTGGGCGGACCGAAGCCGTCGAGGTCGGACGGGTCGGGCGAGAACATCGGCGTCATCAGGGTGTGCCGGTAGAACTCGCCACGGAAGTCGAGCTTCTCGCCGGTGAGCCATGTGTTCCAGATCGCCCGCATGGCGAGCGCGAACTCGCGCATCCGCGCTGCCGGCTTGCTCCACTCCATCGAGAACCGCTTCTCGATGTGCGGTTTGATCTGGCTGCCGAGCCCCAGGACGAAGCGGCCCTTCGAGTAGGCCTGCAGGTCCCATGCGGTGTTGGCGAGCGTCATCGGTGAACGGGAGAAGGCAACGGCGATCGACGTGCCGATCTCCATCGTCTCGGTGTGCTCGGCTGCGAGCAGGAGCGGGAGGAACGGGTCGTGCGCCATCTCGGCGGTCCACGCTCCCGAGTACCCGGCCGCTTCGACCTCTTGTGCGCTTTTGGCCACCGTGGCCAAATCGATCCCGATGTTGCCGTCGACCTTCATGAGTCGACGGTAGCCCTACTTCTGATCGCGGAAGAACTCCTGGATCTCGGCAGCGATCTCGTCGCCCGAGCGGAGTTCGAGTTCGGGGTCGGCAGGGCCTTCGGCAGCTTCTTGCTCCGCTGCGATGTCGTGCAGTTCTTCGAGCTGGCGCACCATGGTCTCGTGCTCGTCGTTGTCGGCGATCATCCGGTCGAGTCGCGAGCGTTGTTCGTCGACCTCTCGTCGAAGTTCGACGCCGGGGATGGAGATGCCTGTCACCTGGTCGAGACCCTCGAGCAGCGCCACCGACGCCGCCGGGTACTCCATTGCCGACACGTAGTGAGGCACCTGCGCCCAGATGCCGAGTGCCGGAATCTTGCGGGCGTGCATCGCGTGTTCGAGCACGCCGGCCATGCCGGCCGGAACGTCGACCGAACTGCGTGCGAAGTCGACCGTGGCGAGCACCTCGGTCGAGGGCGACGACACCGACAGGCGAGGCGCGCGAGTGTGCGGTGCGGCGAACGGATATGCGCCGAGCGCGACCATCTGGGTGACGCCGAACTCGATCGCGAGCGACGACACCGCTCGACCGAATCGACGCCACGCCATGTCGGGCTCGGGGCCGACCAAGAAGATGATGTCACGGCCGCCGGGTGACCGGCCCGAACGCATCTCGATGGTCGCCCAGTCGAGGTTCGTGTTCAGTCCGTCGCGCAGTTCCATCGTGGGGCGACGGGCGCGGTAGTCGACGTAGACGTCGTCGTCGAAGGTGAGGATCGGCGTCGATTCGCACGCCGTCGTGAGATGATCGACCGCAGCCGTGGCGGCGCCGGCGGTGTCGATCCAGCCGTTGAGCATCACGATGAGGATGGGTTCGTGGAGCGGCGGGTCGGTGACGATCCGCTCGATTCCCATCTCGGCATCGGTCGCCCGGCGAGGGTCGGACTTCGACAGCGGATCACGGGTGATGCGGCGCTCGACGTCCCATCCGGTGGAGTCGTCCGACCCCGCTTCCGGCGATTGGTCGCCGTCCCCGTCGCTCATGTCGTCAGGGTACGGGGAAGTGGTTGCCGACGACGACGTGACGAGGAGCGAGTCCGCCCAGGCCGTTCAGCCCAGCGCTTCGAGACGCTGCTCGGCCATGACCGCGGCGTCGTCGACCTGTTGCTTGAAGACGTCGAGTGATTCGGGATCCTGCTCGCCGAGTGCGCCGCCGAGGTAGCGGCCGTACACGCCTTCGAGGATGCAGGCCAGCTTCCAGTAGGCGAACGCCACGTAGAAGTCGAGCTGACCGATGTCACGACCCGACATCTCGGCGTAATGGTCCGCCAGTTGGTCGCGGCCCCAGAAACCGGCGGGCGACGTCGAGTCACCGGTCCAGGCCGACGCCGAGTCGTCGGGCCCGGTCCAGTACACCTGCAGCAGCCCGAGGTCGGCGAGCGGGTCACCGAGCGTGCAGATCTCCCAGTCGAGCACCGACACGACCTCGCCGGAGTCGTCGACCATGCAGTTGTCGAGTCGGTAGTCGCCGTGCACGATCGTCGCCGGACCCTGCTCGGGGATCCGCTCGGCGAGGCGGTCGTGGACGCGATCGACGGCCGCCAGATCTCGCGTCTTGCCCTGGTTCCACTGCCCGTACCAGCGCTTCAGTTGGCGTGCGACGTAGCCCTCGTGGCGGCCGAGTTGCGACAGACCGACGGCGTCGAGGTCGACGGCGTGGATGTCGACCATGGTGTCGACGAGGGCCCGACTCGCGTTCGAACGGGCCGCTTCGTCGAGCGCGGTCGACGATTCGCCGGCGGTGCGCAACACGTGCCCGTCGACGAAGTCCATGACATAGAACGGCGAGCCGTTGACCGCGTCGTCGGTACACAGCCCAGCGATCGGCGGAACCGGGACGGCCGATGTCTGGAGCGCGTCGATGATGCGGTGCTCACGGCCCATGTCGTGGGCGCTCGCGAGGACGTGGCCGAGTGGTGGTCGACGCAGGACGAAGCGTCGGCCGTCGGACCCGGTGACGGTCATCGTGAGGTTCGAGTGGCCACCGGCGATGGGGGAGAAGATGAACGGTGCGGCGGCGCCGTCGACGTGCTCGGTCAGCCAAGCCGTCACTCGTTCGACGTCGACTCCGGGGGTCGGCGAGCCGGCGCCGTTCGAGATGTTCGCCTCGTCATCAGGGGAGGGCGGTGCGTCGTGTGTTGTCATGTCCGAGCCGACCGTAGCTGTCCGGAGTCGGCGGACTCGGGCTGTCGATCGTGGGCCGCAGGTGGCTCGGGGTGCGCCGGTATCGTGCGGACCATGGCAGCCATCGACGTCACCGACGCAGATTTCGACACTCAGGTCATGGAGAAGTCGCAGGAGGTGACCGTCGTGGTCGACCTGTGGGCCGAGTGGTGCGGTCCGTGCAAGACCCTCGGCCCGATCCTCGAGAAGGTCATCGACGCGACCGAGGGCAAGGTCGTGCTCGCCAAGGTCGACATCGATGCCAACCCGGCGATCGCGAACGCCTTCAAGGTGCAGTCGATCCCGATGGTGTACGCGATGAAGAACGGTTCGGTGGCCAGCGGGTTCCAGGGAGCTCAGCCCGAATCGGCCGTGCAGGAGTTCGTCGACGGACTCCTGCCGTCGACCGAGGAGGTCGCGGTCACCGAACTGCTCGAAGCGGGCGACGAGTCGAGCCTGCAGATCGCGTTGAGCATGGAGCCGGCCAACGAAGACGTGATCGTGGCGCTCGGCGACATCCTGGTCGCCGACGGGCGCGGCGAGGAAGCGCTCGAATTGCTGTCGCGCATCCCCGAATCCGATCGGACGCGCAAGGTCGCCGCGGCTGCTCGCATCGGTGACGCCGAGCCCGACGACTCCCACGAGGCGACGCTCAACGGCCTGCTCGACAAGGTGAAGGACGACGACGAGGCTCGCCAGCAGTACGTCGACCTGCTCGAGTTGATGGGCGCCGACGATCCGCGCACCGCCGTGTACCGCAAGAAGCTGACGCAGCGCCTCTTCTGACGTCCTGACGGCGGACCCTTCCGACGCTGCCGCACACGAATGTCGATCTGTCCGGGTTGCGCGGGTCACGGGTACCGTGCGCGAACCGACTCCCTCCTGATGCCCTGCGGGTTCGCGCCCGCCCATCTGCGAAGGGGAGGTCGTCGTGTCGACGTTCGACCGGGACGACAGCGAGACACCACGAGGCGAGCCGGCGTCGGCATTCACCGATCGTCCTGAGCCCGGAAGCGGGGTCCCCGAGCGCATCCGTGCCTGGGTCGAGTGGTTCGGCGTCCTGCGACTCGTCACGTCAGCGGTGGCGATGATCGTCGTCTGTCTCGGCGCCTTCTGGCTGATCCGGACCCCGCCGCCCTCGATCGAGGCGGCGCTGCCGATGACATCGGAGGTTCCGACTGTCGACCCGTCGGGGGTGTCGACGCTCCCGCCTCCGGTCACCGTCGCTGCCTCCAGCGACTCGGCGAGTGACGATGCCGAGGCGAACGCCGACGCCGACGCCGTGAGAGTCGTCGTGGTGCACGTTGCCGGGTCCGTCGAGCGGCCAGGTGTGTACGAGTTGGGAGGGGGGAGTCGTGTCGATGATGCCGTGGCGTTCGCCGGCGGGCCGACCGAAGACGCCGATGTCGACGCGCTGAACCTGGCGTCGGTGCTGTCCGACGGAGCGCGGATCTACGTGCCCGAGATCGGTGAGGAGGTCGACGCGTCGACCTTGGTCTCGGGCGGAGCGTCGCCGATCGTCGTCGGTGCCGTCGACGACGAGCCGAAGGGGCCGGTCGACCTCAATGCTGCATCGTCGGTCGAGCTCGAGACGCTCCCGGGCATCGGGCCGGCCACGGCGTTCGCGATCATCACCGAGCGCGAAGCGAATGGTCCCTTCGCCGGGGTGGCCGACCTCGAGCGGGTGCCGGGGATCGGCCCGATCAAGTTGGCCGCGCTCACCGGTCTGGTGACGACGTGAGCGGGGCCGCTCGGAGTCACCGACGTATCGTCACCACTCGACGATGCCGCTGCCGAGCCGCACGGTGGCGATGGCGAGCCCGGCGATCACGCCGACCCACACGCCGACGAGCATCCACGAGTAGTGGCGCCAGAAGTCGCCGAACGACGCCATCGGGTTCCGAGTTGCCCGTTGCGCGGCCAGAACCCCGATCAGCAGCCACATCGCTCCCGCCGCGGCGACTGCGATCGGATACAGGCTGCGGTCGGCGAACGGTGCGCCGACGGCGAGCAGCGTGGGAGCTGCGAGGTAGCCGCCGAGCAGACCGACCGGACCGCTCCATCCCGCATCCGACATCTGGAGGGCGAAGTAGGCCACTGCCCCGACCACTCCGGGGATCAGCAGAGCGAGGAACGGCCCCAGCACCCGGATGCGGCTTCGATACCAGCGGGGTCCGCCGGTGAGGCTGTACTCGGCGTTGGTCGCATTGGACGGCGACACGGGCGGGCCGGGGGAGCGGAAGTCCGACGGCGGGAGTTGGGGTGGAGCTGACACGCAGCGCGAACGTTACGCCACCGGAACCGACGACGGAGGACACCTCGCAGATCCGTCGGAGGCGCCGCTGGTGTTCGGTGTCGGGCGGGTGGCGGCGCTCGCGCTCGTCGCCGTGGTCGGCGTGTGGAGTGGGAATGTGGTGCTGGCGTTGATGGTCGGCGTGGTGGCTGCGATCGGGACACGTTCGGCGGCGATGTTGCTGTTGGCGGGGCTCGTCGCGCTGGTCGCCGTCGTGCGGGCGGAGCAGGGCGAGTCATCGTTGGCTCCCGACCGGATCGGTCCCTATGCGGGTTGGGTGCGGATCATCGACGATCCGCAGCCGTTCCCGAGCAGCACCCGCGTCATCGTGGAGGTGGAGGGCGAACGGTTCGAGGCGTGGGTCCGAGGCCGAGTCCGCCAACTGCGCACGCAGGGGTGGCGGGGTGGCGAGTGGGTCGTGGTCAGCGGCGAGCGCGTGAGGCTCGACTCCGAGCGGGCGGGCCGTGTGGCGTGGCAGCACGTGGTCGGCGGATTCGAGATCGAGTGGGCGAGCGATGTCGACCCGGGCGGCCCGATCGCTGTCGCATCGAATCGAGTGCGCTCCGCCATCGAACGGGCGGGCGACCAGTTGCCCGGCCATGACGGTCCGCTGTTCCGCGGCTTGGTGGTCGGCGACGATCGCGATCAGCCGCGGGAGATGATCGACCGGTTTCGCGCAAGTGGGCTCTCCCATCTCACGGCGGTGTCCGGCCAGAACGTCAGTTTCGTGCTCGCCGCTGCCGGTCCGTTGCTGCGTCGGTTGCGGCCGTGGTGGCGGTGGACGCTGACGTTGGGGCTGATCGTGTGGTTCGTCACGCTGACGCGGTTCGAGCCGTCGATCGTGCGGGCCGGGGTGATGGCGGGGTTGTCGGCGACGGCGTTCGTGCTCGGCCGCGAGCGGTCGTCGATGCGGATCCTCGCGGTGGCGGTGCTGGGCTTGGTGCTCGTCGACCCGTTGCTGGTGCGTTCGATCGGCTTCTGGTTGTCGGTGGGTGCTACGGCGGGCGTCAGCGGCGCCGGGCCGTGGATCGCAGCTCGCCTCGCTCGGTTCCGAGCGTTGCGGCTGTTCGCGCTGCCCTTGGGTGTCACGCTCGGGGCGCAGCTCGGGGTGTTGGTCCCGAGCGTGTTGGTGTTCGGTCGGCTTCCGTTGGTGAGTATCCCGGCGAACCTGTTGGCGGTGCCGGTCGCTGGCGCGGTGATGCTCTTCGGCCTTCCGGCGGGGCTGCTGGCCGGGTGGGTGCCGCCGGTGGCGCCGTGGGTGATGTTCCCCGCACGTTTCGGTACCCGCTGGGTCGACACGGTGGCGATGATCGGCGAGCGGATCGAACCGGGCCGGGACGCCCAGATCGTCGGGTGGGTGCTGATCACCGTCGTCGTGGTCGTGCTGATGGTGTTTTCGCGCAATACTGCCGACAGCCATGGCGACCTACCTCCTGACCGGTGACGACGAGTCACTCGTGCGCACCGCGGTGGCCGACCTCGTCGACGATCTGGTGGGCGACGGAGACCGGTCGATGATGGTCGACGAGTTCGACCAGCTCGACTACGAGCTGCGCCTCGTGACCGACGCCGCTCAGACTCCGCCGTTTCTCAGCGAGAAGCGCGTGATCATCGCGCGCGGACTCAACCGCTTCAACGCAGCCGACCTGCCCGATCTGCTCGGCTACCTCGACAACCCGCTCGACTCGTCCGACCTCGTTCTCGCGGCCGGCGGCGATGGGCAGCTCTCCAAGAAACTCGTCGACGCGGTCAAGGCCGCCGGCACCGTGATCGCCACGGCGCCGCCGAAGAAGGCCGGCGACCGGGCCACCTGGATCCGTGACCAGATCAGCAACGCCGGGATGCGCATCGAGCCGCGTGCGATCGCGATGCTGACCGAGTGGCTGGGCGAGGAACCCGCCCGACTCGACGGAGTGCTGGCCACTCTGCGCGGAGCCTTCGGCGATGCCGACACGTTGACGGTCGCCGACATCGAACCGTTCCTCGGCGAGGCCGGAGGAGTGCCGCCGTGGGACTTCACCGACGCGATCTCGTCCGGCGACACCACCAAGGCGCTCACGCTGATGGGACGCATGATCCACGGCGGGAAGCGGCACCCGCTGCAGATCATGTCGACCCTGCACAACCACTACGCATCGCTCGGCCGCCTCGACGGAGCGAACGCCCGCAACGAATCCGACGCGTCGGCCGCCACGGGCCTGAAGGGGTACCCCGCCAAGAAGGCGCTGCAGAGCTACGACCGCCTCGGTGGAGCGTCGACGAAGCGGGCGCTCGAGTTGCTCGCTGACGCCGACCTCGACCTTCGCGGAGGCAAGGACCTCGACCCGGAGCTCGTGATGGAAGTCCTCGTCGCCCGCCTCTCCAAGCTCCGCTGATTCCAAGACGCCGTACTACCGGTGTCCGACACCATTGTTCGGAACCGGAACGATCGTTGCGCGACACGAATCGTTCAGCGAGCTGCGCCTGACAGGACAGGGTGTACTCGGATCCGTACGATGCGGTGATGTTCGTGGATCCGACGCCGTCGCCGGCCGGTGATGCGTCGACGATCCCGGTGCGGCGGATGTCGTTCGCGGAGTCGTTGGCGAGCTTGCCGAAGCACTTCGCAGGTGACGGCGACCTGATCACGAGTCACCTCTTCGCGACTCTGTCGGGCGTGTTCCCCGACGGCGAGGAGTACTTCGTCCGCTCGGTTCGTCGCTACCGCGACGAGGTCTCCGATCCCGATCTGCGTCGACAGGTCGCTGCGTTCATCGGCCAGGAGGCGCTGCACGGACGAGAGCACCGAGCGCTGAACGACCGGCTCGCCGAACTCGGGTACGGCACGAAGGGAGTCGAGCGCTATGCCCGGATGGGTTTGGCGTTCCGCGAGCGCGTGATGAGCCCGCTCGTCAACCTCGCGTCGACCGCGGCGCTCGAACACTTCACCGCCACGTTGGCCGAGACGGTACTGACGAGCGCTGATGCCCGTGCGGCGATCGGTGCGCAGGAGATTCTCGACGTGCTGCTCTGGCACTCATTGGAGGAATCGGAGCACAAGGCCGTCGCATTCGACGTGTACCGGGCGGTCGGCGGCAGCGAGCGGACACGACGGTGGGTGATGGAATTCATCACCGTCACGTTCATCGGCGGGATGGCGATCCAGACGGCGATCGGCGTGGCGCGAGACCGGGAGACCTACCGGAGCGGCAATCTGCGCCGGAGCTTCAGACGGCTGCGCACCAACCCGTTTTTCACACGGCGGGTCTGGACGATGCTGCGCAGTTACAACCGAGTCGGATTCCACCCCCACGACCACGACACGACCGAACTGCTCGACGAGTGGCGGGACCGGCTGTTCGGTGTCGACGGCACGCTGAACGACCGGATGCTCCGCAGCGCTTGACCGCTGTGTCGCCTCGACATCTGCCGACGGCGTCGCCACCGGGAGCGGCCTCGACGCCTTCCGGCCCGAAAACGACGAAAGGCGCCGCCCGGAGGCGACGCCGTTCGAGGATGTGAGAGATCAGCTGGCGGTTGCCCGGATCTGCTTGATCAGGCGGCTCTTCTTGCGAGCGGCGGTGTTCTTGTGCATCACGCCCTTGGCGGCGGCACGGTCGATGCGAGCGATCGCCGCGCGAGTGGCATCGCTGTCGACGTCGCCTTCGGCGAGAGCGGCCTTGGTGCGGGTACGCACTTCGGCGCGCACGGCCTTGTTCCGCTCGGCCGCCTTGGCGTTGGTGAGAATGCGCTTCTTCTGGCTCTTGATGTTTGCCATGTGTTCCAGTCCTTGATGTCGTGTGGGCGGATCGATGCGTGGATCCACCTCGAACAGCCATACGACTCTATCGGCGCAGGTCGGCACGCCAACTCTGGCGGGCCGCTTCGACGCGGACCGCCGTCGGATCTCGGAGGCAGGAGGGCCACGCAGCCGTCCGGGCCGTACCGGTAGCGTGACGAGCAGCATGGATGCCCTCCCGTTGGACAAGATCCGCAACTTCTCGATCATCGCGCACATCGATCACGGCAAGTCGACGTTGTCCGACCGCATCCTCGAGATCACCGGCGCGGTCGAGACCCGCGACATGAAGGCTCAGTACCTCGACTCGATGGACTTGGAGCGCGAGCGCGGCATCACGATCAAGGCGCAGAACGTCCGGGTGCCGTGGAAAGGCCACACGTTCCATCTGATCGACACGCCCGGTCACGTCGACTTCGGCTACGAGGTCAGCCGTTCGCTCGCGGCGTGCGAAGGCGTGGTGCTCGTCGTCGACGCCGCGCAGGGCATCGAGGCGCAGACACTCGCCAACTGCTACCTCGCGTTGGAGAACGATCTCGAGATCGTCGCTGTCCTGAACAAGATCGACCTTCCGGCGGCCGACGTCGATCGCTATGCCGGTGAGATCGAGCAGGTGCTCGGCATCCCGCGAGACGAGATCTTGCCGATGTCGGCCAAGACCGGCCTCGGCGTGCCCGAGTTGCTCGATGCAGTGATCGAGCGGATCCCCGCCCCCACCGGTGATCGTGACGCCCCACTCCAGGGCCTGATCTTCGACTCGCAGTTCGACCAGTATCGCGGCGTCGTGTCGAGTATCCGCATCATGAACGGCGTGATGAACTCCGGCGACAAGCTCGAGTTCCTCAACGCCGCAGCCACGCACGAGGCGCTCGAGATCGGCGCTCGCAAGCCGGTCATGACCGCGCTCGACGAGATGGGTCCCGGCGAGGTCGGCTACCTGATCGCCGGGATCAAAGACGTCGGCGATGCCAAGTCGGGCGAGACGGTGACGACGGCACAGCACGGGTCGACCGAGCCGCTGCCCGGCTACCGCGAGCCGCTGCCCATGGTGTTCTCGGGGCTGTTCCCGATCGACGGCGACGACTTCGAGAACCTGCGCGAGGCGCTCGGCAAGTTGAAGCTCAACGACGCGTCGATCACCTACACGCCCGAGTCGTCGGGCGCTCTCGGCTTCGGCTTCCGGTGCGGCTTCCTCGGCCTGCTCCACATGGAGATCGTGAAGGAGCGTCTCGAGCGCGAGTTCGGCCTCGCACTCATCGCCACCGCGCCGAGCGTCGAGTACCTGGTGACCACGACGGCAGGCGAGACGATCAAGGTCGACAACCCCGCCGACCTCCCCGAAGCACAGAAGGTCGACTTCGTCGAAGAGCCGTACTTCAAGCTCTCGATCATCACCCCCACCGACTACACAGGCCCGCTGATGGACCTCTGCCAGACCCGGCGCGGCGAGATGAAGAAGATGGAGTACCTGTCGCCCGAGCGCGTCGAACTGGTCTACGAGGTGCCGCTCGCCGAGGTGGTCGTCGACTTCTTCGACCAGATGAAGTCGCGCACGAAGGGTTATGCGAGTCTCGACTACGAACTCGCCGGCTATCGCAAGAGCAACCTCGTCAAGGTCGACCTGTTGCTCAACGCGATCCCGGCCGATGCGTTCTCGACGATCGTGCACAAGGACAAGTCGTACGCCTACGGCAACCGGATGTGCGAGAAGCTGAAGGAACTGATCCCGCGGCAGATGTTCGACGTGCCGATCCAGGCGGCGATCGGCGGCAAGATCATCGCACGCGAGACGGTCAAGGCGAAGCGCAAGGACGTGACCGCGAAGTGTTATGGCGGCGACATCACGCGCAAGCGCAAGCTGCTCGAGAAGCAGAAGGAGGGCAAGAAGAAGATGAAGTCGATCGGTCGGGTCGAAGTGCCCGGCGACGTCTTCATCAGCGCCCTCAAGCTCGACGACTGAGGCCCGAGCCGGTGCGGCGACTCGAACATGTGAGCGGGGGCGGCTCCACGAGCAGCGCGACCTCACGCAATCGGGTCCCGTCGGTCCGCATCATCGGTCGCATGTGTACATTTCCGTCGATGACCGCCGTGCCGACACGACCGCAAGCCGAGATCGCCGTACCGTTCCCGGCCACTCAGCCTCCCGGCTACGAGTGGTTCGACGACGAGCCGGTCTTCGATCCCGAACGGCACCTCGCGCTCGAGGAACCCGACGAGATCCTCACCCTCGCCGACCTCGGATACACCTCCGACGAGATCGCCGGCACCGCCACCCCGGTCGCTGCCACCTCTCCGTTTCGTGTGCTCAGCGACGAAGGTGCCGACGTCATGATCGCCACCGCCCGACGCCTCCGCCCGTTCTGCAAGCCGGCGGGTGAGCGGATCGAGCGAGTCGTGCGCGGCGGCTGCTACCGCTCGCGCTGGCTGCGTGACCTGTGCACCAGCACCGAACTCACGCAGCACATGGCCGACATCTACGGCACCTCGATCGCACCGCACCCGATGGTGGGCCACCTCGGCCACATGAACTTCGAGCCGAGTCGGATCGACACGGCGGTCGACAAGTGGCACCACGACACGATCCCGCTCGACTTCGTGATGATGGTGACCGACCCGGTATCGACGCCCGGCGGTCGCTTCGAGTACTTCCTCGGAACCAAGGCGGAGGCGGCAGCGATGCGTCAGCGTGGCGAAGTCCCTCCGCCCGAGCGGGTGGTGGCTCCCGACTTCGCCGGCCCCGGATCGGTCATTGCTCTGCACGGCGACATGGTCGTGCACCGCGGCGGTCCGCTGACCGACCTGGCCGAACGCATGACGATGGTCAACGCCTACGTGGCGACCGACCCGGCCTTGCGGGCGCAGAGTCGCAACGCGGATCTGATCGGGGTCGACGACCCCGAGGCGCTGTTCACCGAGTGGGCCAAGAGCGCAGCGTGGCGGTCCCGGAGTCGCCTCGATGCGATCGTGGCAGCCGAGGGCTTCGAGTCCGACGTCGATGTCGTCGCCGAGTCGCTCGAGAACGCGATCGACGACGTCCGCCGAGCAATCGACGAGATGCGCGCCGGGCCGCAGACCATCTCCCACTACGAGTAGATCTCGATCGGCCGGACGACACCGCCGGACGACACCGCCGGACGACCGGGGACACACCGGAGATGCGCGGTAGAACGTCGACATGACGCGCACGATCATGTGGTTCCGCCGAGATCTCCGCCTCGGCGACCATCCGGCACTGCTCGCCGCCGGTGCCGATGGCGCAGAGGTCGTCCCCGTGTTCGTGGTCGACCCGACGTTCGCCGCATCGGGTTCACCTCGTCTCGCGTTCCTCCACGATTGTCTGACCGCGTTCGACGCATCGATCCGTGAACTGGCCGGCGTCGGGCTCGTGATCCGCCACGGCGACCCGACCCACGTGATCCCGTCGTTGGCCGAGGAACTGAGAGCCGACTCGGTCGTCGTCAGCCGCGACTACTCGCCGTATGGGCGGACCCGTGACGCAGCGGTCGCCGATGCGCTGCTCGGGTCCGGTCGGAAGCTACGGGGGATCGGCTCGCCGTATGCGGTCGACCCCGGCACCGTCCGGAAGGGCGACGGCGACCCGTACTCCGTGTTCACCCCGTTCTCGAAGGTGTGGCGCCGAACCGGATGGCACGTCCCGCATCCGAGTCCTGGCTCCGATCTCCGCTGGGCCGGCGCCGGGTCGCCAGGGATCACGACCGAGCCGATGCCCGACCGCCCCGAGCCGACGTGTGAGTTGCCCGAGGCGGGTGAAGACGCAGCGCTCGATCGGTGGCGTCAGTTCGTGGCCGACGGAGGAGTGGACGCCTACGACGATCGGCGAGACCTGCCCGCGGTGCTCGGGACGAGTCACCTGTCGCCCGATCTGAAGTGGGGGACCATCCACCCCCGCACCCTCCTTGCCGATCTCGATGCGTCCGGCGACGGCGAGCGCGGTCACACGGTGTTCTCCAGCGAGCTGGCGTGGCGGGACTTCTACGCCGATGTCTTGCATCACAAGCCGCACACGAACTGGGAGAACCTGAACCAGAAATACGATTCCATCGAACTCGACACCGATGCGGCGGCTCGCGAGAAGTTCGAGATGTGGACGAAGGGGGAGACCGGTTTCGGGATCGTCGACGCCGGGATGCGTCAACTCGTGGCCACCGGTTGGATGCACAATCGGGTGCGGATGATCACGGCGAGTTTTCTCGTGAAGGATCTCCATCTGCCCTGGCAGTGGGGTGCGCGCCACTTCATGTCGCACCTGATCGACGGTGACATCGCCTCGAACAACCACGGGTGGCAGTGGGCGGCGGGAACCGGGACCGACGCAGCGCCGTACTTCCGGGTCTTCAACCCGACGCTGCAGCAGCAGCGCTACGACCCGACCGGCGAGTACGTCGAGCGGTGGGTGCCCGACCTGGTGATGCCCATGCTCGATCACCAGGCCGAGCGCGACGAAGCACTCCGCAGGCTCAAGGCGGTGACGGGCAAGTAGGTAAACTGACCCCCACGATGCTGGACGATCGAAAGACGGCGATTCTCGCGGCCGTCGTACAGGAGTACATCGCCACCGCGCAGCCGGTCGGATCGGGCAGCATCGCCCGCACGCCCGGGATCGAGGTGTCGTCCGCGACGGTCCGCAGCGAGTTGTCGGCGCTGGAGCATGACGAGTACCTCATCCAGCCGCACACCTCGGCGGGTCGGATCCCGACCGACAAGGGGTACCGCTACTTCGTCGACAACCTGGCGACGCCCGGCCGACTCGATCAGACCAGCGAGCGACAGGTCGGCGAGTTCTTCTCGGCCGCGCACGGGCGGATCGAAGAGTTGCTGCACCAGACCTCGAACCTCCTCGCCGAGATGACACACAGCGCAGCGGTCGTGGTCGGTCCTCGAGCCGATGCCGTCGCCGTGCGCAACGTGCAACTCGTCGGTCTGTCCGACTCCGCTGCGACTGTGGTCGTGGTTTTCGCGAACGGATCGGTCGAGCACGTCGCGCTCGACCTGGCGGATGGCGACGACGCCGACCGGCTGGCGTTGGCGAGCGCGCATCTCTCACGAGAACTCGACGGTTCGGTGCTGGAGCGTGTCGAATCGCTCGACCCGTCCGGCGACGTCGGCGTCGATCGCCTCGTTGCGGCCGCTCTCGACCGGATGCGCACGATCGCCGAGGCCGACAACGTCTACACGGGCGGGGCCTCCGAGGTCGCTCGTGCATTCGACGCGGTCGAGGTGGTCCGCTCGGTGTTGCACACGCTCGAGCAGCAGTTCGTCGTCGTCTCGCTGGTGTCCGACATCGTCAACCGTGGCATGTCGGTCGCCATCGGTGTCGAACACGGCGTGCAGCCGCTGTCGGCCTGCTCGGTCGTGGTCGCACCCGTGGTGGTCGACGGCGAACAACTCGGCTCGGTCGGCGTGCTCGGCCCGACCCGCATGGACTACCCCCAGGCGCTCGCCACCGTCGATGTCGTCAGCCAGCAACTGGGTCACCGCATCGAAGAGCGCTGACCCTCCGCCGCAAACGCCTGACGTTCCGGCATCATGTGACCCGTCATGGCTGACTACTACGACCTCCTCGGTGTCTCGCGCTCGGCCTCGGCCGATGAACTCAAGAAGGCATACCGCCAGCGCGCGCGAGAGAACCATCCCGACGCCAATCCCGGCGACGACGCGGCAGCCGAGCGCTTCAAGGAGATCTCGAAGGCGTACCAGGTGCTGTCCGACGACTCGACCCGAGCGCGCTACGACCAGTTCGGCGAGGCCGGAGTCGGGGGAGCCGGCGGCGGAGCGTCGGCGGAGGACATCTTCGGGGGCGGGCTCGGCGACATCTTCGAGACGTTCTTCGGAGGAGGTGGCAGCCCCTTCGGCGGAGGAGGACGCCAGCGAGGCCCGTCGGGACCGCCCCGGGGCCAAGACGTCGAGGTCATCGTCGACATCGAGTTCGCTCAGGCAGTCTTCGGCGATCAGGTGACCGTCGACCTCAAGCTCCCCGTGAGGTGCGACACCTGCGACGGGTCGGGTGCGGGTGAGGACACCAAGCCGGTCACCTGCAGCGAATGCAGTGGATCGGGTCAGGTGCAGCGCGTCCGCCAGAGCCTGCTCGGCCAGATGGTGACGGCGAGCCCGTGCAACCGCTGCGGTGGCATGGGCGAAGTGATCGCCACTCCGTGCGAGTCGTGTCGTGGCGAGGGTCGAGTCACCGAAGACACGTCCTACCAGGTCGACGTTCCGGCTGGCGTCGACACCGGCTCCACGTTGCGCCTGACGCAACGCGGCGCCGCCGGCCCGCGTGGCGGCGCTCGTGGTGACCTCTACGTCCACCTGAGGGTCGCGCCCGACGATGCGTACACCCGTGAGGGAGACGACCTCGTCACCGAGGTCGGCGTCTCGATCGCCCAAGCCGCGCTCGGGACCTCGCTCAAACTGGAGACGCTCGACGGCACGGAGAACCTCGTGATCCCACACGGGACGCAGCCGGGCAAGGAGTTCGTCCTGCGTCAGCGGGGAGTTCCTCACCTGCAGGGTCGCGGGCGTGGCGACCTCATCGCGCGCGTTCGTGTCGATGTGCCGACAGCGCTGAGCGATGCCGAGGTCGCGCTCCTGTCGAAGTTCGCAGCCGGACGCGACGAGTCGGTCGGAAACGGGAAAGAAGGCATCTTCTCCCGGATCAAGTCGGCGTTCAGCTAGTCGGCCGATGAACGGTCACGTCGACGCCGTCGACCCGGACGACGCACGTCGACGGGCCGCAGCGCACGTCCTCGTCGGCGACGCCGATCTCGACGGCTCGATCGTCGTCCTCCCCGACGACGTCGAGCACCACTTGCGGCGAGTCATGCGGCTCCGAGACGGCGAGGTCGTGTCGGTCACCGACGGTGGCGGTCGCTGGCGGATGGCGGTCGTCCGGGCCGTGCAGGGGACGCAGCGTGGTGCGGCGAGTGGGACAATCGCTCTCGAGACGACGAGCGACGTCGTACGTGCAGAGCGATCCGCTCCATTCACGATCGCGTCGGCCATCCCCAAGGGAGATCGCGTCGACTGGCTCGTCCAGAAGGCCAGCGAACTGGGTGTCGACGCCGTCGTGCTCCTGCATGCCGATCGCTCGTCGACGACCTGGAAGCCCGAGCGCGCCGAGAAGCAAATCGCCCGGCTGCAGCGGATCGCCGACGAGGCGATGCGCCAGAGTCGCCGCGTCTGGCGCACGACGGTGAGTGGGCCGCGCGATGCACGCGACGTACTCCCGAGGGCAGCGATCGCCGAGCCGGGAGCGGCGCCGATGAGCGGACACGAGTCGGTGGTCGCGATCGGACCAGAAGGAGGGTGGAGTCCTGACGAGATCTTGACAGCTCAGAAATCGATCGGACTGGGCGCGAACATCCTGCGTATCGAGACTGCAGTGGTCGTTGCTTCAACGCTGAGAACGGTCGCCGACCACTGACGATGGTGCAATTGTTCGACGTCACAAGTAGTGTCACGTGGTCGGTCCACGCGGGCGGACCGCCACACACAGTCGTCAACCCCAGAATCAGGCGGGAATCCATATGGTCTCTTTCGATGATGATGCGCCATCGGCGTATTCCCAACAGGTCGGTGAGCGCCTGCGCGCCATCCGCAAGCAGAAGCGGCTCTCGCTGCAAGAGGTCGAATCGCAATCCTCGCAGGAGTTCAAGGCGTCGGTGCTTGGCGCGTACGAGCGTGGTGAGCGCGCCCTGTCGGTGCCGCGCCTCGACCGTCTCGCCGAGTTCTACAACGTTCCGATCGAGCAACTCCTGCCGCGCGAGATCACCGGCATGGAAGCGGCGGCACTCGAGTCACCGATCAACAAGAAGCTGGCGATCGATGTGTCCAAACTGCTGCAGCTCAGCGGTTCGCCGTTCGAGATGCTCGCGCGCTACCTCCGCTTGATTCAGGTTCAGCGACAAGACTTCAACGGCCGGGTCATCACGGTGCGTGGCGACGACACGCGTGCGATCGCTGCGATGCTCGACGTCCCGGTCGATCAGGTCGGCGATCGCCTCGCGGCGCTCGACCTGCTCTTCAAGTAGAGCTTCGTTCGCATCGGTCGACCGCCAGACCGGCGGGTGACCCGTTCGCATGCGTCGGTAGCGTGCCCGCCATGGCCGCCACCGACGAGACGGAGTTCGGCGTCTACGTCCACATCCCGTTCTGTGCGTCCAAGTGCGACTACTGCGCCTTTGCGACCTGGACCGATCGAGAGCACCTGATCGACGAGTATCTCGCGGCGGTGTCGATCGAGGTGGACCGAGCAGTCGAAGCGAGCATGCCGCCTGCCTCGACGGTGTTCGTGGGTGGTGGAACACCCACCCTCGTCCCGCCGGACGCGCTCTCATCGATCATCGAACGGATTCCGAAGCAGATCGGCGCCGAGGTCACCGTCGAATGCAACCCCGACGACGTGACCACCGAGATGATCCGAACCTTCGTCGACGGTGGTGTGAATCGTGTCAGTATCGGAGTGCAGTCGATGTCGGAGCACGTGCTGGTGTCGCTCGGGCGTACGCACGACCGGGACAATGTGGCGCGCGCGGTCGACGCCGTGGTCGACGGCGGGCTGGAGTCGTTCAACCTCGACTTGATGTATGGAGCGGCGGGGGAGCGGCCGGCCGACTGGTCCGACACGCTCGACCGGGCGATCGCCCTCGGCCCGCCGCACATCTCGGCGTACGGCCTGACCGTCGAGGCGGGGACCCCGCTCGCCGATGCACCCGACCGTCACCCCGACGACGACGACCAGGCCGACAAGTACGAGTTGGCCGACGACCGCCTCGCCGCTGCCGGATTGGAGAACTACGAGGTGTCGAACTGGGCCCGGCCCGGGCACGAGTCGGCGCACAACCTGCTCTACTGGCGTCAGCAGAACTACCGGGGGATCGGGTGCGCGGCGCATTCGCACCAGAACGGACGCCGCTGGTGGAACATTCGCACGCCCGATCGCTACATCGCCGCGATCGCCGACAGGGCGGACGTGGAAGCGTCAGGAGAATCGCTCGATGTCGAGACCCGTCGGTTCGAAGGCCTGCAGTTGCTGCTGCGGACACGAGACGGCATCCCGACGGCCTCGTTCGAGCCGGTTGCGTTGGCCGAACTGGACGGGCTTGTGGTCCCACACCCCGAGGTTGCCGACCGGGTCGTTCTGACTCGCCGAGGACGACTCATGGCCAACGAGATCTCGTTGCGTTTCGCCTGAGGATCAGTGCCGGTGTTGCCACCCGCGCTGGTAGTCTCATCGCCGCTGAGGGCGCATAGCTCAGTTGGTTAGAGTACCTGCATGACACGCAGGGGGTCGGGGGTTCGAATCCCTCTGTGCCCACTGGACGACCCCGTCTGATCTTGGATCAGGCGGGGTTCTTCGCTTTTCGGGCGCCCGTCATTCGATGATCGTGAGACCCACCGTACGCTCGTGTCATGGAGGAATTCCGTCCGGCGGCGGCGATCGAGGCAGATACCGATCTCGCACACGCGATCCGGGCCGACGACGACGAGGCGTTGAGATCGCTCGTCGATCGCTTCGGCGCACCGGTCACGGCGACGGCTCACGCGCTCACCGGTGACCACGCCATGGCCGACGACGTCGCGCTCGGCGTCTTCGTCCAGGCATGGCGGAACAGCGAGCGGTTCGAGCCGGGCCGCGACTTCGGCCCCTGGCTGCTCGGGCTCGTCACCCGTGCTGTCGGCGAGCAGAAGCCAACCGGTTCGCGCGGTCCGGGCGATGGCGAGAAGCACGATCGCGCCCAGCGGATCTGGGCGATCAGTTCGGCGGTGTCGACACTCCCGTCGGCCCGGCGCCACGCGCTGCGATCGTGGGCGACAGGCGATGCGGGAGGCGCCGACGGCGATGCGAGCATCACCGCTGGCGATCCCGACGACGATCTGGCCCGCGATCGACTGCGGATCGAGCGTCGAGTCGCACACGTGGTCGAGCCCGACGACGTCGGACCGCTGCTCGCCGATTCGGTCGTCTGGACACCGGCTGCCAGAACTCTCGGCGAACGATTCGTCGACCTGGTGGCGTCGGAGACGTTGATCGGGGCTCGGTCCGGCGACGACGTCGAGGTCTCGACGCGCACGTCGCGTGCGCTCAAGCCGATCATCATCGGACTGGTCGCCGCCATCGTCGTGCTGTTCGGGACGATCGTGGGTCTGAGCGCGCTCAGCGGCTCGGTCGAGCCTGCGGATTTCACGACGGAACTCGTCGCCACCGGGCTGGTCATCGAGGCCGAAGGCGGCTCGATCACGGTGACCGAACGTGACGCCGGCATCGAAATCGACCTCGACGCGCCCACGCTCCCACGACGATCGGGCGACACGTTCTACCGCGGCGTGCTCGTGCTCGATGACGGGACCGAACTCACGGTCGGATCATTTGCTGAGGGCAACTCGGTGACTCTGTTCGCCGGTGTCGCACTCGCACGAGTCGAGACCTTCAACATCCTCCTCGACGAAGTCGGCGGCGACTTCGACGGATCCGACGTCGTGCTCAAGGCCAACGTGCCGGCGACCTGACCGCTTCGAGCACGGTTGCCGCCACGGCGCTGGCTCCGACGTCGCCCAACAGGATGGTCGAGTGGTTGGTGTCGGGAACCGTTCGCCAGTGGTGATGGGCGAACTGCTCGCTCGCCGCAGCCGGAACGAGGGGTGGCAGAGCGTCGCGCAGGCCGCGCGTCGCGCGCAAGATGAACGCCGGGCGACTGCGCACGGCGAGCAGGGACCGGATCTCGTCGTCGGTCAGCAACTCCCGACCGTCGATCATGACGGCGCCCTCGTCGACGGCGGCACGGAAACCGCCCTCGGTCTCGACGAGGTCGGCGAGCAGATTGCGTTCGAGGTTGATGCTCAGGCCTCCGGCGAATGCCGGATGCGCTGCCCACATCGTCGCGTACGACACCCGGTCGGGCCAGACGGTGCGGAGCCGGTCGATCGCGAATCCAAGCGTCCGCTCGAGTGTGACTTCCGCATCGGCTCCGTTGACGAGTTCGATCGGGGTTCCGCTGTCGACGAGCACCAGTTGATGCAGGAGCCCGGGGTGATGCTCGGCGGCCATCATCGCCACGAAAGCGCCCATCGAGTGCCCGACCACGGTGACGGGTTCGGGGCGCCCCGCCACGATGGCGGAGATATCGGCCGCATGCTGGCGGATCCCGAACGGGCCTGCGTGCTGCTCGCTGCGACCGCGTCCTCGCAGGTCGACAGCGATCAGGTCGACCGCGCCGGCGAGATGGTGCGCAAGCGTGTCGAAGTGCCATGCGTTGGCGGTGATCCCGTGGACGGCCATCACGGTGGGAGCGTCGATGGCGCCTCGCCAGCGCAAGGCACCGAGAGGGCCATCGGCGCCGTGCACCGTGATGAACTCGGGCGTGATCCTCATCAACTCGTCAGCGAGGCTCTCGCGGAAGGCCGAGCACCCGCTCGCCCAGGATGTTGCGCATGATGTCGGAGGTGCCGCCCATGATCGTGTACGCCGGGTCGTACGCGAGCCCGCGGCCGACGTCGTCCCACATCATCGCGTCGGCTCTCAACGTGCGGGCGACGAACGAGGCAACCGACTGCTGGTGTTCGGTGCAGAAGCACTTCGTCGCCGCCGAGAAGCCGGCCGGAGCCTGACGCAAGACCTCGCGCGTCACGAGGATCCGCCCGAGCCGGTATCCGGTCTCGAGACGCGCGATCTCCTGGCGGACGCGTGGGTCGGTTGTGTCGGCGCGATCTTTCGCGAGTTCGTAGAGGGCCTGGTTCGAGACGAGTCGATCGACGCCACCGCGCTCGTGCTCCAACTGCGCCATCGTCTGTTTGAAGGCCGCACCCTCGACACCCACGAGGTTCGCTGCAGGGACGCGAACGTCACTGAACCACACTTCACAGAAGTGCCGGTTGGTCGTCATGTCGGTGATCGGGCGGACCTCGATCCCCGGTGAGTCCATCGGCACGATGATCTCGCTGATCCCGCGGTGCGGTGGACCACTCGCATCGGTCCGACAGATCAGGTAGCAGTAGTCGGCCGACTCACCGAAGGACGTCCAGATCTTCTGACCGTTGACGACGAAGTCGTCGCCGTCGCGGACCGCCGCAGTGGAGAGCGACGCCAGGTCGGATCCCGAGTCGGGCTCCGACATGCCGATGCACCATGTGGTCTCTCCCGACAACATCCCGGGAAGGAACTCGGCCTGTTGGTCGGCGTTGCCGTAGTTGATCAGGGTGGGGCCCATCTGGCGGTCGGCGAACCACATCGCGGCGATGGGTGCGCCGGCGGCGATCAACTCCTCGCCGACGATCAAGCGGTCGATCGCAGGTCGACCGCCTCCTCCGAACTCGGTCGGCCAGGTCATGCCGATCCAGCCCTGAGCCGCAAGTTCCTGTGCGAATTCCTTCGAGAAGCCGTTGATCCACGCGTCGTTGTGGCGGCCGTAGCGCTCGACGGCCTCGGCGGCCACTGTGCGAGCCCGCTCACGCAACTCGATCTGATCGGGGGTCCACGAGAAGTCCAGCACGATCCGATCGTAGGCGTCGGGGTGATTGGGGGCCCACTTGACCACTTGACCACTTGACCACTTGACCACTTGACCACTTGACCACTTGACCACTCGACCACTTGACCATTCGACGGCAATCGACCGCGCGTCGACGGAGCGTTGAGGCGAGATGTAGCGACCGTGAGGTGCGCTGGCCCGATCCGATACAGTCCAGACAAGTACAAGACAAGTCGCCCGCCGCAGCCAGGAGTCGTCCATGACCGAATCGAAGATCATCTACACCATCACCGACGAGGCGCCCGCTCTGGCGACCTACTCGTTCCTGCCGATCGTTCGGGCCTTCGCCGGAGCGGCCGGCGTCGACGTCGAAACCCGCGACATCTCGCTGGCAGCGCGCATCATCGCCCAGTTTCCCGACCGGCTCACCGACGACCAAAAGATGCCCGACGCCCTCACCGAGCTCGGCGAGATCGCACTCTCCCCGGGCGCCAACATCATCAAGCTGCCCAACATCTCGGCGTCGATCCCGCAACTGAAGGAAGCCGTCGCCGAACTGCAGCGGCTCGGCTACGACCTCCCGGACTTCCCCGATTCGCCCACGACCGACGAAGATCGAGACGTCCGCGCCAAGTACAGCGTCGCCCTCGGCTCGGCAGTCAACCCCGTGCTCCGACAAGGTAACTCCGACCGGCGCGCTCCCAAGGCGGTCAAGGCGTACGCGCAGGCGAACCCGCACTCGATGGGGGAGTGGTCGTCCGACTCGAAAACGCACGTCGCCACGATGTCGTCGGGTGACTTCGCGTCGAACGAGCAATCGGTCACCTTCGACGACGCCGGCGCAGCACGCATCGAACACGTCGCCGCAGACGGAACCGTCACCGTCCTCAAGCCCGACTTCCCGATTCTCGCCGGCGAGATCCTCGACTCGACCGTGATGAGCGTGTCGGCGTTGCGGACGTTCCTCGCCGAGCAGATCGCCGACGCCAAGCAGAAGGGCGTCCTGTTCTCGCTGCACATGAAGGCCACCATGATGAAGGTCTCCGATCCGATCATCTTCGGCCACGCGGTCGAAGTGTTCTTCGACGACGTGTTCGCTACTCACGGAGACGCGCTCCGTGCCGCTGGCGCGAACCCGAACAACGGCCTCGGTGGTGTGCTCTCTGCGCTCGCATCGCTCTCCGCCGACGACCGAGCGGTGGTGGAGGCGGCTTTCGACGCAGCATTCGCCGCTGGCCCCGACCTCGCCATGGTCGACTCCGACAACGGCATCAGCAACCTGCACGTGCCGAGCGACGTGATCATCGACGCGTCGATGCCCGCCATGATCCGAGACTCCGGAAAGATGTGGAACGCAGCGGGCGAACGACAGGACGCCAAAGCCGTCATCCCCGACTCCTCGTACGCCGGGATCTACCAGGCGACGATCGACGACTGCATCGCAAACGGCGCGTTCGACCCGACCACGATGGGCACGGTGCCGAACGTCGGGCTGATGGCGCAGAAGGCCGAGGAGTACGGCAGCCATGACAAGACCTTCGAGGCGCCGTCGGACGGCACGATCCGTGTCGTCACTGCATCGGGCGACGTCCTGATGGAACACGACGTCCAGACCGGCGACATCTTCCGTGCCTGCCAGGTGAAAGACGAACCGATCCGCGACTGGGTGCGCCTCGCCGTCAGCCGAGCCAGCGCCACCGGTGCGCCCGCCGTGTTCTGGCTCGACGCCGGGCGCGCTCACGACGCCCAGTTGATCGAGAAGGTCAACGCCTACCTGTCCGACCACGACACCTCGGGTCTCACCATCGAGATCATGGCGCCGACCGATGCGACGAAGTTCTCACTCGAGCGAATCCGGCGTGGTGAAGACACGATCTCGGTCACCGGCAACGTCCTGCGTGACTACAACACCGACCTCTTCCCGATTCTCGAACTCGGAACTTCGGCCAAGATGCTGTCGATCGTCCCGCTCCTCAACGGTGGCGGCCTGTTCGAGACCGGTGCCGGTGGCTCGGCGCCGAAGCACGTTCAGCAGTTGGTGAAGGAGAACTACCTGCGGTGGGATTCGCTCGGTGAGTTCCTCGCACTCGCTGTCTCGTTCGAACATCTCTCCGAGGTCACCGGCAACGGTGCGGCCAAGATGCTCGGCGAGGCACTCGACACCGCGACCGGACAGTTGCTGGCCAACGGCAAGTCGCCGGCGCGGCGCCTCGGCTCGATCGACAACCGGGGCAGCCACTTCTACGTCGCTCTGTACTGGGCACAGGCCCTCGCTGATCAGACGGCCGATCAGGCAGTCGCCGAACGCTTTGCACCGCTCGCCGCCGCACTGAGCGAGAACGAGCAGACCATCGCCGACGAACTGATCGCGGTACAAGGCCAGCCCGCCGACATCGGCGGCTACTACCAGCCCGACGACGACAAGGCTGGCGACGTCATGCGCCCCAGTGCAACCCTCAACTCCATCCTCGCCACCCTCTGACATCTCACGACACGTGTACGTGAAGGGTCTGTCCCCTCACGTATGCCGTTCGTGAAGGGTCTGTCCCCTTACGTATGCCGTTCGTGAAGGGTCTGTCCCCTCACGTATGCGGTTCGTGCGTGGGTGGACGTAGGTCCCGCGCCGAGCTGGTGCCCGAACGCTCCGTCGGCATGACGAACTGGCTCATCGCCTCACGGGCCCCTTGGAGAGATCGCCCTGTCGACCGCGTCGAGTTTCGCGAGTGCGGAGACCGACCAGCCCGGTCGATCAGGTGAATTCAGCTGGCCTGATCGAATCTTCGGTGCGGGCGAAGCAACTCGGCGACCGAGTGAGCGAGCATCAACTGGTCGGGGTGGTCTGCGAAGTGTCGGTCACGTCGCCAGTCGGCGGACCTCGCAGCCGCAGCAGTGGTGATGTCGAGCCGTTCCAGTAGGTCGGATCTCAGGCGCCCTGGGCGTGCGCCGATGTACAGCGCTATGGCTCGTCGTTGACGCATGGTCGCCCGACCTGAGTCGCGCGAATGCTCAGCAAGCACGATGTCGACTGCCGCGAGCAGATCGTCCGCCGACTCCGTCAAGGCGTCGTGCGAGTGGGGCGGTCTCGTGGGGTCGGGAGCGGTCGAGGCGGTGACGTATTGGGGGTCGACGCTCTGAGCAAAGCTGCCCCGGCCGTCGAACCAATCGAGAATCGTGTCGGTCCGAAGCCATTTCGGTGTCGGCGCAGTCCCGGCGTAGCTCGGGTGGCTCGACCAACGATGTTGATCGCATCGGGTGATTCCAGGCAGGTCCAGAGCATTGCGATGGATGTATCTGATCGCGTTGACGATGTAGATCTCGCTCGAGATCAACCTCGAGGTGAAGCGGTCCCCGAAGAGATGGCCCACGCGATCATGTCGGCGGTTGACGGACTGCGCGAACATCCCGCAGCTCAACTTCATGAACTCCGAGACGTTTCCGCCAGGGCACTTTGCGAGCAGGTGGAAGTGGTTGGTCATGAGGCAGAAGCCGTGCAACTCGACCCGGTGACGCTCAGCTGCGAACGCCGAGCACCTGAGGAACTCTTCTCGGTCGTCGTCGTCGCGAAAGATCCGTGAACGGTTCACTCCACGGTTCATCAGGTGATGCCAGCCGTCAATCGGATCGACTCGTTGTGCTCGTGTCATGAATCCATCATGGACGAGGGGTGTATCAGGGTTGCCGGACGACGCGCGCATACGTGAGGGGACAGACCCTTCACGAACAAGGCGTATACGTGAGGGGACAGACCCTTCACGTATGGGTCAGCGGGAGGCGATCTCGACGTAGTCGCGCTCGTCGGCGCCGGCATACCACTGGCGGGGCCGGCTGATCTTCTGGCCCTGCTCGAGCAGTTCCTGCCAGTGAGCGAGCCAACCCGACATGCGCGGGATTGCGAACAACACGGTGAACATCTCGACGGGGAACTGCAGTGCCTGGTAGATCAGTCCCGAGTAGAAGTCGACGTTCGGGTAGAGGCTGCGCTCGATGAAGTACTCGTCGGAGAGAGCGACCTCTTCGAGCTTGAGAGCGATGTCGAGCAGCGGGCTCTTGCCGGTCACCTCGAACACGTCATAGGCAGCCTTCTTGATGATGGTCGCGCGCGGGTCGTAGTTCTTGTACACCCGGTGACCGAAGCCCATCAGGCGACCCTCACCCTTCTTGACCGACTCGACGAACGCCGGCACGTTCTCGATCGAACCGATCTCGGTGAGCATGCGGATGACCGCTTCGTTGGCTCCGCCGTGGCGAGGACCGTAGAGAGCCGCAGCCGCACCGGCCGCCGAGGAGTACGGGTCGGCGTGGCTGGAACCGATGACGCGCATCGCCGTCGTTCCACAGTTCTGCTCGTGGTCGGCGTGCAGGATGAACAAGATGTCCATCGCACGTTCGAGAGCGGGATCGACCTCGTAGTCGCCGATCTTCCACATCATGTTCAAGAAGTTGGCCGAGTACGAGAGGTCGTTGTCGGGCATGTTGAACGGCAATCCGACCGAGAACCGGTAACACATGGCGGCGATGGTGGGCGACTTCGCGATCAGCCGGGTGATCTGGTGAGCTCGTGCCGCGGGGTCGTCGATGTCTTTGGCGCCGTCATAGAACGTGCCGAGCGCTCCGACCGCCGAGATGAACATCCCCATCGGATGCGCGTCGTAGTGAAATCCGTCGACGAACCGCTTGCGCATGTTCTCGTGGATGAACGTGTGGTGCGTGATGTCGTGCTTCCAGACCGCCAACTCGTCGGTGGTCGGGAGTTCGCCGTTCATGAGCAGGTAGGCGACTTCGAGGTACGTCGACTTCTCCGCAAGCTGCTCGATCGGATAGCCGCGATAGCGCAGCACACCGTTGGTGCCGTCGAGGTAGGTGATCTCCGACTTGGTCGCAGCTGTCGAGAGGTAGGCGGGGTCGAACATGTACAAGCTCGGGTCGAGTTCTCTCAACGCCGACGACGGGAACACACCACCTTCGATGGGGACGGTGACGGTCTTTCCGGTGCGGTCGTCGGTGATGGTGATCGTTTCGGGCACGTGGCTTCCTCTCGTGGCTCCAGATGGGAGGTCGGTGGGCCGGAGGATCCATCCCCGACCGCAGTCGCACGATATCCCGTGAGGTGTCGGGAGCCCTAACGAGACTCGACCAGGTTCGTCGCCCGCCGTTCGTCGGCGGACGAAACGACGGACGAGAAGGTGATGAGAGCTCGACCGGGCGGTCAGAAAGGCGAGTTGCCGTGCTTGCGTTCGACGAGCAGTTCACGCTTGTCGGCGAGCGATTCCAGCGCTGCGGCGATCTCGGCGCGTGTGGCTCCCGGCTCGACCACCGCATCGATGAAGCCCCGCTCGGCGGCCACGTACGGGTTGAGCAAGCGCTCTGCATAGTCGGCCTCGAACGCGGCCTTTTCCTCGGGTGTCGATCGGCGGGCGAGGATCGCGGCGGCCTGGCCTGCGCCCATGACGGCGATCTCGGCCCACGGCCACGCCAGACACAGGTCGTTCCCCATGGTCTTGGAGTCCATGACGATGTAGGCGCCGCCGTAGCTCTTGCGCAGGATCACGCAGATCCGCGGAACGGTCGCACGGGCATAGGCGAACACGAGTTGGGCGCCGTGGCGGATCATCCCACGCCACTCGAGGTCTTTGCCCGGGTAGAAGCCGGGTGTGTCGACGAGGGTGATGATCGGCAGGTTGAAGGCGTCGCAGAACGCGACGAAGCGCGCCGCTTTCTGCGACGCCGGAATGTCGAGCGTGCCGGCGAGGACGACGGGTTGGTTCGCGACGACGCCGACCGGGCGGCCGTCGATCGTGGCGAATGCGGTGACCACGTTGGCGGCCCACCGATCACGCAGTTCGACGAGCGAATCCTCGTCGACGATGGACGCAGCGACCGTGCGGACGTCGTAGCTCCCGGTCGACGACTCGGGGATCTGCTCGCCTGCTTCGGTGCAGATGCGATCGGCCGGGTCGAACAGCGGCCAGCGATGCGGTTCGACATCGACGCTGTTCGGAAGGTACGCGAGCAGTTCTTCGGCGGCGAGGGCGGCAGCTTCCCGGTCGGCGACGACCATCGTGGCGACTCCGGTGTAGCGGGTGTGGGAAGCGGCGCCGCCGAGTTCGTCGACACCGATCTCGACGCCCGTGAACTGCTCGACCATCACTGGGCCGTTGACGAACGCCGACGACCGCTCGGTCATGATCGTCATGTCGGCGATGCCGAGGAGCAGGGCAGGGCCCGACACTGCGGGGCCGTCGACGATCATGATCGTGGGGACGACGCCCGAGCACTGGGTGAGCCTGCTGGCGACGCGCCCCCATCCGTCGAGAGCGACCATGCCCTCCTCGATGTCGGTGCCGCTCGTCGACATCACGACGACCAGTGGGAGGCGCAGGTCCAAGGCCGCCTCGACGCCGCGCTCGATCAGTTGCGACGTGGACGCCGTGAGCCGTGCCGGATCTTCGGAATCGCCGACGTCGACGCATTCGACCCAGACGACCGTTCGCTCGGGGGTGGGGGAGTCGTCGCCGCCGATCGTGCGGACCTCGGCTTGGGCGTGGCCGGGGACGAACCGGTCGAGGCCGAACACGTCACGGTCGTCGAGCACGCCGTCACCGTACTCGGCGTCGGTCTGTGACTCGCATCTCGTCCTGAGCGCCGTCTCCTCCTCGGATGCGGGCCCGCTGTCGGCTCGCGTCGCGGTGCGACCAACGATCGTCGAACCGACGCGTCGCAGTCAGGTGGCGGGCTTGGGCGAGAGCGGGGAGGTGTCGGGGTGGACTCCCGGTTGCTCGTCGCCCTGGCGCCCGACGACGTCGCGCAACAGGTCCAGGGCCACATGGGTGGGAGCACTGGGGCTCGGTCGGCGGCGACGAATCGACGCGACGACGCGGCGGGGGAGTTCGGGGACGATGACACGCCGGAACGGCCCGGTCAGCCACGTCGGCACTGCGGTGGCGGGGACGATCGTGGCGCCGAAGCCGTCGAAGGCCAGCGAGGCAAGCAGTGACGCCCCGTCGATCTCGGCGCGCGAGCGCAGCGTGACGTCGTTGGCGGTTGCCGCCCTGTCGAGGACCTTGCGCAGTGCCGAACCCGTCGGAGGGAGGAGCAGCGGTTCGTCGTCGAGGTCGCTGATGTGGATCGTGCCAGCATCGGCGAGGCGGTGCCCGTCGTGGACGATGAGCACGAGGTCTTCGGCGAAGAGCGGTTCGACGACGAGGTCGGTCTCGTCGACCGGCAGGTGGATGACCGCGGCGTTCAGTTCACCGGTCATCACGTTGGGGACGAGCGACGAAGAGGCCCCTTCGCTGACGACGGCGCGCACGTTCGGGTGGGCGTGAGCAAGGCTGGCGAGGAGCGCTGGGGTCAGCCATCGAGCGGTCGTGCCGATGATGCCGATGCGGGTGTTGCCCGACACCTTGTCGTGACGCGAGGTGGCGTCGGAGGTGATGTCTTCGATCTCGTTCAACACACGCCGGGCGCGCTCGACCACGCGAGCGCCGTCTTCGGTCAACCCGCCCTGGGAACGGTCGACGAGAGTGACGCCGAGTTCTTTTTCGAGCCGGGACACGTGACCCGAGATGTTGGACTGCACCGTGTAAAGGGCTCGCGCTGCTGCGGAGAACGTTCCGTGATCGGCAATGGCGACGATCGCAGCGAGTTGGCGGACATCCATCTCTGAAAACGATAGCGAGTATCTCCATGTTCTGCTTGCCAGATCACCCGTTCACGTGCATACTTTCACAAGAGCTTGTGAGAGAAATCACGAGCGACAGATCGACGTGCGAACAGCCCCCATTGTTCCACTCGACGAGGTGTTCACGTTCTGACCCCCCATCAGAGAACACCTCAGGTAGAGAGGCCCGGATCCCCCATCCGGGCTTCTCCCGTTTTTCGGGCCGCATCTGCCGGCGACGGGCATTCCGTGCGCCCAGGCAGCCAGGGCTAGCGTGACCGTCATGGCCTCACAGGGTGCAGCATTCTTCGACCTCGACCGCACGCTGCTCGCCGGTGCATCGGGCGAGGTGTTCTCACATGCCATGACGCTGGCCGGCCTGTCGAGCGGACCGATCCCGGGTGAGAAGCTGCTGTTCGGGTTGTTCAACACGATCGGCGAGACGCTGCCGACCATGGCGCTGGCCCTACAGGGCGCTCGCTTGTCGAGAGGGCGCTCGGCGGCGTCGGTCCGAGCGGCGGCCGAAACCGTCGTCGACCAACTCGTCTCGATGGTGCAACCGTTCGCCGCGACCGCCTTTGCCGCACATCGCGAGGCGGGCCGCCCGATCGTGCTCGCCACCACCACGCCGTACGACCTCGTCAAGCCCTTTGCCGACGCGCTCGGCTTCGACGACGCCGTGGCCACCCGGTACGCCGTCGACGATGACGGCAACTACACCGGCGAACTCGACGGACCATTCGTCTGGTCAGCGGGCAAGTTGCGTGCGATCCGCGACTGGGCCGATGCGCACGACATCGACCTCGACGAGAGCTGGGCGTACTCCGACAGCTTCTACGACACGCCGATGCTCGATGCCGTGGGCCACCCGATCGTGGTCAACCCTGACCCCCGCATGGTGCTCAACGCTGCCGCACGGCGCTGGCCGACTCTGCACCTGGACGTGTCGCCCGGCGTCGTGAAGGTGCCCGTCGTGGGCCTCGAGGTCCAGCAACTGTTCCAGCGTCTCGCTCGGCCCTCGCTGTACCCGTACGCGAAGTTCGATTTCGGCGATGTCGACCGGATTCCGGCGAGTGGCCCGTGCATCCTCGTCGCCAACCATCGGAGCTACTTCGACGTGGTCACGATGTCGTTGCTGATCGCTCAGAGCGGGCGGCCGGCGCGCTTTCTCGGCAAGAAGGAGGTGTTCGACGCACCGATCGTCGGACCGTTGGCGGCAGCGATGGGTGGAATCCGTGTCGACCGCGCAACCGGGTCCGACGAACCGCTCGAAGCAGCCGCCGAGGCGCTGCGCGGCGGCGAGATGGTGGCGCTCATGCCAGAAGGCACGATCCCGCGTGGCCCGGCGTTCTTCGAACCTGAACTGCGCGGTCGCTGGGGTGCGGCGCGTCTGTCGCAGATGACGAAGGCGCCGGTGATCCCGGTCGGATTGTGGGGGACCGAGAAGGTCTGGCCGCGTTCGAAGCGCTTCCCCGACGTGCTCGCGGTCAGCCACCCGCCGATGGTCCGAGCCCGAGTCGGTGATCCGGTCGACGTCAAGCGCCGCTCGCTCGACGCCGACACGAAACGCATCATGGCGGCGATCACCGACCTGCTCCCGGTCGAAGCGCGGATGAAGCGCACGCCGACCCACGACGAGTTGCTCGCGACCTTCCCGCCCGGCTACGACGGCGATCCGGAAGCCGAGTATGAGCGTCGCCCAGGTGTCGACGCCTGATCGGCCATGATGGGTCGATGAGTTCGTTTCCCGCTCCGATCGACCTGTTGCCGCACCGAGATCCATTCCTGTTCGTCGACGAGCTGACCGCCCTCGACCCCGGACTGTCGGCCACCGGCGTCTGGCGGCTCACTGGCGACGAGGCCTTCTTCGCAGGTCACTTCCCCGGGCGACCGACGCTGCCGGGAGTCCTCATGTGTGAGGCGATTGCCCAGGTGGGAGCGTGCGCGATGCTCGCCGACCCGAAGTTCGCCGACAAGCTCCCACTCTTCGGAGGGCTCGACAAGGCACGGTTCCGTCGCCAGGTCGGCCCGGGTGACGAGTTGACGATCGAGGTGTTGCTGCATCGCGTGTCGGCCCGCGCCGGCAAGGGCTCGGGGTCGGTCACCGTCGACGGGGAACTCGCCACGTCGGGCGAGTTGATGTTCGTCTTCGTCGACACCTGACCAGGTCGATACGTCAGGGATACATCGGGTGTCGGACACCCCTCGTTCGGAATCGCACCACGGGTGTCTGGCACCCGTTGTCCACTGTCAGGCGGGGGCGAGGACGACGGAGCCGTTGTGGCCGCCGAAGCCGAAGTTGTTGGAGATCGCCGGGCCGGGAGTCCACACACGGGGATCACCGACCACGAGGTCGATGTCCATGTCCGCGTCGGGCTCGGTCGTGTTGGCGGTCGGAGGGATCAGTTCGTGTTGCATCGACAGCAGCAGCGCGGCGGCCTCGAGTGCTCCGGCGGCGCCGAGCGCATGGCCGGTGACGCCCTTGGTCGAGACGACCGGGACGGCGCCCGGGCCGAAGACTTCGCTGATCGCGGCTGCCTCGGCGGCATCGTTGAGCGGCGTCGAGGTGCCGTGCGCGTTGACCTGCGCGATGTCGGCGGCCTCGATGCCCGACTCGGTGAGTGCGGAGCGCATACACGTGATCGCTCCCACTCCGCCCGGCGACGGGGCCGTGATGTGGTGAGCGTCGGCATTGCTCGCTCCACCCAGGACCTCTCCGACGATGTTCGCGCCACGCGATTCGGCGTGATCCCACTCTTCGAGGATGAGTACGGCCGAGCCTTCGCCCATGACGAAGCCGTCGCGGTCGGCGCCGAAGGGTTGGCTGACACCGGTGGTCGAGAGCGCCGTCATGTTGCCGAATCCGGCGAGGCCGGTCAGCGTTCCGGCCGACTCCGAACCACCCGTGGCCACTGCGTCGACGATGCCCCACCTGATGAGGCGGGCGGCGTAGTTGATGGCGTGGCTGCCCGCCGCACACGCCGTGGTGATGGTCTCGTTCGGACCGCGCAGGCCGTAGCGCATCGAGATGGCCGCGCCCGGAGCGTTGGTCATCATCATCGGGACGAGAAACGGCGACACGCGTCGCTCGCCCTTCTCGATGCGGACCTGGATCTGCTCTTCGAGGGTGTGGAGTCCGCCGACTCCGGTCGCGAAGATGGTGCCGAAGCGCGCCTGGTCGACACCGATCGCGTCGACGCCGCCGGCCTGTTCGAAGGCCTCGTGCGCAGCAGCGAGCGAGAACTGCTCGACGCGGTCGGCGCGACGAGCGGCCTTCGGATTGTCGAAGAAGGGGGTCGGATCCCAGTCGGGGACCTCGAGCGACTTGGTGCCCGTGGCGCCCGGGCCGAGGAGGCCGCTCCAGAAGTCCTGTGCTCCGACTCCGGCAGGCGCGACGACGCCGAGGCCGACGACGGCCACGCGGCGTGCCCCGGTCGGGGCTGACGTCATCCGATCTTGGCGGCGACGAGGTCGTACGCGTTCTTGACCGTCTCGACACCTTCGAGGTCCTCTTCGGGCACCTCGATGTCGAATTCTTCTTCGAGGGCCATCACCAGTTCGACCAGGTCGAGGCTGTCGGCGTCGAGGTCGTCACCGAACTTGGCGTCGGGGACCACGGCGGATTCTTCGACCGAGAGCACCTCGACGGCGCACTTGCGGAAACGGGCGAAAAGTTCTTCGTTCACAGGATTCTCCAATGTGTTGGTGTTCGAGGATGAGTCTAGGGGACGTACCTGATGAGCTGGGACTCAGTGGCCCATCCCGAGGCCGCCGTCGACCGGGATCACGGCGCCGGTGATGTAGGCGGCGTCGTGTCCGCAGAGGAACTGGACGACGCCGGCGACCTCGTCGGGCTGGGCCATGCGTCCGAGCGGTACGGCGTCGGTGATCGCTGCGAGTTGGTCGTCGCCGAGCGCAGCGGTCATGTCGGTCGCGACAGGGCCGGGGGCGACGACGTTGACGGTGATGGACCGCGAACCGAGTTCGCGCGCCAAGGAGCGGGCGAACCCGACGAGGCCCGCTTTCGACGCTGCGTAGTTCGACTGCCCGGCCTGCCCGAGAAGGCCGACCACCGACGACATCAGCACGATGCGCCCGCGACGAGCCTTGAGCATCCCCTTCGCCGCCCGCTTGGTGACTCGGTACGAGGCGGTGAGGTTGGCGTCGAGGACCGACGCGAAGTCGTCCTCGCTCATCCGCAGCAGCAGACCGTCCTTGGTGACGCCGGCGTTCGAGACGAGGATCTCGACGGTGCCCCCGAAGTGATCTTCGACCTCGGCGAAAGCCGCATCGACCTGCGCGGTGTCGGTGACGTCGCACTTGACCCCGAAGAGGTCGTCGGGTGGCGGAGAGGAGTGATAGGTCACCGCAACACGATCACCGGCGGCAGCGAGGCGGCGCGCACACGCCAACCCGATCCCGCGTGACCCACCGGTGACGAGGACGATGCGGCCGTCGGCGGGGCCCGACGTGTCGAGATCTTCGGTGGTGTCGCTCATGAGTGGGTCCTCTCGTGTTGTTCGGGGCACCACCGCACCACGGCGCTGGCGGCCGACATGCCTGCACCGAAGCCGACGAACAAGATGAGGTCGCCGTTGGAGACCCGCTTCTCGTCGAGGGCCTCGGCCAACGCCAGCGGCACCGATGCCGCGGACGTGTTGCCCGTGCGGTCGAGGACGATCGACGCCTTGTCGAGCGGGATCCCGAGTCGTTCGAGTGACGCGGAGATGATGCGGATGTTGGCCTGATGGGGAACGACGAGTGCGATGTCGTCGGCGGAGAAGTCGGCTGCGGCGAGCGCCTTGGTCGCTGAGTCGGCCATGAGTCGTACGGCTCGTCGGAAGACTTCGCGGCCTTCCATCTCGAGGTATCCACCGACCTCGGCGAACAGCGCGTGCTCGGCTTCGCCGACCGAATCGAGGTCCCAGCTGAGGAGTTGGCCCGGGCCATCGACAGCTTCGACGAGCGCCGCTCCCGATCCGTTGCCGAACAGGATCCCGGTGTTGCGATCCGAGTAGTCGGTGATCCGGTCCAGGGTGTCGGTTCCGATGACCAGCACCTTCTCGGCACCCATCGCGATCAGCCCGTGCGCGTTGACGAGGCCGTACACCCAGCCGGAGCACGCCGCATTCAGGTCGTTCGCACCGCACGACAGTCCGAGCGCTTCCTGCACGGTCGATGCGGTGGCGGGAACGGTGCGATCGGGTGTGGTGGTCGCCAGGATCAGTGCGTCGATCTGGGACGGGTCGACGCCCGACATCTCGATGGCTGCGCGCCCCGCCTCGGTCGACAACCCTGCGGTCGAGCCCCCGACGTGCCGTTGCACGATGCCGGTGCGGTCTTGGATCCACTGGTCGTTCGTGTCCATCATCGACTCGAGATCGACGTTGGTCAGGACCTTCTCGGGCAGGGCGGTGCCCCACCCGGTGATGACAGCGCCTCGGACGCCGGGAGGGGTGGCGGGCATGTCAGATCGACCTCAGCCATGCAATCGGTTGTCGGAGTGTGACGCGTTCGGTGTCGACGGCGATGAAACTCTGCAGTTGTCCGGCGAACGACGACACGACCTCGACGTCGTTGACGTGGCCGATCACGCTGCCGACGGCGATGTCGGCGCCTTCGTCCAGATCGCGGATGGGTGTGAAGATGCCTGCAGCCGGGCTGACGACGAGTCGTTCGGTCGCGAAGAGGTGCTCGCCTTCGAGTTGGCCTGTCAATGCCGTGGTGCCGGCATCGACCCATTCGAGCAGCTTGTCGAGGTCGTCGGGAGTCGCGATCGAGATCGTGCGGCCGTCGGTGGTGCGTTTGGCCATGCCGCTGAGAACTCCGCCGGGGCCGAGTTCGGCGAAGTCGGTCACGCCGGCCGCTTCGAGCGTCTGCAGGCTCTGGCGCCATCGGACCGGGCTCGACAGTTGCGCCGACAGGAGTTTCGTCCAGTCGGCTCCGAGGTCGTGGGCCTTGGCGTCGACGTTCGAGACGACGGGGACGTCGGTGTCGCGTGGGGCCGCGGAAGCGATCGCGTCGCGCAGACGGTCGCGCGCCGCTGTCATGAACGGGGTGTGGAACGCACCCGACACCTGCAGCGACATGACACGCTTCGCGCCCAGTTCCTTTGCCTGTGCCGATGCCTTGTCGACGCCGTCGAGCGACCCGGCGATGACCACCTGGCCGGGTGCGTTGTAGTTGGCGACCCACACGTCGGCGTCGGCGAGGTCGCATGCGACGACCACCTGGTCGTCGTCGAGTCCGAGGACGGCGGCCATGGTGCCGGGTCGCTCGACGCCCGCATCGTGCATCGCCGACGAGCGCTCCGACACGAGCCGGACCCCGTCGTCGAACCCGAGCGCACCGGTCGCGGTCAGCGCCGTGTACTCGCCGAGGCTGTGCCCGGCGCAGAAGCTCGCATCGATACCGATCCGGCTGACGGCATCGAGCACCATCAGGCTCGAGACGAACGTGGTCAGCTGAGCGTTGCGGGTGTCGCGCAGTTCGTCCGCGTCGGCGTCGCACAGCAGCGCGGCGATGTCTCGTTCGGCGACATCGGACGCCTCGTCGACGAGTTCCCAGCTCTCGTGGTCCATCCAGGGGCGGCCCATTCCGGGTCGTTGCGATCCCTGTCCGGGGAAGGTGAATGCGAGCATGATGGGCGAATCTAGACCGTCACGATCGAGTCCCCAGCCTTACCAGTGGGTAACCCGCGACGGGTTCTGTCGCAGGTGTCCGGCGGACCGTTGCGAACCTGAGTCAACGGTCGGCCGGGTCGGCGATAGCGTCGGCGCCGCACACGCCCCAGTAGCCCAATTGGCAGAGGCAACGGTCTCAAACACCGTCCAGTGTCGGTTCGAGTCCGACCTGGGGCACGCACGTCGAGCAGCCGATCGCCGTCTCGTCACACCTTGTCGCCGACCGTGTCGCAGACGCCGTCGCTGACGCGTTACCGCCCTGCAGCGACCGGGACGTGGCTTGGAGGCGGGATGGTGGAGATGACGCCACGACGGTGGCATGGTGGCGCGATGGACCACACCACCGGCCGCCGGACCTGGCGCACACTCGAGCCGTACCACGCAGCGATCTACTTCGCCCCCGAGGCTCCTGCGGCATATGCCGAGCTCGGCGTGACCGACGCGATGTCCGGGTACTTCGCGTCGCGTGCCGCGCCGATGGGAGCAGTCGGAGCCGAGGTCGTCGCCGCCACTTTCTTCAACTTCGACCATGGCTTCGTGAGGAGGTGCATGGACGGAGTGTGGGACGCGGCGTCGCCGGCGCAGATGGTCCAGGCCCGCCTGGACGCGGCCGATCGCATCCTCACCCGGCACGTCGTGTCGGCCCCCGGAGCAGACCGGATCCCGCGCGCAGCCGAGTTGGCGCGGATCGCTGCGGAGGACGCGTGCGAGCGTCTCGACGGTCGGCCGCTCTTCGCCGGGCTCACGTCGCTCGAATGGCCTGACGAGCCGCATCTCGTGCTGTGGCACGCGCAGACCCTGCTGCGCGAGTTCCGGGGTGACGGCCACATCATCGCACTGGCCGACGCGGAGGTCGACGGATGCGAGTCGCTCGTGACTCACGGTGCGTCGGGCGACGTGCCCTCGCGTGTCTTGAAGTCGTCGCGTCGTCGCACCGATGCCGATTGGGACGCCGCCGTCGCCCGGTTGCAGGAGCGGGGATGGTTGACGACGCAGGCGACGTTCACCGATGTCGGTCGAGCCGCCCGAACGGCCATCGAAGATGCGACCGATCGTCTGGCGTTCGCGCCGTACGCGACGCTCGGAGAGGAACGGTGCGCCGAACTGCGCCAGATCGTGCGGCCCTGGAGCGCCGCCCTCGCCGAGACCTTCCCCCGCTGAGGTAACGGCCCGGGTCAGACCCCAGACGTTACGGGTCTGGCAGGTGGCGTGACCGGTAACGCCCCGGGTCAGACCCCAGACGTTACGGGTCTGGCACGTGACGTGACCGGTAACGGCCCGGGTCAGACCCCAGACGTTACGGTGACGGGCATGGGGGACAGGGTGGTGAAGCGTCGGCTCAAGGCGAACGCTGCGAGGTTGGTCAGCTTGCGAGAGGACATCGAGACCTCGCGTGAACAGTTGCGGTCGCTGCAGGACGATGCCGAGGACGAAGAGACCCGGGCGATCGTGGCCGACAACACCGGCATCTCCCGCGATGCCCGTCGGGCACGCGAACAGGCCGACGCGATGCAGCGACACCTGGAGAAGTTGGCCGACGAGATCGGCGAACGCGAGCGTCGCCAAGACGACCTCCTCGACCAACTCGGTGCGGACTGACCGGGTCGTCGGAGAACGAGGGCACCGACCAGTTCCGCCGGGAGGCGCTATAACTCCTGTATGCCGCTGCGGGTCGTGATCGCCGAAGACGAAGCCATCATCCGGATGGACCTGCGCGAGACGCTGGAGGAAGAGGGCTACGAGGTGGTCGGCGAGACCGGCCGCGGTGACACGGTCGTCGATCTCGTCCGTACGACCACCCCTGACCTGGCGATCCTCGACATCAAGATGCCCGGTGCCGACGGGCTCGATGCAGCGCGCACGATCAACGCCGAGCGGCTGTGCGGCGTGTTGATGCTCACCGCGTTCAGCCAGCGCGAGGTCGTCGAAGAAGCTCGCGACGCCGGAGCGCTCGCTTTCCTCGTCAAGCCGTTCCAGAAGAGCGAACTCGTTCCGGCGATCGAAGTGGCGATGGGCCGCTTCAAAGAACTCACCGCGCTCGCCGGCGATGTCGATGCGCTGGAAGAGCAGCTCGAATCGCGCAAGGTGATCGATCGGGCGAAAGGTGTCCTCATGGATGAGGTCGCCATGTCCGAACAGGACGCATTCGCGTTCGTCCAGAAGACGGCGATGAGCGAGCGCACCCGGATGCGCGACGTCGCCGACCGGATCCTCGACGGGTCGCTGCGACCCGACCGCGGCTGACTGAAGGGATCACCGTGGGAACCCACCTGCTCGTCGACGGCAACTCGTTGACCTACCGGGCGTTCTTCGCGCTCCCGACCGACATGGCCACAGCGAGCGGCCAGGTCACGAACGCCGTGTTCGGCTTCACCTCGATGCTGGCCTACGTCCTCGACGAGCAGAAGCCCGAGGGCATCCTGGTCGCCTTCGACCGACCCGAACCGACGTTCCGCCACGAAGCCGAGCCCGAGTACAAGGCGCAGCGCGAGGCTGCGCCCGACATCTTGCGCCAGCAGATGGGGCTCGTGCGCGAGGTCCTCGAGGCGCTCGGCATCCAGACGATCGACGAAGCAGGTTGGGAAGCCGACGACCTCATCGCGACCGCCGTCGACGAGCTGACCGCTCGCAAGAAAGACGTCATCATCGTCACCGGCGACCGTGACAGCTACCAGCTCGTCGACGACGAACACGACGTGAAGGTCATGTACAACAGGCGCGGTGTCAGCGACTACGCGCTGTACGACGAAGCGGGCATCGCCGAGAAGACGGGGGTGACCCCCGACCTGTACGTCGAGTATGCAGCGTTGCGAGGCGACAACTCCGACAACCTCCCGGGTGTACCCGGGGTGGGCGAGAAGACAGCGGCCAAGCTGATCAACAAGTACGGCGGGCTCGACGGGATCTTCGCCAACGTCGACGAGCAGACACCCAAGCTCAAGGAGAACCTCTCGGCGAACGAAGAGCGGGCCCGCAAGAACCGCGAGCTGATGGTTTTGCGCCACGACGCGCCTGTTGCTTCGGTCGACTTCGACGACCTTGTCCCCAAGCCCAACGGCGAAGAGATGAAGCGACTGTTCGACTTCCTCGAGTTCCGTGCGCTCAGCGGGCGCATCACGGCTGCGATCAACGGCATGGGAGCCGAGGTCGATCTCGGCCCGCAGGTCGACCAGGAAGAGCTGGTCGCCGTGGTCACGCACCTGCCGTCGACCGCCGACGCAGCCGCTGCGATCTCGGGTGTCGATGCGCTCGACGTCGCTGCTCGATGGGTCGGCGAACCGGGGCGCTCGGTACTGGCGGGGCTCGCCGTCGTGACCGACGCCGACGCGGCCGAGGTCGCGTGGATCGGGACCGAACTGCTCGGCGACGATGACGTCCGTGCGGCCCTCTCCGCTCACACCGATGTCCGCGGTCACCAGCTCAAGCCGCTGATGCGGTCACTTCTGGGGCTCGGCGTCCTCCTCGACGGCATCGCACTCGACACGGCCATCGCCGCCTACCTGATCGACCCGGCCGAAGCGCGCTACGACCTCCCCGACCTGATCGAGAAGTACACGCAGTGGGCTCGCCCGAGCGACGACGCCGCCGGTGCGGGCCAACTCGATCTCGACGGCACCTCGCAATCCGACGCCGACCTCGCCGGACGTGACGCGCTCGCCGTCCATCACCTCGTCGAACCGATCCGCGCCAGCCTCGACGCGCAGGGAATGGCCGAGCTGTACGCCACGATCGAGAACCCCTTGGTGATGGTGCTCGCGAAGATGGAACACATCGGCATCGCCGTGGACATCGACGAACTCGAGGGCCTCAACACCAAGCTGACGAACGAAGTCGAATCGCTCGTGCAGGAACTGCGTGACGTGGCCGAGATGCCCGATCTCAACCTCAACTCGCCGAAGCAACTGCGCGAACTGCTCTACGACGTGAAGGGCCTCACCCCGATCAAGAAGACGAAGACGGGTCCGTCGACCGATGCCGCCACCCTCGAGAAGCTCGAACACGAATGGCCCGAGTTCCTCGCTCCGCTGCGGCGCCACCGAGAAGTCGAGAAGCTGCGCGGGACCTACGGCAAGGGTCTGCTTGCCGAGGTCGCCGACGACGGGCGGATCCACGCCACGTTCAACCAGACCGTTGCGCGGACCGGTCGGCTGTCGTCGGATCACCCGAACCTGCACAACATCCCGGTGCGCTCGGAAGAGGGGCGGCTGTTCCGCAGAGCTTTCGTCGCCTCGCCGGGTACCGAGTTGCTGGTGGCCGACTACAACCAGATCGAACTGCGCTGCATTGCGCACCTGGCTCAGGATTCGGGGCTCCTCGAAGCGTTCAACACCGGCCAGGACATCCACAACGCGACGGCGTCACGCGTGTTCTCGGTCGAACCCGACGATGTCACCGTCGATCAGCGGTCGAAGGCGAAGATGGTCTCGTACGGGCTTGCGTACGGGATGGAGGCGTACGGGCTGGCCCAGCGGCTCAACATCCCCGTCGACGAGGCCGCCCCGATCCTCGATGCCTACTTCGTGGCCTTTCCGAACGTCAAGGCGTACATGGACACCACCGTCGAGCAAGCACGCGAGCGGGGCTACACCGAGACCCTGTTCGGTCGGCGCCGACCGATCCCCGAATTGATGAACTCGAACTTCCGAGTGCGCCAAGCGGGCGAGCGCCAGGCGATGAACGCCGGAATCCAAGGCCTGGCCGCCGACATCTTCAAGGTCGCTCTGGTGCGGATCGACGCGGCGCTGGCCGAGACCGGCGTCGAGAGCGAATTGATCCTCCAGGTGCACGACGAAGTGCTGGTGGAGGTGCCGCCGTCGGAGCGTCAGGTCATCGGTGACCTCGTGATCGAGATCATGAACGACGCTGCAGAATTGGACGTCCCACTCGAAGTCAATGTCTCGTGGGGTGACACTTGGGCTGCAGCGAAGGGCTGAACGACCGAACAGCGGCTATTCTCTCGTTCGGGAGGGTGTCAACCGACCTCATGTCATCAGAGATCACGCTTGAGTCGGCGCCCGAATCGACCGAAGATCAACGGTCGATCCAAATCCCTTCCTGAGGATGTTCGTGGGTTCAAACCAAACACATCGAGAGAATCCAGAACCCGCTTCGACCGTGGTCGATTGGGCGGTCTTCGCCCCGTTTGCGGACCGTTCGACGGCGTGGTTGCAGCCCTTCGTCTCACCGCCGCACCGTCTGACGATCATGCCGCGATCCGGTGAGGCGACGAACTGGCACCTGAATGCAAAACCGACGACCAGCCTGCACGAATGGCGTCACTACTCCCAAGCGCTGAGCCTGGGCATGAAACAGCGGAAATACGGCATCATCACGGTGTTCCCACAGATGGCTGCGCTCGCCGGATTGCGCAAGCGAGTCACCGGCGGCAAGTGGCCGCTGGTTGCGTACTTCTTCAACACCACCGACTACGAGGGGTGGCGTAGCGCGCTCGCTCGGTACGCACTCCGAGCGGTTGACGTGTTCGTCGTGCACAACAGGGCCGAGATCGAGATCTACTCCAAGTGGCTCGCGATCTCACCCGATCGTTTCGTGTTCATCCCGCTTCAGAAGCCCGACCTCTTCGATTCGCGCACTCCACAGCGTTCGGACCGGCTCATCTTCGCGACCGGATCGGGTCGTCGTGACTACGCCACGCTCTTCGCAGCGGTCGACGGTCTCGACTGCCGAGTCGTCGTCGCCCCGGGGGTCCACGCCGTGCGAGGCCTGAGCGCTCCGCCGAACGTCGAGATCCGCTTCGACATCACCAAGCGGGAGATCCTCGAACTGTCGCAGCGTGCGCAGGTCAATGTGATCCCGATGGACACCGGAGGCCCTGCTGCGGGCACCGTCACGATCGTGGAAGCGATGCGCCTCGGTGCCGCACTCGTCGTGACCGACCGTTCGGGCGTGTCCGACTACGTCGTCGACGAGCGGACGGCGCTGCTCACGCCGGCGGGAGACGTCGAGGCACTGCGCTCGTCGATGGAACGTCTGCTCGACGATCGAGAACTGCGCGAGCGACTGGGATCGAGCGCGGCATGCCATGCCGCCGAGCGGTTCTCCGACGAGGCGGCCGGCCGAGAACTCAGCCGGTTACTCGACCGTTTCGTGACCGGCGCAGGGTCGACGACGTCGGCGTCGGCGTCGGCATCGGCCAGTAACTGACAGCGTCCCGATGGGGTCCGATGCGTGACCACTGGTTCGAAGATCTCGCCGACCACATGGGTGCGGCGTACCTGAGGTACTCGTTCACCAAGGGAACCGTGCAGGAGGTCGACCACATCGTCGACGTTCTCGGCCTCGAGGCGGGGCAGCGAGTCCTCGACGTCGGTTGCGGTCCCGGTCGCCACGCCCACGAACTGGCTCGTCGTGGGGTCGTCGTCCAGGGGATCGACATCAGCGAGAGGTTCGTCGAGATCGCATCCGACGTCGCCGTACACGGAGCCACCTTCGAACGGATGGATGCTCGCCGGATGAGTTTCGACGACGAGTTCGACGCCGTGATCTGCTTGTGTCAGGGGGCCTTCGGGTTGATGACGGCGAATGGGGAAGACGGCGTCGTCGTCGACGGGATGGCCCGCGCACTGCGGCCGGGTGGCCGCCTCGCTCTGAGCGCATTCAGTTCGTACTTCGTCGTGAAGTACCACGACGACGCCGAGTTCGACGCAGATTCAGGCGTCAGCCACGAGCGGACCGAGGTCCGATCCGAATCCGGCGCGGCGATGGACGCCGACCTGTGGACGGGTTGCTACACGCCGCGTGAACTGCGACTGCTGCTCGGTGCCCGCGGCTTCTCGATCGATCGGATCAGCAGCGTCGAGCCTGGCGCGTACGGCGGCGAACCGCCGACCGTCGAGTCGCCGGAATTCCTCGTGGTCGCCACTCGCGACTGATCAGAGATCGAGCTCGGCGGTCGAGGTTTCGCGCATCGAATTCGGCGTCCAGAGAGCGAGCGTGCGTCGAGCGTCACCGGGGCTGATTTCTCCCGGGCCGGGAACCGGGGGTGGCTGATACGCTCTGCGGTTGCGATCTCACCCCGAGACGCACGTCTGCTCCCATGGGTAGCCGTTCATCGATCCGTTTCCGAAAGCCGATTCCCTTGACCGACACCGCAACGACCCCCGCCTCCGAAGAAATCGAACCCAACCCCGAGGCGACGCCCGCCGGATCGGGCGCTCCCGAGTTCGGGACGTTCGACTCCGAAGGCAACTACACCCCGCGCGAGATCGTCTCCGACGACCTCGGCATGACATTCGAAGAAGCCATCGCCGGGACCATGGTCGAGGTCGAAGACGGCGAGATGGTCAACGGCACCGTCGTCAAGATCGACAAGGACGAAGTCCTCCTCGACATCGGCTACAAGAGCGAAGGCGTCATCCCGAGCCGCGAGCTCAGCATCCGCAACGACGTCGACCCGGGCGAAGTGGTCGCCATCGGCGAAGTCATCGAAGCGCTCGTCCTGACGAAGGAAGACAAGGAAGGGCGACTCGTCCTCTCCAAGAAGCGTGCGCAGTACGAGCGTGCCTGGGGCGACATCGAGGCGAAGAAGGAAGCCGACGAAGTCGTGTCCGGCCCCGTCATCGAAGTCGTCAAGGGTGGCCTCATCGTCGACATCGGTCTGCGGGGCTTCCTGCCGGCGTCGCTCGTCGAACTCCGACGTGTTCGTGATCTCGCTCCGTACATCGGAACCCAGGTCCACGCCAAGATCATCGAACTCGACAAGAACCGCAACAACGTGGTCCTGTCCCGTCGCGCCTACCTGGAAGAGAA